>Ga0265797_10001902_pt1 | contig 36196 bp, 33 predicted proteins | sample P2T30metagenome_FD_192433 | JGI IMG/M metagenome (GOLD analysis project Ga0265797, IMG submission 192433) | Plant litter microbial communities from East Loma Ridge, Irvine, California - P2 T30 | ecosystem: Environmental > Terrestrial > Plant litter > Unclassified | place: USA: California...
ACCCTTCTAATACAATTTTTAATGTTAATAAGACTAGCTTTACCCTTAGTACTACTTTACCTTCGAAAGTACTTATAAAGAGAGGGGATACTATCGCTTTTAAGAAGATAAGTAGAAGGTAAGAGTGGATAATAGCGATCAAGTATATTAGAGCTTCGGGAGTTACTCTATCTCTACTTCTTATCTTTAAGGCGAAATATACAAACACTGCTTAGATACTAGCCTCTACGCCCGAAAACTAGAAGTTCTTGATATCTACTAGTAGGTGGACGTCTAATAATCACGTATACGAGTAGTTAACTACCTTATTTAAGCCTGAAACGCGCTAGAACGATAGGAAATAGAGGCTCTTACTTCTCGATAGATACGGATCTCACCTTATAGCTAGGTTTATCGCTTTTTATATCAATAAGAGTATTGATCTTGTCGTATTACTACTACATACTTCGCATATCTTACAACCTCTTGATATCGGCGTTTTTAGCCCTCTTAAGTAGGCTTTATTAACTGAGATTGAGAAACTCTTCTACTTAGATACTTAATAAATACTGCGAGTCGAGTGGATAGAGGCCTATATAATAGCTAGGAGTCGAGCCTTTATACCTTAGAGTATCGAATTGTCGTTTTAGGTATCTAGTATCTATCTGCTTAGCCTGATTACTATCCTCTCGACTCTCCGAATACCTACCCCTACCTCCTAAGTAACCCTGCTACCTATTACGACTCTAAACGACCTAGACTGCTCCCTACTAGATAGTTTGCTACTAGAGGGTATAGAGCTATAGGAGGCGACGTCGCTAGTAAACTCGATTGTTCGTTCTTCTACTCTCGAGACTCCTATAAAGTAGTATATCGAGTAATTAGGAGTAGCTTTTAAAAGAACGACTTTAGAGAACGCTCTTTTATAGAAAGAGAATACCGAGTTTAGGGAGCTATTATAGGTACGTAAAGAACGTAAGAAAGGGAAGCGCGTAGCAATTAAGGGAAAGTTTGTCTTTAATACAAAGGAAATCCTCGAACTCATTAAGGAAGCAGAAGTAGAGGTATTAAAGGGAAAGTCGAAAAGGAGACGAACGATAAGGGCTACGACTCCTGTAATCGAGGATAAGGAAGAAGAAGGTATCAAGGAGAGTATATACGAGAGCGAGAGTGATTATATTATCGTAGCTAGTAGTAGATCGAAACGAAGGTCGGGAGTCTGAAATTCTGTCCAAACTCCCCTACTGTCCGAACTCCCCTACAGTGACGTTACTGGTTGTTTAGAGACATCGAACGATGGGTTGTAGCTTGGGTCGTTCCCAATACGAAAGTCGAATCTCAAAATTTCACCCGCTTGATGGAATGCAAGTCTGCAATAGAGCGAAATACTTTCCACGACGCTTGTACGAGCAAAAACATAGTGGGACCATGTGCACCATGATTGAGCTCTGCAGGAGCAAGCTCGCCAGGAGATATGCTATCAAGAAGTTTGATTCTCAGCACCTGAATTGCAGCATTGTCAATTAGAAGGTCATCATCCCCTGACTTCGGACTTTCGGTACCTTTCGCTTTAGGGCGTCTAAGATGTCCTCGAGTTACAGTGGGGTTCATGACTTATGAAGCGCAGCTTTGTTAGAGGTTGCGGCGCCCTGCGACTCTCAGGTGTTGCCTTAGCTCTCAAGTGTCGCCCGACCCGGTTATTGAAGTGAATGGACGGATGATCCACAAAGTCGCGCGCGCGCTTGGAGTCGAGTTCCTCTAGAATCTTTCCCTCCGCGGCTCCGCCACCCGGACATCGCAACACCACACAATTCCAAGACCAAGCAACACGCGACAAAGGTGGACCAACAAAACATGTCCGCAAGCGACCCGTGGTTTAGCGGCGTTGGCGCTTTCGTGGCCGCCGTCGCATATCAGTCCGCGAGCGGAGACACGGAGGTCGTCGAGCTCTACGAGATCTATGTTGAAAACCGGGCCTGTGACTCCTCAGAGCGTATAGGCCGTCTGCTCGGGTACATCGCATCGATCGTGGCGTCAACTTTCATAGGCGGCTGGGTAATCGGCGTGACGTGGTTGTCGTCCAGCCGCAGACCAGAGCTGTTGTATGTTGGTCTCCTGTTCATGGTCATGATGTACGTTATCTTGATTAGAGGACCACGCGCCGGATCCGAGCCGACGTGGATCTCTGCGGCATTCATCTGGCTGGTACACTTCTGTCTTGGAGGAGCTGATGCCTCGAATCATTGAATCAAGGTGCGTCGCCTGACCCGCACTAGCCCAGGTTGCGAAAAAGAACAAACAGTCTGACTTGCTTAGCAGGCTTCAATCACCGTGTCCCGGCAGCAGCCATGAGCGACGAGGCTACTAGTTGGCTATCTCCGGTTCATGGACGGCTTGTTCAGGATCGCAGAGGGTACGAGACAGAGGCCATATGGTGAAGTCGAAGGGATTATCGATGCTCTTTATGGCGGATTAATTTTCGCGAACAAAAAATGGAAATCAGGTGCTTGAGACGGTCCAGTGGGTGGTCTACTTAACCTGGAGGTGCTTCAAACTTATATTCCTCCACTGGATAGCGGGTATGAAAAGATTGCATTCCATCAACATTCGGATAAAGGCTCGCGGGAGTCGTGTACGTTTGTCACCTGTCGACTCTATAGTATATTTAATCTCGCTAAGTCAAGCTACTCAAAGGACTCACATGGACTATCGCGAATTCGGGATTCCGTGTACGAGAGAATATCATGAGCAGCGAATTGCTTGATTTTACATTGCAGAGTTGCATGAACATACCCAACGGACCCAGGGCCGCAGGTTGCTCGAAACTCATACTGTTATCAAAAGCGTTGAGCCAAAAGTCCAAGGACAGATCCCAGCAATGGCAAGCTACTCCTTACATAGTTCATCCCAATCCATCTGTTGAGCAGACCCATGACTTCCGAATCCGCAACGCGAGTGGAACTAGTAGCCAAAGCTGTCAGAGCCGAGTTTGTGCTTGACATAACAAGTCCGGTGAATGGTATAATGCCAGACACCGCGAGTGCTGCGAACAGATAGAGCTTTGCCTTAGAGCGAGCACCGGCTTTGTATGCTGTCAACACTGTCAGTCATGCTGTTTTCTCCCCTCAGCCGTGATTGAACAAACTCACCGTGCGATGCAAGATACGCATAAGACGCACAAGCGCCCAACGCAGCCACGGGAGCAGTGGCTTTGCCGTGGTCGTAGATCAGCTTCCAGTGCTTTGCTTTCAGCTCTGTCGGCAAATTCTCTAATAGAGGACGACCTATGATGCTGCACGCGGCAATGAGCCCTGGAGACGTGAGCTTCAATATCGGATGATAAGCTGCGGGAGACCAACTTACCAGCGACAAAACCAGATCCTACCGGTCCGAAAATTTGGGCAAGCCGGACGAAGGGTGGCTGTCCGACATTGGACGACATTGGAGGGATGCTGTGAAAGCTCTCGGCAGAAAAGAAGCGATGTGAGTTGTCGTCGAATTTGCTCTATGGATGTATGTTAGAACTGTCGCATCCAGAGTGACGTTGTAGTCCCAGCTTTCCCGATGGCTGTGAATAGATGTCGATCCAAGTAAGATCAGCTTCGAGGAATCACTGCCCAACAACTTCGATGCTATTATATTACGCTGAAGGTGAAGACTCTGCATGCATTGTGTGTTCAAGCATCAAGGTGTTGCGAGCGCACGTTCTTGCACGAGTGCACTCGGCCGACAGCTATGTCCGAGACCCGGCTGTGCCCTAAGTGAAGATAAAACCGGGACCGGAGAGTTCTGAGACAGAGCGGGCACCCTGAACGGCGTTCAAGAACTTTGTGGTGACCGTTGCCGTCTACCTTGTACGGAACAACAAGAATTTGATCAAGGCGGGATTGTGTGTTGTACAACCCCCGCACTTCCGGCCAACGAACGGAGTACATGTTTTTTTGACCTGCCCATGACAGAACAGCGGAATCGCTTAGCTATGGTACTCTATTAGGAATACAGGCGCTTGCCGACCATCTAGTGAAGCAAAACAGGAGAACACTCATTGCCCATTCCTGGGCTGCTCGTACTCCATGCCATCCACCACCGTCTTCAGCGTGCCATTAGCCTGAAACTCGTTTTTCATCACATCGATACTAAGGCTGAACCCATCAGGACTGGTAATCTGAGTGCCCTCATAATCTCCGGTCCACGTCAGGTTGGAATGCCACTCCAGCTTGTCCAGTGTCATTCGCTCAATTCCTTCCGTGACACTCTGCATGCCATGCAGAAAGCTGCGACCATCGTCGGAGAACCCGTGATAGTTCACAGTGACGGTGTGGAGGTGAGTCTTTGATGTGTTCTCCAAAAGGGAAACTGACGCGTATCCGGAAGCATTCCCTTTGAGAGTATAGTTGCCTTCTCGAATGTATGGCCGAGCAGGAACTGGATCTCCTGCGACGTAAGGCACCGCCCATGGAATGATGTCGGGTATCGGAAGAACCGGACAAGATTTGATCGGCGTTCTGTTCGTGAGATGAGCTATCATGACACGTTCCGTACGCCCTCCTGGCTCTTGGGAATCATAGCAAGGCAAAGGATTTTCGCCGCCGCACGCCGGCGCAACGGTCTTCGCTTGCCAATACACGATGCGAGTGCCATCAGGTGAGAACCAAGGGTCCGCTCTCCCGTTCCACTCGGGATCGTCCACATCACCACTGCCGGGCGTACCCGACGAAGCAGAGTTGATCTCTTGACCATAGTAGCCATCGTGGTCACCATGGCGGTCGAGCAAGTACGGCTGAAAAAAGCGGCGGTCGCCATTATTGCGCACTGAGGAACACGCCATTACCGTGACTTGATCAACGATAGGCGGCACTCCACGCAGACCAGCCATGAAAGTCGTGCGATCATTGCTGCGAGTGTCCATGATCACAATTGACTGATCGTCTGCAGACATCTGTACTGGATCGACGTAGCCGGGATGACTGGTGAGCCTCCGCACCTTCCCAGTAGTCAGGTGAGCAGCGAAGACGTCGATGTTGCAGGATTCGTGAGGATATCCTAAGTATAAAACTTCCTGCCCTGTGCCGCTAAAACCGCGCAGCTCGCCAACAACAATGGCATCTCGATTTATGATGATCTGGTCGCCATCAGTGGATACCGGTTGCGGCGCATCTGGGTTGTAGAGTTGGTTGACATGTATTAGATCGTACCGCGGGCCACTCGACGAGCCAGCATTTGGTGAAGCATTGAAATGCAGTCGTCCGATGTAAGCGGTTTGCCCTAATCGCCCACCGACGAAGCTGAACACATTGAAGCCAAGATGCAGGCAATCAGGATGAAGACGTAGCTCACGAAGTGAAGCACCAGGCCCGGAGCCGTCTTTCTTGTCTTCGAGACGAATGGGGTAGACAAATACTTGTTCTGGTCCACATTCTTCGCTGGTCAGAAGCGCCTGACCGCAGTCGATGATAGAAGACCCAGTCAAGACGCGTTTGCCATCGGAGAACGCTTGCGGATATTGATGATCAAGTTCTCCTTGTGCGAACTTCTGGTTGCCAGGTACGCCACAGGTAAGACACTTCCAAGTTTCGCCATTCGGGAAAAGTGTCCCGTCGGCTTTGAGGATGAGCAGGTGCTGGCCATCAAATACACTTCTCGGGTCAGGAGCAGCAGGTGCTCCGACGAACTTGACAGTTGCTAGGATGTGGTTTCCGTCTGGTAGGAAATTGCCCGCCTGAAGTCCAGTCGTCTGGCCGATGCAGCCGGTCCCGTGGCTGTTGACGGCATAGGAGCACACGCCCGATTCGTTTGAGCTAACGACTGGTGGAAGTGGTATAGAGGTGATCTCGATTGGCTCATTTTGCGGCGTTGGATGGCGGTTTTGATGGCCTGATGGCGAATCTATAACTGGTTGCTGCAGAGGAGTCTCTAATCCTGCAACGAGCGCCACAATGTTCGAGATCTGAAGCAGCGATAGTAGCATATTGGTCTGCTGGAGACGCAATTTTGCGTCGCGTGAGTAGACATTGTCGCTACAAGAAGGCGGCGCCTACAGGGTTTGTATCTTTTCGAATCCTGTTATGTCGCCTTGTCAGTGGGATTAGAACGCGAGGCTCGGATTGATCGCGACTCCGGGGAGAGGATTTGAATTCTGGTGGAGCTGCGACGAAAATCCCGTGCTTTCAGAACTGCACAACAACTCGTTAACGGCGTCCTGAAGAGGGAGTATAAGTGTGGCAAAGTGTAGGTCAACTTTGCCCCATACCTCAGGTATCTACGTTATCTACTCGGGATGCCAAAGAGACAAAAGCGTGCAGCAGGCGGGATTTCCAGTTGGTCACCACTCTGGTGCTAGTCGCCCGGTTCAGTAAGTGCTTATGTATGGCAGAGCGGATGGAGTGACTGGATTTCACTGCACACGTAATTGGGGAGGAGGCCCTCCACATCCTCTCACCGGATCCGTGGAGGCGAGTTTTGGCAAGGGTTTTTGCAGGCGACTCCGAAATGCATCCTACATGCATGTATAGGGAGCTCTTAGATCAGCCCACGCACACTCACACCGCACACCCCGCACACGCAAAACGGCATCGTGTGGAGAGCTCCAGCTCCGTGCCAGCTAGCGGATTCTGACTATATTGCTTTCACCTCGAAACAATACGCAATACCACCTGGACGCTATCATTTGCATGGCCATATATGCACAGCGATACCGTGACCGACCAAGTCAGCCGCGCGATAGCCCATCAGCTGCGGCTGTCCGCATAAGCCTGTCGCCAAAACGTTTGTATAGTTCTGCCGCAGCAACACCTTCTCAGATGCTATACTGCGAAGACTGGAGAGCAAGCTGCAGCGCCGCGTCATGGAAGATACGGACAAAGCTGTCGCTTTTGCGCGAATCCGGGCTCAACTGAACTCTATCATCGCCAAAGAAGAAAATCCAGATGGCCTGAGACGTACCATCGTGCAGCACAGAGCCTTGCTTCGGGAGCTTTACAATTCTATTGCTGGAGCAAAGAATAATTCTGAGGAGCGCTTCGTCGAAGCTGTCGTTGGAGATGAGAGAAGGCTCACCTGTGATACTCGCTATAATCCTTGCTCTGGATACTGTTCCGACGGCAGAGATTTGGCCACGCTTCGTCGCCGCCTTGTCATTAGCAAAGCCTGAATTGCGCCACGAAGACTTTCGAGATGAATGCTTGCCGGAGTTTGGTCTTGCATACATCAAACAGCAATTGGGCGAAGAGTTCGCTTCGAAGTTCGAAGCAAAATATCATGAGATCTGCTTTTGTAGCTCTGTTAATTATTTCGAAGATAGATTGCGAATGCTTTCCAATCTTGTCGAACAAGGCAGATGTACTTATCAGACTGTCACAACCACGGAAGAGTTCGCCGAGACTGGCACGAGGTTCAAGCATGAAAGTGCAAGCACCGAAAGCACCGGGTACTTTTGGCCAGACAACATGGCTTCAAACCTGGTAGCAGCCAACGAGGAACTGGTGCGCTCCTTCTACGTCGAACATACCAAAGGGACGGAAGAATATCTCAACGCATCAGCAACGGCAAGATCTCGCCAAATGCGGGCGGCTCTTGAGTCATCCAAGCGCTTCCTGGTTGGCGTTCGCGTACGTGCAAAAGTCATGGCGATCTTGCTGTACTCTGGGGCATCACACAAAGCACAAGCTTGGGATCTCTTCATAGATAACTGCACGCGGGAAAATGATAGCTCCATGTTGGATGCGAACTTGCCTTTTACGCTTGACACCTTGCGGCGCACGTTTGGGCCTAAAACGCCACAATATGTCCTTGACAACTTCCATGACAGGCAGTACGCATTCTGTCCGCTCAAAATCAGGACTTCTTGGACTGGTGGACAAGCAAATCAAAACCAAATCTCATTGGCACGCGCGCATTTGCCGTTCACGAAGAAGATACAATGCGGAAACGGCTCGTCCAGCAAGGTCTTTTACGTTGAAGTTGCGCCCGGACATTTTCAAAATACGAACGAGCACTGGAACAATACACATGTCCTGCTGGCTATGAAGCTAATGCGATTCGATAAGACCACGGCTCAAGAACTTGAGGTGATCAATCTCATCCGCTCGCAGAAGCATTCACACAATCACATCGTTCAAATTTTAGGCATAGAGTTGCTTTTGGATGCTGTCTTGATCTTCATGGAGCCTGCCAATTGCAATCTATATGATTACATGACCCTTCATTGTACATCTCGCGCGATGACAGCCGTATCACGGATACAGAGACTGGCAATGTTTGCAAGGCTTTCAGACGTTCTTGTTCACTTGCATGATCACATGGAGGATCGCGGGAAGAAGGTTCACCTCATTCAGAACGATTTCAGGGCAGAGAACATCCTGGTAATGCCAAAACATCCTGGCGAGGACGCGGGTCACGGGGAGAAGATGCTCAAATTAACCGACTTCAGTCTCTCGTTCATCGGAGCCACCAATACAGACCCAGGCGGCCTGGATGTGCGCTCAACTGAAGAGCTCAGACACAGGCTGGCTCGAACCAAATTGCCAGCTTACGTTCCTCACTTTGCACCCGAGTCCAAGAATGACAATTTTGTCGCAATTCAGTCTGATGTTTGGGCTTTCGGAACAGTATTAGCCGAGTTTGTTGCTTGGATCGCTTATGGGGCCAGTGGTCTGGCCGATCTCGAGCAAAGGCTCAGCTCCGAAGGAACATTTTTCGAAGTTGACGAACAAACAAAGACCCTCACACTCGCTTCTGGTGTCATCGCGTGGTTTGATCGTTTATTGAACGACGGCTCACTCAACAATGGTGAGAAAAGGATGTATCAAGACTGTTGGAACTTGCTCAAGAACTTTTGCCTTGTTTGTGATCCGGCAGCCCGAGGCAGCATGAGAGAAGTGCAAAGCCTTCTCCGGACCATATGCAGGGACAGCAAAGAATATCAGAGCGATGATGCGGGCGCTCAACGAGCCGTTGCGACAGAACAAATGTCTGCTGCTTCTGAAACTGAACAAGATGTCACTCCGGGAATCGAATCAAGTCGAAGCCTGCGATCAAATGGCGGATTATTGCGACAAAACATATCCTCTGACGTGCGAAAAGACCAACCGGGGTCACCAGGGTCACGAGAGGGTAAGACACGACACCAAGCTGACCAAGTGAGTGACACTTGGCATCATGCCACGCCTGGAGGCGCAGAATTCTCACACACTTTTCCGGATACGCTCGGAGACAAAGCTGAGGGGTTGGGACAAAGACATTCGGCAGCAGTGCGAACTTACGAAGTGCAAAACATCTCTGTGGGTACAGAGTCCGTCGCATCACCACTCCCTTCAATTTTCTCGCACGCCAACATATCAATGTCTTCTATCAGCTCACTTGCAACGATCCCTAGTCCTTGGTTTCCGAAGCTCGTTGAGTTGCTTTTCTTGAGCGACGAAATGGAGCTAGTGAAAAGCGTCGCTTTCACGGACCAGATGATCAGCTACAGCGAATTCCAGGATGTCTTACAGCAATCGCTGGAGGTTCTCGGGCTGAGCCTCAAGCGCGAGTCTGACAAAAAGGAAGCAAAAATTGCAGGGAGAGTCATACGCTCCAGGGCTGCAGAGATAGCTGGAAGGATAATATCACAAGCGGATGTTCATGCGCGCAACGAGCGGACGGGGCGACTCATTTTCCTCGAAGGCCTTCCACATGATACCACGGCCGACAAGATTTCCAGGTCTTTCGTGACTTATGGTACACAAGTTGGAGTTCAGGACGAAGGCAGCAACTTTGATGCCAGTGAGGCATCAGATCTTGAGAACGAGGAAGGCACAGGAGCAGCCGACTCCGGCGAGGAGTCTGGAGAAGATGTGGGCGGAGATGAGCCAGGGGAAGATTTTACCGCGCTCAAGAATTTCATCTTGCAGAGCCAAGCATATCAAGATTTCAAGGACAGTCTAATTGCATTCGTTTCGCGTAACTACAAGAACAGCATCGAGAAAGTACTGGAGAGTATACACGAAGACGTCATTTGCGATCGACTGTCCCAGCAGGAGTTGCGGACCTTTGCGACTCGTTGTCGATGGCTCTCTCCGACTGATCTACACATAATAGATCACGAGACGCCGACTTGTCTGGATTACGTCAAAGCTTTTGTTGAAGAAACATTCGAAGAGTCTTGGAACTGGTGGCCTCTGTCACCCAGATTGCTTCCACTTGTGGCAGGATTTTCCAGAGTTAGATGGAAATGTGTAAGCGATAGCATTTACTCATATACGTCTTTACCTGCTAATTTACGATCTTAGGGATGTGGTGTCGAGCGGATTGCTGATTTCCCACACCAACGGCGCACAGGCTGAAAGAAATATTGCAGCCTTTGCCTCCCTGGATATATAGCCAAACACCGAGCCTTGACAGATTGTCTGGCGAGGCTAAGATGGTTCCTGTGCAACGAGCAGGCGACCCTGTCAATCCACCACCAGCTTCTGCAGCCTCTTCGAGCACGCAAAATGCACCTGGACGAGCACACGTGGCCGGGTCCAATGTAGGAACAGGTGCGACTCCAGGTTCAAGGACTGGATCGGGCACGGGTATCTTTGGAGCTGTCTCAAACACAGCCTCATCTTCAACGCCACAGCAGTTGGAAGAGCATCATCTCTTCATGATAGTCCGGCGTGGATCCAGTTTTCCCGTCGCTGACATGGAAGTCAGAAACTGGGATGACGCTGTGCTTTTCAAACAGCTGAAATGTAACTACAAAGAGCTCCGCGGAGGGCTGAGACAATGGCTCTCGTGGTGGCGATATGATTACTCCGAGTTCTTCAGGGTAAGTTCTTGTTCCTGCTCCTTGGGCATGCAAGGCTCAGTGAAGGTGGGATGCATTGCTGATAAAGTCGTAGTTCCAAAAATACGCCGAGAAGGCATTTGTGCCTAGGAGAGCAGAATTCCCACCAGACGCAGACCCGCATCGGTCTGAGTATAAATACTCGCCGCGACCGATGGACCCCGAGCCACCAATCACAAAGCACGAATTTCACAAGCGGTTCTATCATACTTGCGACCAGCCTAGCACTTTGCACGTATGGCATGACTGCCACGGTCTCTGCAATCCGCATGATCATGCACTTGCCACAGTTCCCAAAAGGACCCGTGCTTTGGAGATGGGCTACGAAAAGCGTGAAGACTTGTGGGGCATATTTGCGCAAGAGCGACGATCGTTCGCCTGGATCTTTTCATATTTCATGTTAGCTATGTCACCATCTATGGTCTTTGTCTTCACATGGATGTTCGCTTGGGGTCATGAGAGCGACTTGCAATGTGCGTCAGTACCGCTCGCGCTGACTGTTTCTTTGCTTGCTCTCTTCGTTGGGGTCATTTGGAGTGACAGAACAAGTGCTTGGGATGACTACAGCTGAATACGAATACCACATGTTGAAAAGACGCGTATCGTGTTTGACAAATGCCAGTTTGCGTGGGATTCTTTTCCACACTTCCATGTAAACTTAATACCTCGAACCTGCTGATTGATCGTGAAAGGCAACATTCGAGAAGGTGTCTACGAATGCTTCGTTACTGGTAGCTGACTTGCTCGCGTCTGTACGTTCAGTCAAATTTTCCCCGAAAAATAATCCCTGCGAGCCCGCTCTCGAACATTCATGACATGCTTCATGCGCAGCAGAAGCTTTGTCTCGCCCCGTAAACCAACTACGAATCCAGATATCCCCCAACCTTTTCCATATCACGTACACAGCGCCGAGAGTCGAAGTGGCGGAATATTGTCGCATGGGCTTACTTCGGCTGGTCACATAATGAACACTGTCGCCAGGATGTTTCCCCGTCGTCAAAGGCGAATAATGGACCGATATCAAACCCACTGGAACTCGACACCTGCCAAAACCGAAAAACTGCTTTTGAATTGGGACCATGAATAGTCGCAACTATCACTCCTTTTGGCAGCTCCTGCAGATGGTTCAGGGGGCAGACCCGGTACTTGAAACGGTCAATACGTACATGATTTCTAGCTGCAAGAAGTGTTGTCAATAGTGTCACCTTTGAACAATTTTGCCTATAGTCGGTTACTCACTTCAGAGAGCTCATCTTCGCCAGGCGTGAACCAAGTAGTCCTTCCACGCTGATGCTAGTGTCTTGCTAAGTTTATGGTCGGAGAAAAGTGCTCAGAGGCAGCTACCTTGATTTTGAAGTCGTGCCCAGTACCGAACTTGTTTGTGAGCAACTCTCGGAGTTTATCGCCGTCGAGGTAATGGTATGTAGTTTGCCAGCCCATATCGGTCCTCAGTGGTCGTTGGTTTATTGTATGGTCAGGGTATTGGATCCACTGCACTGACTACTAGCATCGATCTTCCATCTGCTGTCAGATCACCAGCTCGAGCGGGGATCGCGAGCCCCTCACAAGGCGTCTTCCTGGTCTCAGGACGGGTGTCTAGTACCCAGGAAGGTATAGCGATCATCACATGACTAGCATGTTCCGAAATGGTTGAGATCATACCGAAAGATTCCTTGAACACCATCACGAATTGACAAAAACGCATTCTGGACGGAATCACCAGCTTTCACTGATCTATGGTCGTGTGTGCGGATGCGAGATCTTTTGTGTTTTATATACCTGAAAAATATCGGCAGAATCCTAAAAAGCCCGGTCTATAGCCTGGCTTGCTTCAAAACACCACCCTTGCTTTACAAATTGTTTGATGACAACAATAACTATCAAGAAACTGATAGCAGCTCTACGAATAAGGGAAAACTGATTCACGATAAACTTTGGCTGTTATCCGGAGACTCGGTAACTTGTTATCGCTGCCGATACCGCACCCCCACTCTCTTTCGCCGCGATGAGACCCAAGGGACCTGCCGATATCTTGTCACCGTGCAGCGCTTGATATCTCCTTCCTGTTTGCGCTGATCTGAACGCCATTTACGTACCTTACCGGCCACGATATATCAAGATTAGGTCTTCTCTAAGCACTGTCCAGTCGGCAATCGCGCGCTCGTTCGCCTATCTTGGACAGGATGCTGGAATTGAGATTAGCGAGCAGGACAGACCTTGAAGAGCTGTCTTGGTATGGCTTGGCTTCGCAAAACGCATGTTGATCGCTCTGCATCGGTGAGATGTTTACTCCGATTGAGCCGAAGGCAGAAAGATACTGCCTCTGTGAAATATAAAGCAACATGCAGCCCAGACAGCTCAAACAGCATCACTATTCGGACCCGCGTCAGCGCGATTGAGTGACAAGATGGGCTTCGTGCAGTTCTTGAGCATTGCCTCGTTTGCTGTTCTTGGTGCTCGGGCTGCTGTCTCTTCGACTGGCTTTACGGTGTCTCTGAAGGACGTCGACTACTTTTTGCCGCCCAAGCCAGTTGCCCGCATCGCTGGCTGCGAGGGTTTACAGTCGTTATTCGAGAATGACATCTTTGCTCCCTTCACAGTATTGAGTGGATCATCTTCGGTTTCTAGCTTCGCGGGGCAAGACGATGTCTGGCAAGAAAGCTTTCTCGAAGGTACGAATCTCTGATCTGGCATATTTCAGATTGGCACTGACATTTTGTAGCAATCTACGTGCACAATGGCAGCAAGCCTTTGAGCGTCTCCAGCACAGTTTTGACAGGAACTGCATCAAAAGCACTGGCACCTGGTCCCTACTTCATCAACGCCGCCGGTAACGTCTATGAGGCATGGCGCTTGTACTCTGACGTGCAAGGTGCCTTTACGGAGTCTGCCATCGCAAACGGAGATGGTTCTTACTCCGTACTTCCTGCTGGAACAGTAGGACAAAAGCAAGCAATCGCGGTTCCGTCCCGTCTTTACTTCACGAAGACTGCCGATAAACCGTTGGCAGGTGTCCGCATCGGCATCAAAGACATCTACGACATCAAAGGCTTGAGAACTTCGAATGGTAACCGTGCTTGGTACTGGCTTTATCCTTCTGCAAACAACACGGCACCTCCTGTGCAGAACCTCATTGACGCTGGAGCGATTATCGTCGGGAAGATGATTACGTCTCAGTTCGCCAACGGTGAGACAGCGACCGCCGACTGGGTCGACTACCACGAAGCTTTCAACCCTCGTGGTGACGGGTACCAGGATACTTCGTCCAGTTCCTCTGGTGGTGGCGCTGGTGCAGGAGCATACGGCTGGCTTGATGTCACTCTGGGTTCCGACACAGGAGGCAGCGTTCGTGGTCCATCGCAGGTCCAGGGACTCTATGGAAACAGACCGTCCCACGGCCTGGTGTCGCTCGACCACACCATGCCGCTGAGTCCTGTGCTGGACACTCCTGGCTTACTGGCTCGCAACCCGTCACTGTGGAAAGACGCTGCGCAGGCTATGTACGGCGTCAACGTGACCATGACCGATTCTTACCCTAAAAGTGTACAAACTCTCGGCTGGCCTGTCAACGTGACCGATGCTGCGACTCAGTTGTTGGTCGACTTCGCAGGCAATGTCACTGACTTCCTTGGTGGCAACTCGACCGCCTACAATGTCACAGCATCGTTTGCCACAGAAAATCCTGATCTGGAGAGTTTAACGACCATCATGAACCTGACCTACGCTCTTCTCATCACGAAGCAGCAAATCGAGCTCGTTCGGGAGCCCTTCTACGCCGACTACGCTGCGAAGCATGATGGCCGCAAGCCTTTCGTCAACCCCGTGCCGCTATCACGATGGGGATGGGGTGATAACCAGACGTACACCGTCGACGACGCCATTGCCAACAAGACCATATTCATGAACTGGGCCAACGAGACCTTCCTCGCACCCTCCGCAGAGACGTGCTCGGAAAGTCTCACCATGTACGTCGGCTCCTCCACGCCTCGCCCCGTGTACCGTAACACGTACTGGGACGCACCTGGAGTGCCATTTGGTTTCAGCAACAGCCGCATCTCGGTCATGGCCGAAGTTCCCGACTTTGTAGTGCCTCTTGGAGAAGCACCGTACAACTCGACGATCACAGGACACGTTGAGTATCTTCCGGTGACTGCCAATCTGATGGCTGCGAAGGGTTGTGATGGCATGCTGTTTTCTCTGATCGAGAATTTGTACGAAGCGGGTATCTTGAAAGAGAGCCAGCCTGGCCGGAGCGTAGTCAGTGGTGGAGAGATTCTCCTGAAGAGAGGATACTATTAGTATCAATAACTTCTCAGCATAGATGACCAACTATAGTTTCTCCCTTCGCAGCATTACAGACCGTCCGAAATAGGCTGGCACTGCGCACGGAACGACTTGAAAAACATAATTTTTGGTTTCGCATCGCTATAAAACTAGTAAGATATTCTGGTAGCTTTCCATCGCCACCATTTCTGATAAAAAAATGCCCAGAAGACCCTAAACTGAAGCAAACATTAATTTGGTGCCCACAAGAATGGCAATGCCATCCCAGGTTGAAATTGTGAGTTGCAGCTCCAATTTGTGCTCCCTGCTGAAACTCGAGTCTAATGTTGTAGTCATGTTTGCAAGTGAGAATCGGCCGCCTGATAGGCTAGACATTCGCCGGTACTGTCAGCCAAATGTCAGGTCGCCTAGACCCACTCGACGATGTTGTCGTCTGGGTCAACATTAAGACAGCAAAAACCTCGTCAACGGCGAAAGCACACAAAAGCCTCGTTCATAGCGACCACAAGCTCGCCGAGGTCACTCTTTTTCAATCTCGCCTGCCCGTCGCGGACCATGACCGAATCAACGAAAGTCTGAGCATGCTTTTCGTCAGAGCGTTGGTTCTGAACCTCTTTTTCTATCACGCACCGGCCGCACGTGAGATCGATGGTCCAATGAGCCAATGACCACCGATCCCAGGGTTCCTTAACCTCGACAGAAAGATGTTTGATTCGTGCGAAAGCTGGATCTGGGATGTTGCTTCTTGCAACCTTGTTGTGGTAATTGAGTAGCGTCCAGTGTCGGTAGGGTAATCGTTGGCTTTGCGCGACGGACATGGGTTTCAGCCAGACGATGAAGGTGCTGTGTTCGAAAAACAATTCTTTTGTCTCCAATCGCAATTGACGCGACGCCCTGCAGAGTGGCGGGACGACAAATCGTGGCGGAACCTTGCCCAGGGACTCAAAGTAAAAGACGTACACGCGATTTCTCAATTCTGGAGGTAGCTCAATGAACCTGTGGAAAGTAGACGAGGCTTCCATTTCATCTTTTGCATCATCCGCAGCCTCCAAGCATCGGATGAGCTGTTCTTTGTTGGCTTTAGGCGCTAGTTGCGATTCCAGATAACGTTCTCGTACAAGGGCTCTTAGCATTTTGACGGTTTGAGGGGCGTATGACTGGTGACCTCGAGCACAGCGCCTCGCAAGTGCTTTGAGCCTTGCGAGCTTATCGGATGTTCTGTAGTCAAACCCGTGTCTCGATAGATAGCCCCTCAAGACATCCATGGTAGGCAGGTGTGGTGGAACCGTTTGCCAGTAGCTATTCAGCCACAGTGGGTCCATTTCTCGCTCGTGGGTGTATATCTCGTCGTCGCGTACATGTTGCATTATTTCATTGTTGAGAGCGTCCAGTTATGCGCTTGCCAGTGCCATGTTGGAGTAGGTATTGACCGTTGGTGAGCCTTTATGTTGAGCCACGGAACCGGGATTTCGAGATAGCTGTTTGCTGTCTGTGAATAAGAGAGAACTGAGATTTGGTTTCTTGTCAGGGTCATGGGGAAGGGGGAGATTTATGTTTAGTGTGCTCATTTCATCTACCTTTTTCACGTGTTTGTGATGGGCGTGAGCGAGTTCTTCAGGTAACAGCTGGAAGTGCTTAGTGAGCCCACGGCAAGGCGCTTCACAACGAGACGTGTTTGCAGTGAGTGTAAATTACTACATGCATGTGAACAACATGAACCGGAGTACTAACTAGATACGTTGATTTACCAGTGAAACAAACAACGTAGTGTGAACAGAAGCGTAGAGAATGAATGTGACATGTGAAGGCGACATAGGCCAGTGAAGGGTTCCATATCGATAGCTGCCTAAGGCCGAAACAGCCCTGGATTACCTCATCGCTCCAACTCGTTCGCCCGCTTCGGGCTTCGTTACACTCGTCGAACTGCTGTGCTCTTACATGAGGCAATCGATCTTTTGATCGCTCATTCATTTCCCGTGCTGTCTTACATAAGTTGGTGCTGACACTAACACACGTTTCTGCTCAGTTCTCACAGCACCAGACACCAGTAACTAGGCAAACGCCAAATACAACTAGAAGCACCGTTCTCAACATGGCGGACTCACAGGACCCTACTCTGCCAGAAGCAGACCAAGTAGGTACCTGCCAGTGAAAACAAAAAGAAACCGCCGTACTGATGCCATGCAGATCCGCGCGAAACGCCTTGCAAAGCTTGGAGGTTCTTCAAGTGCCACACCTAACCAGGCGCCATCACCGACTGGGTCTCCCGCACCAACATCCTCAAACCAGAACGCAGTACCTTCGCCACCTGCCGGCTCGACATCGACGCCAGCCACCACTGGGTCCAACGGTGCAGACACCACACAACGAACATCTGGTTCCAGCACACCTCAAACGAACGTCCAACCTCGAACTGTGTCGCCTGTCAAGCGCGAAAGAGATGGGTCACAACGGCCAAAGCCAAGGGCAGCAGGGAAGGCGCCAGAGACTTTGGAATCATGGCAAGACAAGATGCTGCGACAGGTGTTCAGGGTTACATTGAATCCGGAAGAGACTAGGGACCTTCACGGACACTCCCTCATTTACCTCGCAAGCACACGCGATGACCTCGTGGAGCAGTCAGCGCCCTTGCAACTGAACATCGATGTCGTGGAAGCAGCTATTGCGGAGGCTGCATCGCAAGCGCCTGGAGGGAAGACTTTCAAATACCTGCTCGCCTGCTTCAAGCGCGTGTCACGCACCGTCAGACAAACGAAATACTCAAGTCCTGAGGACCCGAAGCACTCGATTCTCGCCGAGACACGCCGACTCTGTATGAGCTACTGCGTTTTCGCGATCACAATGCCGGAGATGTTTGGAGACAATGTGCAATCTGGCAATCCTCTTGTCGAGCACATGCTCAGCGATCCAGAATCAGACTCCGGTATTTGCTTCGATTTCCTCAACGAGGCGAGCTCAAGGTTCGATGAAGATGAGAGCATCAAGGACGCGATGGTGTCAGCAGTGGAAGAGCTGAGTAAACAGTTGGCGACAAAGAGCATGCTTGGCGAAGAGAGGGTCTACGTGAATGGTTTGCGGAACTTCTTACGATTCCCCAAACTTGTGGTGGCGATCACGAAATCTCCCTTGTTCCTCCCTGAGGGCGTTGAGGCCCAGAACATCGAAACAGAGACTTTGCTTGGCCCTTTCTTCCGGCTGTCGCCAATGCAACAGGAGGTCGCAAACAACTACTTCTCTGCGCCGAAGACACGAGATCGAGGTTTCATTGCGAACGCGCAGAACGCTGTTCGCATGACACTTAGGACCCACCAGGGCGATCTTTTTCAGATTGCCGACACCATCGTCAAGGCTGGTCCAGAACCCAGGGGAAAACTGCTTGACTGGTTTGCTCTGTGTGTCAACAAGAACCACAAGAAGCGAGCTATGCGTGTGGACTACAAGATTGTCTCCAGTGACGGCTTCATGGTAAACGTTACGAACATTCTCGATCAACTTTGCGAGCCCTTCATGGATGCCAGGTTCGGCAAGATCGATCGTATTCATATCGACTACTTGCGTCGTAACCCACGTGTGGACATCTCGGACGAAACGAAGATCAATGCCGATCAGAAAACCGCCGATTATTTCTACAACCAGAAGGTGGATGGCACCAACAACTTCATTTCCGAGATCTTCTTCCTTACCGTTGCGGCGCACCACTACGGTGCAGAAGCCGCCCAGACACGTATGTCGACTTTCCCGAAGTCGGCCAAGCGTATGGAGAAAGACCTTCAGGCTTTCGAGGCGGACAGGCACAAGTATCAGAATGACCCTCGTTACTTGGCTCGATTTGATGAGCACGTCAGGCGTATCAAGCAACAGATCGACGAGATGTGGTCTACCTATCATGCCACTACCGGCGTGCTACTTGACGACCTCACCCAAGCACGTTCCATGCAGTTCATGCGATACGTGATCGTGTGGCTACTCCGCCTGGCGTCAAAACAGAACGTACCTCAGGAGCAACTGGTTTTGCCTTTGTCACCTGAACAGCCTGATGCGTTCACCGCGCTCCCCGAATACTTCCTCGAGGACATCGTCGACAACTTCAAGTTCATCACACAAAATATCCCTCATATCATTACACCCCAGCAGTGCGAAGAGATCATGCAAGTATGCATCACCTTCCTGCGAAATACTGAGTACGTGAAGAACCCTGGAGTCAAGTCTGGCCTTGTCACAATCTTGTTCTATGGTATACAGCCCTTCCACCATCACGCTCGAGGCGTGCTTGGTGATCTCCTCATGGGCTCGCCATTCGCCCACAAACATCTCTTGCACGCCCTCATGAAGTTCTACATCGAGGCAGAGTCGACCGGTTTGTCTTCGCAGTTCTACGACAAGTTCAACATCCGCTACGAGATCTTCCAAGTCATCAAGGCTATCTGGCCAAACACTTTGTACAGAGAGAATCTTCGCAAGGAGGCTGCCGTTGACACCGACTTCTTCGTGCAGTTCGTCAACATGATCATCAACGACGCGACCTTCGTGCTAGACGAGCTACTCAGTGCTTTCACGAAAATTCATGACTTGCAGAGAGAGCTTGCCAACTGGCCAGAAAGTGATGATGAGCAACGGAAGGAGAAAGTGGATCTCCTGGAGGACAGCAAAGGCAAAGCAAAGAGCTACATGGGTCTGACCCGCGAGTCCATGGCTACTTTGACTCTCTTCACGGAAGCTTTGTCTGGCGCGTTCACCATGCCCGAGATCGTGCAGCGTCTGGCAGACATGCTCGACTACAACCTGGACACCATGGTCGGTCCCAAGAGCAGCAACCTCAAGGTTGACGAACCCGAGCAGTACGGCTGGAACCCTAGACAGCTTCTCGCCGATATCCTCGGTGTCTTCATCAATCTCTCCGGTCAACCTACTTTCGTGCAAGCCATCGCTCGTGACGGACGCAGCTACAAGCCCGGCAACTTCGACAAGGCAGCCGACATCATGCGCCGTGTCGTCCTGATGTCTCCCGATCAGCTCCTCGCCTGGCAAGCTCTGGGCGACCGCGTGGCAGAAGCCAAGGCCACCGAAGAGGAGGAAGAGGAAGACTTGGGCGAGATCCCAGAAGAGTTCTTGGACCCGCTTATGGCAGATCTGATGGACGATCCTGTCATCTTGCCTACCAGCAAGAACACCGTCAACAGGTCTACCATTCGCAGTCACTTGCTGAGTGTCGCCCACGACCCCTTCAACAGAATGCCGCTGAAGATTGAGGATGTCGTTCCGGACACGGAGATGAAGGCAAAGATCGATGCTTGGAAGGCTGAGAGGAAGGCGGCTAGGGCTGCGGAGAGAATGGATACGAGTGCGTAATCATCGACAGTATGATAGTGAGTAGTGATTGGCAAGATGAATGGGTCGCACGGAGTAGAGTAGTGCGACGGGGCTTTCTTACTTTCATTTCGCATGCCACTGCTCAAGGCTGGTCCGCGTTGTTTCGTTTGAGCGTACGAGCCTTGCAGATGGTTTTCGATTGGCGCGTATTAAATCATGAGTAAAGGGAAACGACGTTGGTTTTACGATTGTCCATTGTTCATGAAGTCTTGACGGTGATGATATCTTTTCTCAACCGTATATTTGCCATGCTTCAGCGCCGCATCAGATTATGTCATTTGGCATTTGACACAGAGTGTTTCGGAGATGCCACATCGAAAAATATCAAAGTTCGCGTCAAAGTCTCGACTGCTGTGAAGCGTCGTGAGTCGAAAAAACAAAATCATTGCCAATATTGATAGCGTCATTATCATTATTTTCGCCGCTTCCAAATGTGATTGGCGCTATATCCCACCGCTGCACTCCAATCTGCGGCCTGAAATGCCCAAAAGAACGGCCTCATTGCGGCGCTACTCCGACCAAAATGCAAAAGAATAATTCCGAATCGGGGAATTGAACCCCGGCCTTGTCGGAACTGATCATCTTGCGATGATTGAGAGCGACAAATCCTAGCCACTAGACCAATTCGGATGTGAACCAAGCTGGTTCGATGAGGAAGGAGCGAGCTACTGCGGTCATGAAGTGAAGTCTCGCGGGCGCTCCTTCCACGCGAAAGAAGTGCAGCGAAACCACCAGCCTCAGTCCCCCTCTTACTCAAGTCAACGCCCTCCCAGCAATACTCAACAGCCACGCTGCGTCTTCCCATACTCCAACTCGCTGCCCATCGTTCCCAGGTGGCGGTGGTGGTGGAGGCGGCGTTCTTGTCTTTCGTCTCTCTTCAACTCGGTCAAGATCCGTCTCAACGCCACTGTCTTCGCTATCCCCTCCTGCAAACCACCCGATCCCTGCAATGCGTTCGAAGATCCCACCAAAGCCAATCGCAGGGTTCTGCACCAGATGTTTGAGTTCGGCCTCATCTTTTTGTTCGTCTACCGCTCCAGCAATAGTATCGCCCTCGCTCTCTTCGGCGATGTAGTCGGGTCCTGCGTCTCGTTGGTCGTTGTGAGCGTCAAAATAGCTCGTCGCTCCTTCGACGCTCGTTGTTGCCAAAGGTGTACGCAAGTTGGTGAGACTACCACGTCGACTTGTTCTTCGACTGTTTGATCTACTGCCGAAACGGCTGCCCCATCTGTAAGCTCTAGGACTTGATGGAGAGACAGTGCCAGCGTTGTTTGGTGAGGAGAGTTGAGCCGTCGCAGCGAGTTCCTCGTACCCTTCGTCGTCATCGACATCGTCGTCGGAAGAAGGCACGGCTAACGCTGCTGTCGAGTCTCGAGAGCTCAACCATGATTGGCCCCGAGATTCCTGGAGCAAGGCATTTGTAGTTTTAGTGGCATGCGTCAGCCAGTCTTCCTCTGCACTCGCACCAAGCCGTATTCTGCTCCGTACACGTGGTGTGGTGGCCGTTGCTGTCTTGCTTCGAGGTGGACCCGGGCGTTTCTGACTTAGCTGTACGCCCTGTCCGGAGAGTCTATTCTGTTGTTGACCTCCCAATGCGAGCGCAGCTTCGCTCTTTGATTTGGTCATACCACCACCGCCAGTTCTTTTGGTCCGCAGGGCCTCTTCTCTCACGCTCGCAGGATACACAATGCTCACTTCCGCAGGTGCAGATGTGTCGTCGTATAAAGAGCCACGTCTGCTCAGACCGCCGCCGAGGTGCTTTCGGCTGGAGCTGCGACTCAAGATGCCTGGCGATGTAGGAGCCGAGCGGCCTTGCATATATGTAGGATGGTGTCGCGTGAAAGTCATGTCGGCGGCTTCCTCATAGGGACTACGAGGCGCTGACCCATGTCGCGGTCTGTTGTTGTCGGGTACGAAGCGTGTGGAAAGCGGTGCCAGGCGGAGGTCGGCGAGGTTCGTGGTGCTCCGTTTCTTGTTGCGCGAGGAGGATCGTGGAGTCGACTGGGATGGTGATCAGCTGTCTATACTAGTTGGTATCTGTAGCTTTTGCTGAACACTCACCATTGTTTGTCTTTGTCGAATCAGACGAGTAGGAAAGGTAGACGACAGAGCAAGATGTTGGGAGCCGGCTCGAGGGCCATCCGTCCAAGGCAAGGGCAATCCCCGCAAATACCCCAGAATGGAAGGGGCTCCACACCGGCCCTCTCATTGACATGTGACACCGAGTAAGCGGCCATGTGCTTGACTAGAAGACGCATATCGATCGTCGTTATATGCCATAGATGCTGTGGATGTATATGGGATCGGGTGATCGAGATCACTCTATGGAGCAATTGTCGAAAAGAACAGTAATGTTGATTCGTCAATTCGTTCATGTATATACAATAGATCGTTACGAGACTGAAGCTCTTATATATGTGCAACAATAACGGCCATATCCAAGACTCAAAAGTCATTTACAACCACACCATACCAACTCCTGTGCCAAGCGCCAGCATGAAGAAACCCCACGCCCACCTCACCGCTTCAGCACCGCTCGGTTGCTGCTTTGCCTGGTCTGCAACACCGCTGACTTGAGCAGTGCAGCTGGCGCCACAAACATAATCCGCAGGACAACATCCGCCTCCATCGCTCTCACCACACAAGAACCATCCGTTCGCGCAAGTACCACCTTGAGTGCTTGCGGCAGATGAGGCATCAGGGTCGAGGGTGGTTGTAGAGGTCGATGCAGCAACTACGCCTCCAGCGCCTCCGATCGTTACGCCATTCGAGACAAGCTCGGTGCTGTCGCTTGTTGGGCATGAGGTTGTATCGCAGTTGCGGCCGACTCGGCAGCAGCCTCCGAGGTAGTGTGCAGAGCACATGTAAAAGCCCGTCGGGCAGGTGGCATCGCTTGGGGTGGGCTCCGGTGTCGTGGTGGTCATGCTCTCGGGAGAACTTTCAGAGCTTCCTGTCGGACGAGACGGAGGGAGTGCTGCAGTCTCCGCAGACGAGGTTGTAGAGCTCGGCTCTTCGGTTTCGGTAGGCTCCTCGCTTGTCTCGGATGGTGATGCTGTGACGGTCACTGTCGTGGGCGCTGTGATCGTGCCAATACTGGTCGTGCCAGGCGCAGTTTCTGTTACAGTGTTTTCGACTGTAGTAGTATAGGTAGAGCCGCCTACACCGCCAGCAACGGCCACAGTATCGGTCTCCTGCTCGCTGGTCGAAGAGCTCGGTTCCTCGCTCGTCCTTCCCGATGTCACAGTCGCAACTGGCAAAACGGTAGTCGTAGTCTGTGTACTTGCCCAAACACACCCGACGTCGTAGCAAGAGTATCCTGCAATGCAGCAGCCTTTGTTTTCGCTTTGCGGGCAACTGGTTTGGCCGGCGCTCTCGTCGCAGCTAGAAATCGATGTCCCACAGCTCGAGCCTTGCGGACAGCACCCAACATCACCATTCCCAGTATCTTCAACCGTTATACATGTGTCTGTCTCGCCGCAACAGCTGTTCGGTCGATCAATCTCGGTACAAGACTTGGTTCCAGAAGGACAAGATCCCCAGTCTCGCGCGAACAAGCTATAACCAGGGAATCGCCGAAAGGTATGCGCTCGCTCAAAATGTGGTGCCAAAGGTGCCAGCAATCGCGTAGAAGTGTTGGCGTAGTTTTCCGCTCCATCAATGTGTTCTTCATCCAATGTCTCAGACCCCGCCGACGATTCGCCAAAATCCCAGTAGTGTAGAAAAAACTTCTCGCCCTCGTCGCTGCTCATCTTCCGCATTCCTATGGGCTGCTGCCATTGTAGCTGCTCTTGTGCCTCGCGTTCACGCTTGAGGTGTGCTTGGTGTTCTGGGAGGAGGTCCGCTGGTCGAGGGTGAACTTGTGCATTTGTGGTAGAGGCTGCAATTAGTGCTAGCAAGGTAGCTGGGAGCGCCAGGAGATCTCGCATGGCTACTGCAGGTCGCGACCAGGATCGTGGGCGGGTGGCTGCTTTGCTGTTTTGCAAAGGTCGTACAAGCTTATGCTTTTGGAGATTGGAGATGGGTCAAGAGTATGACGATTGAGATGCGCGTGCAGGAGAGACAAGAAATAAACCTAGCTTGTGTAATCTTCGCCCTCTTGGGTCTTCATGTCTGACGGCGGTGGCTGGTCGGCCAGAAACTGGATGTAGCTCGTGCAGATGCAGCTAGTGAGCCGCGAGGTGTGAGAGTGGCTGGGATGCGGCAAGTTCAGGTTCGGAGACGCCCAAAGCGTTTCGTCAGAGGTTCAGTGATTGAACTTTGCGCTGAGACAATGATTCGTTGTTTTTGTCACTGACCGCTAGATCACTGCGATAAACACTTTTTTATGAGAGAAATATTGTGTTGCTATGGCAAAGGCCAAGAACAGCGGTGTGCCATAACATCTGAGCAAGGTCATTGGACTGGGAGTTCATCAAGGAATATTCTACTGAGAAAGGGAAACAAGCCTATTCACCATGTGCTAGTGAGCTTGCTAACAGCAGAAATATGATGACCATCGATGATCGTTGATCCGATATCTACAACACCGCGATTTACGGCCTGCATCAAGTGCCACCATCAGCAAGTTGTACAAATCACGCCATCTGCGAAATGTGTCATATCTGCTCTTCGGGCAAGAAGTCGACGGCATTTGCTCTTATATCCGCTGAACTCGCAGTCATGTATCTATGACTGCTGATAGGGTATCACAGCATCTCAACAAAGTAGCAAATGGCGCTCCACTGACTAAGCTCTTCCAATATCACAAACTCCACAATTCCCCGTCATGGAAAGAGACCAAGCGAAAGACGCACAAGACCTCTACGATGGCCGAGCAGCCGGCTACGATGTCAGTTGGCACGACCGTTTCTCTTCACACGTGGTGCAACTTGTGGATCTGAAGCCAGGCGAACGTGTCCTAGATCTGGCGTGTGGCACGGGTCTAGTCACATTCAAAGCTGCCGAACGCGTCGGTCCATCAGGTCACGTCGTGGGCGTTGATATCAGCACCGGCATGCTCGCTCAAGCGCATCCAAAGCTAAAGGGCCAAGCACTCGACAACGTCCAATTCTACAACCACTCGATTACCGAACTGGACTCGCTGCCAGAACTGCAAGAGCACACCTTCGATGCGATCACTTGCGCTTCTGCATTGGTTCTGCTCCCACATCCTGAAGCAGCTATCAAGCAATGGGCAAAATATCTCACGCCAGGCGGCCGCCTGATAACAGACGCTACTCATCCTAGGGTGCTGCTACCTGGCATAGTACTGGAACGAGTTGGACGGACTTTGAATCTACCTGTCCCATCCTATCGGGAGCCATTTCAGGGCCCGGACGATCTGGCAAAGATTATGCGTGTTGCCGGTCTTGTTGACATCGAGGTCATGCGCATATCGCAGCTGAAATCGCGAGATGGATCAGGCGACATACAGTCATTCTCAGCTGGCTCAGAACAACCTTTGGTCGCGAAGCCATTTGCGGTAGCCGACGCTGCAGCGGTCTTTGAGAACCAGGTCGGGTCGCCTTTTGGGGCGTGTATGGCGAATGAGCCGACTCGTTCGGAAGCGAAGAGGCTGTTTGAGCATGAGTGGGCAAGCTTAGCTGATACACATGGCGTGTTGACTGAAGTTGATGAGGTGTTCGTCGGAGTGGGTCGGGCAGCTAATCCGTAGCAGCACAATCCAAATGGTCGAGTCGCTCAAGTAGATCTTTCCATATACGTGTAGGAATCTCTTGGAGTCATGCTTCGTTCCACAGATAAGTTGATACATCGATCACTTCCTTGGTATCATACCTTTTGAACTACTTTAAATTGAGATGACTTGTACTTTGGGGGCTTCGTGCCTCCTTGTTTATTGGGTACCTAGTTGGAACAAGAAGGCATAGATACGTGCTTACCTAAGCATCGCTAGCGCCAAGGACTTCAACTTTCCCCGACCTCCGACAGAGAACAGGAAACCGAACAAGGAAAGGCCCCCTGGTGAACTGCAAGGCATGTAGCCCAGCAACCATTTAAGCGATTGGGCGTTGAACCCTGCATTTGGTGAGACGACAGCTCACACATATCCGTTCTCATCGAGCAGGTATGAATAGGTGCTCATTGACACAATTTGTCAATCCGCAGCATGCTCACGCTTACAACCCGTCGAGGTCTACGCTGTAGGGCTTTGGCGACCACGCAATATTGCAACTACGCCTTCTTGTCGCACGCGATTCACACACAGCGCTGATCACTCTTTGCCACAGGCGCCTGTCCCGACCATTTTTCTGGCCTCGGCAGGACATTTGCGACGTCCTCACGCTCCAAGAAAGCCACACTTTCATCCAAGTGGCATCATGCCGAACGGACTGCGTTCAAGAGCTCGAAAAAAATTCCCGTCGAGCTTCCCACACCAAAAACAGAAGCATGGTACAACTATTACCTGTCCAAATCGTTGAGCCGCTCATCGAGGCCACGTCTCCGCTACGACTCCCTTAACGCCGTCTTCTTGGAATCAAAGCTGCATTCTGCATTGCGAACAAATCCTTTGAAGCTTTTTGAAAGCAAGCCACTAGAGCATGCAGATCTCCACGAGGCAGGAAAATGTCTGGAACTCTATATCGCCAGACACAGTCCGACGCAAGGCGAAACGCTGGCGCAAACACGAGAGCACTATGTTCAAGACAGACCCGGCTCAAGAGGTTTGGCTTGGTCGTGTTCTCTCTCTGACGCTGAAAGGAAGACACTATGGGGCGACTTGTCATTTACTACTCCAGTCACGCACTGTCTCATCGCAGAAGGTGCAATCGCGTCTCTATGGGACTAGTTGAAGCTTGATATGTCCATTGGACCAAACGATCCCTTCGGCAGTGGGTTTCTGCGCTGGAAACAAGACGTGTTTTGTTCAATGGTTAAAGCCCAGGTGTCCTGGTCAGAAAGCACAGACTACTGGACCGACGCGATCAAGTCCCTTGTGGAATCACAGACAATGCGGTTCGGCATTGGTCGGCCGGCAGCATTTTTCTTATACAAAACCATGATGACCATGAACAAGACCGTAATAGATCCCGTGCTTTACGACCAATTGGCATTCTTAATCGCAGAATTGTATCCGGATGACAAGGATTTCCACTGGGCCCGGTTCGATTTGCGACATCCAGTCCGCCCTAGCACAGCCAGGTTCATGAAATTGCTCGAGACTGGTGTTGATAACGACCAAAATTTAAAGCGATGGTTCGATCCCAAGACTCTCCTCGCTGGCTCGAATTTACATTTCACACTGGTTTTGTTGGCACAAACATGCTTGGCTGAAGGCCACAGGGCGAATGCAGAACGGGTATTGGATTTGGGATATGACCACGCGCCTCAACTATTCTCCGGGAAAGCGAAATTCGACATCTTCAAGAACGAGGTAAAGAACACAATCATACCTCCCCCGATACCCAGGAAAGCCACTTCAGCCGATATTGCAGCGGGAAAGGAGGTTGATGCAGATGGCAATATCCTCGTCAGTGCTGCGGCACATGCCTATTGGGAGCAGACTCACAGATCTGGTCGTTGACAACATTCAGTCTCCCCATCGTTTGTTCCTGGGTCAATTTGGATGATTCTTCTATCTATCCAAATCGTCTATGAGATGAGAAATGCAGACGGTTTTGGCGATGTATCTTCTGTTCTCGCCGTGAAGAAGCCTGACGTTGTCAACGATTTTTTAGTTCTTCGGAGCATTCATTTCAGCAATCAAACTCGAGATCTACATAATGTATACAAAGAGTGAACTTTGCTTTGAAACATACATCTGTCAAATAGCCCATGTTCTTCAAGATGTTCCTTGGGAGAATATCGCGCCTGAGGCCTCTATGGATGCCTGACCGGGAGTCTCCGAGAGCGCTTCCACCCAACAACACGAATGCTAAAACACTTCTCTTCGCAACCACAATTCCACAGAAATAGTACATCATGAAGCGTCGCTGATCAATCGTATTTCTCATGTTTACACTCACGGCTTGCCGAGCACCACGCTTCTGTGGGCGAATCTGGACGCCTACTGCCAGTGTCGCGACCTTGCCACCTTCGACTTCAGGATGGCAGACACCGTTTTACACAGGTGTTGCCGCTGCTAGGCATGCCTCTAATGGTGCGACATCGCCTGGTCCTGTACGTTTCGTCGATACACCACGAAAGATCTCGAAGGAAGGGAAAAAATATCGAACAACAAATATCCTCAAAGCTGTTACGCCCGCGCCAAAAACAGAAGCGTGGTATGACTATTTCCTGTATCAAGTCACCCCTGGTGGACGAAATCAGAGCCGAAAGCCACGGTATCGGTATCAATCGCTTGTATGTGGCGCCCGGAAGCCAAACCTGCCTGAAGCTTTGCAACAGAACCCTCTAGCAGTCTTTGACAATGATCACACATCCCGAGCAGACAACCCCTCAGTAAACCAGTGCCTGGAGCTATACATTCGCCAGATACTGGAAAGGGAAGGAGCATCAAATGTCGCTAATTGCCGAAAATGTTACATGAGAGATACACCCGGCTCCAAAGCTCTGCTTTGGTCCACATCTCTGCCCGAGACCGATCGGCAAAGAATCTGGGGCGATCACAGCTTTCTGTTCCCCGTCATTCATTGTTTGGTGGCGGAGAATAATCTAGATGCTTTATGGCACTGGTTAAGCCTTGATAAGAGATTCGGCCCTAGAAAGATCGACTCTATCGCATTATCGGAATGGAAGAACGATGCGCTTCGGTTTATGGTTGAAGCACAGGTTCACTGGACTGACAGCACGAATTTTATGGCTGATGCAATTGCAATGATCGTCAAAGCGCGGGACATGAAAACGTCCACCGAACACATGCCTATACGAGCAGCGATGAAATTTGTGTTTAGGGTCATGAAGAAAACCCCAGCGCAAAACTCTGACCTGTACGATCGGTTCATGGCGTTGGTACCCGTGTCACACCAACGCGAAGATGAGAGGGATTATATACTAGCCACATTGCACATACGCCATCCGTCGAGGCCCGACGCGTCTAAGATGATGCAGATATTGAGGTCTGACCAGGCACATGTCCAACGCTGGCTCAGACCTTCAACCTATCAGGCTGGTGTTGAAGTCATCTTCACCATGTGTGCGCTCGCTCAGAGATGTCTGGCAGAAGGCAAGGTATCAGATGCGAAATGGGTGATGGACAATGCGTATGACAGAGCACCATATCTATTCTCTGGAGCTGCTGCCCTCCAATCCTTCAAAACAAAAACTGAAGCTGCTGCGCCAGCACTAGTCGTATGGACGCCCTCGCAGAGAGAGTTGGAGAAAGGCGTAACACTCGACAAGGACGGCAAACTCAGCCCCAAGGAAACAACGGCTTTCCAATATCCCAGCAGGAAGTGGACCACTTAAGTCCGAATTCGATAAGCACACGTTCGAACGTCAGATGCTTGTAAATCCTACGCGATGCTATAGGTCCGAAACTTAGCTGCTGGCCCAAGCTTCAGTCGTCAATTTCAGATCATGGCAGTCCGAGCATTCACTAGCAATATGTCAGCATGAGCTTCGTATGTGCAAGTGCGCACGCTTACATCCGAGCTCGCTCCGATCCATGTCAATCACAACACGAAACTTCCTCAGCAAATTCGTCCCGAGCACAGCAACACCTTCTTCGTCCGATGGCAAAATCGCGACCACGCAAACCGGGTGCCCATACACCAACTGTTCAGAGCTGTACTCGTCCCTCGTCAGCTTGACATCATTGCCGCCGATATTCAAGATCAGGTCCGGCAGCTTCTCTCTGGCAGTGCAAGCGATTGAGGCACCGTGGAAGAGACTGTTCGGCGTAGCACCGATGGCCTTGTATATCACTTCTGTGAAGCTGGGAGGCAATCTGATGGCCGGCTCGAGGTCCAAACGGCCGTAGACGGAGGCCAGTGGTAGGTGCAGCTTGATGTTGCCGTTGAGTGAGACGGAGTCGAGCGGTACATGCCAGCTGTTTGCAAGACCCGGGCTTGTGGCGTTGGCGAATGGGATGCGGATTGAATCCTCAGAGGACTGCGGCGACACACCGATCTGGAGTGAGCCTCGATCTTGGACGCTGTCCGGTAGGGTGAGAGTGAGGATGTTGTGTTCAACGGCATGGCTCCTCATCAGCTCATACAGTGGATTCGAAGCCGTCAGCGGTGAGTATGCCAATGTCTGAGCATTCGGCGGCGCGAGACCAAGGGCGCTGTACAGGTTAGCTTCGTCGCCAGACATCGGGATCAACGAGAGCCTTACCCATCAGCTATAAATTCCATCACATAGTAAAACAAATCCTCTCCCTCATACTTATCTATCTCTCCAACCGTAGCATTACCGACATCTATACTCACAAGATGTAATGTGTCACTAGACACATTTCCACCAACAGTCCAGTCCTTCGGATGGACTTCGAATCTATGTCCGATTGACTTCCGTGTTGCAGATCTCGATGGATCGTACGTGTAGCCCCGCCCACAGTCTTGTTTGGAGCAAGCGGTGGAGCGTACGTATAAGCCATTGAGATTCAAGTTGAGCCATGCACGGAGCGGTTGAGCTGGGTTGCCGATGGCGATGGGCGTGTGGTAAACGGGATAGCCGCCGATGGTAGACATTGATATCTCGAGTGATGCTGGGTGATTGCCGTTCAGGGCTTGTGACTCTTTCGAGGTAGCTGGTATATCAGGCTTGTACTGGCCCAATACAATAGGTCTCTTGTGGCCACCGTGCTCCAGAGCTGGCATGTTTTGAAATGCATTGATGGCATCTTCGGTCGTGAGAGACCAGAACAGATCTTCTAACTTGCGTGGGTCGTCAAGAACTCCTAGTCCAGCGTATTTCGAAGTATATTTCTGCTGTCCTAGGCTCTCTTGTAGTACATTTTGCAGTGGGATCTGGTGCTCTGGCAAGTGGAATGCGTAAGCAGTGCTGGCAGTGGTTGCGACCAGCCCCAGCCAGCGAAAAACAAAGATTTCAAACCTCATGGTTAACGATCAGTATGTTTCGATGTTACAAGTCACAGATGATGGGTAGGATGTTTACAGTCGAGTGGTAAGCAAGCTGTCCCTTGGTCGTGACCAGAGCCAGCTGAACGATGATCCGGCGATGGATCGGCATCGTGCTTACAGGCATCATGCAGGGGTGGAACATTTGATTGAATACATCTTCGTCGACTTCGCTAGTTACTGTCTAAATAAGACATTGGGTTCATATAATAAAGCCTTCAGCACAACTCGTGTTGGCTTCGTGTAACAGTGTATTCTCGTACAGCAGCATTCATTTTGCCAGTGGGCAACTCTGCGGCTTAACAATTGCTTTGGTTCGTCACCGCCATATGGAATGATTACATGGAACCCTGGCAATGATTTGAGACTGACGACATCAAGCAATTCAAAGACTCCACGTGTATGACCATTAAACACACATTCATGTACTTGTTCACATACATGTAGATGTGGCAGGTGCGACCAAGTATGTAATAGGGTTCGGGTTTGGGTAAGCGCACATCGTCTTCAGGGTGAACTTGCCTGGTTCAGACAGCATGAACATCAACGTATATCCAACAATACAAACCACCACGTCTACAAAGTAGACTTCGTCATGTGCCAATAATGGATGCAAAAATACAACAGCGCCTGGACGCGATCATGGGACCCGTCAAAAAAGCCCGTCCTCCACCAAGAACCGCAGAAGCTCCCGGCACCTCTCAATGGCTCCTCGTTTTCAGCGCCCTCCTGGCCTTCCGAATCGTCAACGCACTGACGATCAGGACTTTCTTTCAACCGGATGAGTACTTCCAAGCGCTTGAGCCAGCGTGGAAGATTGCGTTTGGTGCTGAGAGTGGTGCTTGGATTACATGGGTTGGTGAACCACGATTTTACACGATAGGCTGGCACTAATGTGTTTGTTAGGAATGGCGGGGAGGTCTGCGCACAGCGGTCCATCCCTGGATCTTTGCCATTGTGTATAAGGTTGCGGATGCCATGTCGACGCTAGAAGGTGCTACTCGTGCCGCCAGAGCAGAGGATTTGCTCATGGCGCCTAAAATTGCTCAAGCAATATTTGCCGCTTTGCTGGACTTCTACACCTGGAAGCTGAGCCAGAAGATCTATGGAGCTGGTAGTGCTGCATCAATGGCCACGGTATGCATCTTTACTAATCCTCTCGGCATCTTGTCTGATCGCTGACTCTCCCAGCTTGCACTCACGGCCGTCAGTCCGTGGCAGTGGTATACGTCCACGCGGACGTTCGCCAACTCGTTCGAGACCACTCTGACGGTCGTGGCTCTGAATCTCTGGCCTTGGAATTGGTTCCTCGATGCGCCAGCGAACAATGGTTTACAGATGAATGTCCTAGATGACGGAGCTTCGCTTGAGTATGTCTGAAGTCCTCCTGTGCTTAAAACGATCGTTGTTAACATGAATCCAGACTCAAGGACTTCCTTGAAGGCAAAGAAGTCAAAGATGGATCCAGGCCATCCAGCTCCTCTTCTAGTCAAGCTGCTCTGGCGAATGTCTCGCAAGATAGAATTCCGACCAATGTTTCATCACGGCTCAATGCCGCCCTGGCAGCGGCTGCCATGGCTTGCATGCTACGGCCGACAAATGTCATCATTTGGGCGACGATTGCTGGCATCACCGCGTTGCAATACAGCAATTTCACGAGATCCCTAAGTTTGGCACGTAGTGCACTGGCAGTAGGGTAAGCACTGTTCATCTCTTCATCATTACAACGTCTACTAACATCACTCTAGCACCGTCGTCCTCGGAACATCTCTGCTCGTCGACCAAAGCTTCTACGGAAAATGGACAATCCCACCCATTCGATTCCTCTACTTGAACATCATGCAAGACTTGGCTGTCTTCTACGGACGCAACCGCATCGACTATTACTTCACCGAAGGCCTACCGCTGCTCCTAACAACAGCCCTTCCATTCGCAGCAGTCGGCACTTGGTCTGCTCTCAGATCAGGTGTTGATCGTCCACAATTTGCAGGTTATGCGCAACGCCAGACACTTCGCATTTTGGCTCTCGTCGTGGTAACCACAGTCCTCGCTTTCAGCATGATCGCGCACAAGGAAATGCGCTTCATCTATCCCGTCCTGCCAATTCTTCACGTATTGGCAGCGAAACCTCTTGCAGACTTCTTCAGACCGTTCCCGTTACCAAGGTCTTACTTTCGACTTGCGATTCTCCTCTTCGGCTTGACTATCAATATCTACATCGCAGCTTATGTCAGCACCATCCACCAGCGCGGTGTCATCGATGTGATGCACTATCTCCGCCACGAAGCCGAGCTAAACAACGGCCTGGTCAAAAACACGACAGTAGGCTTCCTCATGCCCTGCCACAGCACACCCTGGAGAAGCCACCTCATCCACCCCGAGATCAACGCCTGGGCCCTAACCTGCGAACCACCCATTGACGTCCCCCGCGAATACCGCGCCGACTACTTCGACGAAGCAGACGTCTTCTACATGCACCCCGGCGGCTGGATCGACCATAACATGGCCGACCGCAGAACCGTCTCTTCACCAGCGAGCTCAGGACCAGCCAACAAGAATGACGACAACGGCCGCCGCAGACCCTGGCCCGAATACCTCGTCTTCTTCGAACACCTCGAGCCGACGATGAACGCCATCCTCGACGGCACGCGCTACGAGGAATGCTGGCGTGGCTTCAACACGCACTGGCACGATGATGGGCGGAGACGGGGCGATGTCGTCGTGCGGTGTCTGCGGCAATAGCGGGAAATAATGGGAATGGGCATGTCTGGCCAAGCTTTTCCTAGACCCGGGCAAAGAGCTACCAAGAAATGATAGAGAGCCGCAACTCGCGCAATCGTGTACAGCCTTACAGGGTCAGTAGATCATACCTCCTAGCATAGTTGATTGGCAGGAACCGCGACAAGGCACGCGTCCCGTACCCACTTCTCTCCCAGTCTCCTAGGCAGCAGGATAGCACAGCCTCAATCATTAATTGCACGTAGCCTCGTAGGGCGGCTCACACAAGCTCAATGCGCGTAATAAGGACAAGGACGGCTACCGGCACCACGGGCGGCCTTCGAGAAAGATGCGTCGAAGGTGCGGGTAGGTAATAGCCTCGAAATGCATGTGGTGTCAGCGGCTCGTGGTTTGTGGCTGTGTTGTGTGGTATGGGAGTTCTGGCGTGCGCTAGCGAAGGATCTGGGGCTGTGCAGACTGCTGTGCAAGGCGATGCGCGTGTTTCATGGTGGTGCTTGTTGTGCTTTTTCCGTGGAAGAGCGGGTGATGTGCATATGCGTATACATGCGGGTGTTGTTGTTGGTGACGTCTGTTTGTGAGGTTGTTGATGGAGGTAATATTGGCGATTGGAGTGGTTTGATGGAAGTGGATGCGGACTAGATGTTGGTGGGCGTTGGTATTTTGGGATTGAGAGAGATTCTATTTCCACGCGCTTTGGTATCACCACTTGGAGCATGAGTGTACAGTGAATACGATTCATTGATATTTACTAACATCCATTGTAATCATGGTATTTCGTTAATATGATCACCAACACAATCCGATACTAGTGTCAGGTACGAAGTGTTAAGGTGAGACGACTAAGGTACTCCCGAAGCTGAAGCTGAAGCCAAGCGGATCCGGTGAAGTGGGCAGCAGCAGACAGCAGGTGGGGCAGGCATGAAGCTTTGGCAGCAGCGGGCGCTTGCGAGAGATCATGATTCACGCGGGCAACCACCGAACACTCAACCAACACACTAACTGATACTGTCTCCATCGCACCACCGATCGCGCATACATCTTGTGTACGCGGGAATAGTCGCATGTAGCGAGAGAATCGCACCTGCCAGCTCATATCCCGCTATCGTTGCGTGATCTGCCGCAGCATCATTGGAAGGCGGAGCAGCAGTCAATAGTTTCGTCTCGTCCTGCCTGCCAGGCGTCGGGAACGGAAGCTCCCACCATCGACACGGGACGATTCGCTGGCTGCGCCTCAATTCACTTCACTCGTCCCTCACCACCACCCATCGCACCTGCTCCCACTGCTGCATGAGCGCGCGCGCGACGTCACCTGACCGGTCTGCTTGGGCTAAGCGCGATCCTTCGCGTGCAACAGACAGACGGACAGCAGACAGACCCTACGCGCACTACTAGCAGAAGAGCACAAACGCAGCGCTCGCCAGTGACTGCGCCCGCCTCCACCTGCTGCCCTAGCGCCGCACCTTCAACCCAAACCAAACCTTTTGCTGCTGCCCTTGTCATCCTTCACCCAAAACACTACTCCTGCAGCAGAGCTGTGCCAGCCTTCGCGCGCGCAGCCTTAGGTTCCCAGGATAGCCTCAGCCTCACTGTCCTACAGTACCTCCGCCCACCTGTCTGTCTCCCCACCGCTGCTGCCACTGCTGCTGCACACAACCCAAACCACCATGGACCCGAATGCGCGTGGCCGCTCGCCCTCGGCCAGCAATGCCTCTCATTTAAGGCACACTCCCTCCGCCTCGCCACACCCGCCTTACAATCAATCCTTCGCCGACCCCAATCTACTGTCTCCCGACTCCTTCAACACCTTGAACAATACTGCTCCTTCGGCACACTTCACAGATCCCACCTTCACCCAAGACTTCCAGCACCAGCCCGACTACTCGCTGGGCCAGTTCAACAACAACAATACCTTCCAGGCACAGCAGCACCAGCAGCCCATCGTGCCTTCCCAAACCAACGACGTGTCGAACCACACCTTCCTGCAGTCGGCGCATAGCGGCGACAACACATACGGCTTCAACCAGCCCGCGCAGAA
>Ga0265797_10001903_pt1 | contig 36194 bp, 37 predicted proteins | sample P2T30metagenome_FD_192433 | JGI IMG/M metagenome (GOLD analysis project Ga0265797, IMG submission 192433) | Plant litter microbial communities from East Loma Ridge, Irvine, California - P2 T30 | ecosystem: Environmental > Terrestrial > Plant litter > Unclassified | place: USA: California...
TACCGGAATGCTTTCGGGAGCACCTGAAATTCTTGAAAGATATTTTGACTACGAAGCCTTCGGAAGAGATTTATTTCTTGAAAGCTACACCGAAATCAATGGATTTGTTTTTGTTGATTGATAAACATCCAAAACTTTGAGGGCACTTGCAATAAATGTGAGTGCTCTTAAAGTGACAGACTCAGCCCATTGCAAGCAATTTCGGACTTTAAAAACTATTGCAACTATTATTGCAACCAAATAAAAAAGGACTTAGTTTTTGAAGCTAAGTCCTTGATTTTCAAGTGGGCCCACCTGGAATCGAACCAGGCACCTACTGATTATGAGTCAGTTGCTCTAACCGAATGAGCTATAGGCCCTTATATTTTTTGAATTTTGCCAGTGACCTACTGATTACGAGCGGCCGCCGCGCGGTCAGTAGATTCAAATTACTACAAAATTTTTCCGTTGTAAACACTTCGGAGTGCAAAAATAGTCAAAGAGATTAAATCTCCAAACGATATGATAAGAATAAGTTCTTTTCTCCGTTCGTAGTTTATTATTTTTGCAAAAAAAAGAGTTTTGAACAAACGAAAAATTATCAATGACCCGGTTTACGGGTTTATTACCATATCTTCTGATCTGCTATTTGATTTGGTGGAACATCCTTACTTTCAGCGGTTAAGAAGAATTAAGCAGCTCGGGCTTGCCGATGTTGTGTATCCGGGCGCGTTGCATACGCGTTTTCATCATGCTTTGGGTGCCATGCATCTGATGAGTCTTGCTTTTAAATCTCTACAGGAAAAGGGGCATCTTATCTGGGAACCGGAGCTGGAAGCTGCTCAGGCCGCCATTTTATTACATGACCTTGGTCACGGACCATTTTCTCATGTGCTGGAAAGTGTGCTGATGCCAGGCGTAGCGCACGAATCTGTTACACTGGTCATGATGAAGGACCTGAACCGGCAGATGGACGGACGGCTGGATATGGCCATTCAAATGTTTGAAGGTACTTATCCGCGTAAGTTTTTTCATCAGATGATTTCCAGTCAGCTGGATATGGACCGGATGGATTATCTGAAAAGAGACAGTTTTTATACCGGTGTAATAGAAGGTTCCATCGGTGCCGACAGGCTTATTAAAATGCTTGATCTCAGCGGCGATACTTTGGTTATGGAAGAAAAGGGATTGCTCAGCATTGAAAATTTCCTTCATGCACGGCGGCTGATGTACTGGCAGGTTTACCTGCATAAAACACTGCTTAGCGCACAGGCTATGCTGACCCAGCTATTACACCGGGCCCGGGTTTTATCACAGAACGGAGCAGAATTATTTGCAACACCTGATTTTTCAAGGTTTTTGAAAAACACTTTTTCGCTTGCTGATTTTCAGACGCAGGCCGATCTTCTTGCTTCGTTCAGCGGATTGGATGACAATGATGTGTGGGCATCTGTAAAAGGATGGACTACGCATGCAGACCCCGTTGTTTCCACACTTAGTAAAATGCTTCTGGATCGAAATTTGTTTAAAATAGCTTTTATGGACTCTCCTCCTGATGAAACTGTTCTGGAACCTTTGCGGCATCAGTTGGAGGAATCAGGGATTTCGCAGGAACAGATGCCCTATTTTTTAATTACAGGCGAAACGACTAATTGGGCATATGAAAAGGAGCAGGATCCGATTCAGGTCAAAATGAAAGATGGTTCATTACGAGATATTGCCGATGCTTCTGATATTCCAACCATTGATGCACTAACCAAGATTGTACGTAAGTATTATGTATGTTGGGGTAAAAATGTATCTTTGCGTGGTTAGTCAGGATGTAATTCGTTTCTGATAAAAAATGAGGCTTTTTTGAAAAACTGCTTCAATAACGTCCAACTACAATACCGAAATTAGCCAAAAAATATGAAATTTACTGTCAGCGAGATTGCACAAATGCTTGATGGAACTATTGTTGGTAATGATAAAGTTACAATTGACTCGGCTGCGAAAATTGAAGAAGGAAGGCCCGGTTGTATCTCTTTTCTTGCCAATAGTAAGTACGAACCCTATATATACACCACCGCTTCTTCTGCAGTAATTGTTAACCGTGACTTTGCCCCCAGGAAAGATATTGCTGCAACCTTAATTTATGTAGACAATGCATATTCTGCGTTTACCATTCTTCTTGAAGAATATCAGAAAAGGATGGCGAATATCAGGCAGGGTGTTGAGCAGCCAAGTTTTATAGGTGAAAATAGTTCAGCCGGTGCCAACGGATACAGAGGCGCTTTTTCTTACATAGGTAAAAATTGTAAGATTGGTGACAGAGTTAAAATTTATCCGGGTGCATATCTCGGAGACAACGTGACTATCGGAAATGACTGTAACATTCATCCCGGAGTCCGGATATATGATAATACCGTAATTGGCAACAATTGCAATGTATTTGCCAATACAGTTATTGGCAGTGACGGTTTTGGCTTTGCGCCGCAACCGGATGGTTCTTACAAAACGATTCCGCAGCTGGGTAATGTGGTGTTGGAAGATAATGTCAGTATTGGTGCCAATACAACAATCGACTGTGCCACAATGGGTTCCACCATTATTCGCAAGGGTGCAAAAGTTGATAATCTTGTACAGATCGCACATAATGTGGAAGTAGGCAGCAATACGGTTATCGCTGCTCAGGCAGGCATTTCCGGCTCTACGCAAATTGGAGAGCAGTGTGTCATTGCAGGCCAGGTAGGTATTTCCGGCCATCTTTTTGTTGCCAATAAAACCAAAATGGGCGCGCAGAGCGGTCTGGGAAAATCCATAAAAAAAGAAGGTCTTTCATTGTCAGGTTCGCCGGCAAGAGACCTGAATGAACATTTACGTGCCATGGCTTCGACAAGAAGGCTTCCTGAAATGGAGGATCGACTGAAAAAACTGGAACTTAAATGGGAAACGTCGGAAATTCAAAGAGATTGACAGGAATTAATTTATAACAAGGCATATTAAATGCTCAAATTTGCACAAGCAACCCCGTCGCCTTTAAGCAGATAAGGAGAATATAATGAACGAAAAACAACAAACCATTTTAAAATCAGTATCCGTAACGGGAGTAGGTTTACATACCGGAGTAGTTGCGACTATGACCTTTGTACCGGCACCGGCTAATCATGGATACAAGTTTCAGCGTGTTGATTTACCAGGTCAGCCCATTGTTGATGCGGACGTCGATAACGTCGTAGATCTTTCACGCGGTACAACCATTGAGCAAAATGGTGCACGCATTAACACCGTAGAACATACGCTTGCAGCATTGGTTGGCTTACAGATAGACAACGTACTGATTCAGCTGGACGGGCCTGAGCCTCCAATCATGGATGGAAGTTCTGTTAAGTTTGTTGATGCCTTGCTCGATGCAGGTATAGAAGAACAAAATGCTTACCGTAACTACTTCGAAGTTCCGGAATACGTTCATTATAAGAACCATGACACAAGTACCGAGATGGTGGCTCTGCCGCTTTCAGATTACAGGCTTACTGTTATGGTTGATTACAATTCTACCGTAATCAGCAGCCAGCATGCGTCTCTGAATGATATCACCTTGTTTAAAGATGACATCGCTTCATGCCGAACTTTTGTATTTTTGCACGAACTGGAAGCGCTTTACAAGCAAAACCTGATTAAAGGCGGGGACCTGACGAACGCAATCGTTATCGTAGACCGCGATGTAAAGGATGGTGAACTGGATCATCTTTCGCAGCTTTTAAATAAGCCCAAGGTGAGTGTTGATAAATCAAAGGGCATCCTGAATAATGTGGATTTGCATTATCCGAACGAGATGGCACGCCACAAGCTGCTGGATCTGATCGGTGACCTTGCCCTGATCGGTCGCCCTATTAAAGCACAGATCCTGGCTGCGCGTCCGGGTCATGCAGCAAATGTTGCGCTTGCCAAAAAGATCAAAAAACTGATTAAATCCGGCAAAGGAAATATACCTCAGTACGATCCGACAAAGGCACCGGTTTTTGATATAAACCAGATCGGAGAGCTGTTGGCACATCGCTACCCTTTCCAGATGATTGATAAAATTATCGCATTGGATGAAAACAGCGTTGTCGGGGTTAAAAATGTGACCATTAATGAGAACTTCTTTATGGGACATTTTCCAGGGAATCCGGTTATGCCTGGTGTTCTTCAACTGGAAGCAATGGCACAAACGGGAGGAATTCTGGTTTTAACCAGCGTACCTGATCCGGATAATTACTGGCCTTACCTGATTGGAATTGATGCCTGCCGTTTCCGTCGCAATGTCTTTCCGGGTGATACCGTTATATTTAAATGCGAATTTACCTCACCCATGAAGAGGGGAATTGTGAAAATGAGTGGCCGTGGATATGTTTCCGGGCAGCTAGTATGTGAAGCAGATATGATTGCAAGCCTGGTAAAGAAAAAATGACAGATTCGTTAGCATATATTCATTCTGATGCGAAGATCGGCCAGAATGTGGAAATTGAGCCGTTTGCCATGATTCATAAGGATGTGGAAATCGGAGAAGGTACCTGGATCGGTTCTCATGCCGTAATTAATGCAGGTGCCCGTATTGGAAAAAACTGTCGTATTTACCCGGGTGCCGTTATTTCAGCCACACCGCAGGACTTAAAATACAACAACGAATATACTTTAACCATCATTGGAGACAACACGACTGTCCGGGAATACGCAACCATCAGCCGGGGTACAGAGGAGCATTGGAAAACCGTAGTAGGTTCTAACTGCCTGATTATGGCATATGCGCACGTGGCACATGATTGCCGCGTTGGCAGCAACTGCATTATTGGCAACAATGTGCAAATGGCAGGACATGTTCATGTTGGCGAGTGGGCGATTGTGAGTGCGTTAAGTGCTGTTCACCAGTTTGTTAAAATCGGATCACATTCTTTCGTGTCCGGTGCAACAATGGTTCGTAAAGATGTGCCGCCTTTTACAAAAGCGGCAAGAGAACCTATTTCTTATGCCGGTATCAATTCTGTCGGATTAAGAAGAAGGGGATTCAGCAATGAAAAGATCGTTGAAATTCAGAATATCTACCGCTACATCTACATGCGCGGCCTGAATAATGCTGAGGCGTTACAAAAAATTGAACTCGAATTACCTCCTTCCAACGAACGGGATGTAGTCATCAATTTTATCCGTAATTCAGAAAGAGGAATTATGAAAAGCCCGTTCCAAACCAATGGAACAGGAGAATCGGAAGCTCAGCCTTAATTATAAAAAGAATTATTTTGATATGATAAAACCCGCTTTTTTTCAAAGGGCGGGTTTATCTTTTTCTGTTAAAATAACAAGCGGATCGCCCTCACAGACAGTTCCAAAAGATTTGGCAACCACATCCTGTCCAAAATTGATTTTTCTATCCTGCCTTCTGTAAGTGGTCAATGTTTTTAAAGGTTCTGGTCCTTTTACACCTGTTTCAGGATCAATCGTCGTGAGAACACATCTTGCACATGGCTTTACAATTTCAAAACTAAGGTTGCCGATCTGTATCTTCTTCCAATTATCTTCTGCGTGGGCTGCAACTCCATCAACTACAAAATTGGGCCGGAAACGTTTCATTTCTACCGGTTCAGGAAGTTTTTCGTTTAACAGGTCCAGAGAGCCTTGCGAAATGATTAGAAAAGGGAACCCGTCGGCAAAACTTACATTTTCGTTGTCCGTCGCATACTTGGGGTCCGCTTTCCGCTCTGACCAGGAAGGCATAAACACCAGCCTTACTTTTCTTTCCAGCTGCCGGCTTAGCCACTCATCCACTTCATGGCTTACCGCAACCGCCAAAACCCAATCATCCCAGACTTTTACCTGCAGCTCTTCGTTACTGATGGGTTCAAAAGGTACGGAAATACTTTCCTGGTTAGTCCGCTGAGTAAGAAGCAACCCTTCGGGAGTCAATGCAACATCAATAAAAGCCATGCTGGTTACCAGGCGCTGTGTCAGGAAAATGCCGGCTTCATCCACCACCATCCATCGGCGGTCATACTTTAAACCTTTTTCTTTTACTTCTGCTTCTCGAAGCCTTATACCGCCTAATGATTTAACGGGATAGATCCATATTTCTGAAAGTGTCATAGCTTATGAAGTGTTGTCCTCTAATTGATATTTCTGTTTTTAACCGGCTGGTTTTTGTAATCTTTTGTAAACCCGTTTTTCAGGTTCATCACAATTGATAAGGAACTGCTGCCAAAACCGGGTGTATACTGTGCCCTGCCATAACCGATTTCAAATTTTTTAACCCTCAACCATGCTCCAAAAGAAAACCCTGCCAAAGCCCCGCGGTCTGTAAGTCTAAGTTCCTGTCTTCTTAAATGATCGTATCCCAAAAGCAGCCGGAAACTGGGATGGAGCAAAATCTCAGCGCCCAATGAAAGATGCCTTCCCAGTTTTTCGGCCAGGCCTACATTTTTTGGTATCTTGTTTCCATTGGTATCGTAAGTAAAAAACAGGTTCGGGTCATTGTAAACCATATCAAATTTATTGAGATGATGTGCCGTAAATGAAAACCGCACAGGCATATAAAGTGGTTTGAAAGTCACACCGGCTCTAATATCCAAAGGCAAAATGGGATCTGATATCCCTGAAAAGTTCTGTTTTAAAAAGCCCAGGTTTTTTACCACGAAACCGATTGTTAAATCTTCTCTAGGATGCCTGAAAACACCTCCCCAGTCCATCGCCAGTCCCCAGACTGTATATGATTCTATGGAAGACCCAACGAGCTTTGCCGTTCCTCCCAAAGTAAATGCACCGATTGTATTTCCGTAGCCGGCCGACAAACCATAATCTGCCGCCCTGAACTCACCAATTACATTCCCGATATCGTCTGTTTGCTGCATGGTGCCGTAATTGAGGTATTGCAAACCCACCGCCCAGGTTCCGCCTGTACGTTTAATGCGGTTGCCGTAGGCAAGATTAACAAATTTGGTATCAGCCAGATAAGGCATCAGGTTCAAAGAAACATTATCCGCCATATTGGAATCCAACAGCGCAGGGCTTTGCAGAAATAGGGCCGGATCGTGGCCTGAGACTGTAAAATGGTTTGCACCTAAAGCTGTGCTTTTGGCCTGTGCTGGCAGTTGCAGGAAATCAAGTCTGCTTCTTCCGCCGGTTGGCTGCGCGCTACTGGCTGTTACAGACAGCAGGATGAAAACAAGAAAGCACAGTCCGGCCTGCCTCATTAGAATACAATAATTTCCTGAATCAGTAAAAATGACACTATATTTAACTTCTGTTCAAAGCAAATGTAACTATATCGTCTGTAATACATGGAACCAGTATCTTCTGCGGCTTCAAAAAAAGAAATTTTAGATAAAAAAAATGCGGAAGCTGCACTTGGAGGCGGAGAAAAGCGGATTGCAGCCCAACATGCAAAAGGAAAACTGACTGCAAGAGAACGTATTGAGGTACTGGTTGATAAAGGTTCATTTGAAGAAATTGGCAAATTTGTCATGCACCGAAGCAGGGATTTTGGGCTGGACAAAGAACATTATCTGGGTGATGGTGTAGTGACAGGTTATGGTCAGATCAATGGCCGGCTAACATACATTTATGCGCAGGACTTCACAGTTTTCGGCGGTTCGCTTTCCGAGACCCATGCTGAAAAGATCATCAGGATCATGGATCTGGCGATGAAAAACGGTGCACCGGTTGTCGGGCTTAATGATTCGGGAGGTGCAAGAATCCAGGAAGGCGTGCTTTCGCTTGCCGGTTATGCCGATATTTTTTATAAAAATACGCTGGCGTCCGGCGTTGTGCCACAAATTTCTGCTGTAATGGGACCTTGTGCAGGCGGAGCGGTATATTCACCAGCCATTACCGATTTTATTTTAATGGTTGAGAATACCAGTTACATGTTTGTGACCGGACCTAATGTGGTAAAAACCGTTACCCATGAAGATGTTACCGCAGAAGAACTGGGCGGAGCGATGACGCACGCAACCAAATCGGGCGTTACGCATTTTGTTTCTCCCAATGAAGTAGAATGCCTGCTGGCAATCAAAAAGCTGCTCAGTTATATTCCCCAGAACTGTGAGGACAATGCGCCCCGGCTTCCTTACCAGGAGGGTAACGAAACGCGTCCTGTTTTATCTGGTATAATTCCGGAAAGTCCCAACCAGCCTTATGATATCCGGGAAGTCATTTTTGAAATCGTTGATTCAGATAGTTTTTTTGAAGTACATACCCATTTTGCAGAAAATATTGTTGTCGGCTTTGCGTGGCTTGCAGGTAGAAGTATTGGCATTGTTGCCAATCAGCCGGCAGTTCTGGCAGGTGTTCTGGATATCAATGCAAGCCAGAAAGCAGCGCGCTTTGTCCGTTTTTGCGATTGTTTTAACATCCCGTTGTTGGTACTGGAAGATGTTCCCGGATTTCTGCCCGGGACCGACCAGGAGTGGAACGCCATCATTACCAACGGTGCTAAATTACTTTATGCATTTTGTGAAGCGACTGTACCAAGGATTACCGTCATTACCCGTAAAGCCTATGGCGGAGCTTATGATGTAATGAATTCCAAACACATCGGCGCCGATATGAATTTCGCCTGGCCAACTGCTGAAATTGCGGTAATGGGAGCAGGCGGTGCAGCGGAAATTATATTTAAAAAGGAAATTGCAGAAGCGACAGATCCGGCGGCCAAATTGCAGGAAAAAATTGAAGATTATACCCGGAAGTTTGCAAATCCGTTTAGGGCTGCACATCGTGGCTATATTGATGAAGTAATTTATCCGGAGCAAACCCGGGGAAAGCTAATCCGTGCATTTGCTATGCTGGAAAATAAGGTCGCTACGCTGCCAAGAAAGAAACATGGCAATATTCCGCTTTAAATAGTAGAATGTGTATTAGACTCAGATAATAAACAGCCAGCTTTTGCTACCTTATAAATATTGTTCTAATTTCATGGTTACTTTTTAAAATTTTTAAATTTCCTAAATACTTCCTTAACCAATGAAAGAAAAGAAAGGCGCTTCTGCATCCAGAAGAAACTTTATCAAAGGTTCTCTGGCAACGCTGGCCACATTTTCAATTGTTCCCCGTCATGTACTGGGCAAAGGCTTCATTGCCCCCAGCGATCAGTTAACCAAAGCGATTGTCGGCGTAGGTTCTATGGGCCGCGGACATATTCCTTACGCCGGAACTAAGGTTGTTGCGCTTTGTGATGTGGATAAAAAACATCTTCAGACAGCAGTGGGAATGGTGGATAAAGGTGTTAAAACCTTTTCCGACTATCGCGAACTGATACAGCTGCCGGAGATTGATATTGTGCACGTGGCAACGCCTCCGCACTGGCATGGAATCATTGCTGCCGATGCAGCACGTGCAGGCAAGGATGTATGGTGTGAAAAACCGATGACCAGAACAATCGGCGAAGGAAAACGTCTGATAGAAGCTGTACAGCAGCACGGGCGCGTTTTCCGACTGAATACCTGGTTTCGTTTTCAGGATAATTTTTATGGTATGAAAACGACCGTGAAACCGATTAAAAAATTGGTTCAGAGCGGATTGCTTGGGTGGCCTTTAAAAGTTACGGTAAGCAAACATACCGGTTTTGACTGGAAATTTTACTGGGTTGGAAAAACCAACAATGCGCCTGAGACCATTCCGGCAGAGCTGGATTATGAAATGTGGCTTGGACCTGCTCCCTACAAACCGTACAGCGCACACCGGGTACATCAGACTTTCCGCGGTTACTGGGACTATGACGGAGGAGGACTGGGTGATATGGGACAGCATTACATCGATCCGATTCAATATTTTCTGGGGAAGGATGATACCAGTCCGGTTAGTGTGGAGATTGATGCACCTCAGCAGCATACAGAAGCTGTTGGTACATGGCGCCGGATTACTTATACCTATGCAGATGGCTGTCAGATTGTGCTGGATGGCGAAGCAAAAGATGAAAAGGTAGCTTATATAGAAGGGCCAAAGGGAAAATTATATCCGGATTTCAAATCAGATATTCCTGATCTTGAAAAGAAACTGGCTGCATTCCCTGATCCGGAACCACAGGTTACGGACTTTGTTGATGCAGTTAAAAACAGAAAAAAGTTTGCTTTAAATGAGGAAAACGGGCATCGTTCATGCACCATCGTGAATATGGGATTAATTGCGCTGCGTCTTGGACGTTCATTAAAATTTGATCCTGATAAGCAGGAATTTATTGATGATGACGGAGCTAACCGATTGATTGATCAGCCTATGCGCGGTCCCTGGACTATGTAATCTGAATTTAAACCGTTTTCAATTTTAAAAAGCTAATTGCTGACAGTACTTCGCTTTCAGCTGCATGAATATGAAAAGATACTTATATACAATACTTGTACTTTGCCTGATGATGTCCCAGGCAATGGCTCAGTTGGATAAAAACCGGACGTTAACAACAAAGATTGCCGATCTGCTGGCGCAGTTCCCGGCAGAAAATGCAGCAGGAATGAAAAAGAATATGGAAGAACTTGCCGAACTCGGAAAGCCGGGTATTGTGCAAATTGCTTCTATGCTGACTCCGCCCGGAAAAGGAGATAATTCTAAAATTCAATATGCACTGGGTGGGTTTACCTATTCTGCTACGCAAAGCGGAAAAGAGGCATGGCGTAAAATGGCTGCTGAAGCTTACGGCGAAGCACTGTCTAAAGCGAATGATCCGGATAGTAAAAACTTCCTTATTTATCAGCTTCAAACGGTTGGAAAAGACGAATCCGTTGATGTTTTAAAATCTTATCTGACAGATGAAAGATTATCGGGTCCGGCTTCAAGAGCATTAGCCCGTATTGCTTCACCAACCTCCGGAGCTGCCTTGCTCCAGGCTTTGAATACGGCAAAAAACGGAAATCAAATTTCTATTATTGAGGCACTTGGTGAAAGCAAATATAAAGAAGCGGCTTCTGAAATTGAGAAAACGGCAGTTAACCCGGATTTAAACCTGCGGAAGGTAAGTTTGTTTGCGCTTTCTGAAATCGGAGCGCCTTCTTCGGAAAGTATACTGGCTTCTGCTGCACAAAAAACGTTATATCGCTATGATGAAGCAGATGCAACAGCAGTTTATGTAAAATATTTGGCGCGGCTTGTACAAACAGGCAATGCCGCTATCGGTGAAAAAGCAGCTCTTGAACTTATCAAAAATACACCTGCTCCTGAACAGACTGCAACCCGTTCATCTGCTTTAAAAGTATATGCTGACAGTAAAAAGCGTGAAAGTGTTCCTGTTTTGGTAAAAGCTCTGGAAAGTACCGATCCGCAGTATCGTGCTGCTGCATTGAAACTGGGTCAGAAATATACAATGGCGAACGGAACGGCTCCCTGGCTGGCTGCTTATAAAAAGGCTAAGCCGGAAGTTCAGGCAGAAATTATTACCATGCTTGGACGGGCGGAATCAAAAGATGCCCTTCCTGTGGTTTTAAAAGCACTTTCGTCAAAGGATTCGCGTGTTAAACTGGCGGCGATCTGGGCATCCGGCAAGATTGGGGGTGAAAGCAGTGTGGCCAGTTTGCTCCCGATTTTGAAAACGGGTAATGCACAGGAAATTCAGACAGTGAAAAATACCCTGCTTACGATGAAAGGAAATGGTGTGGTTGATAAAATTGCTGCTGCACTGCCTTCATTGCCTGCTTCTGCACAGCCGGCAGTCATTGATGTAATTGCTGCAAGAGGAGCCAGTTCAAAAATTGCCATAGTAAGTGCGTTACTGAAAAGCGGTAATCCTGAAGTAAAAAAATCAGCTTTTGAAGCACTGAAATCTCTTGCAACTGCAAATGATCTGCCTCAGTTATTTACATTACTGAATTCTGTAAGCAATGCAGAGGAAATATCGGCAGTACAAAAAGCGATCAGTGCCGGTGTAAAAGGTTCTGGTGATGCTTCTGCACAAACGGATTTAATCCTGAAACAAATAAGCGCATCACCGGCCGACAAACAATCCCATTACTTGGCTGTTTTGGCTGGTATTGGTGGAAAAAGAGCATTGACTTCTGTGGTGAAATCTTTCAATACAGGCGATGCAGCGACGAAAAAGGCAGCGATTGGCGCATTGTCGAACTGGTCGGATGCAAGTGCTGCGGGTGAGCTGCTGGCAATTGCAGGCAAGGCTTCCGATGCAGAAGAGTTAAATTCCGCTTTGACAGGCTATGTTTCGGCCATATCGAAATCTCCCAAAACACCTGCAATCAAGGTAATTATGCTTCGGGATGCGATGGCGATGGCAAAAACGGATTCTCAAAAGGAAGCAATCCTGAAAGAGCTTGTTAAATATAAAACATTCAATGCATTGCTTTTTGCCGGAAAGTACCTGGATGATGCAGGTGTACAGCAGGCGGCAGCGCAGGCCGTAATGGGAATTGCCTTGGCAAACAAAAACTTTTACAGTGCTGAAATCCGGTCTTTACTTTCAAAGACTTCGTCTGTACTGAAAGGTCAGGACAGTGAATATCAGCGGGAATCAATCAAGAGACATCTTTCCGAGCTTCCGGCGGGAGAAGGTTTTGTCGCTTTGTTTAATGGAAAAGATCTTTCAGGCTGGAAAGGCCTGGTAGAAAACCCGATCGCACGTAGTAAAATGAGCGCAGATACACTGGCTGCCAAACAGAAAAAGGCAGACGAAGCAGCCAAGGCGGACTGGTATGTAAAAGATGGCGAGCTTGTGTTTTCAGGACATGGCGATAACCTTTGTACGGTGAAGCAATACGGAGATTTTGAGATGTACGTAGACTGGAAGATACAAAAAAACGGAGATGCCGGAATTTATCTTCGCGGTACACCTCAGGTTCAGATATGGGATACTTCCCGTGTGGATGTGGGTGCACAGGTTGGCTCGGGTGGTTTATACAACAATACCAAAAATCCGAGCAAGCCAACTAAACTGGCTGATAACGCCATTGGAGACTGGAACACATTCCACATTACGATGATTGGTGACCGCGTTTCGGTTGACCTGAATGGTGAAAATGTGGTTGATAACGTGATCCTGGAAAATTACTGGGATCGCAAGCTTCCTATTTTTGTAAAAGAGCAGCTTGAATTGCAGGCGCACGGAAACCAGATCAATTACCGGGATATTTATGTTCGTGAAATTCCACAGGCAGAAGCATTTGTTCTTCCGGAAGCAGAAAAAAAGGACGGATTTAAAATTCTTTTTGATGGTACCAACATGCACGAGTGGATGGGAAATACGACCGATTACTTTATCGAAAACGGAGAAATGGTTGTAGATCCAAAGCGTGGCGGAAGCGGGAATTTGTATACAAAAAATGAATACAGTGATTTCGATTTCCGTTTTGAATTTCAGTTAACACCCGGTGCAAACAATGGGCTGGGTATCCGCACACCGTTGGAAGGTGATGCAGCCTACGTGGGAACGGAAATTCAGATTCTGGATAATGATGCGGCCATTTACAAAAACCTGAAAGAATATCAGTATCACGGTTCTGCTTATGGTATCATTCCTGCGAAACGCGGCTTTTTAAAACCGGTAGGGGAATGGAATTACGAAGAAGTACGTGTACAGGGTTCAAAAATTAAGGTGACTTTAAACGGAACTGTGATTCTGGAAGGAGATCTTGCAGAAGCAAGTAAGAACGGCACTGCTGACCATAAACCGCATCCGGGACTGAGCAGATCAAAAGGGTATCTTGGATTCCTTGGACATGGTTCACCGCTTAAATTCAGAAATATCAGGGTTAAAGATCTAACTGAAACAACTGAGGCTGCCGCAACGGCACCGGCAAAAAAATCTAAAAAGAAGAAATAAACGCTTTAATTAAATTTTTAGCCCGTTGGATTACTCTAACGGGCTTTTTTGATTAAAAATATTTTTTTCTATAAAATAAAGTATAAATTTGTATTGAGTCAAGTATAATATTGTTTTATGGAAAAGTTATTAAAGTCAGCCAGGTTATCAGACGCACCATCTCCTGCATACCTATCAGGCAGTGGAAGTTTCCTGCCTTTTCATACTTCAAAACCGCAGAGCAAGATGACTGCTTTTGAGAAAATTGACCTGATCCGCAGCGGAATAAGCAAAACGGATTTTGAAGGTTTTAAGCAAAAGGCGGGCTTGGATTATGATCAGCTGGCTGCTACACTTTCGGTTGCACGTGCAACGCTGATCAATAAAAAAGGTTCAGAGAAATTTAATCAGACGTTAAGCGAAAAAATCGTGAGTCTTGCGGATATCTATGCCTATGGCTATGAAGTATTTGAAGATACGGATCGCTTTAACAGCTGGATATTCCGGCCCAACCAAGCTCTTGGCGGGCTTGCCCCATTCGATCTTCTTGATAATCAGTATGGAAGAGAAGAGGTAAAAGATCTGATTGGCCGTATTGATTATGGCGTTTATTCCTGAAAGGGTATTTTAAAAGAGTTATTCCTGTTATTAATGCTTGTTTACCGAATAGGACGTATAAAATTTGCCGGCGAATTAACAGGGGAGGGTGCCAGGCTTTATGGCGGCCGCTGGAATCACAAGCTGGTTCCATGCATTTATACATCCGAAAGCCGTGCTTTGGCTTTATTGGAATATACAGCGAATGTCAACATTGAGGACATTCCACGTGCTCTGAGTGTATCTGTTTTTGAAATTCCTGATGATCGGATTTTTGAGATTCCTCTGTCAAAACTTCCCGGAAACTGGAATTTGTCTCCTGCGCCCGCTTCTGCCAGAGAGCTGGGTTCTTCATTATTAGGCACACATTTAATCATTAAAATCCCTTCCGCAATTGTAGCAGACGAATTTAACTTTCTGTTAAACCCAGGGCATGCCAACAGCTCCGAACTAAGGATTTTAGATATTAAGGATTTTATATATAATGTAAGAATAAAGCTGAAATAGATTGCTATGCATTTCAGGCATATATTTTTATAAATTTTGATAGTATAAAAAACAATTAGATGTGCTTTCCACTGTAAGGGCACAAAATCCATATTAATATGAAAAGCAAACACTTACTTTTAACAGCAGCTTTAACGACTTTTTCTTTCATGTATGCAAATGCGCAGCATTCACTGCAGCGTATGTGGGAAACAGAAGCTTCCCTTCCGATACCTGAATCGGTTCTGTATAATGCACAGGATAAATTACTTTATGTAGCACTGATAGATGGCAAAGCGGGTGAAAAGGATGGAAAAGGAGGTATTGCGAAAGTTGGCCTTGACGGAAAAATTATTGCAAAAGATTGGATTACAGGTTTGCATGCGCCTAAAGGAATGGGTAAAGCCGGCAATAAGCTCTATGTCGCCGATGTAACAGATGTTGTTGAAATAGACATCAAAACCAGTAAAATTATTAAAAAGCATGAGGTTGAAGGCGCTAAATTTCTGAATGACCTCACAATAGATTCGAAAGGAAATATCTATGTTTCCGATTCGGATACACATAAAGTACATTTAATTAAGGATGGTAAAGTTTCGACTTATTATGAAGAACTGACCCGCCCTAACGGACTGCTCGCTGTGGGTTCGGACCTGCTGATAGCCGACAGCGGTACACTTAAAAGATTAAGCAGTGACAAAAAAATTACAACAGTTGCTGACGGGATGGATAAAAGTACGGATGGTATCGAACAGGTGAGACCCGGCGAATATATCGTTTCGAGCTGGGCAGGTGTGGTTTACTATGTATCAGGAAAGGGTGCCGAAAAATTACTGGATACCAGTGCGGATAAGATCAACGCTGCCGACATTGGTTATGATGCCATCAAAAAAATCGTATATGTTCCGACATTCATGAAGAATAGTGTAGTTGCATATCAGTTAAAATAAATATATTTATAACTTAATCAATTAAAAAAAACAGGCATTTCTATGGACATTTTTGTTGGGAGTCTTTCTTTTAAGTTAAAGGAAAGCGAGTTGCGTGAAGCTTTTGAAAAATTTGGTGAAGTGAGCTCCGCAAAAATAATTATTGACAAAATTACACGTCAAAGCAAAGGATTCGGGTTTGTAGAAATGCCTGATGAGGAACAGGCGAAACTGGCCATTAGTGAGTTGAACGGAGTTGAAATGTATGGAAGACCATTGGTTGTGAATGAGTCGCAGAAAAAAGAATCCCGGCCGGCGGACAGCAGACCTAGAAGTGACGCACCAAGAACTTTTAACAGAGATAAGCCAAGTGGCGGAGGCGGATATAACGGAGGTGGTTACGGTGGTGGCAGTGGCAGCGGATATGGTGGCGGAAGCGGATACGGGGGGAAACCTAAATCAGATTATGATAAGGACAGGTTCGGTGGACGTGGGGGTGATTATAAAAAAGGAGGAGGATCAAAAAGAGGGGATAGCAGAGACCGGGATGACTGGTAATAAAATAGCTGTTAAGTTTATGATATAATGAAAAGAGGTTCTGAAACGTTGTTCAGAACCTCTTTTCTCATTATGGCAAAACTGAATTTATTTTTTAAATATAAAATACACGGGCAATACCAGAAAGACGAAACCGATAAAGTGATTTAGCCTGAAAGTTTCGTTTTTGAAAAACAATAAGGTAAAAAGCGTGAAGATTACCAGCGTGATCACTTCCTGGATCACTTTCAGCTGTACCAGCGAAAACGGGCCACCATTTTCATTAAAGCCAATTCTGTTAGCCGGAACCTGGAAACAATATTCAAATAGAGCGATTCCCCAACTGATCAGAATGATTGAAACCAGGCCCAATTTGCTAAACCAGGCAAGCTCTTTAAACTTCAAATGACCATACCAGGCCAATGTCATGAAGGCATTGGAAAGGATTAATAAGCCAATGGTCCAGAGAGATTTCATTCTGCGGTTGCTCTTACTTTATTGTCTTTAAAGAAAAGAACAAACAACACAAGTACTACTGCTGCGATCCCTGCAGGAACCATCCAGATCGCTGTCCAGTTTTTTACGCCTTCCACCGTGTACATATCAGCAACAAAACCTGCAATCCAGGATCCGATACCCAGTCCAATGCCATAGGTAGCAATGGTGATAAGCCCCTGTGCAGATGAACGGTATTTTTCTCCCGCTTTGCTGTCGGTATAAATTTGCCCGGTTACAAAGAAAAAATCGTAACAAACACCGTGCAATAAAATAGCAAGATATAGCAGCCATTCGCTCGATACATCTCCATAACCAAATCCGACGAAGCGAACGATCCAGGCAATAAGGCCTACAACCAGCATCCATTTTACACCAAAACGACGAAAAGCAAATGGGATTAATAACATAAAGATTACCTCAGAAGCCTGTCCAAGCGACATTTTGTTTTCAACATTGGTCATTCCTGAATCTGTTAGTGAGGGATTGGCCATGGCATAGTAAAATGACAGGGGAATACAGATCAGCATTGAGGAAATGAAAAATATAGCAAAGGAGCGGTCCTTAAAAAGTTTTAAAGCGTCAAGACCTAAAATAGAAGAAAATGAGGTATTAACATTTGGCTTAGGTGGTGTATCCGGAAGGAAAAAGGAATAAATTCCTAATACGGCAGCTGCCACCATGGAAAGTTTAAAGATCATTGCACTGTCTCCAAATCCATAATAACCAATGATATTTGAAACGACAATCCATGCCACGGTTCCCATCACACGAATCGTCGGAAAATCTTTCTCAGAATCCCTTACATGCTGCATGGCAATCGAGGTAGTAAGTGCCATGGACGGAGCAAAGGTGATTGAGTAAGCCAGGATCGCCCAAAAGAATGTGTCGGCATCTGTAATACCAGTAATAACATACAAAAGTACTGCTCCTGCCAAACTCAGAATACCCAACACTTTTTGTGCGGCAAAATACCGGTCAGCGATTAATCCAACAAAAAAGGGTGCAATAATCATGGCAATAGAAAACGCTGCGTAGGCATTACCAACCTGTCCTCCGGTGGCATTCAGCGTATCTTTGTTAAACATGTACTTACTCATCTGGCCATACCACGATCCCCATATAAAATACAGCAGGAACATCATGGCCATTAATTGAAAACGTGTTGTATTCTTCATTGAGCGGGAATAGGTTAATAATAAAATCTAAAATAACGCTGTATTACGGATTAAGCACTTCTTCCTTGAATGTTCTTAATGCTTTCTTTTATTTCTTAATCATTTTCTGAAATTCATTCAATTTCAATAGGGCTTCGATCGGAGAAAGAGTGTTAACATCAACTAAGGTGAGTTTTTCCTTTAACTCTTCAAGTTTCGGATCAGCCGGTTCAAAGATGCTGAGCTGGAAATTATTTTTAGGGATTTCCTTTACACGTTTTTTGTGCGTTTCGGTTACATGATCTTTTTCAAGATGATGCATAATTTCGCTTGCACGCAAAACGATAGGCTGGGGCATACCTGCAATCTGGGCCACATGGATACCAAAGCTGTGAGCGCTTCCGCCGGGTTTCAGCTTCCGCAGAAAAATAACCTTGTTGTCCACTTCCTTTACGGCAACATTGAAGTTTTTGATGCGGGGGAAATCGTCTGCCAGCTGATTTAATTCATGATAGTGTGTAGCAAACAACGTTTTTGGACGGTAGTCAGGCTGGCTGTGCAGGTATTCTGTAATCGCCCAGGCTATGGAAACGCCGTCGTAGGTACTTGTTCCGCGTCCGATTTCATCCATTAAAACAAGGCTCCTGTCGCTCAGGTTGTTCAGAATACTTGCCGTTTCGGTCATTTCAACCATAAACGTACTTTCCCCGCGGCTTAAATTGTCACTGGCGCCAACCCGGGTGAAAATTTTGTCTACCAGACCAATGGAAGCTGCTTTTGCAGGAACATAGCTACCCATCTGCGCCATGAGCACAATGAGTGCCGTTTGCCTCAGCAATGCCGATTTTCCGGCCATGTTGGGTCCTGTTATGATAATGATCTGTTGTGTTGTATCGTCCAGATAAAGGTCATTCGGAACATAGGTTTCGCCCAATGGCAGCTGCTGCTCGATTACAGCATGCCGGCCGTCTTTGATATCCAGTTCCTTCCCTTCGGTAATCACTGGTTTTATATAGTTATTTTTCCGGGCAATAGTAGCAAAAGAACCCAATGCATCCAGTGTAGAGACAACGGTTGCATTTTGCTGTATTGTACCAACGTACTCGGCCGCAGTCAGCATCAGTTCATTGAAAATCCGGAACTCAATGGTGGAGATTTTATCTTCCGCATTCAGGATTTTTTCTTCGTATTCTTTTAATTCCGGTGTAATGTAACGCTCTGCATTCACGAGCGTCTGTTTCCTGATCCAGTCGGCAGGGACCTTGTTCTGGTGTGCATGAGTCACTTCCAGATAATATCCGAAAACCCTGTTATAGGCTATTTTTAACGATCCGATCCCAGTACGTTCAATTTCGCGGTTTTGGAGCTTAAGTAAATAGTCTTTGCCTTCATACGAAATTGCGTGCAATTCATCGAGTTCCGCATCAACGCCACTCTTGATCATGCGGCCCTGATTGGACAGCACGGGCGCATCGTCACGTAATTTGGTTTCGATCTCGTCAATCAGAAAACTGCATGGATTCAGCTGATCGGCATATTTATTGAGGACTGCATAAGCCGAACCGGAAGTTTTTCCTTTTTTCTCTTCCTGAACAAGCCCTGCCAGAAGTTCCTTAATCGGCCCGATTTGTTTCAATGATTTTTTGAGCTGAACCAGCTCGCGGGGATTAATTCTGCGGACAGCCACTTTGGAAATCAACCGTTCCAGATCTCCTATTTGTTTCAGATATTGAATTACCGCATCATGAAAATCTTCGTGGTTCAGATAATGTTCAACTGTATTCAAGCGCTCTTCAATGGGCAGCTTTTCCTTTAAAGGCAATACCACCCATTTTCGTAAAAGTCTGGCACCCATTGGCGTAACTGTCTGATCCAGAATTTGTATCAACGGCACACCGCCTTCCTGCTGGGGAAATACCAGTTCAAGATTTCTTACCGTAAAGCGGTCAAGCCAAACATATTTTTCTTCTTCAAGACGGGTTACCCGGCTGATGTGGCTAACTTCCTTGTGTTCGGTTTCGCGCAGGTAGTGCAGAATAACGCCTGCCGCGATAATTCCCATCGGCAGGTTTTCAATGCCAAAACCTTTTAAAGTTGCAGTCTGAAAATGAGTGATCAGTTGGTCGTAACCATAGTCATATCCGAAGCACCAGTCTTCCAGCTGAAAAGTGTGATATTTACCACCAAAAAGCTGGTTAAACTCCTGTTTATGTTTTTTGCAGAAAAGTACCTCCGCCGGGCTGAAACCCTGTAACATTTTATCAATATAAGCCGCATTGCCCTGAGAGGTCATAAACTCTCCCGTGGAAATATCAAGAAATGCGACGCCATAAATGTCATCATCGCCAACGTGTACCGCAGCGAGATAATTATTTCTCCTTACGTCCAGTACATTATCATTCAGCGACACACCCGGCGTAACCAGTTCTGTAACACCTCTTTTTACAATGCCTTTTGCAGCGGCAGGGTCTTCCAGCTGGTCGCAGATCGCTACACGTTCTCCCGCCCTGACCAGCTTTGGCAGGTAGTTATCAAGAGAATGGTGCGGAAAACCGGCAAGCTCTTCATGTGATCCGCCATTGTTGCGGCGGGTAAGTACAATTCCAAGGATTTTAGAGGCACGAATCGCATCCTCACCAAATGTCTCATAGAAATCACCAACCCGGAATAAGAGCAATGCACCGGGATACTTGGCTTTAATCTGGTTATATTGTTTGTTAAGCGGGGTTTCCTTACGTTCTTTTGCCAAGTATTTTAAAGTTAAAAGTTACTGTATCAAAGCACGCAATGAAGATGTGATACGGTGCGTCTGAGTCCAAATAGAAACAGTCAATTACAAAATTAACCCTTCTATCCGGTTTGTCAAGATGGCTGGTGTGTTTTCACAAACCCTGATCAGTAAACTACTGATATAGACGTTTGATTTCCGTACTATTGATTTCCCATACAGAGCCTGGCTGGTTTTGTTCCGGATAATCAGCAAGGGAAATATTGCCAATGGCCCATCTGGCGAGCCTCAATGTAGGAAAATTGACGGCAGCAGTCATTTTCCTGACCTGTCGGTTTTTTCCTTCATGCAGTATAATTGCAACCCAGGAAGTGGGAATATTTTTTCTGAAACGGATCGGCGGGTTTCTTTCAGGAAGTGCAGGTTCATCAAGAGGGATTGCCTTTGCCGGAAGCGTACGATACGTTTTGCCGTTAATGGAGATATTTACACCCGCACTCAGCTCTTTGCAGGCCTCATTCGTTATCAAACCTTCAACCTGGACATAATAGGTTCTTTTATGCTTATTCCGGGGTTCAAGCAATTTTGTTTTAAGGAAATTGTCGTTGGTCAGCAACAAAAGTCCTTCGCTGTCGGCATCAAGTCGTCCAACGGGATATATATCTTTTGGAAAATCAAAATCAAGATCAGCGAGTGTTGCATGATCACCTTCACGGCTAAATTGCGACAGCATTCCGAAAGGTTTGTAAATTAAGAAGTAACGGAACAATAGTTTTTGTTTTACGTTCAAAGTAAACAGACTCAATAACTGATTTTATCTTAGTTAACTCAGCAATGATGTCTGCTACGTTATTTAATTAAAGATCCCAGATCGAGAATAAATCCCGGAAGTGTAGTTTCGCCGGAAAGTTTTACATTCAGCGTATCATGAATAATTATTTCTCCATTTGCACGATACACATATACTTTCTCTTCAAAACGGTCAATAAGCCAGCCAAGCTGTGTCCCATTGCTGATATACTCTTCCATCTTATTTTGAAGATATTTCAGGCCATCCGATTTTGAACGGATTTCGACAATAAAATCCGGACAAATTGGAGCAAATCCTTCCTTTTGATTTTCAGTAATTAATTTCCATTTTTCGGATTTCACCCAGGAAACATCAGGAGAACGAACGGCACCATTTGGCAAAGTGAAACCGGTCGAAGAATCAAATGTGGTACCCAAATAATTTTCTTTATTCCAAATCCCTAGTTCTATTAAAATCCGGGAATTAAATTCACCTGTAAAAGATCCTGTTGGAGACATAAGTATAATATTTCCTTGTGAGTCCCTTTCGAACTCTAGTGTGTCGTTCATTTGGCAAAACTGGAAGAATTCTTCTTCGCTCATCAGATCGCCCATTTTCAAAGTTACCGGCATTTCAATATTCATAACTTCTGTTTTTTATTCCGGCTTTCCCCATACCGGTATTATCAAAAATACAAAAACTTTTCCAGCTGCAACCTTTGACTTTATGAATCATTATTTAAAAAACATATGATTTTACTTATTCTATTTCCAGCCAAACCGGACAATGATCTGAATGTACTGCGTCGTTGTATTGTCTGCTTGCTATGATACGGTCTTTAAGGGTATCTGCGACCGAGATGTAATCAATACGCCAGCCTTTATTGTTAGCCCGTGCACCTGAGCGGTATGTCCACCAGGAATACTCCTGCAGCTCAGGATTTTTGAAACGGAAAGCATCCGTGTAACCATTGCCGAACCATTGCGACATCCATGCTCTTTCTTCCGGCAGAAACCCGGATGAATTTTTGTTTCTGACCGGATCATGAATATCAATTTCAGTATGTGCAATGTTGTAATCTCCGCAAATGATCAGGTTGGGCCGTTCCTTGCGTAGCTCATCAGCCCACTGATGAAAGTCTGCCAGAAAGCGCATCTTAACGCCCTGCCGGATTTCGCCGCTGGTACCGGACGGGAAGTAGCAATTGAGCAGGGTGATATCCCCAAAGTCGGCACGGAGTATTCTACCCTCAACATCATAATCAGGGAGATTGGCACCCAGGGAGACCAGGTCCGGTTTGATCTTGGAAAAAATGGCCACACCACTGTATCCCTTTTTCTCTGCTGCATGCCAGCCGATCAGTTCATAACCCAGTTCTTCAAAACCAGTCAGGTCCACTACATCGGGCGTTGCCTTTACTTCCTGAAAACAAAGTATGTCAAAATCTTTGTCCCTCAGCCATTCCAGCAGACCGTTACGAATGGCGGCACGAATGCCATTAAGGTTATAAGTGAGAATTTGCATAAATCAGATTGATGTATCAGTATAAGAATATTTTTTTGCCTGTAAAGTAAGATTCCAATTGGCCAGAACCGTTATCTTTTTCTGACATCATCCAGAGTTCATATTTACCGGCAGGCAGTTTCGTGCGAAAAAGCGTATATTGATGAGTATGATCGTAATAGGTTCTTTTTTTTAAAAACTCAGAGAAAGAATTTGGCTTTGGAAGTGCTGGCAGAAGAATGGTATGTTTTTCCGAGGACAGGACAAAGAACGATGGTTTGATGCCATTTTGTTCGCCGGCAATCAAGTGGATTGATTTGGGTGGGATTCCCTGTTCGTTTGCACGGAATTCAACCAGGGCATCTGCTCTTCCTTCGTATTTCCCGTTTTTCCTCGTTTCTGATAATACTTTTTCGTGTGACGGAAACCGGTCTGATTCATACAAACGGCTCAGTCCGTCACGTTCGATGAGGCTGACAAGTTCTTTCATCCGGGTCGGGTGGTTCCAGAACGGAATATCTCCGAAATGAATACCGGTCGTCAGGAAAGTAGCAAAATTTTTATAAAAGTAACCATCCAGAGAAAGCTCTTCGTATTGTTTCCTCATCTGTGGGAGCGACATGAAATAGCTCATGGCATTCATTCCCAGGAAAGCAGCCATACCTAAGCAGGCAATGGACCGCTGTGCGATTTTAAACGGTTTTGAAATAATAATAAGCGCAATATACATTGTTGCCAATACCGCCACTCCAAAAATCATATATCTCCTGGAAAAGATATTTCCTCCAAACATCAAGTAGTTGCTCAGTGGCCGGCTTATTACAAACATACATCCTGTTCCCATCACAAACATAAATGCACCAAGTAGATACCAGTAGGTCCACTGTAACTTTGGAAGTACGATAATGCGCAGAAACCAGATAAAAAACACAACGCTGATGATCGCGCCAAGGATGACGCAAAATACCAGATCTGTATAGAATGAGCCATTGGAAGGATGTGGAATATCCAGATATAAGGCATTCCCAAAGAATCCAAATGCGAAAATGGTATTGAAAACAGGATGTTTCCACGGTTTATCACCATTGCTGGTGATAAAGTAATAATCAAACAAAAAGTAGAACGCAATGATAGCTGCCGCGATGATGATCCATTGTATAAGCAGACGGTAGTTCTTTTGGAAAAACAGTATAACTGCCCCTATAATCCAGGCAAGCATTCCGCTCCCACTCACAAACGTTACGATGATCGCAGCGGACAGACCGATGATCCAGCCATTTTTATCCTGTTTACCCAGTCCGTATGCAGATAAGAAAGCGAAAAACAGAAGAGGTGTATTTTGAATGGCGGCAATTCCCCAGTAAGCATTCTCGTAATAAACCAGATTAAAAAGGACATAGGGGACCGGTATAAAATAGTACCACGAAACCTGTTCTTTTTTAAAAGTGATAAAGAAAAGATAAAGAATGCCCAGCATGAACAAATTGCCCAGCAGGATCTGTAATTTAATGTTGACCGTTCCGGTAAAGAACACCATAACGAGCATCACAATACGCTCGAAAGCGAAACGGTGCTGGTTCACCTGTTCAAAAAGTATTTCAGCAGACTTTACAAAATCTGTTTCTCTCCGGAAGTTGGCAATCGTTTCCAGAAGATTATAGTCATCTGTAAAAGGGATATTAATTGTATGCGATTCAAGGATCAGATAAAAGTAAATGATGGGTGTAATCATTAATCCGATGCCAAACCAGGGACGCAGAATCTGTAACTTTTTTGATGAAAATGTTATCGCAAAAAGAACCAGCAGGATTACTATTAATCCGAAATATTCAAATAAATAAGGGTTGTTGAGAAGAACGTTATTCAAACTGATTAATTTAAATGAACCGGCCTGGTTTTTTAAAAGCCGGAAATTGTGAAAAAAGGCAGTTGGAGCGCTTATCACAGTAATTACAGGTGCTGTGATAAGCGCTCAGGTTATTTTACAATTCCGGTAACCATACTGCTTGTAATTTCTTTTTCAAAAGTGATGTAACCGGGATAGTTCACCTGTTTTCCGGCCAGATCAATCGTTGGCTTTACCTTCACAGTAAATTTCGTAGGTTTTGATGTTGATTTACCTGTAAGCGACATCACCATATTTACAAATTCATCACGCGTTTCATTGTTGTTTATCAGCTGGTACACGTTGGCATTCAGTTTGATAGGTACACGTGTGCTGGCCGTTCCGGGCATTACTTCGATCAGCTGGTTAAGAAATCCGCTGAAAATTTCACTTTTGGTTAGCAGGACTTTGTATTCCAGCTGGTTAATGGCAGCCCGGTTTCTGGTAGGGTTGGTAATATCGAGATTTACCCGCAGATCCAGCGGAACATTTTTTCTCAGCAGGGCAAGCGCAACTCCGGGGTATCTTGCAAGATCGAGGTCACTGAAGCTTCTGACGTTTTTGAACTCACGGATATCTATTCCGGCGATATATACACTGTCGATTGATGCAAGATCATATTTGCAATCAGCGAAGGTTTTAGCAGCAGAAACCTGTTTTCCCACTCCACAGCTTATCATTACTGCCGAAGCAGCTATCATTGTTGTAAATAATATTACAGCTAAAAAAAATTGTTTTCTCATTATCAGGGATTATTTGTTCAAAGTTAAACAGATGGTATCAGAACGCGAATAGTACTGCTTCATTATTTTAGCTGAAAAATTTTTCAGCGTATTGCCGGCAGCAGAAGAAGCGGGATTTAGAATAAGACGTTCTGCTGCGGATTTGTCACGGCCGGTTTTTGACGAGTCGCACGAATTCGTTATTACGCCCTTGCTTGGTTTCCGGCTAGGACATACCTTTGCAGCCTTTGTTTCAGGTTTAAAAATTACATTATTATGGCAAGCTGGTATTTAGGGAAAATACGTTATCAAAAGGAAGATGAGGCCGGCAGCCTTAAAACATTCAACGAAGTTTATCTGGTTGATGCCATTTCATATACAGAATCCGAAGCGAGATTATACAAGCAAATTGTTACTGGTGCGAGTGATTTCAGCGTGACAGCCATTTCACGGATGCGCCTTGCAGATCTTTTTGCTTACGAGGAAGGCGAAAAATGGTTTAAGTGCAAAGTGATTTACTTTTCTGTTGATGAAAAAAGCGGAAAAGAAAAAAAGGTGGTGAACTATATGCTTGTCAATGCAGACGGTATCGGGCAGGCTTTGGAAAGGATTACAGAAAGCCTTCGTACCATGTTGATCCCTTATGAAACGACAGACATCAATCTGACGCCGATCCTGGATGTATTCCCATATACGGCCGAAGAAGAAGAACCGGAGATTCCTGCAAACATGCGTCCTTTATCCGAAGTGATGGCAGAACGGGAAGCTGCTGAAAGTATCTAAAACATCCAAAGCGTAAGAAGACCTCATAACTTCTTACGCTTTTGGTTTTAATATCAATCCATTTTTACTTCCGGATAATTTCTTATCACAGCCAGGAATGGATCGGGGCTAATGGCTGTCAAACGCAGTGTTAAATCCTTGGAATCCAGTTCACTGATTAACTGATTCGGCCCAAGCAAATACAAATAGTCCACCGAAACAGGTAAGCTGGCAGCAACTTCAATCAATTCAAAACCATATAGCGGATACACATTAAAAGGCATGTTCGCAAGCCAGAGCTTATCCTTGTTTTCCGAAGTAGAATAGGACAGCGAGTACTCCATGCTCTCAAATCCTGCATCCGTTCTCTTACTTCCTGTTGGGCTGCAATAAGTGGCAAAATTCTCTTTCTGCTGCTTTTGGTTTTCTAAATCAGGCTTCACATCCTCAACTTTCTCAGTGGTCCGGAATTTCTTTCCGTTCTCATCCGTTCCGCAATGAATGTAGCGGCCATCCGGAAAGCCTATGATAAAATCATAAGCAGCATCCGACTGCCCAAAACTGCTTTCTTTTTTGAAACACATGGCACCGCTGACCGGGTCAATATATATTTTGATTTCTCCCTTTGTCCGCTCCGCCTTATTATCGTAAGCCAGAACTATGGAATGACTGAAATAGTATTGTCCTTTTTCCGGTTTCCACTGGATTGCACGCTGTTTGTCAGGCGATATTTTTTTTGTTACCTGAGCAACAGCAATTGCTGAATGCAACAGAACAGCACATATGACCAGACAGCTGAATTTCTTTAACATTGTTTTATAAGTAAATTGATGAAAGCAGGTATTCTAAATACCGTAAACCGAGATCAAACTTACTAAGCGTTTCCGAAAAAGTAAAAAAGTATAAAACCACGGTTCATCAAGTTACCAGTTATTGCAGGTTTCATTCTGTGGCCTTGTCAGGACCTTTATTTAAAAGGAAGGTTGTAAATTGCCGTGCATTTTTGAAACAGCACATGAATTTTAATTTTGAAAAAAGGTCTATTGAATTAAAGGAAGGGCAAAAAGCCTATTTTTCTTCTGATTATCATTTGGGGGTTCCTACATTGTTAAAGAGCCAGGAGCGGGAAAAGCTGATCGTTAAATGGCTGGAATCAATCGAACATGATGCACAGGTTATTTTTCTGGTAGGAGATATATTTGATTTTTGGTTTGAATATTACCACGCTGTCCCAAAAGGATTTGTCAGGATACTTGGAAAGCTAGCCCAGCTGTCAGACAGGGGAGTGGAGTTGATCATTTTTACAGGAAACCATGATATGTGGATGTCTGGCTACCTGACCGAAGAAATTGGCGCTGTCGTTTATAGAAATCCGGTTCATTTTGAATTTAAAAACCAGGATAACACCACCAGAAGCATTTTGGTGGGGCATGGTGATGGCCTTGGGCCCGGCGACAAAGTTTATAAAGTCCTGAAACGTATTTTTGAGAATTCGTTCTTCCAGCTCATCTTTCGTGTAGTACATCCGGATGTTGGAATCTGGATTGCGAAAGAATGGTCTAAGCGCAGCAGGCTTGCCAATGTTAACAAAGGCGAAGAACGCTTTATGGGTGAGGATCGGGAATGGCTATTACAATATTGTAAAGAGGTCGAACGATCCCGTCACTTCGATTATTACATTTTCGGCCACCGCCATCTTACACTGAACCTGAAAGTAAATGAGATAAGCCGCTATATCAATCTGGGTGAATGGGTAACACAGCAAACTTTTGCCCGTTTTGACGGTACAGATTTACAGCTTGAAAAATTCATCGGGAAAGCAAGCCAGATAAATTAGTTCTTTTTAGAATCTTTATCAGGGTCAGTAAAAGGGATAAAATCCTGTTGTGTAATATTTTCGCGGGGTGTATTTCCCAGGTCTTTACGGTAATCCTTCTGTTTAAGATCTCCGTTTTTCACTGATTTGATAAACCTGCTCCATGCAAACGGGTTCAGGAAAGGGAAACTTGTAGCAAAGTTTTTATTACCTGCCGCTTCCCGGCCAAACATCTGCTGATCCATGGTATACCTGTAGTTGGTCTGTGCATTGTTTGGCATTTGTGCAGACATTCGGTTAATGTAATCAATATCCGTACTTTTTGCCAATGCATCCCTGTCTGCCTGATCCGGTAATTTAAGTGCAAGAAAAGCCTTTTTAAATTCTTCTTCTGTTGCATAAGGATAGATTTTCACTTCTGAAAGCAGTGTTACGTCTTCCTGCATAGCAACTATTGCTGAGTACGTTCCCGAGTTATATCTTCGTGGAATAACGTGGTACTGATTTTTATAGCCCACGTAACTGTAAACAATACTGTCACCCGGAAATACGGGAATTGAGAATGATCCGTCACTGTTGGCAAGGGTTCCCTTTCCTGCTTTTGGAATAAAAATATAAGCGCCGGGTAAACGGTCACTTGATTTTCCCGCCACAACGATACCACTGAATATGATCGCTTTTTGTTCTCCCTGAGCGAAGAGATCCTGGCTGCAGACAATTCCAGCGAGTAATAATATGAGTATAAAAAAATTCCTTTTCATTCGTTCCGGATTGTTACAAAATGACCTTTATACGGGCCATTAATTAGGACTTGTTACTTTAAGTATCTGCTGCTGTATCAGGTAGCAGTTAAAAAAATCTAAAAAACCATTCCTAAAATAAGAACGATCTATTGTTTCAGGCATTGCCCGGTTTTTAATATACAACTGTTTCTCAGGAAAATAACTTCAGAAACGTAATGATAAACGGTGCTGAAAGTAAAAGTCCATCGAAACGGTCTAGAAAGCCGCCGTGTCCGGGTATACTGCTGCCCGAATCCTTAATTGCAATGCTTCGTTTAAACAGGGATTCTACCAGATCTCCGTAAGTACCGACCACAACAATGATTGCACCAATGCAATACCATTTCCAGGGTTCGAATGTAGTGAAATAATGTCCTAATACAAAAGCGATCAAAGCGGCAAAAGCCGCTCCGCCCATGGCACCTTCCCACGATTTTTTAGGGGAAATTCTTTCAAACAGCTTTCGCTTGCCAAATTTAGTTCCTGCAAAATAACCGCCAATATCCGATGCCCAGAGCAGAAGCAAGCTACCCAAAACGATCTGATAATTATAGCTTCCTCCACGCATCGCCATGACAATGATCAGCGAGAAGGGAAGGGCTACATAGATAATCCCGAGAAACGTGAATCCGATATTTGTAAAAGGTTTTAAATCATTTTTTTTGTAAAGTTTGATAAAAAATATCATCGACAGCAAGGGGCTGATAATGAAGTAATTTTCAAATGCTACGATGTTCATTTCAATCAGGTACGCAAGAAGCATCATGACTGTGCCACAAAAGGTACCATAATAGGTAAGTGGCTGATTACCATCCAGACCAAGAAGCTTGTAAAATTCAAGCTGGGTAAGTGCACTGATGGTACAGAACAGCAAAAGGCAGGTCCAGTCATTGTAAAGTATACATCCAATGATGACAAATACACCTGCCAGTGCCGTAACAGTTCGTTGTTGTAAGTTATTAAGATTGTCTAAACGCTTCTGCATCTGCTAAAATAGTTTGAGCCTGAGCCAGATCACTTAACGGAACATGTACTTCGCACACGCCGAAAACCGGATAGCTGCTATCCTTTTTATTTACAATTACCGCTGCAATACCGTTTTGATCGAGCACCTCGCGTGCCAGTTCAGCCTGAATCATTTGTTCACTCTGAAATGCTTTCGCCCAACTTTCTTCCATAATATGATGTCAGTTATTAATTCTTTATTTAACTTTTTTTAACTAATATTTCTTGTCTGAGGCTGTTTTTCTGATTGTAAGCAGAATGCCAGCCGTAACAAACAGCGAAACCAACACAGTCAGCCAGGGCATTGTTTTCGTCTCTTCGATATTCAGGTCCAATACTTTGATGTTGTATAAATAAACCATCACCAAAACAAAGCCATTGTTAATGAAATGAGCAAAAACGGCAATCCATAAGCTGCCGGTCCAATAATACAAATAACCAAACACGGCGCCAAGAAGCATGCGTGGTATAAAACCGTAAAATTGAAAATGGATAGCGCTGAATATGGCAGCAGAAACCCAGATGGCAAGATGTGCATTTTTCCACTGCAGGCCTAATTTCCGCTGAATGATACCGCGAAACAATGTTTCTTCGCCCCAGGCGGGCAGCAGAACCACAACAAACAAAGCAATAAGCAGCTGACTGAAATGATCGTAAGTAGTAAGGAACTTAGTGAGAACAGCAAGTTGCTCTTCTTTTTCTTTCATCCATATTTCCAGCCCGGATAATGCGTCAGGAAAGGTCATGGCAGCATTCCATTCAATGAATTTACTGTTAAGGGGAATAAAGGCCAGTACAAGTACAAAAGCCAGTATCCATATTTTGGGATCCGGCTTGCTTTTATATTGGAAGTCCTGTAAAGTTTTACGCTCAATGAAGTACCAGTAAAGCAAAGAAGGAAGTAAATAAGAGAAAAAATGCACGGTTCCCTGAAGCAGCATCATGGCATACCATCCATTCTTAACCTTTTCAGGTTCGGTGATCAGCTGATTTAATATGACTGTGACGCTGCTTACATCAACAGACAGATATACCGCCAAAATGACCAATGCCAAAACGTTCCCGACTGCCATGCCGATCAGTACGAACCCGATCAGAACCAATAAACTACCCCAGTTGCCAGGTACGCGTGAATCAACTAAATTGAGATTACTTTTTTGCATAATTGGTGTAAATTTACAGTTTATTGTCAATTTAAATACAGAATAAACTGCCGGCAGAGATATTGGACTGAATAATTGTCTGTAAAAATCATGCAAGCGGTATATTAAACAGGAATAAATGGTAAAGATCGGAAATATAGAATTGGGTGATTTTCCTTTGTTGCTAGCTCCTATGGAGGATGTAAGCGACCCGCCTTTTCGTGCGGTTTGCAAGGAAAACGGAGCGGATCTGATGTATACGGAATTTATCTCATCAGAAGGGCTGATTCGGGATGCGGCTAAAAGTGTTCAGAAACTGGATATTTTTGAATATGAACGCCCCGTAGGCATTCAGCTTTTTGGAAGTGATATTGAAACGATGGGGTCCTGTTCGGAAATTGCGTCCAAAGTAAATCCCGATCTGATTGATATTAATTATGGCTGCCCGGTGAAAAATGTAGCCTGCCGCGGAGCAGGAGCAGCCTTATTGCAGGACATTCCAAAAATGGTAAAAATGACCGAAGCTGTGGTTAAATCCACACATTTGCCGGTTACGGTAAAGACCCGTCTTGGGTGGGACGAAAGTACCAAAAATGTGCAGGAAGTGGCTGAGCGTTTGCAGGATATTGGCATTCAGGCATTGTCCGTTCATGGCAGGACCCGGGTGCAGATGTATAAGGGTTCGGCAGACTGGACCCTGATCGCCCGGATAAAAGACAATCCAAGAATTACCATTCCGATCTTTGGAAACGGTGATGTGGATACACCTGAAAAGGCAGTAGAATACCGCGACAGGTTTGGGGTGGATGGTATTATGATCGGGCGTGCTACAATCGGGAATCCATGGATTTTTAATGAGATAAAACATTACATGAAAACCGGGGAAAAGCTGGCACCTCCAACGCTGCAGGAACGTGTGGAAGTCTGCCGGCGGCATCTTGAATTTTCCATCCGCTGGAAAGGTCCGGTTGCCGGTGTGTTTGAAATGCGCCGCCATTATACCAATTACTTTCGCGGACTTGAAAATTTTAAACCTTTCAGGATGCGTCTGGTAGAAGGGATGTCGTTTGAAGAACTGGATGGAATATTAAATGAAGTGATTCACGAGTTCAGCGAACAGGTATGTTAAAAGTCACAGTTGAAAGCGAAATTGCAGATGAGCCGAAAACTTCATTTGAACTGGAGCAGCAGCAAGGAAACTGGGCAGTAGATAAAACGCTTTTTGACGGTGACGTTGTTTGCCTTTCAAAAAATCATTACCACGTTATCTGGAAAAACAAATCCTATCAGGTAGAAGTTGTTCAGGCGGATCATCAGCAGAAAATCTTTGAACTGCTGATTAACGGACAATCATTTAAAACAACAGTTAAGGATCAGCTGGCCCTGTTGCTTGAAGGAATGGGCCTGCATGAAAAGGCAGTTCAGAAAATTAATCACGTAAAAGCACCTATGCCTGGATTGATCCAGTCCATAGCCGTTTCTGAGGGAGATCAGGTGAGCAGGGGAGATACTTTGCTGGTACTGGTTGCGATGAAAATGGAAAATATAATCAAGGCTTCCGGTGACGGAATTGTCAAATCACTTAAAATTAATCCGGGGGAAACAGTTGAAAAAAATCAGGTTATGTTAGAGTTTCACTAAATAACTTGTTTATCTAATCACCCAACATGTATTTTTGCGATCAAAATCACCTACATCACAACCATGCCTGAACCAAAATACAAACGCATACTTCTCAAACTCAGCGGAGAAGCACTCAACGGAGGGGACAAAGGACAGGTTATCGATTTCAACATTCTCGATAATTATGCCAAAGAAATTAAAAAAATTGCTGAAGTCGGCGTTCAGATTGCCATTGTGATAGGAGGCGGAAATATATTTCGCGGTGCTTCTGTTGAAAAATCCGGAATTGACCGCGTACAGGGCGACCACATGGGTATGCTTGCGACTGTGATCAATGGTATGGCTATACAAAGCTCTCTGGAAAAGCACAATCTGAATACACGTCTGATGTCGGCTATTAAAATGGAACAGGTTTGTGAGCCATTAATCCGTCGCAGGGCAATCCGCCATCTTGAAAAAGGGCGTGTTGTAATTTTTGGAGCAGGAACGGGAAATCCGTACTTCACAACAGATACCACGGCTGGTCTTCGCGCGATTGAATCGGAATCGGAAGTAGTGTTGAAAGGTACCCGCGTAGACGGCGTTTACACAGCTGATCCTGAGAAAGATCCGTTGGCAACCAAATATACTCAGCTAACTTTTGACGAAGCATTGTCCAAAAATCTTAAGATTATGGATTTGACGGCTTTCACACTTTGCAAAGAAAACAATGTACCTATTATCGTATTCGACATGAACAAACCGGGGAATTTGTTTGACCTGGTTATGGGCGAAGAAGTGGGTACGCTGATATCGAATTAATATAAAAATAGCTTACAGTAAATATGGAAGAAATAGAATTATATCTGGACGACGCAAAGGAAACGATGGAAGGCGCTGTAAAACACCTTATTATCGAATTGGGTAAAATACGTGCCGGAAAAGCATCCCCACAAATGCTGGAAGGTCTTCAGATCGAATATTATGGCTCAATGACACCGATTCAAAATGTCTCAACGATCAACACACCTGATGCCAGGACGATTGCCATACGGCCTTTTGAAAAGAAAATCATTAACGATATCGAAAAAGCGATCCGTAACGGAAACCTTGGTTTTGCGCCCTCCAATGATGGAGAGATGATCCGGATTTCAGTTCCGCCTCTTAACGAGGAACGCCGTCGTGAGCTGGCTAAAAGGGCTAAAAACGAAATTGAAACTGCTAAAATAAACATTCGCAACATTCGTCAGGATGCAAATAATTCACTTCGTAAACTGACAAAGGAAGGTGTTGCAGAAGATCTTGTTAAACTGAGTGAAGAGCGTGTTCAAAAGTTGACTGACGGGTTCGTTGCAAAAGTTGAACAGATTTATGTTGCCAAAGAAAAAGAGATCATGGAGGTTTAGAAAGCCGCATGAAGTTTTGTTGTACTTTAAAATTCACTAATTTTATTTAAAAGTAAATTTTAAATATTATGGAGACAACACTTCATTTTGATATCACGGTAAGTTTGAACCAGCTGGCTCAAATTATTCGGGAGCAATTAACAGCCAAAGACAGGCTGGCTCTGGCTGACATGCTGCAAACAGATTCAGAGAATGAAGAACCAACAAAGGAGCAGATTCTTAGTCAGTTAAAAGAGGATTACATTGCACTTCAGAACGGGACATTAAAAACCCGGCCAGCCTTGGAGTTTTTAGCAGAACTTAAGTCTGAAGGACATTTATGACTAAAGTAATTACCTCGGTTAATTTTGAGAAAGAGGCTAAACGAATGATTCGGAAGTATCGTTCGTTATCATATGAAATAGCAACTTTGATTGAAAGCCTTTCTGAGAACGCTACTTTAGGAACAGCGATTGGAAAAGATTGTTATAAAATCCGGTTGGCGATAAAAAGTAAGGGGAAAGGTAAAAGCGGAGGAGCAAGAGTAATTACTTGTGTGATAGCATTAAAGGATTCCGTAGTTCTTCTTTCTATTTATGATAAGTCAGAACACGAAAATATTGATGACAAAGATTTAGAAAGGCTTTTGAATGAAATTATTCTGTAAAATTTTCATAAAAAAATCCCGCCGAAAGCGGGATTTTTTTTATAGATCAATTATTATTTGCCTGCACTAAAACCCTCGAAACCGCGGTGGTTTGATTCTTCATACAATCTTTCCTGAGGCAGATTGCGGAAATAGTCATAAGTGATACGCAGACCTTCTTCACGGGTAACTTTTGGTTCCCATCCAAGAATCTCCCTGGCTTTGGTAATATCCGGCTGGCGTTGTTTCGGATCGTCCTGAGGAAGATCTTTGTAAACAACTTTCTGATCTGTTCCGGTTAACGCAATTATTTCTTCTGCAAATTCTTTAATCGTGATTTCAGCAGGGTTGCCGATGTTTACAGGAAGTGAATAATCACTTAGCAGTAACCGGTAAATACCTTCAACCAAATCATCTACATAGCAGAATGCACGTGTTTGTGAACCGTCACCGAAAATGGTAATGTCTTCACCACGCAATGCCTGTCCAATGAAAGCAGGAAGTACCCGTCCGTCATTGAGGCGCATTCTTGGTCCGTAAGTATTGAAAATGCGTACAATGCGTGTTTCAACATCATGGTAACGGTGATATGCCATCGTGATTGCTTCCTGATAACGTTTTGCTTCGTCATAACAGCCGCGTGGCCCGATCGGATTCACATGTCCCCAGTATTCTTCGGTTTGCGGATGAACCAGAGGATCTCCATAAACTTCGGATGTGGAAGCGATAATGAAACGCGCTTTTTTCGCAAGTGCAAGTCCCAAAAGATTATGTGTTCCCATCGCCCCTACTTTAAGTGTCTGAATCGGGATTTTCAGGTAGTCGATCGGACTGGCCGGGGATGCGAAATGCAGGATATAGTCAAGTTCCCCAGGTATGTGTACATATTTTGTAACATCGTGGTGGTTAAACTCGAAATTGGGATTCGGCATCAGGTGCTCAATATTGCGCATGTCGCCTGTAATCAGGTTATCCATCCCGATTACATACATACCCTCCTTTAAGAATCGTTCACAAAGGTGCGAACCCAAAAAACCTGCTGCTCCGGTTATTAAGACACGTTTCATTAACAGTGAGATGATTAGATAAAAATTATTTTATAAATGTCAGGCTGGTACTACTGTTTCTCGTCCGATGCTGTAATAGGTATATCCCATTTCACGCATCTGCTCCAATTCGTATAAATTCCTTCCGTCAAAAACAACCTTGTTTTTAAGAAGTTTACTCATCTTTTCAAATTCCGGTGTTCTGAACTGTGGCCATTCGGTAAAGATCATCAGTGCATCAGCATCATCCAGAGCTGCGTAAGGCGTATGGCAAAAAGTCACTTTGTCGCCCAAAATACCCTTTACATTGTTCATTGCTTCCGGATCGTAGGCAATTACTTTTACACCTGCTTCCAGTAAAACTTCAATGTTTTCCAAAGCCGGAGCCTCGCGAATATCATCTGTATAGGGTTTAAACGCCAGTCCCCAGACAGCAATCGTTTTACCTTTAAGATCTCC
>Ga0265797_10001904_pt1 | contig 36177 bp, 29 predicted proteins | sample P2T30metagenome_FD_192433 | JGI IMG/M metagenome (GOLD analysis project Ga0265797, IMG submission 192433) | Plant litter microbial communities from East Loma Ridge, Irvine, California - P2 T30 | ecosystem: Environmental > Terrestrial > Plant litter > Unclassified | place: USA: California...
TATCTTGCAAGGCATGCAGTCTGTTTCGCAAGTAGCAAAAAGTTTGTGCCATCAAAGCCAAGGTCGTATTTGCCAATGGTTCCAGACTGGTATTCAACCTCTATCTCAAGGTCTTCCATACCCAGTACCTTTTCCGAAAGCGAAATGATATTCAACAATTTGCCCGCCTTCAGGCGGTGCTCGTAATCATCTGCATCCCATAACTGGAAGTTTGCTACCTTTTCATGGCGCACCTTGCCTCCGCAATCGATGAAGTCCTTTGTGATGATGCCTACTTCGGTTACGTGGAAATGTTCGGGTACGGTTTCTCCGTTTTCTACTTGGAAATTAACTGCTTCAGCTGTTGCCAAGATGGTTTTGATTTCTGATAATTTCATATATTCTCTATTTTATGCATCGTAATTTTGCGATGGATTTGCTCAAAAAAAAGGCTTAGCAACAGCCCTCTGGGTCTTTATAGGAACCCATAAAGTCTCCAAAAAGCTTTTGCAAAAGGCTCCACGTTTTCGGTTCTATGCAATAGCAGACCTTAACCCCATCAATCGTTCCATGAATAATGCCTGCATTTTTCAGCTCTTTCAAATGTTGTGAGATCGTTGCCTGCGCCAGTCCAAGTTCTTCCACCAGGTCGCCACAGATACAGGCATTCGCGGAAATGATCTGCTGCAATATCGCAATGCGTGCGGGATGCGCAATTGCTTTCAATAGTGTCGAAAGCTGGTTCTGCTCGTCGGTAAATATTTCTGTTTTTGTAAGTCCCATAATTATATATCGCAATATTACGATATTACAGTTTTATATCAAAATAAAATTTAACTCATCTGCTATTAAGAAAAGATTCCATCTTATAGTGTAACTAAAGTGATTCAATTATTTTTCTTTATTGGAAAGACTTTCAAAAAACGTCAAAATTGGTATGAGGCGTTCGACTGTGATCTCTCTCAGTCCACAGAAAGCACCATACGGAAGTTTAGTGCTTTTTTATTTTCTAGCACCTGATACGGATCAGCAGGTTTGGGCCGGGCGGCCGGTGCCGTTCGAATCCCTACCAGACCACAATCTAAAAATGATGAAAATGCGCACTTTTAGTTGATAAATATTTCCATTGTTGACCACTAAATCTAAACAATGCAATTCAGGCTAGACCTTGCTCACAATTGAATTTCATTCGTTTCATATAACTAATAATAAAGCATTAAATGGTTTGAGATATTCTTGAAATGACTTATTTTAAATCAGATTTGACTGTCTTGATTATTACTTAGTGAGATGGAAATCCGGGGTAACTTATCTTTCTTTGATGTCCCGAATAATGGAATCCAGATTGTTTCCGAGTTGATGTCCGCCTTTAGGAATTCTACGATAAGCCGCCGCCGGAAGCTTTTCCTGGTAAGCTGCAAGGTGTATAAAAGGAACTTCTTCGTCATCTTGGCAGTGATAAAAGAATATCGGAATATCTTCGGGAAGATGTTGGGAAAAGTCCTCTGAAAGTTTCAATCCTTGCTTCCATTCTTCACTCCCACTCCAGAATGGCGTAGCGATCAGAAAAATACCGGATATTTTTTTGGAAATAGTATTTTCAGAAAGATATTTTAAAAGCAGCGAAGCGCCAAGAGAATGTGCAATCAGGATAGCAAATTCTTTTAGCTCATCAATTTTTCTCCCAATCTGGCTTGGCCAACCAAAATCGGGTGCAGTATCATCACTTTCCAAACAGGGATAATAGACCTCATAGTCGTTTCCCAATGCTTCTTCAAAAGCAGATACCATCTTCGCGTCAGCCGTATAGCCATCGTCACCTCCGCCTTGAATAAACAGCACCTGCTTTTTATTGTCCATCATTGTTGATATTTTAATTACGAAAATAAACGATCGGATCATGTTATGAAAGTAAAAAAAAGACAACTTTAAGGAGCAAATGCGTCATTATAGGCTGATTATCAGTCAGGCATTACATTGTATATCTTCCCGCTCATGATTGCATATTAAGTGCTTCGGATTCCTTTAAAATGACAAATCCGGCAGGAGAATAAAGCCTCCTTACAATAAATTAAAGTATACATAACTTCGTAAACAGAACTTTTCTATTGAAGCTGATCACGGATACCATTTTCAGCCTGTTTTCAAATTGTTAAGAAGCTTAATACTAGTATATGCTGTTCGACTGTAATACCTACCTCTCCACAGGAATTCCAGACCCAGCAGATTTGCTAAGGCTTTTTTCTTTTTTGTTCAACACCTGATTACCCATCAGCAGACTTAGGTCGGGCTGGCGGCCAAATTCCTAAGAGATCAGAAAGCACATGTATGAAAGTCTGGTGCTTTTCATTTTCAAAAACGTAAATATGCTAACTTCTAAAAAAAAATTTCCATTCCCTATTTTTAATTTAGATCATAAACCAATTCTTACTCCCCAACATCACTCTTCAATAACCATCCCACTCACCTTCCCTTCCTCAAAAGTATAAATATGGATCACTTGACCATCATGCAGAACCTGATCATTTAAGTCTTTAATAACCTGATGAACGATTACGGCAACTTCACCGCCAGTCCTTATCTGAAAAGACACAGGCTTCACGTTAGGATTGATCTCCTGCCACTGCCGCAGCCAATAAGCCCGTACTTCATCATGCCCGTGTACATAACCTCCCTCCCATCCGTTAGGCCAGATTACATTTGTATGTACCTGTGCCAAAACGCCATCAATGTTCCGTTGATTAAAATCCTGATAAAGCTGTTCCAGCAAGATTTGGTAGTCCATAATTATCAATTTTTGAGAGATGATTTAAACAGATCAAAATTAGATCAGGATCATTATAAGTGCGCGTCAGTATAACTTGAGATGATATCACATTTAGTTGCTAATACATACTCTCCCGAAGTGTTTTTGATCAATAACAACATTGTATACGCTTATACCTTGGCACCCGCTCTATCCTAACCATTTACATTACAATTCCTTAATATCACCGTAACAGTAACTTTTTATTGGGCGACTACCTTTGCTGCCTTATTAAAAAATTGTGATCAAGCCATTGATATTAACACAGCTCAACTACCAACAAATATGAATAAACGATTACTGCCGGCATTTTTTGCCTTGCTGATGGGCTTCTATGTGCCCTTCTTATCAAAAGCACAATCCACAGTTACCGGTAAGGTAACCGGCCAATCCGGAGATGTGCTTCCGGGTATAAATGTTCTGATTAAAGGAACCAGCTCCGGAACTACTACAGATGCGCGTGGTGTGTATAGCCTGAATACACCTCAATCCGGTTCTGCATTGATTTTCTCCGCAATCGGGTTTGTTTCCCAGGAAAAAATGATTGGTAAACAAAGCGTGATTGATGTGGTTCTGCTTGAAGATACCAGGATCCTTAATGAAGTGGTGGTGACTGCTCTGGGGATTAAAAGAGAAGAAAAATCGCTGGGTTTTGCCGCGTCGACGATTAATGAAAATGCGGTAAAAGATGCCAAATCCAACAACTGGGTCAATACGCTTTCAGGGAAAGTAGCAGGGCTCAACATACAGGGAGCCGGCGCCGGACCAATGGGATCCGCACGTATTACGCTCCGCGGCGAATCATCACTAAATCTGGATAACAACCAGGCACTGATCGTGGTAGACGGCGTACCGGTCAGCAGCAGAATTACCGGAACAGGTTTTAACTCGCACCTTTCCGCAGACAGCCCGGTCGATTACGGATCGAGTTTATCCGATATCAATCCGGATGATATTGAAAAAGTTACGGTTTTGAAAGGGCCGGGAGCAACGGCACTTTACGGAAGCCGTGCCGCGGGTGGTGCGATCATTATTACGACCAAATCAGGGGTTCGTAAAGACAAGGGAATCGGCGTAACCATTAATTCCAATTTCAGTGTGGAGCAGATCAACCGTTATCCGGATTATCAGTTTGAATACGGGGAAGGCCGTACAAGCAAATATTACTCCTACCTGGACAGTGAAGATGGCCCGAATACAGCCACAACGGTAGCAGCCGGACGGGCCTGGGGACCGAAGTTTGACGGACAGTCCTATTTTCAATACAATCCGGATGCTGCTGATGGCAAGCCTACGGTAAGAACGCCCTGGGTTGCCAATAAAGACTACATCTCCGGCTTTTTCCAGACGGGAACTACTTTTTCCAACAGCGTTTCTCTGGAGGGTGGAACAGAGAAAGGTTCAGCCCGACTTTCGCTGACCCACATGAAAAACAAATGGATCATTCCCAATACCGGTTTTGAGCGTTTGAATGCAGCACTTTCTGTAAGTCAGAAAATTTCTGATCGCCTGAAAATCAATGGGAAAGTAAATTATACCAATAAGAAAAGCGATAACCTGCCTATGGCCGGGTACAATAACCAGTCGCTGATGTACTTTTTGATTTTGGGAACTGCACCTAACCTGAAACCGGAGTGGTTCAAACCTTACTGGGTACCTGGTAAGGAAAATATCCAGCAGAGAAGTCCTTTCAACCCGACGCCCGACAACCCGTATCTGGGCATGTATGAAATGCTGAACAAGATGAACAAGCACGGCGTAATCGGTAATGTATCGGCAGCCTATGAAATTTCGGACAAACTGGATTTCCTGGTGCGTACCGGTCTGGATATGTCCTATGAATTTCGCTCGCAGCAGCGGCCTTTCAGCATGACGCGTTATCCGAGAGGGATGTACCGTGAGCAAAATGTTTTCAGCTATGAATCCAACACTGATTTTCTTGTAAACTATAAGGACAAGATCGCCGGCCTGGTTGATGTGACGGCTTCGGTCGGTGGAAATGCTATGCGCCAGTCCTACGATTTTGCCGGACTTTACGCCGATCAGCTTGCCCAGCCAGGTATTTACCAGATATCAAACAGTCTGGATCAGGCTGTGGCAGATCCTTTAAAAACTAAAAAAGCGATCAACAGTATTTATGCAGCTACCCAATTTTCGTATGATGAAAAAATATTTCTGGATGTGACGGGCCGTAACGACTGGTCGAGTACGCTGCCTTATGGAAATAACTCATTCTTTTATCCGTCGTTAAGTTCCAGTTTTTTACTGAATGAAATCTTTAAGCTTCCCGCAGCTGTTTCCTTTGCCAAAGTAAGAGCATCCTGGGCACAGGTCGGAAATGATACCCGTCCTTACCAGACAGCCCGCTATTATGACCGCGTTTATGGTAACAGCTTCACCAATTCCTCAACGCTGTTCAATGCGGATCTTAAACCGGAAATAACAGCCAGTTATGAATTTGGTCTTGATTTACGTCTTTTGAAAAATCTTATTGGACTGGACGTTGCCTATTACAATAACAACAGCCGCAACCAGATACTTGCCATACCGCTTGATCCGGTTTCTGGCTATGCCAATGCGCTGATCAACGCCGGTCTGATCAACAGCCGTGGTGTGGAAGTAAAATTAACCGGAAAGCCGGTGACCAGAAAGAATTTCAGCTGGAACACGACCTTGCTCTGGTCCAGAAACAGAAGTTTTGTACGGGAACTTGCATCCGGTATTACCAATCAGGTGATTTATGCACACGATGCCAATGTTTCGGTAGAAGCCCGGGTAGGCGGACTCATGGGTGATATGTATGGCCGCGGTTTTCAGCGCGCTCCGGATGGACAGATTATTTACTCCTCGGTAGGACTTCCCGCAGCCATAGATCCTACGACTAAAAAGTGGGGAAATGCCTTTGCAGACTGGAAAGCAAGTATCTCCAACGAATTTACGATCAAAAATGTCCGCGTAAGTATCCTGCTGGATGGACAGAAAGGTGGAAGTATGTTCTCCCAGACCAATCATAAAAACAATACGCTGGGAAAAACAAAGGTTACCTTGCCGGGACGTGAAGATGGTATTATTGGCCAGGGTGTTGTAAAACAGCCGGACGGAAGTTTTGCGCCTAATACGGTGAAAGTAGCGGCGAGTTCTTACTACGACAACTACTACCAGATTGCCAACGCAGAAACTAATATTTTTGACGCATCCTTCCTGAAAATCAGGGAAGCACGTGTGGAATTCAATTTGCCGGCTGCATTACTGAACAGGATCGGCGTGCGCCAGACGAGCCTGGCCCTTTTTGGAAGAGATCTTTTCAACTTTACCAAATTCCCCGGTTTTGATCCCGAAGGAGGAAACCTGAACAACGGAACACTGACACCCGGCGTTGAGCTGGCCCAATTCCCATCCACCCGCACCATGGGTATGAACCTTACGCTTAAATTTTAATCATCCGAAAAATGTTAAGAAAAATATATATTCCTCTTTTGTTTTTAGCCGGACTGCTGATCTCCTGCAACGATGGTTTTGAAGAACTGAATACAGATCCGAACCGCCCGAAAGAAATTACGCCGGGTGTGATGCTGGGACAGCTGCAATACAAGATCATCAACAGTACCGTCAGTGCAAGCCGTAACTTTACCCACGAGCTGATGCAGGTGGATGCGCCACGGGCCAGTGCAGGCGGCGGCGGACTGCATCGTTATCTTGTGAATCCGGGAACGGGTGTATGGACTAATTTCTATACCTATCTGAATGATATTCAGGATATTTATGTCATTGCCGATAAGCTGAATGAAAACAATTACAAGGCCATTTCACTGATTTACAAAAGCTGGAGTTATTCTATCCTAACCGATCTTTACGGTGATGTTCCCTATTCGCAGGCAACCAAAGCGCTTGATGGGAATTTCAAACCTACTTTTGACAAACAGAAGGATATTTACATACAGATCCTGAAAGACCTGGAAACGGCTAACGGCCTGCTGGATGAAACCAAAGCGCTGACCTATGGCGGAGATATGCTCTACAATTCCAATGCACTTTCGGGAGGTAAAAATCCGGGTATCCTGAAATGGAAAAAGTTTTGTAATTCTTTGCGCCTGCGCTTGCTGATGCGTGTTTCCAAAAGAGAAGGTGAAGTAAATGCAAAGGAACAGATCACAGCAATATTAGCCAATCCAACAAACAATCCGGTTTTTACAGCAAACAGCGACGAAGCCATTTTCCGCTATCCTGGTACATTTCCTTTCTTTAATCCGTATTATAATGCCCGTCAGGTAGACTGGCGTGATGGTAATTATTTTACCAAATTCTTCATGGATAAAATGAATCAAACCAACGATCCAAGAAGAGCAGTTTGGGCCACGCAGGTTAAATCCGGTGCGGAGAATATTTATCAGGGCATTGAAAGTGGTTATCCGACCACGCTTGAATATGCAGTAGGAAGCAATTCAAGTTATGCCGACGGGCTGAAAACCTTACCGCAGCTTGGCGTAATGATGACTTTGGCAGAGGTTGAATTCATCAAAGCCGAGCTGGCTCTGAAAGGTTTTGTGACAGGCTCCACACCGGAAAAACATTATGAATCCGGCATTGCCGCTTCGATGACGCAGTGGGGTGCCAGTATGCCAGCCGGTTTTACAAAGCAGCCCGGTGTACTGTTTGATGCCAACGGAACAGCCGAAAAACAGCTTGAACAGATTATGCTGCAAAAGTATTATGCCTATTTCTTTGTCGATTACCAGTCGTGGTTTGAAAAGCGCAGAACCGGATATCCTGTTTTGCCCCGCGGAGCCGGAATTCCTGCTGAAAACAAGTTTCCTGCACGTGTTCCTTATCCTACTTACCTGCAATCGCTCAATCCGGAGGCATTACGTGGTGCGGTTACTTCTATGGGTGGCGACAATAGTGATATCAAAGTGTGGTGGGATAAGTAATCCGTGTGAAGTGAAATGGGAGATGTAAAAAGTAAAATGAAGATGGAAAATAATACAGCAGTTCGCTGGTTTGCGGGAATTTTAGTTCTGAATCTGTTTTTAGCAAGTTCAGCTTATGCGCAGCAATCAAAAACAGTAATGCCGGAACGTGGGCTTTGTGCGCACCGCGGTGCAATGAATACGCATCCTGAAAATACGCTGCCTGCTTTGCAGGAGGCTGCCAGGCTGGGTGCACAAATGATAGAATTTGATATTCAGCTTTCGAAGGACAGCGTAATGGTGATCATGCATGATGACAATGTAGACCGCACAACAAACGGGACAGGAAATGTGGCTGATTTATCGTATAAGTATCTACGTTCACTGGATGCAGGGATCAAAAAATCAGCAGCATTTAAAGGTACGATGATTCCAACCTTTGAAGAAGTACTGGCTGTCATGCCGCAGAATGTCTGGCTTAATTGTCACCTAAAAGGCGATGAAGCAGTTGGCAAGGCAGCGGCGGCTATGCTTGAAAAATCCGGAAGGCTGCATCAGGCCTTTCTTACCTGTTCTGAAAAGGCATCCAAAGCAGCAAAAGCACAGGTTGCGAAAATTCTGATTTGCAATGGTGAAAACAGTTACCGGCGCAATACGGAAAAGTATGTAGCTGAAACAATCAAAATGAAAGCGGGATTTATTCAGCTGCTGCGCTCGGAAGCAGGAGAAGACAGAACAGCTTCAATGAAAGAGCTGAAAGACAATCAGGTAAAGATTAATTTTTTCTATGCTGAAAAACCGCAGGAACTTGCCGGTTTGTATGATCAGGGTGTTGATTTTATCCTGGTCAATAACGTTGGCGAACTGCTTTCTGAAACGGAAAAACTGGGTATAAAAACCTGGAAACCTGTTTATAAGAAATAATGACATCGTCACATTCAGAAAATATAAGAACACAGCATGAAAAATAACTTTTTTAAATACCTGGTAAACTTTTGTTTCGTCTTTATTGCATCAGGAGTCTTGCTTTCCGGCGCTTACGGACAAAGCAATAAGCCCGTTAAAAATAAAACGCTGATCTTCTTTTTTGATGGATTAAGACCGGACTATATCACTGCCGAGCTTATGCCAAACCTGGCTGCGTTCAAACAAAAAGCTTCTGTTGGTACGCATCATCACAGTATTTTTCCTACGGTGACCAGGGTGAATTCCGCCTCTTATGCTACCGGTTCTTACCCGGGTACACACGGATTGCTGGGCAATGCCATATTTTTCCCGGCTGTAAGCCCTAAGGCAATCGGCACAACGTATGAGGACCTGATGAAAGTACAGGTATCGGAATCCAACCAGTTACTGACCGCCGTTTCCTTGGGCGAAGTACTGCAGCCGACAGGTGAAAAAATGATGGTTTTTAGTTCAGGAACGACCGGGCAGGCCTTTTTACAAAATCATAAAGTGGGTACGGGCGCAATCATTAATCCTGATCTGATACTGCCAGAATCTTTAAAGCCGGAGGTTATGAAAACGATCGGCAATGTTCCCCAAAAGGGAGGGAGCGGCTTTGCCAAACATCAGTGGGTAACGGATGCACTGCTAGAATATGGCTTAAAAAAGGATGGGCCACTGGTAAGCGCAGTCTGGCTGTCGGATCCTGATGGTTCTGCCCATAAATACGGCATGGGATCGGAGCAGGCAGTTTCAGCCCTGGCATTTGTAGATCAGCAGTTTGGCCGGGTTATAGATTCTTTACAAACCAGAGGACTTAGCGGTCATTTTAATATTATCATTTCAACCGATCACGGATTTGTTACCCACAAGGGCAAGCAGAGCCTGACCGAATTTTTGATCCAGGAAGGTTTAAAAAAAGACAAAGACTCGGATGATGTTGTTATTGCAGAAGGCGCTGTTTATGTAAAAGACCACAATGAAGAGCACATTAAAAAGATCGTTTCTGCCCTGCATAAAGAAGATTGGGTGGGAGCAGTATTTACAAAACCTGATAAAAAAGGTAGTATGCAGGGATGGGTAAAGGGCACGCTTTCCTTTGAAGCCATTCATTACAATCATCCTAAGCGGTCGGGCGACATCCTTGTAGCGACCAACTGGAACGATGATGTAAATGACAAAGGGTATAAGGGGACTGATTTTTCTATGGGTGTAGCCGGGCATGGCGGATCAAGTCCCTACGAGATCAACATCGCGCTGATGGTATCCGGCCCTGATTTTAAATCGGGTTATTCCGGCGTTTTGCCTACCTCCAATATAGACATTACTCCTACCGTTTTAGGAATTTATAACTTGCCGGTTCCTGCTCAAATGGACGGCAGGATTATGACGGAATTTTTGAGAAAGAATACGAAGGCTGCTGACAAAGCAAAAAGTGAGCAGATACAAACCAGTGTTACCTATCCGTGGGGTACCTATAAACTTTCTCTGGATATGTCGGTGTTGAATAAGTATCGGTATTTCAATTTCAGTAAAACGGAAAGAACGAAATTGTAGATAAATTCAGGGATTAAATGTAATGTTTCACCAGTAACCTGACTACCCTTCCTGTATCCATGTTAATAAAAAATAAAAAAATAGCCATCATTGGAGCAGGACCCGTAGGCCTGACCATGGCAAAACTTCTGCAGCAGAAAGAAGTCCAGGCAACCGTTTACGAAAGGGACAACGATGCCCTGACAAGAATTTCCGGCGGTACACTGGATCTGCACAAAGGTTCAGGGCAGGACGCCATGCGGGAAGCAGGATTATTGCAGCAATACTATGATCGGGCTGTGCCGATGGGAAGAACAGTAACTGACCAACAGGCCAAAGTATTATTCTCAAGTAAACCATTACCCGGAGAACAATCTGAAAACCCTGAAATCAACAGAAATGATTTGAGAAAAATACTGCTGGATAGTCTGTCAGTCAATACGGTTGTTTGGGATAGAAAACTTACAGGACTTGAAAATAACAATGGAAAATGGCTTTTGCATTTTGAAAATGATGTGACTGAAACGGCAGATATCGTGATCGGAGCAAATGGTGGCATGTCTCAGGTAAGGAAACAGGTCACAGATGCACAGATCGAATATACCGGAACACTGATTCTTCAGGGTGAAGTATTTCAGCCGCAAATGAAATGCAGGGATTTTTATGATCTGTGCGATGATAACATTTTAATGACTGCCGCCAATGGAAATTTATTGGCGGCAAATCCTAAAAATGCAGGTATCTTATCCTATAACGTAATGTTTAAAATGCCGGAAAAATGGAATCAGGAAAATGGGCCGGGACATTGGGATACGGATCGTATTGCCAGGTTTCTTTTAGATAAATTTCCTGATTGGCATGAATCCTATAAAGAGTTAATCCGTTCAACATCATCTTTTATCATCTGGCCAACAAGAAAAATCCCGCTGGATATACCTTGGAAAAACAATCGTCCTTTACCCATAACACTTATCGGCGATGCTGCACACATTATGCCGCCTTTTGCTGGCCAGGGTGTAAATACCGGGCTGAAAGATGCATTGATTTTATCTGATAACCTGACCGGCAAAAAATTTAAAACCATAGAATCAGCTATTGATGATTATGAGCAAAAAATGATTGTTTATGCATCCGAAGCACAATCGGAAACAAGCAGAAACGAAGCAGCGATGTTCCATCATGACTTTTCTTTCCAAAAAATTTATCAATAAGCTACGCAGCAGGTTACAATAGCTTCATACTAGGATATATATTGATAAGTGAGAATCCGGGGATTCTTTTGTTTATCAATTTTCAAATCTTGCTCACAACATATCTGGCAAGAATATTCTCATAACACAAACATATTCAATGAATTAAAACCCTTTGGGATTAATAAATATTCATCATTTTCAAGTTTTTTAGGTGTAAAAATCATTTTATGTCGTCATTCGGTTATATGCGATACCGGTGCGACCATGGATCAGAAAGTATATAAAGCCCATTATGCAGAGCAAAGCGTGGTACGTTACCAGGGACAGGGTCGTTGTGATGGAATTTTATACATCGCGTGTTAAAGAAAACCATTTCGCAACACGTAGCATCTCTCTTCAACCTGGCCGGAATGTTGCTGTTTTTTCCAAATCTTTTATCCTAAACATCCTGACCTGCTGATCATGAAAAAAATACTCATCATTTTTTTATTTTTGTCCTGCGTCGACACCTATGCACAGGACACTTACCAAATACCTGATATAAAAGAAGTTGAACAAAAAATAAGTAAACTTCCGCAGCATCCGAGGCTGCTGTTCAATGACCAGGATGTTTCCCGGCTCAGCAAACAATTAAAGCAGAACCCGCTGATGGAAAAACTCCACCATTCCATCCTTTCAGAATGCGATGCGCTTTTAAGCGTACCTCCGGTGGAACGCATTCAGATTGGTCGTAGGCTGCTGGATAAGTCGCGTGAGTGCCTGCGCAGGGTGTTTTTTCTGTCGTATGCTTACAGAATGACCGGACAGGATATTTATTTTAAACGTGCCGAAAAAGAGTTGCTGGCCGTCAGCAGCTTTTCAGACTGGAACCCTTCCCATTTTCTGGATGTAGCCGAAATGACAATGGCGGTTGCGATTGGTTATGACTGGCTCTATAAAGATCTTTCCAAAGAAAGCCGGAATAAAATACAACAGGCGATCCTGAAACTGGGCATTGAACCTTCTCTGGATAAAAAAAACAATTCGTTTCTGACCGCTTCCAATAACTGGAACCAGGTCTGTAATGCCGGAATGGTGTTTGGTGCGTTGGCCATCGCAGAGAACGACCCTAAATTAGCAGCAAATATTGTGCACCGTTCCACGGCAACTGTACCCAAATCAGCCGGTAGTTATGCTCCCGATGGTGCCTATCCGGAAGGATATGGATACTGGGAGTACGGAACATCTTTCAATGTACTGCTGATCAGTGTCTTGGAAAAAGCGCTGGGTACCGACTTCCGGCTTTCAGCACTTCCCGGATTTATGCAAAGCGGCGGTTTTTTACAAAGCATGATAGGACCGCAATATAAGGTACATAACTGGGGAGACAGTGGCGGGAATGCCGGTGTAAGTCCGGCTATGTTCTGGTATGCATCCAAACTAAAAGACCCTTCACTGATCTGGATGGACAAAAAACTGTTAGAAAAGGGAGGTACAGAATCTACCAACAACAGGATACTCCCTTCGCTTTTAATATGGGGAGCGGATCTTGATCTGAAGAAAGTAAGCCCTCCCGCTTCCACCGTTTGGGTAGGCCAGGGGGCCAGCCCTGTTGGACTGATGCGTACTTCCTGGACAGATGATCAGGCATTTTTTGTAGGATTTAAAGCAGGTTCAGCGTCTGTCAGCCATGCACATATGGACGTGGGTTCTTTTGTTATTGATGCCCTGGGTGAGCGCTGGGCAATGGATTTTGGTATGCAGAATTATAACTCACTTGAAAGTAAAGGAGTTGATTTATGGGGAAGAGCCCAGGATGCACAGCGCTGGCGTGTTTTCAGATACAACAATAAGGTACATAATACGCTAACCATAAACGATGAACTTCACCGGGTGAATGGTTATGCCAAAATAGATGTCTGGTCAGAAAAGCCTGAGAACATGTTTGTAATTTCAGATCTTTCCGCGGTGTTTGAAGGACAGGCAAAAGCAATCAGGCGTGGCGTTGCAGTCTTGGAACGGAACCATGTTGTAGTGCGGGACGAGATATCAGCTCCTGATGACAAACCCATCACAGTTCGCTGGAACATGCTTACCCCGGCAAAGGTGGACATTGTTGATAAAAATACAGTGAAGCTTTCCCAAAACGGCAAGACGATGTTTCTGCAATTTTCCGGTGACAGCCAACTACGGATCAAAACCTGGCCTACTACCGGCCCAATGGACTATGATGCACCAAACCCGGGTACCATCATGGTAGGTTTTGAGACACTGATACCTGCCGGTGAAAAAAGAGCGCTTACTGCTGTTTTTAGTGAAATGAAAGATAGAAAATCAGAAAGCGCAGCTCTTGATAAATGGAAAGGGAATTAAACAATCAGGCTTAAATCCTGTAAAAATTCCAAACCTCACCCATAAATGCTTTTCATGAAAAACATTTTTTTCTGGATTTTTTTATTTGTAATAATCTGTCAGTCAAATCTTTTTGCTCAGAAACCAGTTCAGGTAATACTGGACACTGATATGGATTCGGATGTAGATGATGTGGGAGCACTGGCAATGCTGCATGCTTATGAACGCCAGGGAAAGGCGAATATTCTGGGAATCATTGTTACCAGTGATGATCTGTACAGTGCAGCTTGTACGGATGCGATCAATACTTATTTTAACAGAAAAGACATCCCGATTGGTGTTAGCCAGAAAGATTCACTAAAAAGCTTTTCAAAATACACAGAAAAGATTGCATCTGAATTTCCACATCAATTGTCTTCAAATGCCGCAGCAGAAACCAGTACATCAGTCTACCGCCGTATTTTAGCCGGCCAGCCCGATCACAGTGTTGTAATTATCACCCTTGGACATCTTACCAGTCTGAGTAATTTGCTTGCTTCGCCTGCTGATAAAATAAGCAGCCTTACCGGTGAGGAACTTGTGGCTCGTAAAGTAAAGTCCTGGTCCTGCATGGGTGGCCGGTTTCCATCCGGCAAAGAGGCCAATTTTTACAGGCCTGACCCTGCCTCGACCGTTGCCTGTCTGAAAGCCTGGAAACTTCCGGTCACATTTGCAGGATGGGAAGTTGGAGAACAAATTGTTACCGGAGGTAAATTCTTTAAGGCAAATTCAGATCCATTAAGTCCGGTAAGCCGGGCTTACGAATTATACAATCAATTTAAAGGCCGTGCAAGCTGGGATCAGGTTGCAGTTATGGAGGCAATTGAAGGAGCAGAACCAAATTTTTCTATCATTAAAAATGGCACTTGTATTGTTTCCCCAGATGGAAGTAATACATGGTCGGAGAAGACAGGAAATTATTTTCACAGCTATTTAAAGATTAAATCTTCGCCCCGGGCAATCAGTCAAAGAATTGATCAGCTAATGCTAAACCATTTATACAAGTAATTATAAATTACTTAGAATTAATACCGAATAGCCCAACTTTCTTTATATTTGGATATAGCCTTAAATTTAATAATTACACAACTCGTTAATAGTCAGGCCGTGGGTAAAAATATCTTAATAGCAGAAGACCATCCACTGGTCCAGATGGGAATTCGTCACATTCTTTTAAATCACATACCCGATGCCGTGATTTTTATGGAAGATGACTTTGATAAAGCTCTCCAGGCTCTTGAAAAACAGGATTTCGATCTATTAATTATGGATATTAACCTACCTGGGGGAGACAAGGTAGGGATGATCAACTCGATCCGTATGAAACAGCCTAAAATCCCTATTCTGGTTTGTTCCGGCTATGATGAACAACTTTATGCCCTTCCCTTTCTGAAAGCTGGCGCCAATGGTTACATATCTAAATCTGCGCCGAATGGTGATTTTAAAAATGCGATAGATAATGTAATGAACAACAAAATATACGCAAGTCCGTCAGTATTGCAAAATGCGTTTGGTATCTTGTTCAGTTCAAAAGGAAATAAGGATACGGTTGCTGTAAAACTTTCTGATAAAGAACTTGAAATTGCAGGATTTCTTGCAAAAGGGCTGTCAACAAAAGCAATTAGTGAACATCTGAACCTGTCTCCATCTTCCATCAGCAGCTATAAAGCCAGGATATTTGAAAAGCTCGGTGTAAGTAATGTAGTGGAACTTACAACCTATTTTGAACTTAACCGGTAAACAGGGGTTTGCTTTTCTAAATCAACGTTCAGAACATAGCGCGAAGACTGAAATACTCCATTCAACATTATCAGAATTTCTTTATACCCAGGTTGGCAACATGACATTTTTCAAATGTATAACATCCTTCACACCCAGTTTTTTAAATATATTTGATTTACTATAACTTACCGTAGATTCCGTACGACCTATCTTCCTTGCTATTTCACTTGTCCTAAGCCCTCTGACAAGGTAATCAGCTATGGTATATTCCACGTCGGTAAGGGAACTGTACATATCTTCCTGTGTTGCAAGATCCAGGCGTTCATCCACCAGCGTATTCATAATTTCCCGGCATATGTAACGCTTACCATCCAAGACACTGTTGATGCATATTAAAAATTCGTCGAGTGAATTATTTTTAAGCATATAACCCTTCACCCCAGATGCGAGGCCGGCAATTGCAGCATGATACTGCAGGTCGCCCGAATAGATCATCATTTCTGAAGCCGGCCTCCTCCTTCTTATAGTTTTGATTAAGTTCAGATCTATAACCGAACCATTTTCTGCCTGTCCTAAAATAATAAGATCCGGATTCTCTTCTTGGTAGGATTCGTAAAAAGCAGTCAGACTATCGCACTGAATAATTTTAAGATTCACAAAAGATTTTTCAAGAAATAGTGCCATTCCTTTGCGCAGAACCGGATGCTGGTCGATAAGAACAATTGTCATTCAGGTAATAATTTCTTCTTTTATAGTAGGAATTGAGCTATATCGATCTGGCCAGTGCTCTATTAAATAGAGTTAATGAAGTGTAATTACCAAATGAAGACGTCGCAAAGCAATGATGATATAAAGGTAGATATATAGAAATACCCCCCGCAATAATAAATTTTAATATTTTTTTAAAAATTTATTATTGTTGATTGATAAATTTAGTAAGTACTAGAACTATCTCTACAAGCTATAAGGTGTTTATATTATCTCGTTAACAACTTCGTTCTTTATATACGAATTACCTATATACTTTGTAAAAGCTGGTTTACCTGTCTGATACCTTACCTTAAAGTCACAACCATAAAAATCTGAAGCTATTATAAACTGCACGCAGTCTTGCCAGGCAGTATGGCTATTGGGAAAGTGGATTCAAAAAGTAAAGAATGGGAATAAGGGCTTTGACTATTTAAGCTTATCCGCAAACTGACGGAAATGATCTCTGAGCCCAACCCAGTTTTTATCCTGAATCAGTTTTTTGTTAAACAGCTGCCCGCCAATTCCCAGACCGTTCGCGCCTGCTTCCAGAAAAGCAGACATGTTCTCCAGACCAACTCCGCCTGTCGGGAGTAATTTCAGCTGAGCCATTGGCGCTTTCAGATCTTTGATATATTCCGGTCCGAGAGAAGTTGCAGGATAAATCTTGACCATGTCCGCGCCGAGCGCCCAGGCATTATAAATCTCAGATGGTGTAAAGGCACCAGGAAAAATCGGAATACCTTTTTTAACACAATATTTTATTACTTTTTTATTCAGAATCGGGGTCACGATAAATTGTGCACCGGCATCAAGGGCCAGCTTCAGATCCTCTTTTGTGCAAACGGTTCCGGCACCAATGTTAAGCCCTTCCTGTTCATTTTCAACAGCATATCTGAGTATATCCTCCGCGCCAGACGTGTTCATTGTTATTTCAATGGTTGTAAATCCGGCGTCCCTGAAAACAGGCAGGATATGTTTTACTTCTTCCAGTGACAAATTCCTGACTATGCCTACAACAGGTGCTTTTTTAAACAGCTCCCACCGAAATATTGTGTCGCTCATAACGGATATAAAATTATTTTAAACTGAATTCAATATTTATTCCCAAGGGTATTGTCTGAATAATAAAACAAGTAATTACCTTTTATACTCAAAAAAAATGGGAAACGTGACGGATCACATTTCCCACTCGGCATACAAACTTCTTTTTATGAAATACTTTTAAAAGCTGCATCTTCCATAAACGGCTGATTACGTAACCGCTGTTTTGTTGCTTTATAAAAAGCATTGGCAACGGCACCTCCTGTTGGGGGTAATGCCGGCTCTCCGAGCCCCGTAGGTGACATACCATTCTCAACAAAATGTACATCTACCTCCGGAATCTCATTCATACGGATCAGCCGGAAACCGTTAAAGTTACGCTGATCTGGCACACCATCTTTAAAAGTCATATTCCCATACATCGCATGACCCAGACCGTCCACTACTCCGCCTCTGATCTGCTGTAATGAACCGCTTTTATTAATGACGATTCCGCAATCCACCGCAACAATTACATTTTTTAAAGCTGGCTTTCCTTTTTCCATAGCAACCTCTCCTACCTGTGCGACATACGAACGGTGCGAAAAATAGACACTGAATCCCTGGAAAACACCTTTTTTCTTTCCCCAGTTACTTTTTTCTGCGGCAAGTTTTATAACGGCGATCATACGGTCAACATCGTACTTCACATCACCGGCTGGTGCTTTTTTGGCTTTTTCCAAAAGCTCCAAACGAAACTGTACCGGATCTTTTCCGGCAGCCTCCGCCACCTCGTCCAGAAATGACTGTTCCGCATAAGCAAGAAAATTAGTAATCGGTGCACGCCATGGGCCTGTTGTGATCGGTGATTTATGATCAACCGAATCAATTAAAAGATTATCAACAGAACCTGCTGGGAAGTTATCTTCTCGTGTTGCATTACCGGCGTTCATACCAACTCCGCGCAGCTTATAACCCATCATCTGTCCATCCTTATCCAGTGCAGCCTCAAAGCGGTAACGTACTGCCGGACGGTAAGTTCCACCCGTCATATCATCTTCACGGGTCCAGACCACTTTAACCGGTGCCTTCACCAGCTTGGAAACATGCGCTGCTTCCAATACAAAGTCTGCTGCGAGTCTGCGGCCGAAGCCTCCACCCTGCCTGGTAATTTCCACTGTTACTTTTTCAGGTGGAAATCCGGTTAATTTGGCTACTTCACCCCGTGCACGATCCGGTGTTTGGGTAGGACCTACAAGTTCCACCCCATCTTCACGGACATGCGCAAAGAAATTCATTGGTTCCAAAGGACTGTGCGGCAGAAAAGGGCATTGGTATTCTGCTTTTACAATTTTTGCAGCATTTTTGAAAGCTGTATCCACATCACCATTTTTTCGGCGAACGATTGCTTTTCCATTATCGAGCAGATCCTGAAATATCTTATTATGGTCTGACGAGCTTTCCAGATCAGCTTCTTTCTCATATTCGATTTTCAAAGCTTCACGTGCCTTTTGTACCTGCCAGGTAGATTTCCCGACAACAGCAACGCTATTCTCAAAAGTCACTACATCCACAATTCCGGGCATTGCCTTCGCTGCCGAAGCATCAACTGATTTCAGTTTCATACCAAAAGCTTTTGGCCTTTGAATAATAGAGAACAACATACCTTCCCGGTAAAAATCCAGCCCGAAAAGCGGCTTACCGGTTGCAATGTTATGATTGTCCACATTACGGACAGACTGCCCGATCAGTTTAAAATCTTTTTCGTCTTTGAGCTTAACTTCTTTTGGAGCCGTAAGTCTGGAAGCCTCTTCCGCCAGTTCGCCATAACTTAATGACTTACCAGACGCTTTATGGTAAACCTTTCCGTCATTCGTGGTACATTCCGCAGCAGGGACTTTCCAGCGGTTTGCAGCTGCCTCCACAAGTAGATAGCGCGCAGTAGCCCCTGCCTTGCGAAGGCGATCCCAGGAATGCGGTACAGCTCCGCTTCCACCAGTAACCTGACGCTCAAAAGCACCCGGATCCAGGTTACCCTGAACAGTTTTTACCAGTTTCCAATCGGCATCGAGTTCCTCTGCAACAACCATCGGGAAGGCTGTTTTAATGCCTTGCCCGATCTCAGGGTTTGGAGAAATGATTGTAATAAAATTATCTGTTCCAATAGAAAGATAGCTATTGAAATTAACCGAGCCTGCTGCAACCTGCTTCGCATTTACAACCACGGGCAAAGCCGATGAGTTGGTCCAGTTAAAACCTAAGAACAAACCACCACCTGCTGCTGCAGCCAGTTTCATAAAACTCCGCCGTGATGTATTTTCCAATGTTTCCATGATCATTTCGTTTTAGAGGCTGCGGTTTTTACTGCTTCACGTATACGGTGGTAGGTTCCGCAGCGGCAAATGTTGCCACTCATTGTCGACAGGATTTCGTCGTCCGTTGGTTTTGGCTTCTCTTTCAGCAGGGCAGCAGCGGTCATAATCTGGCCTGCCTGGCAATAGCCACACTGTGCCACATCGACTTCGTCCCAGGCTTTCTGTACCGGATGATCTCCTTTTTCCGACAAGCCTTCAATGGTAGTGACCTTTCCTTTACCAATTGCCGAAACCGGCAACACACAGGAGCGGACCGCTTTACCATCCAAATGAACGGTACATGCTCCGCACTGGGCAATACCGCATCCATATTTGGTACCGACAAGTCCCAGATTGTCGCGCAGTACCCATAAAAGCGGAGTATCCCCCTCCACCTCAGCCTGAAAGGCACGGTTGTTAACTGTTAATTTAAATAACGCCATGGTGAATAATTGTTCTTGAAAAGATTTAGAAATCTTAAAATATAGGCTGAATGCTTAATGATTCAGTTAAATATGGAGTTGTGAAATCCATAAAACAGTTCAATTTCGAATTTACAAAAAATTATAGAAAATCATTGATAAATGACTAAAATTTAGATTTCTATTTATTTGATTATCAATCAGTAAACGATATGACCGATAAAACATATCGTTATTGAATTCCAGAAACTATTATGGGAAAATAACTAAAAATGAAGAAAATCAGGCGGAATATATAACAACGGGAATAATGACCGGAGAGACCATCATTATTTTTGCAAGAAAGGAAGAGTCTACCGGAAGCAATGTACTTACATCCGGCAGATTGAGAGACATAATTTAAAGCAGACTACACATCTATTGCATCATACACAATGACCTTGTCCCAAAGATGACTGCAATCTTTGATAAATTTCTGATGGATAGGATGATCCTGATAAATAGCCTGGCCGGCAAGATCTTCAAAAAACATCAGTTCTGATACGCCCCAGCTGTTGTCAACGACATCGCGTTTTTCTGTACTGGCAACCACGCCGATCCTTAATTCCTTAATTGCCTCGATTTTTCTTAACGTTTTCAAACCTTCAACAATCTTGTCGCGGTCTGCTACAGAACCCGGATTTTTAAGCCAGAAAAAAACATGATGAACCAAAGGTGTTTTGCTCTTTTCAGGCTGAGACGAAGCGGCTACGGAAGTAACCGTTGCTGCTGCCAGCGCAACTGAGCTCGAAATAAATTTGCGACGCGTGTTATCCATACTATTAGTAGTCAATTAAAATATTCGAAAGTCGGTTAATTTTATTTTAAATAGCTGCGGCCAGTTTTTACCTGTTACATAAAATGCCTGTTCTGAAGCATGATAGGCAATCCCGTTTAGTACATCTTTTCTGGCATCAACATCAGCAGGAATTATGCTTTCCATATTCAGGATGCCTACGACTTTACCTGTTTGGAGATCGATTTTAATAATTTTGGTTGTTTCAAAAATGTTGGCATAGAGAAAGCCATTTACATATTCCAGCTCATTGATATTCCGCACCGGTCCGTTATGATCATACACCTCAAGGTCACCTGTTTTTTCGTACTCCGTGTTATAAAAATGTATTTTGTTAGACCCGTCACTCATCATCAATGTATTATCTTTATGCGTTAGCCCCCAGCCCTGAAAATAGTAAGTAAATGTTTTTTCAAGTGAAAAATCCATATTATATCGAAAACAAACTCCTGATTGCCAGGTCAGCTGATAGATCTTATCATTCACAATCGTAATTCCTTCACCGAAGTATTGTTTATCCAGATCGAGCGTCTTTAAGGCAGCACCGGTTTTCAGGTCTATTTTCAACAGCTGTGATTTCCCGTTTTCACCTGTGCCTTCATAAAGCTCATCTTTGTAAAATTCAAGACCCTCGGTAAAACTGGTTTTCAAATGTGGAAATTGACCCAGAACAGTAAATTTAATTTCCTCAGGAATGATATCAGACAGTAACTCCATGGCGATTGTATCAGAAAAAGAGACTTGCTTCGCATTCATTCCTTTTACAACAACCTGATGCCAGCCTGTTTTTTCATTCGAGGTAGCGAAACGAAGTGTATCGGTTATAAGCTGTTCTTTTAAGACAATCTTACCATCCAGGCTTATATTCACTTCGGTTGCCTTTTCAGCAAACCCGATTCCAACCGAATCGCCCACAGTATAACGGGATTTTGCCAGAACAGCCGTTGCCGGGATTTCTTCAACAGCCGATGCATTTTCAGCTTTTTTCTCCTGTTTGCAATTGAAACAGATGATTGCCAAAAGCAGTATTGGAATTATATTTTTCAAAAGATCCTAAGTTGATGATCACAAACTAAAAATCCTGATCTGAATACCAGGATTGTAGTACAATAAGCTATTATGCTTCTCCGCCCGGCCCGCCAAAACTAATTGGAAAGTTAAACGTAGGTTCATTTTCCGGAGAACTCTGGATCGGACCATACTGGTCTTCGTATTTATTGATATTATCCTTTAATGCTGCAACCAGGCGTTTGGCATGTTCAGGCGTAACGATAATTCTTGCTTTTACTTTTGCCCGCGGAACTCCCGGCATCAGTCGTATGAAATCAAGAATAAATTCACTGTTGGAATGAGCGATCATGGCCAGATTGGAATAAACGCCTTCCGCCATTTCCTCTGACAATTCAACGTTGATCTGCTGTTCGTTTTCTTTGTTGTTATCTTCCATTGGTTGGTTTAAATATTGTCAAAAACTCCTGATTAGATAGTGTCCGAAGCGCAACCAAACGCAATTTTCAAAAAGAAAATATTCTTGGAAATTCGTGCATTCGTGGCATACAAACATTAGAAGCCGGAAATTACTAAAATAATACAGCATGTAAAAACAAAGAGCCGGTCCCACTTACGCAGAACCGGCTCTTTTTATCATTTAAATTCCGATTATACCAATTCACGTTTCTTACGCGATTGTTTTTCACGGGATTCAGCTAATGCATCGAATTCTTCTTTCGAACCAACGATCAGGTTTTCGTATTGACGCATACCTGTTCCGGCCGGGATTAAGTGACCAACGATCACGTTCTCTTTCAGACCTTTCAGTTCGTCGCGTTTTCCACGTACAGCTGCTTCGGAAAGTACTTTGGTTGTTTCCTGGAACGAAGCCGCAGAAACGAAACTTTCAGTACCCAATGAAGCTTGTGTGATACCCATCAAAGTAGGTTTCGCAACAGCTGCCTGTGCATCACGTGCAGTAACCAGTTTAAGGTCACGACGTTTCAGGCTTGAATTCTCGTCACGCAGACGGCGAACAGAAATGATCATACCTGGTTTCAGTGTTTCGGAGCTACCAGCATCTTCAACCACTTTCAAGTCAAGAATTTTATCATTTTCTTCACGGAACACAACACGGTCAACCGGCTGCATTTCCAGGAAGTTTGTATCACCTGCATCAAGAATTTCAACTTTCTGCATCATCTGGCGTACGATACACTCGATATGCTTATCATTGATCTTCACACCTTGCAGACGGTATACCTCCTGAATTTCATTCACAAGATATTCCTGAACCGCTGTTGGCCCTTTGATAGACAAGATATCAGCTGGTGTAATCGCTCCGTCGGATAACGGATCACCTGCTTTTACAAAGTCACCATCCTGAACCAGAATGTGTTTCGAAAGCGCAACCATGTAACGGCGTTGTGTACCATCTCTTGATTCGATATGAATCTCGCGGTTACCACGTTTAACACCACCATAAGATACCACACCATCGATTTCAGAAACCGTAGCAGGGTTGGATGGGTTACGTGCTTCGAATAATTCCGTTACACGTGGCAGACCTCCCGTAATATCGCGGGTTTTACCAACTACACGAGGGATTTTTGCCAATGGCTGACCAGCTTTAATTGCTGTACCATTTTTCACCACCAAACGAGCTCCAACCGGAAGGTTATACCCTTTTTCAGTCTGATCTTTCAACAACGTGCTCTTACCTTTTACCACCAATGCAGGGTTTTTGGTTTTATCACGTGTTTCAATGATAACTGATTCCTGGAAACCTGTCTGCTCATCAAATTCTTCACGATAGGTAATTCCTTCTTCAATGGCATCGAATGAAACGGTACCCGTGAATTCAGAAAGAATAACTGCGTGATATGGATCCCATGTACAAAGCTCAGTTCCCTTGGTAACTTTCTGACCATCTTTTACAAGAAGCTGCGCACCATAAGGAACGTTGTTTGAAATCAGAAGCTGACCCGTTTCAACGTTAACAATTTTAACTTCACCTGAACGACCCATTACAACGGTGATCGGATCGCCTTCTGAGTTAACAGAATCAACCAAACGTAACTCTTCAAACTGAATTGTTCCGTCAAATTTCGCCTTGATGTTTGCATCAACAGAAATGTTGGATGCAGTACCACCGACGTGGAATGTACGAAGTGTAAGCTGCGTACCCGGCTCACCAATTGACTGAGATGCAATTACACCCACAGCTTCACCAATGTTAACCATATGTGCCGAAGCAAGTGAACGTCCGTAGCATTTTGCACAAACACCATTACGTGTTTCACAAGTTAATACGGAACGAATCTCAACTGTTTCGATACTTGTCTCATCAATATAAGAAGCGATCTCTTCTGTAATTTCCTGTCCGGAAGCCAGAATCATTTCACCCGATAAAGGATCAAATACATCATGAACACTCACGCGGCCAAGGATACGCTCAGAGAGAGGTTCAACGATATCTTCGTTGTCTTTCAAAGCAGAGATAGCAATACCACGAAGTGAACCGCAATCGTTTTCGATTACAACCACATCCTGGGCAACATCATGAAGACGACGTGTCAGGTAACCCGCATCAGCCGTTTTCAAGGCTGTATCCGCAAGACCTTTACGTGCACCGTGTGTTGAGATAAAGTATTCAAGAACGTCAAGACCTTCCTTAAAGTTGGAAAGAATCGGGTTTTCAATAATTTCACCTGCACCACCCGCGATGTTTTTCTGAGGTTTAGCCATAAGACCCCTCATTCCACCCAGCTGACGAATCTGTTCACGGGAACCACGTGCACCGGAGTGCATCATCATGTAGATAGAGTTAAATCCACCCTGATCCGTTTCCAATTGCTTCATCAGCGTTTCTGTGATGCGTGAGTTAACACGTGTCCAGATATCGATAACCTGGTTGTAACGTTCGTTTTCTGTGATAAGACCCATCAGGTAGTTACTCCAGACGTTTTCTACGTCTACTTTCGCCTGTTCGATCAGTTTCACTTTTTCATCCGGTACCATTACGTCGTTCAATCCCATAGACAAACCGCCTTTGAAGGCCATTTGGAAACCAAGTTCTTTGATCTCATCAAGGAATTGCGCGCAACGTGCTACACCGGCCAGTTTGAATACCAAACCAATGATTTGCTGCAATTTCTTCTTCGTAAGAAGTTCATTGATATAACCCACTGATTCAGGAACAGCCTGGTTAAACAGGATACGTCCGGCAACGGTGTCAACCAATTTAATTTCAAACGTTCCATCCTCGTTACGAACACGAAGGCGGCATTTGATATTGGCATGTTTCGAAAGTTTGCCTTCGTTGATCGCGATGATAACTTCATCAGGACCGTAGAAAATCATTCCTTCTCCAACAATTGGATACTGCGGTGTGCTTACGCGTCCTTTTGTAACATAATACAGACCCAAAACCATGTCCTGTGATGGTACCGTAATCGGTGCACCGTTGGCAGGGTTAAGAATGTTATGCGAAGACAACATCAGCATCGACGCTTCCAAAACTGCTTCCTGACCCAATGGCACGTGAACGGCCATCTGGTCACCGTCAAAGTCAGCGTTGAATGCAGTACACACAAGCGGGTGAAGCTGGATTGCTTTTCCTTCGATCAGCTTAGGCTGGAACGCCTGGATACCCAAACGGTGAAGTGTAGGAGCCCGGTTAAGCAGAACAGGATGTCCTTTCAACACGTTTTCCAAAATATCCCAGATCACAGGATCCTTGCGGTCTACGATCTTTTTCGCTGATTTTACAGTTTTAACAATTCCGCGTTCGATCAGCTTGCGAATAATAAACGGCTTAAATAATTCAGCAGCCATATCTTTCGGCAAACCGCACTCATGCAGTTTCAATTCCGGTCCTACTACAATTACAGAACGACCAGAATAATCAACACGCTTACCAAGCAAGTTTTGACGGAAACGTCCTTGCTTACCTTTAAGCATATCCGAAAGTGATTTCAAGGCACGGTTCCCTTCAGAACGTACCGCGTTCACTTTACGGCTGTTATCAAAAAGCGAATCTACAGCTTCCTGCAACATACGTTTTTCGTTACGCAAAATAACTTCCGGTGCTTTGATCTCGATCAGACGTTTCAAACGGTTGTTCCGGATGATCACGCGGCGATACAAGTCATTTAAATCAGATGTTGCAAAACGACCACCATCAAGAGGTACAAGCGGACGAAGTTCCGGTGGAATAACCGGTACCATTTTGATCACCATCCACTGCGGACGGTTTTCGATACGTGTATTTGCATCACGGAAAGCTTCAACCACTTTCAGACGTTTAAGCGCTTCCGCTTTACGCTGCTGAGAAGTATCCGTTGCTGCCTGGTGACGAAGTTCGTATGAAAGCTCATCCAGTTTAATCCGGCTAAGAAGCATTTCAAGCGCATCAGCACCCATTTTCGCGATAAACTTATTTGGATCCGTATCAGGGAGCAATTGGTTTTCGCGAGGCAATTTATCAACGATGTCAAGATACTCGTCTTCTGTAAGGAAGTCCAGGTAACCAACACCATCTTCTTCTTTAACACCAGCCTGAACTACAGCATATCGCTCGTAGTAAATGATCTGATCCAGTTTTTTGGTAGATAGTCCCAGCAGATACCCGATTTTGTTTGGCAAGCTGCGGAAGTACCAGATGTGTGCCACAGGAACCACCAATTCAATGTGACCCATGCGCTCACGACGTACCTTTTTCTCAGTAACTTCCACACCGCAACGGTCGCAGATAATACCTTTATAACGGATACGTTTGTATTTACCACAATGACATTCCCAGTCCTTTACCGGACCGAAAATTCGCTCACAGAATAGACCGCCCATTTCCGGTTTGTAGGTCCGGTAGTTTATGGTTTCAGGCTGGGTAACCTCACCGAAAGAGCTCTCAAGGATAGACTCAGGTGAAGCCAGACTGATCGTCATTCTGGAAAAATCACTATTAAGTTTTTTGTTCTTTTTGAAAGACATAATTAAAAAGTCGTTTGTCTGTTAGTCGAAACTCAATTTGTATTGCATTTCTAAGCGGGGCTATATTTTCATAGAGCCCCGCTTACGACTAAAAATTAGTCCAGCGTAATCTCCAATGCTAATCCACGAAGTTCGTGAACAAGTACGTTGAATGACTCCGGAATATTTGGTTTCGGAAGGTTTTCACCTTTCACGATTGCTTCGTATGCTTTGGCACGTCCAACAACATCATCCGACTTCACGGTAAGGATTTCCTGAAGAATGTGAGATGCACCGAATGCTTCAAGTGCCCACACTTCCATTTCTCCAAAACGCTGACCACCGAACTGTGCTTTACCACCAAGCGGTTGCTGTGTAATAAGCGAGTATGGCCCGATAGAACGCGCGTGCATTTTATCGTCAACCAAGTGACCCAGCTTCATCATGTACATCAAACCAACTGTAATTGGCTGATCAAAACGCTCACCGCTCAAACCATTGTACAGATATGTACGTCCCCAATCCGGTAAACCGGCTTCTTTCAATTCAGCTGCAACTTCTGCCTCCGTAGCTCCATCGAAAATCGGTGTAGCGTAGCGGCGACCCAGTTTCTGACCAGCCCATGCAAGAATGGTTTCGTAAATCTGGCCGATGTTCATACGGGATGGTACCCCAAGCGGGTTCAACACGATGTTCATTGGTGTTCCGTCTTCAAGGAATGGCATGTCTTCATCACGTACAATACGGGCAACAACCCCTTTGTTACCGTGGCGACCTGCCATTTTATCTCCTACTTTCAGTTTACGTTTCTTAGCGATATATACTTTCGCCAGTTTAACGATACCTGCAGGAAGCTCATCACCTACTTCAAGAGCGAAACGATCGCGTTTGAATCGACCCATCAGTTCACTGCGAGAGTTCAGATAGTTCTTCAGAACCAATGAAACCTGGCTGTTGGTAACCGAATCCTCAGTCCATGAATCAGTCAGTACATCACCGATCAGGTTTACTTCCTCAACAACGGCATACTGGCTTTCGTCACGGTATGGATTGTTTGCAGGGAACAGGTTCTCAGAGATATTTCTCACATTGAACTTCATTCCTTTTGAAATCAACTCATCGCCAAATTTATGTTTTACACCCTGAGATGTTTTACCATCTACAAGCGCTACCAGTTTCTCGATGATACGTCCGCGAAGTGCTGTCAGGTCACGGCTGTATTTTTTCATCAGAACACGTAGTTCATCTTTGTGTTTTGCACGCTCTTCCTTGGTAGGACGAGAGAAAAGTTTGGTATCAATAACCACACCTTTCATAGATGGAGGTGCTTTTTTCGAAGCATCCTTCACATCACCTGCTTTATCGCCAAAGATCGCACGAAGAAGTTTTTCTTCCGGAGTCGGATCAGACTCTCCTTTCGGAGTGATCTTACCAATCAGGATATCACCTTCTTTTACTTCTGTACCAACCTGAACGATACCATTTTCATCCAGATTTTTAACAGTTTCCTCACTTACGTTAGGAATCTCAGCAGTAAGTTCTTCTTCACCACGTTTTGTATCACGCACTTCCAGTTCAAATTCTTCAATGTGAATAGAAGTAAAGATATCGTCACGCACTACTTTCTCTGAGATTACAATCGCATCCTCAAAGTTGTATCCCTGCCAAGGCATGAACGCAACCAAAAGGTTACGACCCAGTGCAAGTTCTCCACCTTCGGTACCATAACCCTGGCAAAGCGCCTCACCTTTTTTCACCTTTTGTCCTTTAAGAACCATTGGCTGAAGGTTTAGGCAAGTATCCTGGTTGGTACGGCGGAACTTAACAAGATCATAAGAAACGCTGTCTTCGATAAAACTAACCAGACGCTCATCGTCCGTTCTGTCATACTTCACAACAATTTTCTTTGCATCTACATATTCAATAGTTCCATCACCTTCGGCAACAACCAAAGCACGTGAATCCATCGCAACACGTTTTTCAAGACCTGTTCCAACGATCGGTGCCTGAGGACGAAGCAACGGAACACCCTGACGCTGCATGTTCGATCCCATCAGGGCCCGGTTAGCATCATCATGTTCAAGGAATGGAATAAGGGATGCTGCAACCGATACGATCTGGTTAGCGGCAACGTCCATATAAGATGCCTGAGAAGGATCCACCATCGGGAAGTCCCCTTCAAAACGCGTCTTGATCTTTTCAACGGTAAAGTTTCCTTCCTTATCAACAGAGGCGTTTGCCTGTGCGATATATTTGGAATCTTCTTCCTCAGCAGTCATGTAGATAAGCTCATTTGTAAGCTTACCAGAACCATCGATCACACGATACGGGGTTTCAATGAAGCCCATTCCGTTTACTTTGGCAAATACACAAAGCGAAGAAATCAAACCAATGTTCGGTCCTTCCGGCGTTTCAATCGTACACAGACGACCGTAGTGCGTGTAGTGAACGTCACGAACCTCGAAACCTGCTCTTTCACGTGAAAGACCACCAGGCCCAAGCGCAGACATACGTCTTTTGTGGGTAATCTCAGCCAATGGATTGGTTTGATCCATAAACTGTGACAGCTGGTTGGTACCAAAGAAAGAGTTGATAACAGAAGAAAGCGTACGCGCGTTGATCAGATCAACAGGCTTGAAATCCTCATTATCACGAACGTTCATACGTTCTTTGATGGTACGCGCCATACGTGCAAGACCCACACCGAACTGTGCGTAAAGTTGTTCTCCAACGGTACGAACACGACGGTTTGATAAGTGGTCAATATCATCGACAACCGCCTTTGCATTGATCAGACCGATCAGATACTTCACGATGGAAACGATATCACCGGTTGTCAGAACGCGAACGTCAAGACTTGTATCAGAACCTAATTTTTTGTTGATCCGGTAACGGCCAACATCACCCAGGTCATAACGTTTATCACTGAAGAACAAACTTTGGATTACATCCCTTGCCGTTTGTTCATCCGGTGCTTCAGCGTTACGAAGCTGACGGTAAATTTGCTCAACCGCTTCTTTATCCGAGTTAGAGCTATCTTTTTGTAACGTATTATAAATGATATTATAATCCGCTACATTCATATCCTCTTTGTGCAGAATAATGGATTTCTGACCTGACTCAAGAATTACCTCAATATCCTCAGGAGAAATTGTGGAATCACGTTCAAGCAAAACTTCATTACGCTGAATAGAAACAACCTCTCCGGTATCTTCATCCACGAAATCCTCAGTCCAGGTACGTAATACCCTTGCTGCCAAACGACGGCCAACTGCTTTTTTCAGGTTAGCTGGCGTCGCTCCAATTTCTTCGGATAGACCAAAAAGGTCAAGAATATCTTTATCAGAACCAAAACCGATGGCTCTTAACAAGGTAGTAACCGGGAATTTCTTCTTACGGTCGATATAGGCATACATGACGTTATTCACATCCGTCGAGAATTCAATCCATGAACCCTTGAACGGAATGATACGTGCAGAATACAACTTAGAACCGTTTGTATGCTTGCTCATGGAGAAGAACACACCCGGCGAACGGTGTAACTGTGAAACAATTACACGCTCAGCACCATTGATTACAAAAGAGCCGCGCTCAGTCATATAAGGAATGTTTCCTAAGAAAACTTCCTGCTCAATGGTTTCAAATTCTTCGTGATCAGCATCATTACATATCAAACGTAACTTTGCTTTTAGCGGAACCGCATAGGTCAAGCCGCGATCAATGGATTCATCAACGGAATATTTCGGCGGTTCAAGAAGATAATCAATGAACTCAAGCACGAAATTGTCGCGTGAATCGGCAATTGGAAAGTTCTCTGCGAAAACTTTGTACAATCCTTCGTCAGAACGATCTTCCACCGATGTATCAAGACTGAAGAAATCCCGGAACGACTGTACCTGAATTCCTAACAAATCCGGATAATCGATGATCTGATTGATCCTGGAGAAATTTTTTCTGGGTGTTGCTTTAATTGTAGCCAAGGCTATGTCTGATTTGGGTTAGTAGAACGAAAAATAAAGCGACGGTGTAACTCTCTACAACACGCAATCGTACTAATTGGTTTAAAACCTTAATCGTATGCCTCGTAGAACATTAAGAAGTACCGCCCCTGTTCTTCTTTCCTACGAGTAAAGAAGTGTTTCAGGCAAGTTCTTCGGGGGGAAGAAATTAGCCAAAGCGATATTGTTTCGCTCTGACGCATATAAACCTAACGATGAGAAATGGAATTTGTTTGGTTTATACACAAAATAGGAAAAGACCTGACGATTGTCAGGCCTATTTCCTTAGAATTATAGGATGTCGTTGTAATAAAGCAAATTACTTCACTTCAACTTCAGCACCAGCTTCTTCAAGTTGTTTTTTCAAAGCTTCAGCTTCGTCTTTAGCAACACCTTCTTTTACTGGTTTCGGAGCGCCGTCAACTAGTTCTTTCGCTTCTTTAAGTCCAAGACCTGTAAGATCTTTAACCAATTTCACAACTGCCAGTTTGCTAGCACCTGCTGCTTTCAAAATTACATCAAAAGACGTTTTTTCTTCTACTGCCGGAGCGTCACCGCTTCCACCAGCTGGACCTGCAACCATCACTGCACCTGCAGCTGCTGGTTCGATACCATATTCGTCCTTAAGAATTGTAGCCAATTCGTTCACTTCTTTAACCGTAAGGTTAACAAGCTGTTCCGCGAAAGCTTTCAAATCTGCCATTTTTATTTTCGATTTTGTGATTATACAATAAGATGATTTTAAAAGCTCCATTTATTATCAACCCGGAGAGCTCAGCCTGGCCACTTATATTAGTCTTCTTTCTCAGATAAAGTTTTGAGAATACCAGCCAGTTTGTTTCCACCGCTTTGAAGAGCGCCGATAACATTTTTGGCAGGTGATTGCAACAGTCCGATGATCTCTCCAACCATTTCTTGTTTGGATTTAAGAGCGATCAGAACGTCAAGCTGGCTTTCACCAACAAAAACAGATGAATCAACAGAAGCTCCTTTGAATTTAAGCTTGTCGCTACCTGATTTTTTCTTGAATTCTTTAATTAACTGTGCAGGAACTTTACCTGACTCCGGGTGAAACATAATACCGGAAAATCCTTTAAGAACTTCATCAAATGATGAATAATCCGTATCTAATGTTTCTAGTGCTTTCTTAATCAGGGTATTCTTAACTACACGATACTCGATACCTTTTTCGAAGCAAAGGCCTCTAAGTATGTTTACCTCTCCAACTGACATTCCGTTGGCGCTGGTAATGTAAAAGTATGGCGTGTTCGAGAATTTCTGACTTAGCTCGTCAATAATTACTGCTTTCTCTTCCCGTGTCATATTATAATCCTGGAATCGTGTTTTTATCTATAGTAACACCCGGGCTCATCGTACTTGACAAGTGAATGCTCTTTACATAGGTACCTTTTGCAGATGAAGGTTTAAGGCGGATCAATGTATTGATTACCTCTACCGCATTTTGCGCAAGCTGGTCTGTTCCGAAAGAAACTTTACCTACACTGGTATGAATGATACCGGTTTTATCAACCTTGAAATCAATTTTACCAGCTTTTACTTCTTTTACAGCTTTAGCAACATCTGGTGTTACTGTACCTGATTTAGGGTTCGGCATCAGACCGCGAGGACCTAATACTTTACCTAACCTACCCACTTTCGCCATTACAGACGGCATAGTGATGATTACGTCGATGTCTGTCCAGCCTTGTTCTATCTTAGTGATATATTCGTCAAGTCCAACATAATCTGCTCCTGCTGCTTTCGCATCTGCCTCCTTATCGGGAGTACACAATACCAATACACGAACTTCTTTTCCGGTTCCGTGTGGCAATGTCACCACGCCACGTACCATTTGATCAGCTTTACGAGGATCAACACCCAAACGGACATCGATATCTACAGAAGAATCAAATTTAGTATAGGAAATCGTTTTAAGTACATCCGCTGCCTGCTCAAGAGAGTAGACTTGGTTTGCGTCGAATTTCGAAAGAGCTTCCTTTTGCTTTTTGGTCAATTTTCCCATGTTCTTTGTTTCTTAGGCGTTTTTAAACGCTCAGTTGTTTTCTTCCCACGGGGCTTTGCCAGCTACGGTAATACCCATACTACGAGCCGTTCCCGCAATCATCTTCATGGCTGAATCAATTGTAAAGCAGTTAAGATCCGGCATTTTGGTTTCAGCGATCGTACGAACCTGATCCCATGTTACAGAACCTACTTTAAGACGGTTTGGCTGAGCCGAACCAACTTTTACTTTTGATGCTTCCAGAAGCAAAATCGCGGCCGGGGGGGTCTTAATGACGAAGTCAAAAGACTTATCCTTGTAGTAAGTAATAACTACCGGCAATACCACACCAGGTTTATCCTGAGTACGGCCATTGAATTGCTTACAAAACTCCATGATATTCAAACCCTTCGATCCTAGTGCAGGACCGATTGGAGGTGAAGGATTGGCAGAGCCACCTTTTACCTGTAGTTTGACGTATCCACCTATTTCTTTTGCCATTGTTTTGGAATTTGTCGATTCATTAATTGATCTAACGGCTCACATGCAAGTGGAAGCTTACCCTGCCCGTTGTTTCGATTAACTATCTTTTTCTACTTGTGCGTAACTGAGTTCCACGGGTGTATTACGCCCGAATATTTTTACAACTACATTGAGTTTTTTCTTCTCATCAAATACCTCTTCAACAAGTCCGATAAATCCGCTGAAAGGGCCGTCGACCACTTTAACAGTTTCTCCTTTGATAAAGGACATGCTTGGTGCTTCTTCGTGATGCTCTGCTTCGTCAACACGTCCTAAGATTCTGTTGATTTCCGACTGACGCAAAGGAACCGGCACTTTAGAATTTCCTTCTGAATTTCCTAAAAAACCGATTACACCGGGTATGCTGGTAATAATGTGCAAAACTTCTCCTTTTGAAAGGTCTGCCGAAATGATAATGTATCCAGGGAAAAAGTTCTTTTCCCGAACTCTTTTCTTTCCATTACGCATTTCATAAATCTTCTCCGAAGGAATCAGAATTTGCGGAACGAATTCAGTGAGTTTTTGCCGTGTTATTTCATTTTCAATGTAGGACTTGATTTTTTTCTCCTGTCCCGACACAGCTCTCAATACAAACCAATTTAGACTACTCATACCATTCTGGGATTACCGCTGCAATAATTATAGTCTTAGAAAGACTGATAAAACAGCCTTAGTGCATTTTCAAAAACAAGGTCCATGATCCCTACTACAAAAGCAAAAATCAAAGATCCTACCAGCACTAGGGTCGTGTTGGCCTGCAGCTCGTTAAAAGGAGGCCATGTTACATGCTGAGTCATTTCTTCCCAGGACGCTTTCAAAAAAGAAGTAAATTTTTCCATTTTTCTTTTTTACATTATGCACGGGTGGAGAGATTCGAACTCCCATCAACGGTTTTGGAGACCGCTATTCTACCCTTGAACTACACCCGTATTTCCCGCGAACAAATCTTTCGGGCTGCAAAGATACGATTTATTTATAAAAAACAAGTGCATTCTTGAAGAATGCACTTGTTTTAATATTAACTATCGTAATTAATCGATAATTTCAGTTACCTGGCCAGCACCTACGGTACGTCCACCTTCACGAATCGCGAAACGAAGACCTTTTTCCATAGCGATTTTGCTGATCAATTTCACATCGATTGTGATGTTGTCACCTGGCATAACCATTTCAACACCAGCAGGAAGTGTAATTTCTCCAGTTACGTCCGTAGTACGGAAGTAAAACTGAGGACGGTATTTGTTAAAGAATGGAGTGTGACGTCCACCTTCTTCTTTCGAAAGTACATAAACCTCGCCTTTGAAGTTAGCGTGAGGCTTAACTGAACCTGGCTTGCAGATTACCATTCCGCGACGGATATCTTCCTTGTTGATACCACGAAGCAAAAGTCCTACGTTATCACCAGCTTCTCCACGGTCAAGGATTTTACGGAACATCTCAACACCAGTTACGGTAGATTTAAGACCTTCTGCACCCATACCCAAGATATCAACAGGCTCACCAGAGTTGATTACTCCTCTTTCAATACGACCAGTTGCAACAGTACCACGACCAGTGATCGAGAATACGTCTTCTACAGGCATAAGGAAAGGAAGATCAGTCATACGTGGAGGAATTGGAATGTAGCTGTCAACAGCGTCCATCAATTCTTCGATTGTTTTAACCCATTTTTCTTCTCCATTCAATCCACCCAAAGCAGAACCCTGGATAACCGGAATGTTGTCTCCATCGTAATCGTAGAAGCTCAAAAGCTCACGGATTTCCATTTCAACAAGTTCAAGAAGTTCTGGATCATCAACCATATCCACTTTGTTCATGAATACAACAAGCTGAGGTACACCAACCTGGCGTGCCAAAAGAATGTGCTCACGAGTTTGTGGCATTGGTCCATCAGTAGCAGCAACTACGATGATAGCGCCGTCCATCTGTGCAGCACCAGTTACCATGTTCTTTACATAATCCGCGTGACCTGGACAGTCAACGTGAGCATAGTGACGGTTTGCTGTCGCGTACTCAACGTGGGATGTGTTAATTGTGATACCACGTTCTTTCTCTTCAGGAGCATTATCAATTGATGAGAAATCACGAAGTACTGCTAAACCCTTTTTCGCCAACACAGTTGTGATAGCCGCAGTAAGGGTAGTTTTACCGTGGTCAACGTGCCCGATAGTACCAATATTTACGTGGGGTTTCGAGCGGTCAAACGTCTCTTTTGCCATGACTTAAGTACGCTTAAAATTAAAAGTTATTACGAATTTATTAAACACTAATGATTGATCCTGTCTAGCTTACAATACCAAGCGCTTCAAAACCAATTAAACAAATACAAGGATCAAAATCTTTAAATCGTTCCTGATAAATAATTATCAGCTAACAACCTCAAAATTAAAGAATATAAATATTCTTTGAGCCATTGAGGGGATTTGAACCGCGCGGCGGACCGCGGCACCGGCCGCCCGGCCGCAACGGCGAACCGTCCTGACATCTTCCTTACCAAGGAAGTGCTCTACTCAATATTTCAATTTCTTTTCGAGCCATTGAGGGGATTTGAACGGCACCGGCCGCCCGGCCCTGACATCTTCCTTACCAAGGAAGTGCTCTACTCTCAATATTTCAAATACTTCTGAGCCATTGAGGGGATTTGAACGGCACCGGCCGCCCGGCCCTGACATCTTCCTTACCAAGGAAGTGCTCTACTCAATATTTCAATTTCTTTTCGAGCCATTGAGGGGATTTGAACGGCACCGGCCGCCCGGCCCTGACATCTTCCTTACCAAGGAAGTGCTCTACTCAATATTTCAATTTCTTTTCGAGCCATTGAGGGGATTTGAACGGCACCGGCCGCCCGGCCCTGA
>Ga0265797_10001905_pt1 | contig 36176 bp, 47 predicted proteins | sample P2T30metagenome_FD_192433 | JGI IMG/M metagenome (GOLD analysis project Ga0265797, IMG submission 192433) | Plant litter microbial communities from East Loma Ridge, Irvine, California - P2 T30 | ecosystem: Environmental > Terrestrial > Plant litter > Unclassified | place: USA: California...
GCCGTACTACCCACCTGCGGAGGAGAAGATCGAGCGCAGGGAGTTGATGATTATGATTTGAGCTGGGTCAAGATCAGAGTTGGGAATATTTCGGGCGTTTCATTTTGCTTGAGGAGCACATCGGCCAAAAACTTTGGGTGGAAATGGCGTTATTTGTTTCTTGACAGGATGTAAATTACCTCCTTGTTCGCTTGCACGCTTGTTGCAAGGAGAATTATGTAGCTATAGGCCATCAATACTATTACACTGAGGCATCGGACCTTCACGATCTGTTGTTCGTATCACTCTCACGAAGTCAGTCCATGGACAATTTTTTGTCTTTGTCGTCAACCTGGAAACGGACGTACATCATCCGCCGTCGAACAAAGACAATGATATTCGCTACCAAGTATGCTTTATGCTTTACCTGAACTGACGCTTGCCTTCAAGATGTTGACCAAAGCTCACAAAACCAAGCATTTCGAATACCATCTCTTCGCAATGGCTTTCTGGTTCGGCATCACGTCGATGATCCGACCCACCGGACTGGAACGCATTCCAGCGAGCTTTGTCCTTGCATCAGTGAAGCAGAGCCTCTCTGCCGCCACATCACAATCTCAAAAGCAGCAGATTCAGCGCTCACCCCAGACGTACTTTTATTTCACACCCAATTTTGGCGGTGCTGACACCGTGTGCAACACCACGCCGAGAGACCAGTACCTTTTCTTGGAGTGCACAGGCGGCAGAGGCAATGCTTCGGTGTCGAGAGCTATGGAGAGAGAACGGGACTCGAGCACGTACTGTATCACTGGGACGAAGTATGAGTGTATGGCGGCGTCGGCGTGTCGCGCTGGTCATAAGTGGAAGCGGAGCTGATACTAAGTTGATCGATGGAATAATATTCAAATCCGGCTATGTCGGATACGCAGACTTCGTGAGAAGGAAAATAAATTATGAGGAGACTTTTACGAAGATCATATTTTCAGACTACCTTGATTTCTGGATCGTCGACCCGATCTCTTCTTGCTAAAGGACGCACCATGCTACTGAGCCTTGTCACGCAGCGACTGAAGGAAGCCTAGATGCAGACTGTGCAAAGGCACACTCGACTTGCGAACGTCGTCATCCCAAACACCCTCATCTCACTAACAAATTACAAAGGCCCTCACACATACGGCGCCACGTCAACCTTCCCCTTATGCCTCACACCATTCCGGTACTTCGCCGCCGTAACTTGAGCGCGAATCTCCTGCACACTCCGCCCAGAAGCCTTAGCAGCAGCCTGAATGGCATGCGTAAGCCGCTTCGTGATCACATTGACACTTCTGATCCCAGTACCCTCCGGTCTCGCCGCGTTGATGCGGTCGAAGATGGCTTGGTTGCTGTAGCTGTGCGCAAGGCGCAGGATCGCGGGTCCTTGCAAGAGATCTGCTGGGGCGGCGAAGAGCTCGTTGTCGGACAGGTATTGGTGCTCGAAGTGCTGCCAGCGCTTATGTTTGGGAGCGCGTTGCCTTTTGGGTTGTTGTTGTAGCGAGATGGGCATCTGGGGTTTTTCGGGTAGGTTTGGAACGGCGACGCTGTGGTCAGTTGGGTTGGGCAAGACAGTCTGGTTCTGAGGCAACGCCGCGTCTGGGTACGACTGTACAACCATAGGGGCATCGAAAGGACGCCAGTGCTCCTCGTACTGGCCATTCAAGTCCATATTGCACCAGCGATATAACCAAACAGTATCTGTTGCGTCGCCCGCTTCGGTCATCAAGGTCTGTGCGAAGAACTGATGTCCAGCGCCCTGGACTGTCAGAGTGAGCACACCTATCTGGAACACCGGTTTTGAACCAGTAAGTAGCTCCTGGTACCGAGCAACGACACGAAGACTGGCAAGGAAAATCGCCATGTCAAGATCCTTGAACGGCGGAACTCCCATGTCTTGGACTGACGCTGCAGGATCGACTGCTTTCATCCGTGGCTCGAAACCATATACTTTGCGTTGCTCGTCAGAGAGGCCTGAAATCTTTTGCAGATCGAAAGGAGCCTTGCCGTTTCTTTGCAGCCATCCGACTACAGTTTCAACGGCATGAGAAGCTTCTGATTTTCCGGTTGTCGATGTCGTGTTGTGAATGCTGAGTCCGATTTCGAGAGCTTGAGAAAGTGCTGCAATGCTCTCTTTAGCTCCCCAAACGGGCACAGCTGACGTTCCAGGACCGAAGACGTCGAAGAGGAAACGACAGAACATTGCGGTAGCCATTTTGCTGTGCTGGATCTTTGCTCGCGATTGGTGATCAGTCAGTTATGCTTGTACCAGACGAGCGAAGCTGTGAAGGAACACTGATGGGTGAGTACGATATTAACCTGCCAGTACACTGTATATCACATATCTTCCACACCCCAGAACAAAGATATCGTCAGGACAAAGAAGCCGCAGTAGCACAGAGAGGCTCTGGCACTTACAATGGCCTTGTCGCAGTTTGTGGCGATGAGACGGGGCAAGACGAGACATCCTGCTTTCTTCGGTGTCTGTTTGAAACGCGACCATGTCTATTCGCAATAGGAAGCCTGTCTCTAACGACACGGTCGGCGTCTGAGTGGTGCCTAGACGTGTAAGATTCGCGACATCGTCGCGCTGAGCTCGCTATCGGGTCTGGTCAGTGAACTGCATCGCCACTGTAATTTCGAAGTCGTACAGAGATGCAAAATAGATACCGTTAGTACCTTTCGCTGATACCATAATCTCATGATCCCTTCCCTCCAGCAACAAACCTCTTCCAATTCGCCGCCAACTGTGTAGTTCCCGCCTCCAATTCCCATCCTTTCACTTCGCAAAGCTTCCTCACGCCCTCTTCAAGATACTGATCCATCCGCTCACCAGCAGTGTGCAAATCGCTCTCCACCAACAATCGATCATCAGGCACCGCTCGCACAGCAGCCTCAACCTTCCCCTGCCCACCCTCCATCCACGAATTGATCGTCGTGCTGAAACTGAAAAACACCTCGCACGGCACAGTCGGCGCAGTATACAGCTTGACCGTCTCCGCAGGCCCAGAAAACGAATGCAAACACACGCGCGGTGGGTAAGGTTTGGGCCCGCTGTGCTCGTCGACTTCGCTCTCAGCGTCTTCGGGCTCCGCGTGCGACCTCTGCGCAGCCTCAGCCCTCTTCTTCTCCTTCCTAGACATCGGCTTCCGCTCGTGGCCTTTCCATGTCTCGGCGAGAGTACTCTGCACAACTCCGTGCGCTTGCACGCCATGAACAGACACCCCTCGCTGCATCTCGCCCGCAAGGCGCAGCTGGGCAAGCAGGACTTTCCGCTGATGCTCCATGCTGACTCTATACGGGCTCAACCGCCGGCCTTCCCTCCCACCAGGCGTGAGAGCAGAACTCCGCTCGTCAAGATGCTGCGGCAGCCAGTCCTCAGGGATGCGGAAGGATTTGTCCAGACCGACTTCGCCGACGAGCGCGAGCGGGAATTTTTCTAGGTGGCGTCTCATCTGCGCGACGAATTCACCGAAAGGCTTCGCGTCTGGGAGCGAGAGCAGGAAATCGCGGTCTTCGGATCGAGGCGTCAGGACGCTCTGATAATGAGCAGATTTCTGCTCTGCAGTCAACGACGTGGCGCCGTCGTATTCGCTCTCGTCGAACATCTGGTGCGAAAACCATGGGTGCCAGCCAAAAGCTGGTACGATCTTGTGCTCCTTACTGCCAACAGGAAAAAAATCAATAAGTCATGGTTCCTCATATTTTCGTTTCTAGGGAGTTCTTTCACACCTAGCTCACCACCAAGACCTACCTCCACTCCAACAATCCCTCCCCCTCAAGCTCCTCCCTCGTAACGCCAAACTTCCCAGCAGCGTCAGCCACAAGCTCCTGGTCTTGCGCGCGCGTCGCCATGACGGTCAACACTCTCGCTCGCATACCGGGGATCGAAGGTAACGTCCCCAGCGTGTCTGTAGGGTGGCAGTGGGCGTCGAAGACGCCGAGGTGCCATGGGAATGGCGTCTCATTTTTGGGTTCTGCCATTTTTCGTATCGAACTGCTTGTTTATATGGAATATGGTGTTGGAAGAGTTGTTTTTGTTTAGAAAACTCGGAGCATTTTATGTGTCGGAGAGTCTGCACGCAAACGAAAGCACGAACAGTGACGAAGTGATCGTCACGCCGACCCACTTTTCTTCCCTTTTTGGGCATGGCAGCGAATGAGTTCATGCGAGAGTCTTTTAGATGCGATTGTCATGGCTGCATTGGATTGGGCATTTCCCAAATCTCCATTCTCGTTAATGGCAAATCCCGTCAAGGTAATGCCGTCTGACGGAAGATTCAACACGATCATCTGCCAGGTGGCCGAGAAGCACCACATGCAACGTTGATCCGCGACACAACTCCCACCGAAACAACAAAAGACATCACATCAGGACCGTTCAAACGCGCAGAATGACAATTAATCTTTCCGATTCCATTTCGGCTTCGAAATTCTGTACACCAACAAATGCGGGCGCGAGCGAGAGCGAGAGCGGGCTCCCCCATCACACCAGACAACAACAACAAATCCAAAATCCAAAATCTATCAATCCAACCAAACTCCCCCAAAACACCCTTTTCCCCGAGTCGTAAGAGTCGTAATGTGTGTGATGATGAATCAAAGCAAGACAGCAAAAGTGGGGTATCGTCCTATTCGACTGTGGTCCTGTCAACGTCCCTTGCCAACGTAAGCTACCTCTCGCGCCATGAACGCGCAAAGTGCCCACCGTGAACGTATGGTATGGCGAGTTTTTCTTTCAGTTGTTCTCCAGATTGTCGAGGGCTTTTTGTCGACTTTCGTGGATGCTGTCGGCTGATTCGGAGGTCCCTGCGCTGTCGCTTCGCGCGAAAGTGACTCGACGAGGTGTTGAAGAGGACTCTGCTCTGAGAGGTGATGTCTGGGATGAGCTGGCGCGACTTGTGGCCTGGGCACGTGGGATTTGGGATCCGTGTGGCGAGCCGAGCTGGAACAATGCTTGTAATGCTTCGCGTTCGGCTTCTGCGGTCTGTGTATCTGTGCGAATGGGATGTGGACGACGCGCCTGGTGTGTGATTGGTGTACGGGGTGGTGACATGCCGTTGTTATGTCTGGCTTTGTGGAGCTGTTGTGGGTATGGGTGGCTGCGATAGCTGTTCGCCGGTCTAATATCTGGAGCTGGTTGCAGACGTGGCGTCGTCCCTGTGGTGTGTGGTGCTCTGGTAGGTGCAAAGTTGGCGTACGTTCCTGAGGAACGCTTTGAAGGCGGAGAATGTCCGCCGTCCAAGCTGGAGACATGATGGGGTTCGTACATGGAGAGGCGAGCAGTGCTGTTGTTGAGACCGCTGCTCGTCGGTCGCCTGTTGTAGTCCAAGTGCGACATGCTGTGTCGATTGGCAACTTTCTGTGCCGTCAAACGTTCGACCTCGGAGAACGATTTGTGCTCCCAGCCGTTCTGCACTTTGGTCATTGCATATCCGAGACGCGCCTTGAGGTTTGCGGCGAGCTCGCCGGCTCTGCTGCCGCTGGAAGACGCTGTAGATGCAGCACGCGATCTATTGCCTCGGATAACTCCACTGAAAGGTGTTGAGTTTCCACCTAGTGTCTCCTTTGTGTTTCCTTCCGCCGTTCTTTTTGCTCCATTCGTTGCGACTGGCGTCGATGTGCTGGCCGGACTGATGAATGCAGCGTCGTCCTCGCGGGTAATCTGGTCTTCTGGCGTCCTGTCGCGGATATCGACATCATTGTCAAGGGTCAAAGTGGAAGGCTCAATCTTAGTCGTTGTTGGCGCATACGAGGACGGCGAAGTCGGGTCGGTGTAGGACGTCAACTGCGAGGCATTGCTGCTAGCACTTTGAAGCTGGGAGCCCACGCTGCTCCCGTAGCTGCTGGTAGTTACGATAGATTCTTGCGACGCCGGGGCGGATAGTTGCTGCGGTTGCAGGTTGGCAGCGTGCATGTTACGCGTCGGGTGATCGAATGTTGGCCTCGGGCGCGACTCGGCCATACGGGGCGGCTGTCCGAGTGGCGGATGCGAAGGGTAGGTGGCATGCATAGTCTCCATTGCGTGATGTAGTTGTACGCGAAGGTGTTCGCGTGTACCGGTAGCAATATATCTAGCTAAACAGGCGGTAGGCGAGAGTTTGGGTGGAAGAGCAGTGTGGACGATGATCGCCGCTCGGTTGGTCGCCTGGGCTCGTGACGCGGAGCGGTGGCAGAGTGAGAAGTTAGACGCGACGGTCTTGTTCGTGCACGCGCGTGTCGCCTGGAAGTGCTCGTGCTTGTGCTTGGGCGGATATGGGTATGGGTATGGATATTCGGTATCTGAAGGGAGGAAACGATAATGTGCGTGCTCGCGATCACCTTGGGAACCCTGGGCGGTGTTATGGCAGGGCGGCGTCAGGGTACAGCAGTTGGGAGAGTGGCCTGTCACGCGAAGTGGAGTTCAGTTGGGCGTGCGCGATACTTAGTGTCACTTCCAGTCCTAGTTAGAGTGCTTCGTGCTCTAGATTCAAACTCAATACTGATAGATCATCATCAAACCTCGAGGATGCGGACTTTGAATTCAGATCGTGAGCATGCTCAACCACCCCGCTTCAACGCGTGAACATGTGCGCACGTGTCATATCATGAATAAGGTAAGGTACCCAGGGAACGTCTCTTGCCTGAACATCATGCATTTGGGCATGGCAGCTATCTCCTCATACTCATTGGAAGACCTCTCCTCTCACTCTTCGCACTGTATGCCTTCCCTCTTTGCCCACCACGCCATCAGATGTGCAGTTCTTCAAATTCTGCCTCCTGCAAGCACTTCATGGCTGCATCCTGAAGAACGCGCTGCAGCCCGCTGCTAAGCTTGGCACTGCAATATCAGCACCGCCTTCACACCTGCACGAGCCGACGCACAACTGCCAGAACGGTTCAGTAACGCGTTGCGTCGCGTTTCGGTTTAGCGCCTTGTTGCTGCTTGTACACATGGACGGACCTCGTCGTCCTGGAAGCGATGAATATGCCTTCTATGCTGGTGTGGCTGACCACTAGATTTGCGGTATCATGCCCGTGTCTCGTGTAACGTCTGGTCTCTCCAGAACCATGTAGAGACTGCACGCGCACATGTGCACTTCCGACCAATTCCCCGACACAATCGACGTCGCCTCAGCCGATCTTGCCAACTCCTCTCAAACTGAGATACACATCCGTGCCCCAGCCCCACAAGCTCTGGACAGCAATGCCACCGCCAAAGTACTCAGCATACGCTCTTCCAAGTGGTAAGCCATAACCCAAGCCAGCCAGTGTGCTTCCACCTCCGGCACCACCGGATATGACATCGAGCGCGTTCATACCGCCGCTGCCATCGCCACCGGAGAGCTTATCGTTCATCTCGTCCTCGTTAAAAGTCGTGAAGCCATATTCCCACAGCTTGCCGGAGACTTGCGGACTGATTCCACCGCCACGGTCACGAATGCGGATTGTCACGCCTGGCGTGCTTGTTTCGAGTGCTTTGATATTGCCGCTCACGCCTGCGCTGTGCATGCCGGACGCTTGATCGATGGCTCCCTGGTCTTGAACACTGATGGCTGGGCGGCCGTTGTCCAGGGCACCTTCTTTTGCTTTCAACGCCGCGGTCTGCTCTTCGGACGCTGGTGCGGGCGCGATGGTGATCTCAATCGGCTCCTTCTCCATACCAGCTTCTATCGTAGCTCTGAACGAATTCTTGAGCAGCTCTGTGAGGATGTATTCCAAGTGCATTGGAATGTGTGCGATCGTAGTCTCCGGGTCGCCGGTGAGGACGACCGACGGTCTGACTCCATACTTCAACTCGCAAATCTCCCCAACCATGGCCTCGCAGTTTCGAATGATCGCAGCGGGCTTGAGCTCCGTGTCAATGACGCCAATGTACGTAGAGTCCTTGCTCGTGCGGTGGTAGTGGTCATGATCTTCCGACAAGTCCTTGTGCGCCTTTGACGAGAAGTGGAGCGCAATATGCTGCTCCGCGATCAGTCGCGTGCCAATTCTAGCCCGCAAGTGCTCGTCCAAGAACCGCGTGATCTCCTCCGGACTGATGTACTTCCTCGCGCCCAAGAACCCTCTTGCCAGGACCTCGATGGTATTGCTGTGCGTGTGTACCAAATCCGCCATGACTTCCGTAAACTTGATCTCATCTTCCAGCGTCTCAATCTTGCGCTCCGCGTACGGCAGGAGCGTACCCAGGCTGTGCAGGTAGTTGCCATGGATCTTGCTGACATTGGGGTTCGCGACGACGATGTACGGCAGGGCTCGCAGTGATTGGATGCGGTGGGCGAGGCGTGAGGGCAGGATCTGGAGGGTGAAGTTGGCGCTGTTCAGCAGCGCCTGTGTTGAGAGAGGTGGATGGCCATGCTTGCAGAGGTCTGCTAGAGTCAAAGGGTGCAGCGGTCGTGCCGCCAGGCGCTGGATATCTGCATCGGTTACTGTGGCCGTCTGAATCAGACGCCTGGTCTGCTGCTGCTGCTGCGCGTGCGAGACAATACGACCAGCGGTGCGAAGGCTCGTTCTCGGCCTTGCTATGCTCGCAGCTCGATGTATAAACATTGCATCAGACCCAACCAGCCAAGTGGAGTTGGGACCTTGTTTCCTTGGCTCGGAGGCTCGAGCAGGGACTATAATGATTGAGCGGGTTCAAAAGAGGGACTACTTGGGAGCAAGCTCGAGGCGGTCTCAGTGCCGGAAAATCAACAAGCGTGGGGGTCTCGGTCGGCCTTTGGAGCTGTACGTCATGAAAGGTTATTTCCAGAGTCCTGTCATCAAGGTCGATCAGGGTCAGTCTGATATGGCTTGCCCTCCTTCCTTCCAGTAGTTTAGTGATACTGCAGTCTCTGTTCAATATCTCATGCGTGCATTGTGTCGTGCACACATCGGTGCCAGTCAGCTGGTATCACAACGGCCTTAGGTAGAGGCACGAGACCATGACATGCCTCGCATACATACATATGCACGCGACTCACGACTCATGAATCGCCGCAGAGCCGATCTCATGAGACACAACGCCGCACTCCTGCTTGAACGAGCAGATTCAGGAAAAGGCTGCAAGAGTGGGACTAACTAACTACTCCAGTAGTCTAATGACAAGCAAGCAAAGCCCACAAAAATCCGCATCCTCCGCTCATACAGACCTGGCTCATATGATCGGCGCACATAACTCACCAGGACAAACCTAAAAACAACCGTGTGCGTTCCCCAGGAAAGGGCCTTCAATGTTGACGACGTGCCGATTGCGCGCATGCAAAGCACACACAGCCGCCGCTAGGCGCGCATGTCACGGCCAGAAGGTCAAAGTGTCGGTCGCGTCGGCAAGCTTGAACTGATGAAGCAGACAGGCTAGGAGAGAGTGAGGGGAGGGGAAAAGAGAGCTCGGGCGGTCGAAACGAGCATGCATGACAGTTCCCGCCGCCGAGCTCACCGCATTCAGCTTCGACCGCAGCTCACTCGACTTCACACACGCAAGACCAAACCAAGCCAAAACTGCGAAGCAAACCGAACGCGCCATCGTCAATAAAAGATTATTTACCCCTGAACACCAAAATTCGCAAACCAAGCAAAGCAAACATGCACAACACCTGCCCCAAGTGCTCCGCCGCCATCGCCGGCGGCTCCAAGACCTGCGGCAGCTGTGGCTCGGTAAGAACTTCCTTTGGAACCCTTGTTTCCATGATCGGATTATACATGGTTATGGTTTTGCCTAACTAGCTTGCTTGCCCAATAGAGCTGCCCGAACTAAGCAGGATGTCTCTGCGGTGCCGTGTCTCGTGTTGTTGAGACCGTGTTATGTCTGCGAGCGTCGGAGTATTGATGTGGGATGTGGTTGTGTGATCGGCTTGGCTTTGGGAAGGGGGAGATCGCGAGCGAGCGCGCGGGTGGTGGTTGTGGGTTGTGATTAGGCACGAAGTAACGACGATGAACGGCCGATTTTGATGCGAGATATGTTTCCTCTTTCCTGTTTTGTTCAAGGAGGTTGATGGTGTGTGAATGCGAGTGCTGGGTTGCAGTCATTCTCTTTCCGGAGAATGACGATGCAGCAAGCAGGGAGATGCATGCATGTGGAAGTGAGAAACACAATCGCTTTGAGAGAATTTCTATTATTCGCGGGCCAGGAATATTCTGGCAAGAAGCAACACTCGTTTGACAGCCGTAGTCTCTCCACCAAAATTGTCCTCGCGGACGCGTGACCAGTCTTTTGCCCATGTTCCATACTCCATGCAATGCAAGAAGCAAAAAAATCATCCGATAGCCTGTCCATAAGATGTGATTCCGACACACCATTCCCAACGCCTATTCCCGCCCACACGCTTGCTTGCAACACTTCCCCCGCCAGCTCCCTCTGCGTTTTGCCACTTTACGCAGGCCGTAACTCCTCGCTGAGATGTAACGCTATCAAGATAACCCAATAAGCCCAAGAATGAATAGTACAGGTTGCCGTATTTGAAGAATGAAAAAATCGATGCTCGCGGGCGCCGTTTTCTGAAAATTCGTCCGGGCGATGCTGGAGAAGGCTGCCGGATTTGATGCGTGTCTCGAATCGGTTGATGGCGATTCCAGAAGGTTGAGAACTCATTATGCCTTCACACTGAGTTCAGCGTCCACTGCAGAGTATTAGTAAATACTCCATTTTTTACAGTGGACTGCAGTCGACTTACGCTTTCGCCATGCATGTTTTGCATGTCTTCAGTTTGCATTTGGCACACTCGTAGATCCACCAGTGAGGCCCGGAGTGGCACATGTTGCAATTCCAGAGGATGAGGGTCGTATCTGACTTGATCACCTTGAAGGTGTGTTCGCACTTTCCTGGCTTGGCCATTGTGTTGATGCTGAGTTGAATATTAGTACTTGCTTCAAAAGGAGTGGAAGGTGAGAGGAAGACATACTGTGTGAGGTTGGGTTCGTGGTGGTGTGTCGAGGTCAATGTGGCTCAGAGGAGTGATGGCAGGCACTGTAGGATAGGTCCGTGAATGAAGTCGATGTTCCAAGACTCGGTATGTGATGTCGGTATCCTTGATGAGAGTGTCGTAGCCAGTGGGGTGGTGATCAAGATGTCTAAATAGCTACCAGTGTCGAGTAGTAAATAGGTCAAGTCAAGTCAAGTCAAGTCGAGTGAAGTGATCAAAGGACCCTAGCTTGGCGTGTGATGCAGTGCTTCAATGGACAACTCCGAGATCCTGGATGAGGTACAGGTCGGTACGCAGAGCCGGCCGGCAAAGCTATATAGGCGGATGGGATGGAGAGCAACGAGTCAATGCTCTGGCGGCAGATTGTAGTCAGTGTCCTCTTATGCTGCCACCCACAGGGCCCACAAGTCAGTCAGCCAGTGACAGGCCAGACACACACCAAGCTGGGTCGAAAGGGGAGTTGCAGCGATGGATTGAGCAGTGAGGCAGAGGTCTAGTGGTACAGTGGAGGGCTGCAGAAGATGCAACATGCTGCCCACATTTTCCGCGCCGTCGCCAGCCCAGGGCCGTTGCACGCCCGAAACAGCAGCAGCAAGAAGCTTGTTGGCGTGACGGCGCGGAGGGCTTCCTCTGCCTTCCCGCGCCACGGACTCCACCGACTCCTGGGGGGGAGAATGTCGCAGCAGCTGATCCTTGCCGTAGGGCCAGGAGGCTGGCTGCTTTGAGCGATGGTGCAGCGTACGCCAGCGTACGCCAGCGACCGCCAGCGACCGCCAGCGTCTGCCAGCGTCTCTTCCAGAAGGCCTCACTGCAAGCCCGTGGGGCGCGGCGAATCAGGGCGCGCACGCTGCGATCCCATCGTCCAGCGCGCCGGCGCAGGTTCCACGATCTTGGGTTAGATTGGGTTAGGCTTCTTTGGGGGGTGGGATCAAGGATGCTGGGATGACGGGGTGCGAGATCGCGTGCAGCGGGTGAGTTGACATGGGTATGGGTGGTGATGGCAGGTGAGGCAAGACAACAAGGCACCGAGGCAGCACCGTTGGCCGTGGGTTGATCTCACGACCTCACTCACATTTTTGCTGGATAATACCCATGTAGGAAGGAACTACCGCTGCTGACTACCGCTCTGGAGGATGACCGCAGGTATAGGTGAGTGTTCTCCTCCTGGCAGCAATATCCAGCAGTATCCGCACTGCTGCAAATAAGGCATCCTCTCTCGCAATCTCACACGCGCGCACCTGCAAATGCAATCTACCCACTGCAGCACTCACTAGTACTACTGACCATGGCAGACACATCCGATCCTGCGTGCAGCTGCAGCGTGCATCTCGCTCCCTTCGGTGCCTTGCATGAGCCGCGTCGACGCCACGCCCCACCCGCGCCAATGGCTGCCTGTCGTCTGGGACCTCCACAGAGTCCACCTATATCTCAAGCGATCGGTCACAAAGCGCGGAATACACCACACTGCACCAATACACTACAACCCATCACCGCCGCTATACCGCTACTACATGCCCTCCTCCCCACGCCAGCCCCGCCGCCGCCGAGTGTGCGCGCGAACAAGGTGAAGGTCTGCACACTCGCCGCCAAGCGCTCCTGCGTGCAACGCTTTCTCTCAACCCTCTCCGTGCATGTTCCACTGTCCGCCGCCGTCAATGACGCATCTTGTGTTCGGTGGGAGCAGCGAGGCCATGTCACGCGTCCTTTGACCTGCTCCCTGGGCACACTCGCCATCGGAGTCCCACCGCGTACAGGCACACGCATGCTGACATGTCGCTGTACGCGGGCGGGCTTGTCAAACAGAACCGCAAATCCCACCGACCCGGTTCCTGAATAGCGATCGCCTGCAGCCACACCTTGAAAGTCGCTCGACGTCTTGCTCCGCCCATGCAAGCAACCGATGTGTGCCGCCAGCCCACCCAGGCTCCTCCCACCAATCTGCCTGCACCTGCGTCGAGCTTATTCTTGGTCGATCATGCTGCCTTTTGCTCGACGGCTAATCTTACCGGCCTTCCCGAGTTCATACGACACTCGGGCAATTGCATGCGACATATTGCTCAGGGATCATGCACTTCCGGATGGAGATGAGATCCGTCCCTTCTCAATCATATCTCACCGGCGTCTTCGGGCATCGCAGTCATCCGTCATCTTCACATGTTCCACCTCCTCCCACACCCCCAGCTGTACCGCATACCTGTCGTCAAAAGACAGTAGCTGCCACGGCGCTGTTTGAGGTAACGCATGCCATCCATGCACGTAATGCCGTTTCTAGGAGAAGCTCGGCAAACCGGTCCACCAAAGGCTGGCGGGCTCACATCCGCACCGCCATGAGTGGTCAGTCTGGCTCTTGTGTCTCGGCTCTGCTCTTTCTTACTCGCTTCCCTACAGCACCTCCACTTGCGAACATCTCCGCAGCTGTCAAAAGTGCTCTCGGTTTACCTCGCCACGCTAACATTAGCAAACTGTCAACGGTAGTGCATGTTTCGGTGAATTTTGGAGTCTTATCTCGATGATGTCTGTCCTACTGTCGCTCATGTGTCACGGTAGGATTGTCATCCTTCAAACGCCATTGAATCTAACATTACATCTTGTCTTATCGGTATCATATTCGATCAATACTGCCTGTTGCGTTCAGTCCAGCAGCAAGCGGGTCATCGCTGGCATCTCAAGGTAGCCAGCCCTACATGCACCCCAACAACGCTCTCTTCATGCCCAACGACCCCAATCTTCACATCCTGCACAATCGCACACCTGCCATTTCGAACCCCCACATCAAGAAAAAAAATATATATTATCTTCAAAGCCTACCCACCATCCCCCAGCCACGCCTTCCCAGAGAGACCCACCCCACCTGTGGCGCAACGGGTGTCACGTTTCACGCGAGATACGTCGGCGCCTCGGAGTACCCCAGCCGAGAAAGACACAACCTCGCACAAGGGCTTGGGAAAGGGTCCCCCCGGTCCACCATCCTGGCTCGCCGAAAAAGGCGTTTGCGGCTCTGTCGCCGGATCCTGGGTCACGGGTTGCATCCGGCATTGCGCAATTCTGGAATCTAATGCAGGAACGGTCTCATGGGTGTGTAACCGGGTCTTGACTTTTTTTAATTTTTCTTGGGGACTTGACGCCTGGTGCTCGGGGCTGTGTGACCTGGGTGGACTTTTTATTGTTGTTTTTTGATCATTTTGGTATTTTGTTAGTTCTGGGGGGAACTTTGTGTGATGGGTGTTTTGGGTAGGCGGTGAGGAGTGTTAACGTTGGTAAGGTATTGGCTTCAAAGGGCATGTGATGGGATGTGAAGAGGAAGGGGAGAGAGTTGCTTTGACAACGCTTTGGTCTTATTCGAAGAGACCAGCAAGAGTCTTATTGTCCATGTGCGTTACATTTTCCTATCTTCTCATGTCCAACGGCGTTACTACTTCGTCTTGCGTGCTGACGATACAGTTGTTCTCACACCTGCTCACTCTTCGTCAATTAAACCCAACTGGTGTCCACCCTGGCGCTCTTCAAGCTTCTGCTGACCGTGATCACTTTCAGGATCTCCAGCCTGCGACACGAGAGAAACCTCATTGCTCGCGATCCCCATCCTCACCAGGACCTGATCGCTCACACCCCGGTCGAGAACCTGTCTGAGCCGCCAAGAGTCCTCCTGGGTCAATCCCATGCGCTCCAGGCCCGAACTCGCCTTCCAGAGAGTGAGTTCCAGCTCATCACTCACATCCTCCTTCTCGGCTTTCCACTGCGCCAGATACTGCGACCACTTCGTCTTGGTGATTTCGCCCAGTACGCTTTCACTGGGCATGACACTGCCCGCAAGCGCTTTGGCATCTCCGCCCTGGTCGTCGTAGGCTTGGAATTAAGGTGTGAGGTGCCAGCGGCAGAAATCGCCGAAAGCATTCACGGTGTCTGCGGATATGTGTTCCAGGGCTGCGCTGGCGACGATTCTCGTGCCTGCTTCGCAGTCGTGGGCCTTTGGTGTCCAGCCGAAAGATGCGCTGGCCGGATTTTGGGCGTCGCATTCTGATTTCGGGTTGCAGGAGACGTGCATGAAGGAAATTTGCGGGTTCTTGAGCGGTTTTCGGGATGTGGACTCTTTCCAAGTGAGCAATGGCATGGAGATGAGCTAAGGGTATTGGGTTAGCATTGCTGGGATTCTGATGACACTTGCAGCTCGGGTACGTTGTAGAATTCACCTCAGAGACCTCGCAGGATACACCTTCGCCGACGAAAATGGGATGCGAACGCGGCACACGTACGAGTTGATGAGCCGCCATGTCACTGCTGCGATCGCCCTCGCAGGCGACTTTCACACAGTTCACTTTCGAGCCCAAGCGTACGACATGCCGTGGAGTCTTGTTGCGGTAGCTGATGAGAAAGCCGATCAGATGGGAATAGGCTTCCATGTCCATGTCTTGAAGGCTAGCAAAGTCGAACCCATGGTCGCCGCCTCCGAGAGTCCCGCAGAAAGCAATGACCGGTCCACGCCAGCCCATGTCGTCCATGCCCTGCGTCGCAGCAAGCACTGCTTGGTTTCTGCTTTCGTAGTTGGCGCTGGCGTTTTCGTCAAACACAACCTTGATTGTTCGGCCCAAGTGGTCGCCGGTCCAGGCGTTCTTGCAAGTATGTGCCGCCTTAGGAGCATGTTTTCCACCAGCGAGTTCGGTAACGTCGTTTATATCAATGTCCTCGTAGTACCTCTCGTTTTCTGGGTAGACGCCAGGGATGCTCTGACTGACGGGAGCCCAGGTGAAGCGCGGTTTCTTCTCGTCCGGGAGGAACACGACGATTCGACGCACACCGCTGCTAGGAGTAGTCACCACGACGTCTCTGAAACTCCTGCAGACAAGCTTGTGGGCGTGCGCATCGGCTTGGGGGCACTCGAGGGTGCAGTATTTGATCTGGCGGCATGCGTCGCAGAATTTGGTCGCTTTGTCGCAGCAGCGAGGGCAGGTTGTGTTCATGGTTTCGTTGGGTTCGGACTTGGATGGATGTGCTGGCGAAGAGGAGAGCGATGTGCGGTTATGATGATGTGGTTTGTATGAAAAAGAGTGTGCGATGCAGAAGATATGAGCAGCCAATGAGCGATGATAGGTCGATGGGCTTTCATCAGACAGAGATTGAGACAACAAACAGTGAACGTGAAAGTGGAAGGAGCGATCGGTAAAGTGGCGCACGTACCAAGTGGATTGTTTTTGTGACACTTTAAATATGTGGATGTCGGTGTTTGCGACAATTGTCATTAGTAGGGCAGGTAGCACCGCCAGCTACGGCATTAGTGAATCTTCGTTGAACCCGTCCGCTTTCGGGGAATCTGGTTTGTGGGATGTAGGCGATAAATGGTGTCGCGTTATCAATTTTCTGGCTTTGCAAGGCATGCCACCGTGAAGAAGGGGAGGCAGCACTCACTTCCACCACCTGAGCCATATCGATTTACCAACGTTAAGGTGCCCTACAATTCTCAAAAGAGTCCCGATTCGCAGGTCTTCAGCGTCCAACAGGCGCTGCTCCACCGATCTTTCTATACGCAAGCAGAAAGTCTCATTGGCCGACCCTTCAACATCCAACATGCGGCGTTCGATCGCTCTTATTACGCAAAAGCAAACAGCACTGCCTTCGACGACTGCTCTCAACGCTATATTCGCCTCGACGCTGAACGAGAAAGAAGTCCCTTTAGATCTTACTCCAGCAAACGCAAGATGGTGCTGACAGAAATCACAGAATGCGTGCACTGTTCGGACGGACAGAGGGGTCTTCGCGGTACTTGCGACGAGCTGGGTGCCGACCATACTCTGGAATAGTAACGGAGCAAACCCGAAGGGAGCAACGTTTTTTTGCATGTTTCTGATTGTAGGGTCGAGAGAAAGATGCATGAAGGTGATGGGTTGGTTCTGCGGATCCCATTGAGTAGCGGGATAGTTCCACGTGAGCATCGGCATTCCGATACGCTAAGGACTGCATGTTAGCATTTCTTTCGAACCTGGGCAGCTACTCAATGGAAAATCTTACCTCGGAGATGGGCGACGAAACTCCTTTTCCAACAAAGATTGGGTGTGTGCGCGGGACGCTGATTACTTGATAGGGGAGGGGCGTCGTGCTGGAAATCACCCCCGCTAGCGACCTTGACGCAATTCACCTTCGGACCTTTCAGAGATGCGAAGCGCTCCCCGTTGCAGTAGTAAGTGAGGTAGGCCACCAAATCGGCGTAAGAGCGCATGTTCATATCGTGCGCTTGCACAATCTCGTAGAAGTACTCAGGATCATCCAGGAAATTGCCACGACGGCCACAGAATGCCAAAACCGGTCCATGGAAGTTATAACCGTCAGCAGTTTTGGGGATCAAGCCGCCGGACGCATCGTTCACAGTCTCGTTGGGGTTGGGATAATAGTCCCGGGCCCGTTTTGTGAAGTACACGTTGATTTCGTAGTCCAGTTCTGTGTCAGTCCAGGCCTAGTGCTGTATAGTGATCTTCGAATCGTATCTCTCGCTCGTTGGAAAGAGGCCTTGGACATCGAAGGTTATCCAGGTTCCCTTGTCTACCATAGTCGCCCACATGAAACGTGGTTTGGCCTCTCCGGGAAAGAAAGCGATCACGCGGCACTTGTCAGCTGAGGGACGTTCAGAGAATTCCTTGAAGCTTTTGCAGAGGACCTTGTGAGTGGGCTAGTCGGTTTGCTGGCATTCGGTTGAGCAGTACATGATATTTTGGCAACCACCGCACGCTCTGGTGGCTTTCTCGTCGCAGCGTGGGCACTGCGTTTGCGCCGGCATGGGCGCGAGCTGTGGCAGGCCCAATTTTTCTGCCATTTTGTCTTGCCTTCTCTAATGAATTCTTTATCAGCAGCGATGGAACTGACAGATATTGTTTGGTATCATTCAACAAGAAGTTGGAGCGAGTGCCAAATTCTGTAGATCCAAAAACGTGAAAGGCGCGTGCGGGACGTGCTGCAACAATCACGATAACCAATAATAATTCGCAGCGCTCCTGACCACAAGTATGATTACAATTATAAATGTCGTTAAGGACATCGCCATACAGTCTCACGTGATTTTGCTGTCGGGTTTATTTCGACGACAAGAGTAAGTCGAACAAATTCTCGCGCCTTCAGCACCATTCACAGTGGACATAGCTGAGAGTCTATACGGCGGATACACAACGGAGCTACTGATATTATGCAGTTGTCACTAAAAAAAAAAAATCGTTGACTGCTAATCATAAACTCGTTCTTTCTTACATCTAACACATTATCGGGCCTAGAAGACTTTTATATCACCATCATAAGGTTGCTGATCTCGTTGAAGAGACCGCTTGGTGCGTTATGAGTGCTGTACCGAGCTGTAGCCATGGGCGGTCGGATTAGTAAGTAAGGTCAAGGGCAAGTCTCTTTACAAGGCATAGGCCTTAACAGCAGGCTCCCTGGGAAACCTCGGTTTCGCGAGACTGAAGAGTATGTGTCAGTAAACTCAACCAGCAAATGTGCAAGACGTAAGCCCGACTTACATGAACCCATCGATCAAATCCTTGAACAACGCTTCCAAATCGAACGCCTGCGACATATCCATGCCTTCGGCCTGGATGCGCGTGCACACCGAGGGAATCTTGGGCAAGAGTCGCGAGACTGAAGCGATGCCGTTGTTGTTGAGCGCGTCTAGGGCTAGAGCGAAAGCGGCCGAGTCGACGGTGATGTATACGTGATTGACGGGACGAAGCGGACAGAGCTGTCCGACTGAGACGACTTTTGCGCCAGGCAGGTTTGCGTTCTTTTCGGGGGGAGTGACTACGCCATCGGCCTGGTGTCTGAGGTTAGCAGAGTGCGTCAATCAAATGCAGGTGTACCAGGGACATACCTTCGACCAGATGCTGGTCGTTGGAACGAGTGCGCGAAATGCTCCGGCGTGAAGCGCTTTGTAGTAGTTCGATCCCTCGCTCTGCTGCCATAGGGAGGGTTGGCAATCGATCAAATCGCAAATCGCGGACAGATCGCTGATAGCGAGATCAACGCCATCGAAGTCCGGAGCCAGAGGAATGAATGCTCGTGCGACGCTGCGAGTGCTTGGCCAGAACTGCAACGCCCATTGACTGACTGGGCCGCCCTGACTGTGGGAGATGATTGCTGGCTTGAGCCCGCCTGACAAAGCTGACAGGTAGTGAAGGTTGTAGGCCACGTACTCGCTGGATATCTGCATGTCATCCATGGCACGAGAGGGGAGTGTGACGTAGCATGGCGTGTAGCCATTGAGAGCGAGAGCAGGCACAAAACCTTTCTCCCACGACTGTGCTCCCGTCGTCGCTGTTCCGTGTACCAGGAGGACGGGAGGTTTGGCGGCCGTAGGATTGCCGCGAGGACAAGTCAGTGCTGCTGCGAGTGTTTCTGGGCCCACGGTGAAGGGCGCGTCTCCATTGAATTTGTAAGTTGGAGCTGCTCGTGAGGCGATAGGCGAAGCGCTGACGAGTGAGAGGAACAGGGCGGTAGCGATTGTGTACATCTTGAGCGAAGGTGTTGAACGACAGTTTGCAGAGGGACCGCGGTTCGTAGAGCAGAGCGACAGACGGTGCCGGACGACCGTAGACTTAAAGTAGACTGTAGGGCTCACATTTTAACAGCTGAGTCCATGTGGTTGGCATTGGCGTTACATCGCTCGACGGCAGCTACTAGGAGCATTGCCTGCCGTGCTCAAGATGGTTAGAAAAAGTTGTCCACATGACTGGCAGGTGCGATCCTTTCATTGTTCCAGAAGGGTGCAGGCTTGAATACAATATCACGATAGTGCCGCGAAGGGGGATCTAAATTGTGACATGACGTCAAGCCACGAGCTGTCAATGGTCAATGAATCGCGATTTCATTTCCAAGAGAGGTCTAGGCATGCGGGCAGGAAGGTCATTCGCAGCATTTAGGGCGAATAGGATCGTGGAGATCCCTTTCAGGTACGCCCTTCGGCGCGTAGCCTACTTTGAGGGGATACCCTAGGCGCTAATCCAGTGCTTACAAGAGCTATTCAGAGTGTCAGAATGTTGCTACTTGTGTGTCTGACCTACCGTCCTCAGGGTGCTAATTTAGTGGTAGTGTCGTGCAACGACAAAATTTGTAATTGAATACGTTGTTGCCCTTAAAGGAGATGATGTTAGAAAAAATAAGCGTGATGGCAAGTGCCGAAGGCGCGTGGAATATATTATAGAGTTCCTACATTGTGATCTGTGCTCCGACAGATCAAAGCTCGATTAGCGAGAAGAAGCCCAAAAGAATTTAAGAAGTGCGGGCTGTTTGGTCAAAAGTCGTAGTGAAGCCATCCGAGGTAGGCTTACGAGCACATGCCAGATTGCTGTCCGTGGAGCACATGAAGTTGACAAGCAACTACATTGCCTCGGACAACTCCCATACTGAAGACCACTAGCCCCAGTTGATCTCCCTCTTCCAGCCATCACCACCCCAAGCTATGTTCTCGGCTAGAAAGCCACAGCCTGCCTGGGCTTGTTCCTGGTTTCCAGTGCCCATGGCAGCAGCGAAGCCGCACGATGAGGTGGCATTGTAGATTCTGCAAATGCCGTATGGATCATTTGTAATGTCGACGTAGATCATGGCAGCGCAGTTTTCATCTTCAACACAAAGTTGGCAACAAGCTGAAGCATCTCTGGTCGCCGCGATTGATGGTTCTTGCACGATGTATGGATCGGAAGATTCGTCAGTGATACCGCCTTGGCTAATCAGGTTTGACGGTGCACAAGCGATGGACTGCGTGGTCTTGGTAGATGCTGTGGCTGTTGTTTCCCGGGGATAGCAGTCGATTTCATCCGCAGACGTGGTTGTTCCCGGCACAAGGACAATGCTGTCCACTTCGAGAGTCGTTGTTGGTGTTGGCACCAAGCCACTGAGCCACTTGGTCGAGGCTCCAGGTGTGTAAACAGTGTTGTAGGCGACATCGAAGACTGTCTCAGTAGGAGTGACAGTCGTGGTGCCATCACGATAGACAATTTTTGTGCTCTCGGCTGGGATGCATGTCGTCCGGATCGCAGACGGGCTGAATGATCCAGTGTATTCGGTGCTGGTGTGTTCAACGCTTCTATTCAGGTGTCAGACAACCATTTTATGCGGGTAAGACGTGCATTTGTCTATGTGATGTGGAAAACCTCATCACTGCTATGAGCCTGTGCCGGCAGAGCCGGAAGAAGTCCGCTGGCAGATCACGAATGAAACTCACACTGTGCTGTTTGACGTACACTCGAAAGTGTAAGTCGTAGATGTGGGATCCAGAGCAGTAGAAGTCCCTGTGGTCTTGGTGATCGTGTGAGCATCTGGTGTGTGTGTGAGCGTGGTGGTGCGTGTGTAGTTGGTCAAGGTAGTCGCGAAGGTCAATGTCTGGCTGAGAGTAGAGTACTTCTGCTCGGCGTAGACCGTAGATGCGGAGTCGATGCTGTTTGTAACCACAGTGTATTCCGGGCACGTTGAGTTCGTGCTGCTTCCGAGAACGCTGAGCGCCAGGCCCGAAAACGCAATTGTGATGGCCAACATGATGTCTCAAAGGAGTCCTGTAGTATTTTGGGCCGAATTTGGAGAACGAGACGAAACAGATTTACATTTATGCCGGACGTACGATCTCATGAAGCAGCACAACAACAAGGTCAGAGCCTGCAAGACTCAACAACCATGATGCAGCCAATGAAATGACCAGTCTCTTTGGAGAAAGCAGGAATACGCTGGGACGTAGTGAAGACGGATGCGGCGCTATGCAGTGCTACCTCGATGCGGCCTAAATGATGAGCAGACAGTTGGGGCACGGTGTCATGGACATTACCATGGGATTGTGCAGGCTAGAATGCATGCTGATCCACACGCCAAACTGGGCAGAATTGCGGCCTTTACATGAGATGACCATCGGATCTGTAGTCTTTATAGCTCCGAGGAAATTGGGCCGTGTGTCGCGTTTGTCAGATTGTTAAGGACTTGCAAAGGATCACGGCGATTATTCGTGGCTTTTCATGGTGCCGGCACTGGTGCCGACAGTTCGGGCCCGTGTGTTTCGAAACATCCACGGGTGACGGAGCCGACTACGCGGTCGTGCAGTACGTCGTGCGAGATGTACCTGCATCCATCGCGTCGGTATTGTATAGATGCGTCTTGGTTACAGCTCGAGCTTTCGAGACGGAGAGTAATTGTCGCTTCTTGGGCATACAGGCTGGGCACATACGACAGGTACTGTAGCCTTGCTCTCTTGGATCGCAGATGTCTCGGTGCTCTCGGGTAAAGTTGACGTTCGTGATGACTACGGCGACTATAAATGTATCCAGAGGAAGATATATATCGACATTGGACAAGTGATGATCATACAGCCTCGAATGGAAGCATTTGCTGTGTTTCTCCAGAGGTAATGGGAGATATTTGATGTGGCTGGCGAGAAGTATAGCACCGCCGGCATCACAAGTCCGCATACAGGGATTTGACAGTCGTCTTAGTGGCAAGGTTCGATATTCTTTATCCATGACTGATAGTAGCACCACAAACGTTTTCGAGACACTTGTGATATACTTCTAGTATCTCGAGGGTGATGATCAGATTTATTGTTGTCTTTGGAGTCCTTAGTAATCGCTCTTGGCGTCTGATCAAGCATCGCAGAAGTGGCAGGGATCTCCCCACAAGTCGGGATCACGGGACAGACGGCTGGTCCTGCCCATCTCGTCTCGCTGTCCAACCAACGCCAATTTGAACATCCTCTCTCTCAATATCACTCACTCCACTTGACGCTGCTATCTTCTGACCTATCATATTATGCTACCGGACTGACATCTCATTCGCGCATCCGTCTCTCAATGGCTGAAGGGTCTACAAACGGTAGCGGCGGCGACGCCAGCCCCCCATCACAAAAGCGACAGCGTGCGAAGCAAGCTTGCGAGCCTTGCCGGCTGCGTAAGCGACGATGTGACGGCAACATGCCATGCAACATGTGCACACAATTCGAGTACAAGTGCTACTTTGAAAAGCACCCTCGCAAACGCTCGAAGCTCGTGGAACAGGACGCCGTCGAGAATGGCATCATCAGTCCAACGAGAAACGCCTCTCCGCCACGGGAGGAGCAGACCAGCCACGAGGATGTATCGAAAATGCGGTCCATGGAGGCCAACTCTGGTATTGCATTCACGAGATTGCTAGGCATGCGACTGGACGCGAGCGCTGGACCGAAGCTTTTCACTTTCGGCTGGAATCTAGGCACAGGATCCGGCAGCGTACCAATCGTGAATCCAATTACTGGCTTCCTCTCACAAGACCAGATGGTCGCTATGGCGAGGCTCTACTTCGCGAACGCTCATCCGCTGTACGGCATCCTCGATGTGGAATGGTTCATGAAACAGATCATGTCGCGGTACTCCACGCAGAAGCCTGTGCAATGTCCTGATCACCTCATGGCTGGAGTTGCTGCGTTAGGAACGCTATTCGGCGACGGCAGTCTGAACAGCATCCTGCCAGCTTTGATCGACTCGGCAAAACTCTCACTTGAAAGCACGAGTACCATGCAGCCAGCTACGATTTACGACGTACAATCCTGGATTCTTCGAGTAGTATATCTACGCGCCACCGGGCATCCTCACGCTTGCTGGATGGCAAGTAGTATTACTATGCACATCATAGAGTCATGCGGGCTCCAACAGGAATCAACAAGCAGCTCTGTCATGTACCCACCTACCAACGACCACATGAACGACTTGGAGATCCGGCGTCGTACATTCTGGATCGCTCGCTTGCTAAACACATGGGTCTCTTTCGAATACGGCCGCAACCGAGTGGCTCTTCGCGGAATTACGTGCAAACTACCAGTCCATCGCGAGGGCGACTTCACACGCGAGTACATCGATCTATATAGCATTTCTTGCTGCCTTGATCCAGACAACGCAGACAAGCCAACACAATGGGAAGATTTCCTTCGCCAACTCGAGCAGTACGACGCACCTCACGATTGCATGGAGCTTTCTCGTGCCAACTTGGGCCTTTGTGCTTATCGCCGTATACGCCTTGGGAACCCGAATCTGCCTTCCGAAACCATCAACCGGATCATTGCAATCGGTCTTGGTGGCTTGAAAGCTGCGCAAAATTTGGCTAAGCAGGGAATGCCCTGGTGGCATGTTGCCAATGTGCCATTCCAATGTATATGCGTTTTCTTGGCGATTGACACAAGGGAGTCGCTTTCCCACATCGGCGCGGCTATGCGCACACTTGAAATGGTGGTGAAGAAATTCGATACGGTTGCCATGAAAGAGGCGTTAAAGACTGCTCGCTTCCTCGTGCGTCTGTCTAAGAAGAAGAAAGAAGAGGACTCTCAAGTGCTGGAGAAGAGTCTGAAACGCGACCTAGCTGAAAGCGATCCCCGGCCAGAGGCTCTTCAGTCAATAATACAGCCGAAAGCAGAGACAATTGCACCCCAACAGCAACAGCAACAGCGTGTACCAACTCAGCAGCAGCAGGTACAGCCGCTCAACCCGCAGGCACAGCAGCAGCCTCTTCAGCAACCTCAAATTCCCATTCCGATGATGGACGATCAACAGCAGATCTCATGGGAACAAGGCCCTTTGACAACTAGCAGTGGCGAAGACTGGAACATGGATTATTTGAATAACACGGAGTTCGACTGGAATTTCTTCTTAAGCCAAGATATACCAGCATTTCAGAACTTGGCCCCGGACGGTATGATGTAGAACACACGTTCCAAGCTTAGAGCGTCAGCAGCTCCTTTCACTCCTTCAGCCAAGGCCTATCCGATACGTTCCAAACCTTACAGCGGGCTCGACATACGTCGCGACCCTGTGGGCTGGTACAAGAAGTGTATGGATGATATACGTCTCTACCTTGAGCAAAACGGAGCCACCACACGCTACCTGCGCCGAAAGTACCTCTATCTCCTGGAAAATCGTTTCGCTGCCGCAGCTTGGCTCGCCACCCATCCAGAAGACCTCTGGGATACCGATGAGGAGGAGAGGCGTGGCTGGACGCACATGCATGCGGATTCCCACGCGGAAGCGGTAGAGCAACACCATGCCATCACTGGGTTCTAGGAGGAACCCAAGAATATCGACAACCATCAGAATGTGATTCTCAGCACTCGAGCTCAGGTCGTAGGGCTAACGCGTGCGCGCCAGGAGAGACTCTTCGAGCCGGAGTGGGTCGTAGGGAATGGGGTTTGGGAGAAGAAGTAGTCTGGAAGTACGAGCCGCAGGCTCACGGCAAATGGAATAGCGCTCGTTTGGGATGGGACGTTGTGGACCTCGTATTAAGATACCCCAGGCAGCCCATGAGATAGTGGTATTATCATTCTATCATGGCTTAGGCTTGAATGCATATCAATCCTTGTAACTTTCATCGCTGTACAATGCAATATTCCTTTTCCCTGTTCATGACTTCGTTTTCGGCTGTGATGCATCGCCCGACTCGCTCTTCGTCATGCGCGTCTTGTACTCTCGCGGCGACTCGAGCGGTGCGCTCGTCTTCCCTAGCATCTTCGCAACCAACCCAGGCTCCTCCCACATACCCACCTTCTTCGCCTTAGCCTTCGTCTCCGCCTCGCGATACGCCGCCTCACTATCTCCAAACTCGCTCCCAAACTTCGCCTCATACACAGTCGCAAGCCCACGCTTCAGCATCGTAAGCCCAACATCCTGCTTCCACACCATCCACCGCCGCCTCACCACCGTGCACACAATGCGATCATACTGGTCGCGCCGGTACGGGTACACACGCACATACTTCTGGTGCACGAATCCCCTTAGCCACTCCAGCGCTTCTTTAGAGTAAGGCTGCTCCGGCCGTCCAAAGTGCGCACACTCCGGCGCATCCACGCCCGCGATCCGCACGTGCAGCGTGCCCTCCGTGCCGCCTATCCTCTTCTTGCCATTTGCGCTCTTCTTCGCCTTGCCAATCTGCCGCAGCCAGCCCCAGCCTAGAAGGCGCCCGCCGGGCGTGTGGAAAAGGCGGAAGTTGTCGCCGTCGCCGACGCTCGTCACGTAGCCGTACAGGCTGCGGCGGCGGAAGAAGGAGGGTTTGAGGTAGTCGGCGCCGGGGATGCGGCGCAGGTGGTTCTTGTAGAGCGTGTAGAGGGAGAGGGTCGCGGCGGAGGTCAGGACGGAGAAGATTATGGTTTGCGTGCTGGTGTAGTGGCTTGGGTCGGATTTGTTTAGAGGGCGCAGCCAGCTGCCTTCGGAGGCGGGTTTGTCATCTTTTTTCTCTGGAGGGGAGGACGATTGCCCGAATGGCCAGGAGGGCCATGGCATTGCTTGGAGGAAGCTGTGCGTGAAGGTGTTGGTTGGTATAGAAATCAAAAGTACTGCAGATGTTTTGAGGGTGTGGAGTGGTGGTGACGTGAAGCTGTCTAGCGGGCAGCACGTGGTTGGCAGATCTTGAACTCGGTCACGTTGGATTTTTGGAAACCTTGCCGAATAGTCTAAGCTACTGTACATCATTCTTGGAAACTGTTTCCTGCGTGAGACATGACGTGTGCGATACCGTTGCGCTTGTCGTGCTGGCAGTTTGATGGAAGCACAGCTGAGTTATGGGATCCAATGCCACAATGCTGAGGAACGATTCGACTGGTTGCGAGAGAACATTGACATCACAGCAAGAATTGATTGGAAAGTCTTCTAGGCATGGCAAGGTTGAGTACATTACTCAAATATATACATAAGTTAAGAGAGTCGTTAATGCGTCTAGACGTCTAATATGCAGAGAAATGAAAGATTAATAAGGCATAACGAAGTACTGCCTTAGTCGAGCAGTACACCACCACGGCTGGCACACGACTGGGCGGCGCCAGACGCAGTAGTGGTCGCCGTGTTCACGATTGTCGTGGTGTATGTACGAGTCTTCGTGGTGACGACGATGGGAAGGTTGACCTGCTTGGTTCTCGTCGATTGCTTGGCTGTAACCGTGATGGGAGCAGCGGTGACGGGAGGAGGAGTGGACGTGATGGTTGACTCCGAGGTAGTCGTAATGGTTTGGGTGGTGGCGGCGCCAGTGACGAGGACGGTAGATGTGACGGGAGTCTCGTCGGTGACGGTCTTGGTGCGCTCGTCTGGCGCACGCTTGACGAGAGCATCCCTCTTGAGGTTGGCAGCACGCTCGGCGACGAAGGCCTGCTTGAGCTCCTCGCTGGGTGTGCGACCCTCGAGGATCTCACGCTTGAAGTGGAAGCCGGAGAGTCTGTTGTTGGTCTTGGTCGTCTGCTTGTTCCTGCCGAATGGGTTGAGGATTCTGTTCAGGAGGCCGCCGACGATGCCCTGGTTGAGGTTGATGACGTCCTCGACAATGTGGTTCAGGTCTCCGAGAACATAGGGGACGACGCTTGCGATAGGGTCCTTGACACGGCGAGTGGGCTTCAACGAGCAGGAAGCAGCGACAGTGGTGGTGCTAGGAATGACGTCCCAAGTCTGAGTGTGTTGAGTGAGGGTGACGAAGCCGCGGGTTTTGGTGATGGTGGTCGGCTTGGGTGTGATGGTGGAAGTGCCACGACCAGAGGTGATCGTTGCGGCCTCGGCAGTCTCTGTGATGGTCTCGACGACAGTGCTGGTGATGTTGACAACCGGAGTCTCGACATTGCTGACAGTCACAGTAGGAGTCACTGTTGAAGTCTGCTGCTCGCCAACGGTAAGAGAGAAGTCACGTTGGTAGGCAATGGGCTCGCCATCATCGCCGTTGTTGGAGATCACGAGAAGCGACCATGCTCCATCGTAAAGACGCTCTTTGGGCCAGTCCTCGCAAGTGATCAATTGAGGAGCATCGTCAGGCTGCATGGGAGTCTCGGAGCATTCAGTCTGGTCGCCAGTGGGGTCGATGAAGACGTTGTGAGCCGTGTCATCCTGGCATCCTGTGAACTCTTGGATGGCTGTAAATGGATCCGACGAGTTGCTGTTCTGGAAGAAGGTGCCTCCGCTGGTGAAGTCGACTCCGAAACTCTCGCAGTCACCAAAGACCGAAGGGACAAGAGATAGAAGAGCGAGAGTAGCGCCGGTAGCTCTGAGAGACGGCATTGTGGTGTGATATCGGGAAAGACCGTGTGTAGCTGAGCAACGAAAGATGTGATGGATAGTAAGCAGGATGTTCGAGAAAAGAAGGCGATGCATAACCTATATGCGATTTCTATAAGAAGGATTGTGGGTATCGCAGAGCCTGTACCGTGTGCATATGCCTGGTCAACCCGCCCATCGCTCTAGCGAAAGGCAAAAAACGAGCTACTTCGTGGCGATACAACCCGACGACACGCTCGGTGATCCCTATGGGGTCGTGCTAGGGCCGTATTTTTGGCCGCGATTCGTGACTATAGGGATCGCGGGACAGACAATTGTTGCCACTCCGTCTCCTTGGCGAGTGTAGAATAGGGAGCCCAGACGACCATGTGCAATGGTTGGAGCGGCTTCACAGACGAGGCTGCATATACTTCAACTTGGCATAAGCCCTTGTGATAATGCAGCTTGTTAAGGTTCACTGACCTTCTCCTTGGAAGTGAAGGAGTTCACCAATGCGAGCAAGGTTGAACACGCACGAGCTGAGCATGCAGGGCATGATGAGATCTGTGGGATCTCTGTTCGGACATACTGCACGTGGATCTGAGCTACCGACTTGTGCTCCACTTATCGTTGACATCTCCAACAACGGCTCAAGACGGTTGATAGACGCACTTATCCTGTGTCTTTTGTCCGAACGCTCGTCTCTGTTATTCTTGTCATGATGCATGCACCACCTGACGACGCAGTGGCAGCAATGAGGTCGGTACGTCACAAGCGTCCAGGGGTGTCCTACCTTGAAACCTGCAAACCTGTAGATCATCGAAGCCACAACAGTGATAAGATGAGGCACATATACAGACGGATCGCAAGCCACTCCGCGCCTCCCAGCGCCAGGAAGCAAAGCTAAACCCACGACCCGGTACCTCAAAGAGCAGTAGGGCGGGCGATTCAACCTACGCTACTGCAGGTCCGGGATGCTATTCTCAGTATATCTGCGCATCACCCATCCGGTCCATCATCGAGGTGGATATTTCGCTTCGACATTTCCATAAGCGAGCTTGCCGTCTGCCCTACACAGAGTTTTATAGACTCGAAGAATTGTCCGAAGCCAAAAGTGGTAATCATGCGGCTCATTGCTCTGCAGAACCCTGCACATGCAATGCGACGTTCGATCCACATGTCGCTACGAACGGTGTCAACGAAGACCTCACCTCCGTCGTTTGTGAACAGGCGCGAGAAACATCGGCCGTTCGCGCCGTTGAACGGCGGGCAGTTTCAATACTGTTTTGTCAGGAAGGCTTATGCTCAACTGGCTATAGTCATACCTCCTACGCCAGCCCGCATTCTGTTTCCCCTAGGGTCGTCTGAGCGTCCAGTCTACGCTCAAGCACTTGTTGCGAGAGAAAGCGGGTTAGCAAAGTCCGTTGAGCTTGGTGGATACTGGTAAGGTCGCCAAGAGGCTGTGCGGGTATCAGATCCGATGGGGTGCCGGTTTGCGCTAGGAGATCCTAAACGCAATACAACGGCTATTCTTGTCAAGTGCCGGAGACGATGGTCCTGAACGGTGCGCTACAGTGGAAGCGTTTACTGTTGGCAACTTGATTGCTGAGGAGCGTTTGGTCGACACCATGTGGATTTTTGCTAGAAGAACTTTGCGTGGAAAACCACGTTGTTCGTGTCGACAATGTCTGGAGTTTGTTGAGGATCGGCCAATTTGGATCCATTTAAACCGAAGGCAGGGGTACGATGATCCATCAGGCTGGTCGAGCGATAGGCTGACTAGACTGCCAAACTCCTTGATATGTTCAGCCTCATACTCAGCGCATGTACAAGACATGCTTGCTTTACACCAGTGTCTGCATATATGAGCCTCATGCACTACTCCGCGCCCTTGCTGTGATGCTAAAAAGAGTGACTAGACCTCAGGCTGTCGTTTAGCGCGCAGCCACGGCTTGAACTCGAAATCTGTAAAGTCTCAAACAGTCGCCACCCAGAACAGTCTTCGCTTTCGAGTACACCCCCATCATACTGCTTCCAATGAGATCGGACGCCCGACTGGGATCAAATCTGCTATTATGAGCACAACCCTACGAATATTCCGTTTGCTTCAGCGACACGAGCGCTACGCAGCGACAACGACGACTCTGTACTTACAGCCCTCCATGCTTAAAAATCGAGCAACGAGAACCAGGTAGAGGTATGAGGTCTAAGCCTATCAACCTTTTCAGAGATTTCCAGTCCACTCACCAACAGCTATGCGTGAGAGGCCTTTTCTGCAGACACCGAGAGGGCCATGTTTGCTTGTCGTGGCCGGAGGCTGGTCATCGTTGCTTCTTGTACTGGATATCCAGGTAAAGTCTTCATCAATCAGCATCCTCGCTGGCGCAATTGGTAGCGCGTTCGGCTGTTACTCGATTCCGCCGTATCTCAGATACGGAGCTTCATAGCATACCGGAAGGTTAGTGGTTCGAGCCCACTGTGAGGAGTTCATCTCGAAAGAGAAGAGCTCTGTTCTTTTGGATTCTTTTTGCTCTGGCGGTCCACTTGTTCCAAGCACCAGTGTCGTCTGTGTTGGGGTGTGCATGTTTCTCAAGGTTGTGTATCGTCGACAGCTGCCGCCTCGTCCAGACTGCAGCGTACTCGTAATTCTGGACCCCAAGCATGACGAAGATCTGGCCTTTCCATTGCAGGGGTGTGCTGAGCCTCGCGTTCATCGCTATTTGCTTAAACAAGGATTCTACTGTCGCAGAGAGTCATACGGTTATATGGAATGGGACGAAGCGTGCCTTCCAGGTGTGCGATGGTTGATTTGAGCTGACCTCCAGCAGCGCAACGCCGAATATAGCCGCACTCGCTCGAGTTTATCGCGAGTCTGAAAATTGGAGAAGACTTCATATTCCTCGTTGAATGGTAAGATCTACATATGCGGTGGTTAGTTGCTAATGTGACAAGCAGACGTATCGACCGGCTTTCGATGGTAAGCACGACTGGATGGACGTCAAGACCGTATGTAAACTTGTACACGCGGTCTCTTATCAGCATTCCTAGCTGTGGGTGGGCATCTACGTATATGTATATGTATGTCTGATCGGAAGATTGAAACGCTCCGTGTGCTTGTTGATAATGTGCTTCTATATACATGTATCCATGTGTTGTACCTGGTACTGAGTGTGATGTGCATCAATGATGTACATGTAGGCCACTTTGCCATCCAACGTTTGACTCTTCCTAGATCTGCAAATTGATCAAGCTGGCGCATGCTTGAACATAGCAGCTCCAACGTGTTTGCGTTACCGTGAAGAGAGGACACCCACATGAATGCAGTACAAACAATCGTTTCCATTGACCCTGTTGGCTGAAGCTGATACTGTAAACCATCGGAGCCTCTGATAAAGGTCAATGTTAATAAATGGATCGCACAGATAACCCCATACCCTAGAACAACCCAGCGCAACCCTAAAGTCAAAGCACATGTAACGTACCCCGCACCCTAGTGAATCATGTAAGCAAGTGAATCGCTTTTCTCTAAAATACCACAACCTTACTTCAACACGCAACTATACAACCAAATAACGCGTAATCATCTCTAAACAAAGGCGATTTACTCTTTGCTATCTAGGCTATCGAACTAGGTCAAATATATAGTATTTAGCTTGTAGCACAGCAGTACAAAGTCCCAAATTCAACACTAAGACAGAGAATGAACAGAATATAATCAAAGTACAATTCTGCCTTAGGAACGTAAAGGCTTACCTTAAGCGAAGAGAAGGTACTAGTTTAGAAGATTCTCGAACTAGATTGCTAAGGAATACCTATCAGACTCGATAAACTCTAAGATTTTATAAGCTTAATCACTTAAGCCTAAGGCGTACTACCAGTTAGATCAAAATGGGCATACAACTTTGTTAAAAGGACTATAGGACTTCAGACTTGGATGACAAGAAGCCTAAACTATAGGCAAGCCCTAAGCAAAGACCTAAAGTTAATTAAGGAGTGGTTTGATGTGATATTAAACACTAAAGCTAAGTATAGGATTTGTGATAAAGACATCTACAACTTCAATAAAACTAGATTCTAGATAGGCTAGATCTGCTTAGCAACTGTTGTTATATCATCTAAGATATCTGTAAGGCCTAAGTAGGTCTAAGGCTATAGCTAGGAGTAGATTACTATGATCTAGGGCATCAATTCTTAAGGCTAGGCTCTACCACTATTCATCATCTTTAAGGGTAAGTAATATTAGTCTACCTAGTTTGATGAGGACTTCCTAGAAGACTAGCAGCTTTCCCTAAGCTCAAATAGATGGACTATAAACCAGCATAGCCTTAAGTGGCTAAAACACTTCGATCTACATACTCAATCAAAGTCTAAAGGTCAAAAAAGGCTCCTTATTATAGACGCCCATAAGAGTCATAAATCACCTAAATTTATTAACTATTGCTTTTAGAATAACATCATCTGCCTTTAGATGCCTCTAGATGCTTTGTATCTACTTTAGCTGCTTAATGTTGGTTGCTTCAGTCTGCTTAAAACTGTATACTTAAAGTAGATCGAGCACTTGGTTAAAAACAAGATTCACCATATTACTAAAGTCGAGTTTTTACCAGCATTTAAGCAGGCTTTTAACTAGGTATTCACTCTAAGCAATATCTAGGGAGCCTTTAGAGGCTCTAGTATCTTTCTATTTGATCCTAAGGCTGTGCTATCTAAAGTTGGTCTAGCTATAAGGACACCAAGCCCAGAATTGCTTACTAAGTTAACTTAGGAGCTTCAAACTCCTTTAAATACATATGAAATAGATCTTCAATCATCATTAGTATTAAGTAAGGTAGCTTCCTACTAAGACTCCTCACCAAGTCATATTCATTAGGCTATTTAACAGCTTATAAAAGGTGCTCAATAGATAGCTACTATAGCTATAATAATAGCTATATAGATCAAGGATCTTAAGAAGGTAAATGTGGAAGTAAGGAGGCGTAAGGTCCGAATAAACAAGTTCCTATCATTTGAGGATAGGTTATTGATTAACAAAGCAGATGTCTTAGGTTCTTAAGATTATGTTAATCCTTAATTACTCTAGGTTAAAGTTGAAAATGCTGGTGAAGGAAGTTTAGGTTTATCACATAAAAGGAAGTGTAGGCTTTACTAAGAAGAAGGACACACAAAAAGAACTTGCTTTGCATCAAAGTAGATATATTAGGAATGTTCAGTCTTAATTTCAATATATTTACTCTAGTGGTCGTTGAATAATCGATTTTTGAAGTTGAGTGGTATAAAAAAGTGATTCACTTGCTTACATGATTCACTAGGGTGCAGGGTACGTTACATGTACTATGCAAGAGATTGATCACATATGTACATGTACTAGTTGAAGTGTCAGGTATGATCTCTGACCGTTACACGTAACATTGCTCAGGCATACGAGTAGACCAAATAGGTTTGAACATCTTGAGATTCACAAAAGATCTGTACTCAATGGAGAACAATACAACACGTGACAAAGTTTTCGTGTTTCAATAGACCAGGATTGTTGCAGACACCCAAATGCTTCATTGTTCCAACCCAATGACAATCCTCCGAATGTTATCGTTGCAACCATCAGAGGAACGATCGCTCACAGTAGCTATCACTTGATACTAACACAATGTCGATGAAGAAGCCTTCACCTGGCCATGTTAGCGCACATGCTCTGGAGACTCGAGGTGACTTGACCCTTGATCTACTCCCGTCTCATCTCATCTCACTTCACACCACTTCACTCTCATTGAACTGAGTAAGTTGGATGCTTCACCGTGAGCGAGTGGATAGCGTATGATCAACTGAACTCAATGCCTAATGAGGCTGACAGCAAGTGATCATGTGAGCACGTGACTGTGAGGTGGCAGGTCGCGAACATAAGTATGGACTGCCGGCCACATAACCTACCTTGCTCCAACCACATACACGACTCCATACAACAAGTGGAGTGATCGGGCTGATGCACTGTGACACTCCACGCTAGCGTCCTTCCATGATTGTTCTGAGGTTGAATACCTTGCGAGCCGAAGCCAAAAGGGCTGAGAAGCACACAGCCTATCCAACACAGCTTCAGGTAAGACTGCCGCATTTTTTTGCAACTCCGATGAAATACATGGCTACCAGCAGAACCTTGTTGGTCACTTTTCAGAGCAAAACTTTGAAGTGAGGTGAGCTTCTGGTGGCGACGCGAATGGTTCGGTAAAGTAAATCTCAACCTGCCAAGCACACGCACGGGCCTGACCCTTTGCCTACTTGCTAGATACTCTGAAATTCCTGGCCTGCGAAAAAAGCTCGACCTCCTCCATCCTCACCTCTCTACCACCCCATACCAACCACACAATATGAGCGACGAAGTTTACGACGGTGCCATCGGCATTGACCTTGGTATGCTGCGCCGCGCCCGCGCGCTTTCTGGAAAATTTTGGACTCCAGCTTACACCGCTTAGGCACCACCTACTCTTGCGTTGCCAACTACGAGGGCAATGGCGTTGAGATCAGTATGTGAAATCAATTCTAGCAGTCCCAGCGACAATGCGCTGACAATGCCTTCTTTAGTCGCCAACGACCAGGGTTCCTTCACCACCCCTTCTTTCGTCTCCTTCACCGCTGAGGAGCGTCTGATCGGTGAGGCCGCCAAGAACCAGGCTGCCATGAACCCCATCAACACCGTCTTCGATGTCAAGTGAGTAGGATCAAAGAAGAGCGCATAACGGAACAATCTCTGACAGCCATTTCAGGCGTCTTATCGGCCGCAGATTTGATGACCCCACCGTCAAGAAGGACATCGAGTCCTGGCCTTTCAAGGTCGTCGACGACGATGGATCCCCCAAGGTCCAGGTCGAGTACCTCAACGAGACCAAGACTTTCTCTCCCCAGGAAGTGTCCGCCATGGTCCTCGTCAAGATGAAGGAGATCGCCGAGACCAAGCTCGGCAAGAAGGTCGAGAAGGCCGTCATCACCGTCCCCGCCTACTTCAACGACAACCAGAGGCAGGCCACCAAGGACGCTGGTGCCATTGCTGGCCTCAACGTTCTCCGTATCATCAACGAGCCTACCGCCGCCGCTATCGCCTACGGTCTCGGTGCCGGCAAGTCCGACAAGGAGCGCAACGTCCTCATCTACGATCTTGGTGGAGGAACTTTCGATGTCTCCCTCCTTCACATCCAGGGCGGTGTCTTCACCGTCAAGGCCACCGCTGGTGACACTCACCTTGGTAAGTTTTCGCTTCTTCGAACTTTTAATCATATCTATGCTTACAAGATGGATTTTAGGTGGTCAGGACTTCGACACCAACCTCCTTGAGCACTTCAAGAAGGAGTTCGAGCGCAAGGTATGTTGCAATTTTCTCCCGCAATCACCGGAAAACCTTTGCTAACAAAATACGCTACAGACCAAGAAGGACATGTCCAACGACCCCCGTGCCCTTCGCCGTCTGAGAACCGCTTGCGAGCGTGCCAAGCGTACTCTCTCCAACGGTACCCAGACCACCGTCGAGATCGACTCCCTCTTCGACGGTGAGGACTTCAACTCCCAGATCACCCGTGCCCGTTTCGAGGACATCAACAACAAGGCCTTCCAGGGCACCATCCAGCCCGTTGAGCAGGTCATCAAGGATGCCGCCATTGAGAAGAGCAAGGTTGACGAGATCGTCCTTGTTGGTGGCTCTACCCGTATTCCCAAGATCCAGAAGCTCCTCAGCGACTTCTTCGGCGGCAAGAAGCTCGAGAAGAGCATCAACCCCGATGAGGCTGTTGCCTACGGTGCCGCCGTCCAGGCCGGTATCCTCTCAGGCAAGGCCACCAGCGCCGACACCGCTGACATGCTCCTGCTCGACGTTGTTCCCCTCTCCCTTGGTGTCGCCATGGAGGGCAACATCTTCGCCCAGGTCGTTCCCCGTGGTACCACTGTCCCCACTATCAAGAAGAGGACCTTCACTACCGTTGCCGACAACCAGCAGACCGTCCAGTTCGTAAGTGCTATACATCTCCGGTATCCATTACGTGCTTTGAACTCCACTAACAATTATTCTAGCCCGTTTTCCAGGGAGAGCGCGTTAACTGTGAGGACAACACCTCTTTGGGCGAGTTCACTCTTGCTCCCATCCCTCCCATGAAGGCTGGTGACGCCGTTCTCGAGACTGTCTTCGAGGTCGATGTCAACGGTATCCTCAAGGTCACCGCCACCGAGAAGACCTCCGGCCGCAGCGCCAACATCACCATCAACAACTCCGTCGGCAAGCTTTCTTCCTACGAGATCGAGAAGATGGTTGAGGACGCCGAGAAGTTCAAGTCCAGCG
>Ga0265797_10001907_pt1 | contig 36160 bp, 26 predicted proteins | sample P2T30metagenome_FD_192433 | JGI IMG/M metagenome (GOLD analysis project Ga0265797, IMG submission 192433) | Plant litter microbial communities from East Loma Ridge, Irvine, California - P2 T30 | ecosystem: Environmental > Terrestrial > Plant litter > Unclassified | place: USA: California...
CATTTCACACGAGGTAATCCCTCACTCGCCCATCTCAAGTCTCCCACCCCAGCACCATTGAGAGACCAACATCAATAACCAACACTCCCATCGGAAACGCGAATCACACACGGTAATACTATCCCGCTCCGCCTACAGTTCTCACTTCTTGACCACTAAGAGAGCACAATTTCCACCGACCGATTTTCTCGAAGTACGTAGCTATCAAACTCATAGCTATTCTACTGACACCACAATCTTTCAATCTCTCTCTCTCTCAATCTCTCTCACAATCTGTCGTAATTCTTTCTCTCTCTGTCTCTCCCTCTCTCTCTCCAAAAAAAAAAACAAGACTTTTTCCAAACAAACTCCTCACTTCTTCGCACTCTCCAACTTGTCCATCCTCTCACGAAGCCCACCAAGAGCAGCCAGGACCTGCTTCTCCAACGAATCCTCCTTGCCATCCCCAGAAGCCTCCTGAACCTCCCTCTTAGTCTCCGAAGAGGCGAACCTGCGCCTGAGAACCATCTCCGACTCACGCAACGGGGCCTGGACGCGCCTCTGCTGCACCTTGGCGTGCAAGCCCATGGTCCTGAGGGCGCCCGGGCTGGCGTCGGCGAGCTCGACGTCGGCGTCGCTGCCGATGTACTGGTGGACGGCGTGCGCGCTGGAAGCGGCGCTGGTGACGGCGGGCTGCGACTGCTGCCTGGACTTTTGCGCTGCGAGGACTTCGTTGCGGAGCTCGACGATTTGCTCCTCGTTGGATTTGGGTCCGCGGATGCTCTCCAGCTCGGCTTTGAGGAAGGCGATCTGGGCTAGCTGGTGGTCGATGAGGCGCTGCCAGGGCTTGGAGTCGTCTTCAGAGTCGGTGTCGGGTGAGGAGAAGACGTCCTTCTTCGGTGGGGTGGCGGCCGACTTGGACTTGTATTTCTCTTGAGCCAGGGTGGTGCTCGGGGCAGCCTTGGCTGTGGTGGCTTGCTTGTTGGAAGAGGCCGAGAGGGCCTTCTCGAACGGCTGAGTAGGATAGTCCATGACTTCGTTGTACCAAGACGGGACTTTCTTCAGCGATTGCTCGTGTCCCTTGGCGGAATCGGTCAGGAGGTTGCCTACGTCGTACGCAGACTGCATTTTCTTCGCATCGAAAGAGGTGTAGCCGAGGGCCTCCATGTCTGGGATCAAGGTGCTGGCGCCACGGGCGATGGTAGAAGACTTAACATTGTCGATCTTCGGCGGATCGCTCACGGCAGCGGCGGCTGATGAAGCAGGAAGCGAGAGCGGGATGAGGGCCTTTTCGGCGGGATATCTCACCAGAAGCCCATGGCCGTCGTCGTCCTTGCGCGGCTCTTTCAGGAAGACGGCGGGCGAAGCAGCCGGAGGCGTGACTGAGATGACTGGCGTGAGGGCAGTCGGTAGAAGCTGCTGAGATTGAGGCTGGACAGGGAAGCTGTCGGCATCGCGAACAATCGGAGAGCCGGTGCTCGCCTTGTAGGTCTCGACGCGGACGCGGCCACGAGACGGAGTGAGAGTCTTGGTAGGAGATGGGGAAGCCGAAAGAGCCTCGTTTTTTGTAAGGTGCTGAGGCGTGTTAGGAACCGCAGGAGTGAACACCGGAGAAGACGAGCGCAAGGGCGAAGGCCTAGCACTCGGGTGACTGTAGCTGAAGGTGGTCTCTGGTGAAAGCTGAACGCCCGCGGTAGACTTCGCAAGCAAGCTCGTCACATAGTCAGACCGAGAACCAGATGAAACGCTGCGGATGTCAAGTCCCTCGAGCAGGTCCATTCTAGACGGGTCATGGGCCAGCTCCGGGTAAACGAGTGGGATGCTGCCCTTGCTGGAGCTTCTGCTAGAAGTCCTGCCCCTGATCAAAGGCGGAGGCTTGGACGCCGTTGGGATCTTAGACGGCAGCTGGCGTGGTTGCACAGTTGAGTTCGGGAGGGCCGGTGATGATGGAAGTTGGCGCACATGCTCGAGCACGTCAGGCATAGACGGCGACGGCTTGAACATGCCAGTGAAGTGCAAAGTATCCGACGAGGCCTGAGTTGAGAGACCTCCTCCCTTGGTGCTCCAATCATCCTCGTAGATGCTGGGAGAACGGACGACATTGAGGTCGCCGCCCTTGTAGTAGTTCTCAGGGTTCTCACGGAGACCATCGAGGCCCAGGTCATCGGCGCATTTCTTGACCTCCTCGAATGAGTGCTCGCCTTCCAAGTCAGGGAAGTGACCCGCCTTCATGGAGTAGACGCTCGGCGTCTTGACGATAGTCGGCAAGTTCTTGTACGCGTAGGTGCCATACTTGGTGGGACTTGTGCGGTCATCGGCACCAATCAACTTGACAGTCTCGCGCGTGGGAGTGTCGTCCTCGAAGATCTTGCGGTGGAGCGGCGAGGTGAGCTTGGACTCCGGGATCTGCTGCATCTCCCTCTTCGGGGTGGTGACATTTGGAGCAGTGACAGGGTTTCTCTGCGACATTTTGTTCAGGATTGCGGCTTGGTTCTCTGAGCGCTCCTTTTGGGCCTCCAAGATGCGGTCGGCCTCATCTTGTTCAGCCTTCAACTTCTTCTCGTGCGGTGGGGTGTTTTTCGCCGGTGGGGTCGGCGGGTTCATGCGATCGAAGTACTGCAGGCTCTTTGTACGAAAGACACCGCTGACGTCGGGCTCGTTTGAGACCTTGCTGTGCTCATCTTGTTGCTCCAAATGCGGCTGCGGCTGCGATGCAATGCGCCTCTGCTTGGGCCGTTGCTCGCGCGCAGGGGTCTTGCTGCCAACAGAGGCAGAGTTGATCTTATCATGAGGGTTGACGTGGCGAGTGTTGATCTGGCGAGTGCTGGTGCTCTTTTGGTGTTCAGTGCCAAAAGAAAGATGTGACTTAGTCATGTCTGAGGCAAGGACAACGTCGGAAGCCTTGCGGGTGAACATGCCTAACCTCTTCGATGGTGAGCGACCGAGGCTGGCCTTTTGCGGGTTGGTACTCAAGACCGCTTTGGCCTTGGGAGGAATAGCCTCGCCACCATGATCACCGTGCTTCTGGCCCAATGACAATGTCTGGTTGGAGGAGTGCGAAGTGCGAGAGGAGGTAAGACCCAGCTTCTCGAAGATGCCCTTCTTTGGGCTGCTTGGCTGCTCTCCGCTGGTGACCCAGTTGAGAACGCCGCCTTTCTTCTTCTGAGGGCCATTGTGACCGACAGACTTGCTGAATTCAGATGAGTCAAGCTTTGGGGTGTACTTGAAGACTGGGGTAGGTTCAGTCTCGTTGCTTGACTCCTTTGGATCAAGCTCCTCATGGAAGCCCTCGATGAAATTGCGGTCGGTCGGATTGCCTTGGCACCCTTCTTCGGGGATCAGCTTGAGCGGCGGCGTCAGACCCGGATTGACGAGAGATGACTTAGCTTTGCTTGGTGCCGTCTGTTTGGCCATCAGGTTTGAGGTAGGTGAAGTGTCGCCTAGGCGGAAGTTCTCGCGGTAGGCGGGATGAACGGAAGTCGGCGGAGTGAGCTCAAGCGTGGCCATCTCCTGATCGAGGGTTTCCTGGCGGAGCACGTTCTCAGCTGCCGTAGCCTGCTGGTGAAAAGCGTTGCTGCGAAGACGGTGGGCCTCCACTTCGGCGGCGCGCAGAGCGAATGCGTTTTGACCTGGAGTGATGGAGCGAACCGAGAGCGGCAGATCGTTTGGATCCAGAGAGACCATGCGACGGGCAGATGTTGAAGCTGCTTGTAGTGGCGAAGCCTCCGGGATGCCGTCCAGAACGGTGCCCCTGATGGGCGGCGACACGCGCCTGCGGTGGGGGTTTGCCATGTTTGGCGGAGTGAAGGCAAGGAAAAACAGAAGAAAGGGAGTGACCTAACTCTTGTAATGCTGTTAGCGTGTGCCAATGATGGTATTGCCGCGCGACGATGGTAAAACAAAGGCAGAACGGTCAGTGATTTCCGACTTTTTATTGAAAAAAAAAGGCGAAAATGATGTCCGTGAAGAAGGAACAACAAGCGGTGCGCTCGCGTCAACAAGATATAAAAGTGGCTCGAGCGCCCGCTCGCGGAGTCACCCTCGCCTTGACCTCATCTTACTCAGGCCACTGTGCATGCGCGGATAAACGGCTCACCGTCACTGTCCTCACATGTACACGGCAGTCCACGGCATAGATACCATGTATTGACCGACTCTCTTCTCTTCACGTCAAAGTCATCCGGGACCGTATGGCATGCATGAGTGAAAGAAGTAAAACAGCTTCGCATTCAATCGACCGCCGAGGGGGTTATATCAAAAAAGGTACTCAAAGAGATAAAAAGAAAAGGAGGCGAGACAAAAGAAGCAAATCAACACTGTACCGGTTCACCCAGCCAGTCCTGCTGCCTCCTCACACATTGAACGCCGCCCGCGCCAAACTTCAGAATGAATAATCTTTGGTGCTTGTAATTGTTGCTGTCGTTTTGGTTGGGAACGAGGGAACATCGTGGCCGAGGGTTCCGTGACGGCCTGATGTTGTCGGTCTTGTCTGCTGCTGGGGTTCCGTTGCGTCGATTACAGCAATATGCAGCCCTTGCCCTTTTCTGGAGAAGCTGTTAGTCTCGAAGCAACGTGCGGTCGTGGGATAGGGGTTACAAACTCTTGGGCTTCTTGGTTGCAGGTGGTTCGAGCGCTGCTACAATAGCCTGTCCCAACGTTAGCTCATAGTCGAGACCGTATCTATCAGATGTAATGAACTTACCTCGTCGAACACGTCCTTCAATTTGAACTGCGTGAGAGCCGAACACTCGACGTACTTGACGGCGCCAAGGTCTTTGGCCATGCGCTCGCCATCCTCCTTCCGCACAGGTTGCATCTTCTGCTTGCTAAGCTTCTCGCGCACCTGTGTGTCATCACGCAAATCTGTTTGCGTGCCGACGATGAGGCAAGGCACTCCAGGGCAGTGGTGGTGGACTTCAGGGAACCACTTCTCCCGGACGTTCTCGAAACTGGCAGGTGAAGTGACGGAGAAGCAGACCAGAAAGACGTCGGTCTGCGGGTATGAGAGCGGGCGCAGGCGGTCGTAATCTTCTTGTCCTGCGGTATCAAACAGGCCGAGTGTGTAGGGCTCATCGCCGATCCTAGGGTATATTGTCAGTGGAGTCCTTGTGCGTTGAGATGGCGATTTACACACATTACCGTCACTGCATAGTTGTCGAAGACTGTCGGCACGTACTCCGAGGGGAATTTGTTCGTCGTGTAACTGATGAGCAAGCAAGTTTTGCCGACGGCACCGTCACCAACCACAACACACCTGTGAGCATAGCATGTTAGTCGTCAACCGTGGCGGCAAGTGCAGCATCAATCCAATTCAGCGATTCACTTTCTCCTCCATCTTTTCAATATAACCCTGTCATATCACGAACCCGTATACCAGCATTGTTCCGCCCCACCAGCCCTAACCGCACCCACCGCAGATCCACCAGACAATGAACGGAGCTATACGTACTTGATCGTAGCGACAACCATCTTGATGACAAGAAGAGAGTTTCGACAAGAGTTCTCCGCGGGTTCAAAGGGCTAAACAGTTCCTCGAGTCCTCGAAGCTCTTTCCTTGCAATTCCAAATGCGCCTCGGCTTCGTATTCGATCACGTAATTCCTCCTACTACTCCGGCGGAATATGACACACGAGCTTCTGCTGCTACTTCCTCTTTCAAAAACCCTAGTCGCTGTCGAGCTGGAGCACGTGTTCGGTCGGTCGGTCCGGGGGGTAGGTAGGTGGATGGATGGCTGGGTCGGTGAATCCTCTAATCGCGGCAGCAGTATGCGCTCGGGTATCCTCTCGAAGCAATCGCGGGTGTGTATCTTTCAAGATAGGCGTAGAAGCGGACGGGAGATTTCAAAGGATGTAAAGCGATAGCAGTGGGAGCAGAGAAACAAGAGTGTAGTCGTCGTAAGTGGAATCGAGCGAGCCAAGCACGACGTTGGGCCGACGGGCGGGTTTTCCACGTGGCAGCGAAGCAGGGAGCAAATGACGGGAAGACAGGGCGGTGGTGCTGGGCCTTGCTTGTGAAGAAGATGGCGCGCGGCTTGGGCAGAGAGACAAGACTGTGAGTGCTGCAGTACTGTAGTGAGGCGGCTCACGGGAGTACGGTTTAGGTAGGTCAGTAGTCGTCCAAGCAGCGAGCCAACCCTTCCTTCCCATTCTTCAAACAGAGCGAGTCGAAGTCTCTCCATCGCAGCCGCCCCCCGGTTTTGGCTGGACCGGCCCGCCCGCCCTTTCCCTTCCGACCTGGGGCCCATTGAGAGCCTAGACGTTGGGAAGAGGGGCGACTCCGCGAAATGTTCGGTGTGTTGTCACATGTGTTGCCCTGTGTTATGCTCTACCTTATGTCAAACGAGCTCGACATTATTGTTGACATGTCGTATCGAAACCTGCAACGCATCTACAGGCCATGATGAGAAGCTCCGAGTTCCGTGCGTCTTCAAGGTTCATGCACATGTCGGGCGGCAAACGGCTTAATGACATGTGCTGCAGCAGTAAGTCCTCGGGCCAAGGGAATCACGTGGTGGTGACTTGGGCAGAAACCTGTATATTGGAAGAAGGCTTACAAGAAGGCAAGCATCGCGACGGTAGGAAGCTTGCCCCAACTTTCTAGAATGCTTATGTGGAACATTACTAGTATCGTGGTCTCCGACGTCTGTACATGCCAAAGTTCGTTGAATGCAGGCAGGCGTGGGCGAACGTCTAGGTTCCATCGCTCGACTTTGTGAATATCTTCAGCGGCAAAGGGATTAGATTCAGATGATGACCTACAAAACTCAACAGACTTTAGCATGAAAGTAGGAGGTAACCCAAGTCAAGAACAAAGGAAGAGACCCTGATTTCGTGGCACAATCAAACAAGTTCAACGCTGTTTCGCAAATGCTTAGGTATCTATCTATCTCAGGCCGGGTATATCGTAGGATCTCGTAGGTCTAAAATGCCACTCTCAAAACAGTCAGACCAATGCTCGTAGAAAAATCATTAACGCCATGCACCCGAGTGCTTCCCGGTATCCCTGATGGGTAATCGCCTCTTGAACGCCAGGTAGTTAGGTAGGGTGCCGTGCCGCGTGTCCAAACCTCGGCCGGCCCGCTACATGTAAATGCAGCACAAAGTAATCCCAAGATGTCGTGCAAATCGTGTTTCATCCAAGATCAAGCAGGATAGTATGTTTGCTTGACCGTTCTGCTGGTGCGCTGCGGCTATCGTAGCCTCTTCGCACTATTGCTGGTTCTCAGCATTTTCGAACTGTTGCTGCTCCTCAGTCCTCGACTGCTGCCTCGACTGCTGAGAGCCCGTCTCAGCATCGGCTCCTCTTCACCTTCTTCACTATCGATAGACGCGCGGAACGAGTGCTCTGGGTCTTCGAAATAAGCGCTGCTTTGCCGTCTAACGGCAGGCTCAGGAACCGCGGCGCCGATGACAACACCCTTGACGTGCTGCTCCATGTCGTCGAGCTTGTAATTCTCCATCAGGAAGCTGAGGAGGATGACGGGGATCGCAACGCATGCTGCGACGATAAGGATCTTGGTCATGGTCTCTTGGTATGCGCGGTTGATGGCAATGCGCGTGGTGCTTCCCATCGGCCAACCGGTCGACGCGAGGCCGATGTTGGAATAGATGTCCGCAGCTCGGTCCCTGGTCTCTGCAGGAAGGTACAAGGCCAGCTTCTTCGGTACAGTGGCTGTCCAGATCGCGCCGGAGATAGCTGAACCGACAGCGCCGCCAATCTCCATGAAAGTGAGGAAGATGGCAGTTGCGGCTGCAACCTCTTGATGGTTTGCTGACGCCTGAACGCCCAGCTGAGCGGGCACGTTGAGCATACCACCACCAATACCGACGAGAGCTGTGGTGGCGACGAGCGATGCGGTCGTGGCGCTCTCCACGCGGTAGATGATCATCGACACGAGGCCGAGGAAGTAGACGCAGGCGCCGAGAGTGACGAAGAACTTATAGTGCGCCGTGTACTTGATCATAAAGGAAACGCAGAAGGAGGTGATGGTGGCTGCGAAGGTCCACATTTGGACGATACGACCTGCATCAGTCACGGACTTGCCATGGACGACAAGGAGGTACGACTGGAAGTAGGGGTACACCGAAAGATAGTAGGCCACTGTTTGCGGTTAGTGGACAGCCATGCACTGACTCGACTTTGCAGACTTACTGAAATAGAAGAATGAGATTCCCAGACCCGCAAGGACTGTTCGATTCTTGAAGAGGCTGCCCGGGAAAAATGCTCTCGGGGCCAGCTTCTTGCTCCTCTCCCAGAACGGGAATGCGACCAGACATACGGTACCAACGAGAAGCATGGCCAACAGGTTCGGATCATTCCAACCATTCTTCGCCGCCAGTGTGAGCGGGATCAGCAGCAGCGAGAAAGCTGCACACAGCAGGACCAATCCGAAGACATCTAGCTCGAACCAGAGGTGCTTTGCGATTTGCCAGTAGGTCAGGCCTCGGAACGGCGAAGGCGGTAGGAGGCCACGTTTGGCAGCCTTGCGCTGGTTGGTGTAAAGGGAAAGAGCCAGCGGCAGGTAGCAAATAGGCAGAACGATGGCCCAGATACCGTAACCCCACCTCCAGCTCAGCTTGTCCAACAGCTTATCGGCCAGCGGCGAACCAATCCAGACGTTGACCAGGAACGGCAGGGTGGGGAGAGTCGAGCATAATGCGCGGTTGACCAGGTCGCTGGTATCGGCGATGAAGATTTGAATGAGGATCTGCAGGCCTGTACTGCCGGCCGAGTAGAAGACCTGCGCGGCTGCATATGTCTGGACGCTGTCCGACGCTGCTTGCTGCACGTAGCCGATGATGAAGATGAGGACCGACAGGGTGAAAGCTTCGAAGCGACCGAAGACGTCGGCGATCTTGGACATGGGTGGCTTGACGACGGACAGAACCACGCCCTGCACGACCAACACGGTCGCAACGAGCGAATGTGCCTTGAAGGCGCTTGTTGCGTAAATGGTCAGGTTGACTGTCGTTTGGCCCTCGAGCGAAGTGGAAAAGGCCAAGAGGCAGACCCCGAAGTAGGCGGCAAACAGACCCCAGCGTGACCAGGTGGACGAAATGGCCTCGAGCCTCTTGACGCCGACCTGGGCGGAGTACTGGCTCTCGTCATCGTCGTCAGACTCGCCTTCGCCAGTTCTGCTGCTGCTGCTGGCAACGGCGCGGTGCGGGCTCACAACCGCAAGCTTCTCCGTTGGCACGCCGCTCGGGCGCCGCGAAAGAGAAGCAGAGGTGGCGGGGTCCATGTCTGGTGAGACATTGTTGTCGTCAGTGATTGTCCCGTAGCTCATGGCCACGAGGGTGCAGGCGCATCAGAGGACGGCAGTGGATAAGAATGCTTGAGGTCGCAAGAATATAAGGGAAGCGTGAATGCGGCGTGGGAGCGTGCGAGGATCAGATAAGAAAGTGAAGAGTAATCAGATCGGGGGATTGAGAGTTAAGAATGCACGGGAGCTTGCAAGTGGGACGAACCTTGGAGAGGCAAGGATTCGGATTCCGACTGCGGCGGCGCTGTGATGCTAGCAGCAAGGGACTGCTGCGACGGGGGCAGCGCCGGGTTGAATAGTAGTGCTGCTGCGTTGGCAAGCGCGGCGCCTTGAGCCGAGAGAGGGATCGTAGATGGCGCGAGGGATGACTGTGACATGTTGACGGCGGATGCGGCAGGGTTAGGGAGCGACGACATCACCACCACCCACCGAGTTACGTGTATGGTCGAACAATAACAGATCCAATAGACGCGCTGCACCCGCCGGCCTCGTGCGAAAGGCGACACTGCGGGCCTCGTCAGTTAATTAGTTAGCACACGGGCCGGGCGCGGCGAATCGTGGGGCTCTCAGGTGTCACCGATACCTACTGTACCAAACGGACAATTAACGAACATGGCAGCCGTCGAGACTTCAAACCGTCGCCGCTGCTCACGTGGAAGATGGCGTACGAGTGCTAGAGTCACCCGATTATTCTTGTTGTTGTGGCCTGTTACAGGTATCACGCGCCACCAACAGCTTAACCTCGATCGGATCACCGCAAGATGTGATGAGATGGCGCCCAGCGCTGCTGCAAGATAGAAGCCAATAGGCACAACCAGCACGCTTTCAGTCTTGGCCAAGACAAGAGGACTTGTCATCACGGATTCAGGGGGCGTTATTGTTATTCATTATTCCATGTTTCCATCGTCGCCTCAGAATATTGGACGTGCCGCCGCAAGCGATCACACACTGCCCCGTTCTGCCTAGAGGGTGCGAGCGCGAGATTGGGTTTACGCGATGCGATGGGCATGATGTCCTACTGCTACGGCGTTACGTTGTACTGAAAGCATGGCCGGCGGTGTGAGGTATGGAGTAGTACATGTAAGACAGATATGCATGAAAGCCATTCGAACAATGACATACTAATGCGCAGGATCGTAGATCCTTTCGATGTGTTCGCATGCCATTTCTGCATCCACGATGTATTTTCGCATGTCCGCTGACGTCGGCGGCAACCTTGAACGCAAACATGAAGTTTGAAGCTTCCAAGCGAGAAAGCTGTCAGGCCGTCTCTTTGGCACGCTTCACCAATCCGCTATGAGTCGAAAACCGAGACTTGCTACACACACCGCTCCGATAGAGTCGTCGTATATTTTAGGCTACTATTAAGGACGGTGAGATCCGACCCTTGAGTCAAGGCAAGTTTTCTAGTGCGATCTGGAACGGTTTCATGAAGCGGGCATCAATTCTTTAGCTCGTTACAACCACAAAACGCTCAATAATGCATAATGCCACTACACCACTATACTCTCGTCGCGTTGTTCCCTGCACGCCGAGCATCCCCTGCAGCCTGACGGTAACAGTGCTTGTCGAAACACGCCTCGCAACCTTCCGGTAATTGCTCGTCGCGGTTTTTGATCGCGCAGGCCAAGCAGAGTCCCCAACCTTCCTCGCCGTCCTGCGAGGCTACCTGCTCGCCATTCGCAATCATGCCCCTCGTCTCGGTCTTTGAGTAGACGATCTTGCTCGTTGGCTGCCCCGAGTTGAAGCTGTATTCCTTATTGGGCAGATACACGATGAAGGTGGTGTTGGGCTCATCGCAGCCGAAGAACGTGGCACGGGTGTTCAATCCTTCATTAAGGAAGGTGCTGTTATCCGGGATGAACGGCATTCTGGTCAGGCCGGCGACTTGAGCCTGTACATATGTCTGAATGATCGAAGCGCCATCGGGGAAGTTGTCCTCGGTGTCGGCGCTGTTGTCGTTGACGATCAAGACGTCGGTGGGACGCTCGTCGACGATGAAAGGCCAGATTGGGCTGACTTGGTTCGAAAAGCCGCCATCGAGCAGGAGAAGCTGCTTGTCCGCAGAGACGCGACTGGAGCGTTCGTAGTTGTACCAAGGATTGTTGTAGAGGCCGAAGAGATCCTCGAAGACAGGGTCATGCACGAGGCTGATGATGCCCTGGAGAACATTGGCGAGGTCATCTTCGCTGCTGTTCGCCGGGCTAAGGACGGAGCAGATGGCCGGGAAGATGTCACTTGATGTGCCGAGCACGTAACCGAGATTGTCGTATTGGGTGACACACTTGCCTTCCTCCACAGGCTGACCATTGTCGAGCTCCGAGCCCAAGTATTTGACCGGTGTGAAAGCCGAGACACCATCGTCCCAAGAGCCGAACTCATATGGGTGGAACTCATACTGCGTAGCATTGTCCGGAGGTGTGCATTGGTTCTCGTCAGCCACGACGCCAACCGCAGTGATGATGGGGAAAGGTGCGTTGAAGTCGGTAAAATTTTGGTAGGTCGCAACGCTAGACATGTATTTCGACACGCCTCCAAAGCGGCCTTCAAGGAGTTGGTAGGACAAGAGGCGGCCCCAGGGGTCGATGATGGTGGTCGGGAAGCCGGCACCTTCCTTCAGCGCGACCTCTGTGGTGATAGCAGCGTATTGAGTAAGTCCGCTGAATGACAGCAGGTTGGCAGGAAGCAAAAGCGATCCGTCGAAAGAATCTTCCCAGAGGTTCTCCTGCAAATAGCTGATCGTAGGCCAGTTGTTACCGGAAATGGATGAGAGGAGCCACGCACCGCCTAGATAATCGTTAGCTTTCTGCTCGATGACAACGAAGAAACGTGATTAACGCAGGTCTTACCGGACAACCCAGCTTGATATGACAATGCCTGGTACAGGCCGCTGACACTTTCGTTGCTGTCACGAGCATCGAAAGCTTTGATGACACCAGCGCCTGCAAGAAGTGCCCGATAGCCTCCGCCGCTCGACGCAAGCGCAACGATTGGTTGACTATCGTTGCTAAATGAACCTTGCTTGGACAGCCATGCTGAGAGTGCAGCGTCTGCCTTTTCCTTCCGAGACGAAATGTAGCTGGACTCTTCGGATCCAAGTTCAGTAGCATCTCTCACAAGAGGAGTGTCCGGGCAATCGGCTGTTACTGGTTGATATGGACTGAGCGCTGCTCGTTTTCCAAGATCTTGCACGCCATCTGCATACAAAGGGCCGACAGCAGCAGGAGCTGGTGCAGGTGCTGCGAGGGCATTGCCGGAGAATAGGGTTAAAGCAGCGAGCGGAAGCGATTGCGGACGCATGTTTGCGTGTATAGCGAGGGACGATCGATGGCAGGCAAAAAAAGCAAAGGAGAGCAGATGTTCGTGGTTACCAGCAATAACTTACCTTGTGGCAGACTGGCGGGGCCAGCCTCCTACAAATAGACGACCGTTGACACTGTCTCCTGCGCCAAACGGCTAGCATTGGCATGGTTCAGGCGTTGGATAGGGCGAACGTGCAGAGGGGATGGACAGGCACGCAACGCATCGCGTTCGACATGAGGCCGACGAGTCCACGACCGAGCGAGATCCGTCCACGTCTTAGCGATGGTGACATCGGGGGCTGCAGGCAATTAGAACGGCAGTCTTTGAAGAGCGCACGTCCAGTCGATTTAGCACGGAGAGCACGGCTGCATAGATTCCCGAAGATATCGACTGGGCATTTGCAGATCTTCCGTCACGCCGAGGGGCAGGACTTGGTTACTGTGGCGAGTCGGATGGCTGCGATGCATGAGACGACGTGTGTGCTGAGGCTGAGCACATGGCTGAAAGTATGGATAAATCAATGGCAGTACAAGGAGACCGGATGTGGGAGGCGTCCGTGAAGCGTGAGAAGGTTCTAAACGAGTAAACGAGGTGGAATGAATCGAATGATCGTCGAAAAGGCGTTGGAACAAGGGAACGTGGTTGGAAAAATCCTAAAAACCCACGAGGGAGTGGCGCCTCGTTTCGCTTCCATTTCGCGGGGTTTGGCTGGAAAGAGAAGGAGCGCCGTCGAGGAAAGTCCCGTGACCCTTGTAGTATCAACCCTGGACGACCTTCCTCTCCGTCTCTAGTGGAATAGCATTATTGTTATTCTATTAATCACCTTGCTTTGAAATGCGGACGTGAATGCTGAGTTCGTCGACGTAGACATGGAAGACTTCACTCCAAGTGACTGTCTTCCAACCGGATATGTTCGCCTGGAGACGTCTGAATCATGTCTCAATCACCGGCCAGCGCCCACAAACGGCCGCTAAGCACAAGGTGAGGGATGATTAATACTGTGATAGTAACACCACCGCTAAGAGTTTCGTCATTCCCTGGCGCTCCATTTACCTTGTACCTACTGTGTACTGCATGTGTATGCCAGAACCTTCAGATCGTGTCGCGTCGTCAAGGTCAAGCACATCTTATGCGCTTTCGAAGCCTAGACCGGTTGACTGGCTACAGACATCTGGATGCTCGGCGTGTTAACAATATCGATATATGCGTCAGAAACACGGTGTAACGGCACACCGAGGACATCTCACTTCAGCTCGGCTTGTACAGCTCGCTGCAAGCCTGCGCCACAAGCGCCTTACGCCTTAGTCACACGTGCAGGCAAGCTTCCTACAGTTTATACACTTCCGTTCTAAACGAGGAGAGTGGTGATCGCGGCCAAGCGACCAGACGGACGCGCAAGCTACCCATCATGGCTGAAGGCACCAGCAGCAGCGGCAGTCTAGTGCTTGAGAAGGAGTTGACATGTTCGGTATGTGTGCGCCAGCATCCATCTAGCCTGGATCCCTGCGCTAATCGCCCTGCCAGATCTGTACGGATGTCATGTACCAGCCCTTGACCCTGCTCGACTGCCTCCATACCTTTTGTGGATCTTGTTTGAAGGAGTGGTTCTCATGGCAAGCCACCTCTGCTGTCCAGGCCCGCCGCACGACAAACCCGTATACATGCCCTTCATGTCGCGCAGAAATCCGTGGCACGCGGCCGAATGCGACTGTCACGACTTTGCTGGACATGTTCCTCAGCGCAAATCCAGGCCGCGGCAAAAGCAATGCGGAGAAAGAGGAGATGCGCAGCCACTACAAGCCTGGGGAGGACGTTATACCGCCCGTGGAAATAGAGCAAGATTCAGAGGAGAGCGAGGATGAAAGGCTCATGGATGAGGTTCGGGCGATGAGCATGGCGGATATCGACCCAGCTGTTGCGGCGAATAGAAGGGCGCAAAGGACAGCACGGGGAAATGACCGGCGGCGGCAACAGAGCAGCTCACACAGCTATCAGCAAGAGGATTCACGGAGGCGAGACCGCTCGAATCGGAGGACAGGCCAACAAGTGAGAAGCTCAGAGGCGCGGCGCAGGGAGGAAGAAGTGGATGACAGACATGTGGAGCACCAACCTTCTTTACGAAGCTTGGTGAGCGCTTCGGAGCCAGACTCGCAGGAGGTACAAGAGGAGATCATGCAGTCGATCATCGCATCTGGTGTACTAGAGGGTATCGATATTGATCACCTCACCCCTGAGCAAGAAGAAGCCCTTACGGAACGCATCGCGGAAGCCTATCGAAGGAGACGCCACCGCCAACGAGACCGATCCAGAACCCATGAACGAAGAGTTCGTACCGACTCAGAGCCACGGCCAGCCAGTTCCGGGAACTCTGACCGACGAGTGCGAGTACGCGCAGACAGTAATGTCATTTCTGGCTCGCATGGAAGGGCACATCCGCCGATATCAAGACCGCATCTGCTCAGTCAATCAACGCTAGATGCTCCTCGTAGCCACCAAAGATCGACAAGCTCTACCAGCCAAAGAAGCCATCGTTCCACAAGCCGTACTGACGGCCCTACTCCGACCATTACACCCGCTGCTCGTTCAGCCACTGATCTATCCTCTACGCCACACTCTGAGGACTCACAGAGAGACCGCCGCCGCCGACCTTCAAGCGCACATCGGAGCGTCACAGACCCAGATGGATCCCGAAATGCGATCAGGGCGCATCGCACGCGTACGGCATCTGCCACTCAGCCCCATGAAACCCGTCGTAATGTAGCGCACCCACTCGAAGCAGTGCGCCGACAAGAAGGCGCCACAAATCATAGCAGTCCTTCGCTTGTCTCTTCACCTCTGATACCAGACTTTTCTGATCCCCTCGACCGGCCATTCTCTGCGGCAAACTTCGCGCCCGAGGCGGTGGTGCAGAGCGAGGTCCCCGTGGCTTCTGAGGCGGATACGCCCCGTGAAGTTCCCGAAATTGAATGTGACCGTTGTGCAAAGCCCAATATCCAGCACGACCTACACTACCATTGTTCCAAGTGCAATGGAGGCCAATTCGATCTCTGCCTGGACTGCTACAGGGCCGGAAGAGGCTGCAATCACTGGTTTGGTTTTGGCTACGCAGCTTGGAATCGATACAAACGTGCGGAGCCTGCAGAGGGCTACCCGGCAGATCACGACCGACCACACATTCTCCTGGCGCGTAGATATCCGCGATCGAACACTGCTGCACGACGTGGACAGCCTTCGCGCCAACTCGAAGAAGGTGCTTTCTGCGATCGATGCCTTTCATTCACGGACGCCAGCTACTGGCATTGCTATATCTGCCTGGAAGGCGCCTGGGGTTACTGCGCCTCTTGTCTTAATAAGGGTCACCACTGCACACATCCTCTCTTGCCTGTGGCTCACCACAGCACGATCGCCGAGAGTGACCAGCCCATCATGCGCGCAATCCCCATGCCACAACTTTACGTCTCCCTACCGATCCGTCAAGACTGTGACATCTGCCATTACCCGATCGCACCCACGAACACGCGTTTCCACTGCAACACGTGCAACGAAGGCGACTACGACGTCTGCAACGAATGCTACTACGGCCTTGTCGCTTCCGGCAAGATCTCACAAGCCAACGGCCCCAACGGCTGGCGAAGATGCTTACAGAATCACCGCATGTCGGTGGTCGGCTTCCAGGACACGCCGGAGGGAGGCCAACAGCGTATCGTAGTCCGCGAGCTTGTCGGCGGCTGGGCGCTGAAAGACGACGGGGCGCCGCAAGAGATCATGCCGCCCGACGGAGGTGTGGGGCTGAGGTGCTTGACACTGTGGAACCGCTTCGTGCCTGAAGAAGATGAATTGGCTTTCCCGAAGAACGCCGAGATCAGGGAGGCGGAGCAGGTGAACGAGGACTGGTTCTGGGGCGTCTATGCGGGACAGAAAGGGTTGTTCCCGGGTAACCACGTGCGGGTTCTTTGAGAGGAGGAGATTGAAGGATCGCAGGTGCAGCGAACGGCCGTTTCGAACCTGGGATACGAAGACGATTGATTGATTGACATGACAACATAGTGATACCCTAACGACAACGCTTGGTGTTAAAAGAAGACGAAAGAATGACAGAATAACTCGGCCCTCCCTGTCCGCGTAGCTCATCAGTCGTATTACGATTCCCTGCAGGACAAAGAGCCGTAGTTCAATTTATCACAAAGATTGCCGCTCGACCATTCGATCTTCAATCGTCCACATCAAAAGAATAAGTATTATATCCACGGATCATGAAGACGCCGACGGTAGAGATGCTGTCATTGTGACACAGCCAAAGTCTGTCTATCTTTGAAACCTAAATGTCTTAAGATCATCCAATACGCCTGATCTCAATTGCACATCTCACACTGCCCCCGGAGGATCGCCATCAGCCTTCCGGGCGGGCCGGTGGACTGTACCATGAGAATGTGATACCACTGACCTCATTCCCGTTCATTGTCAAGTCTCGAGGTCATGCACTCGACACAAACACAAGGATATTCCAAGATGTTGCGTCGTTTGCGTGGCCGGCTTGAAAATACCGATCGAACCTTGCATATTTATGTACATTATTGTCTGATACAGTGAATAGCAATGCTACATCTGACGTTAAGCATCCGTATCATCCGCCACGAACTCATTAACATGTGTCAAACCCTGCCTGCCATGTACGCAACTCCAATGCCCTTGTTTTTCCGGTACGATGTAAACTCTCTCGTAGACGTAAGCTTTGAGCTGGTGATCGACTGTTGGTGACTTCACCTCATCTCATCTCATCTCACGTACTTATGTTTATGCTCTGCCTCTTCCGTCATCTCTTGTAATCTTGCACAATACCTCTTCTAATTCCGGAACCACTTCGACTTGGAAGCTTCAATTGTACTAGGAAACAAGCGATGGATTCGGAACCTGGACACGCAAGAATGGAAGAGGTGGAGAGACTACCGACAGACGATAGCGTCCCGAAGTCGGACACTTTAGGCTTGCATAGCAAGGACAAATCCAACGATGCGGGCATTGCGAGGAATTCTTCTGCAACTAGTAGTGGTTTGGAGAAGAGAGATGATGTCGAGATTGTCGATTGGGACGGCCCACATGACCCGGAAAACCCGTATGCAAAGCTACAACATACGACCACGATCGCAGGACTGGTAGAGACTGACTAGATTTGTAGTTTCAACTGGTCTTTATCTCGAAAATGGATCCTGACACTGACGACGTGCTTCATGTAAGAAGGAACGAGGCTGGCTGAGCACGCCACACACAGGTTACTGACAGTGAGAACAGCTCCATCCTAACTGGCCTCCCCGCCGGTGCCTACGGCTCCGGCAATGCACAAATGGAAGCCGCGTTCGGAATCAGCCAGGCCAACTTCCCATGGCTGTACTGGGCGACAGCGTCCTGGAACGTGGGCGCAGCAGTTTTCCCGCTCCTTTTCGTGCCACTGACCGAGAACATCGGCCGCATGCCGGGCTACTTTGCCAGCTACATCTTGTTCTTGATATGGCTCATCCCGTCGGCTACGGCGCCCAATTTTGCAACTTTGATCGTCACTCGGTTCTTTGGTGGTGGTGCTAGCTCGGTTAGCATCAATATTGTGTCTGGGACTTTGACGGACATTTGGAAGGGCGATAGGGAGCGGAGCATTCCTATGTCGATCTTTGGTATGACGAGTGTTATTGGAATCGCTCTTGGGCCGTTTGTTGGAGGCGCGACACAGACGCATCTCAGTTGGAGATGGATCTATTGGGTATATTGAGCCTCGAGGTGTTCCTGGTACTCGAATGATGTTGCTGACAGGATTGCTTTCTCTCCACAGGTCCAGCTCATCGCAGACGCAGCGTTGTTGCCATTATTCTGGTTCATCCTAAAAGAAACCCGCGGCGATGTGATCCTCGCACGCCGGGCCAAGAGATTGCGCAAGCAAGGTCGCAACGCCTTTGCCAAATCCGAGCTCAACAAGACGAGTGTGGCCGAGATGCTGAAATTGTCTTTCAAGCGACCGACCAAAATGCTGATAACCGAATTCGTCGTCATCTCCTTCACGCTCTGGGTGAGTTTCGCATGGGGAATCCTCTTCCTCTTCCAGAGCAGTGTCGCACAAGTCTTCTCCGAGCTGTACGGGTTCAATACATTCCAAACGACGCTCGTCCAGCTTGCGCTTTCCTGTGGCGCTATCGTCGGGACCCTCATCAATCCACTCCAGGACATGCTCTACCTCCGCTCGGCGAAGAACAACAAGGAAAAGCCAGGCAAGCCATGCCCCGAAGCCCGTCTGTACTTCGCAGTCCCCGGCTCGCTGATCTTCACGGCCGGTATGTTCTGGTACGGATGGTCGTCGTACAGCTCCGTCCACTGGATCGTGCCGACTCTGGGAATCGCATGCGTGGGCCTGGGGATCTACGAGATCTACATGGCAGTGGTCAACTACCTCGCCGACGCCTACGAAAAGTACGCCGCTTCCGCGCTGTCCGCGGCGTCTCTGGGCCGCAACACTTTTGGCGCTTTCCTGCCGCTGGCTTCGCAGGCTTTGTACACGAATCTTGGGTTTCAGTGGGCTTCGAGTTTGCTTGGCTTCATTGGTTTGGCGCTGAGCGTTGTTCCTGTTATTCTGCTGCTTAACGGCCCAGCTATTCGCAATCGGTCGCCTTTCATGTCTGAGAGCACGTTTGATGAGGAGGAGGCGGAGAGCAGGCGGAACAGTGTTGCTAACTCGAGGGCGCAGAGGAAGGCCTCGGTGCCGGCGTGGAGCTCGGTCAGGCGATCGCAAGGTGTTCCGGGTCCGGCTGGTCAGGCAGTGTAGATTTTGTTAGTATTGTAGAAAGATACATTTAGTGTGTAGTGAGCATCATGTTCTGGTAGCTCTTGCGGTCGTTGTTCTCAGTAGAAAATCGTATTCGGACATGTGCGATTCTGCTTGTTGTGACTAGCTATCAAGGGATAGTAGACAACCAAGCCCTGCAAATCCGGGTTCATCATCTCGCCACAGCCCATTTACAAGCCTCCCTGTATTGCAAAGGAAGACAAGATCAGGACGAGAGCGTTGATGATTCCCCAAGAGAATGGTATCCATGTCGACATGCCGAAATAACCTGCTGTGTAGACACCTCCTATTCTGTTACGGTCGAATTAGCATCGAACACTTAAGGGAAAATGGGCCACGACGTGTCTCAACATACACTCCTCCGACCACGGACCCCGCAATCAAGGCCTCGACTCCTCCAACCAGTGCGAAGACGACGGGCGTAATCCAGATGAGCTTCCAGTTCCTCCACTGGATCATCATCGCATACATGGCGGCGATGAGATGGATGCCGATAACGTCGATCAGCGTCCACAGCAAAGTGAAGCGGAACATGGACGAAGCATCGTAGAGGTATACTGTCTGCGTACCGCTGACCGGGAAAGGCCAGTAGAGAGATGGGAACTCGGGTGGATCGTATGGAAGGGGTCGTGGGTCGACCACGGTCTTAAGGAAATCGTTGGTAGTGCTGGCAATTTGCTATTAACTCTTGCTATCGCTATCTCATACGTAGGACTGGTGTGAATTTACCTCATCTTCTTCCTTTTTTTTTCGCTATCCTGAGATTGCTGTGCAAGAGAGTATTCGCGTAGCCTGTAGGCTGATCACAATACCTGCTTACGTGATGATCATGACTGAATTTTGCGGCTTTTTCTGGGCAAACAGACTGCGAGTAGTCTTTTGATGGACTTGACCCAGCGATTGGCGAGACTTGATTGATGCTTTTGTGTTCACTATTGAAGGCTACTACACTGTGAGGGCTCAAGATGTGAGGTCCGATTATTAGGTGGCGGCTGGAAAGCGCGGAGGCGGGAGTGCACGTGCACACCTGCATGCGCCGAGGTCAAATGAATCGGACTTCACATCGACATCGACGGCCGAGATGTCATTCGCATCTCTTACACTCCGCGAAACATTTCGCTGACCACTGCCATCGTGCAGCCACGCGGATACCATGCCAGCAGACCGGCTGTTAGGCACGCTACTAAGGTCTCTCCAGATCTACACAGATCAGCAAGACACTCCAAGGTAATTGATCGGCAAATGGAAGACGCGTCGTACCCATACTGATGAGAGATAGGGTGCTTGGAACGGCGGCTTCTCTTCTCACCACACTCAACAATCCACTGAATGTGACGCTCCTAACCAGTCAACTCTTGTCCGCCCCAGCAATATGGGCGGTGCCAGAGGGTCTGCAGACGTGCACGCGGTGCATGAGCGTATTCCATTCCGCGGCACAAGCCCTTGTACGGCATGAAATCGCTATCCACGACAAATCACCAGACCGTGACTTCTCACAACTGCAACTCGAACGTACATTGCCGAAGGATGACTGGATCCGAGCTGTGGCTAAAGGCGCCGACGAGCATTCGTCACGGTGGCGACATCTCCTCGCGCTTGGAGGTCTATTGCTTGGCTTTGGGCCTGCCGAAGATGAGGCTCTCAGCCGGGGGATGCGCAGTACCCTCGAGCAAGGCTTCGTCAGTGCTATCAATCTTGCACTTGAAGATGTTGTAGAGGAAGACCACTTTGCTCAGCAGTCCATTACCCTTGTGTTGAACTACTGCTTTCCATTATTGTCAGATGTCGAGCGCTCACAGATCGACTTCGATCAGCTCCTCCCAGTTCTCATGCGGTCTACGTTTAGGAACATGGACGGTCTTGGTTCAACCTACTTCCTCGGCGCCATTGATATCGATATCGAGACGACGCCAGAACAGCAGTACAGATGGCCGGACAAAGCAGCTTCATTCCAGACCGTCCAGCAAACTTTAGCCAGCCCACTTGTGTCCTCGCTTGGGTCTCTGGCTCGACTCATAGGCCACACACTAGAGCAAGTCCGAGCACCTTGGCTAGTGTCAAGTGCGGTCGAGGACCTTGAGGACTTTACCAGGACACTACACTTGCAATGGCGGCAGAACAAGCTGTCCACTGTAGATGCATCCGAGGAACAGCAACGCCTTGACCCAGGTACACTTCACACAACGGATCTGCTGTGGCGATTATTGCGGTCAACAATGTACGCGGCAGTTATCGTCCTTCGATCGGCAGTGGGCAGAGTCCTTGCAGATGCAGGACTTGCAGACAACGAGACTGCGTCAAACATTGCCATCTCGGCTTTGAACAGTCTTCGCAACCTGTATTTTGTTTCATCCCGCTCAGGCTCTGCTACATTCTCTCAGTATACGTTCGTCTACTTGACTGCGATTGACATCATGAGCAGCTATCCGCCAAAGGCGCAGGCCTACGTGCAAGACATCAGACCGTCTGAAGCAGGCATCGTTCCACAACTGCCTTTAGATCGCAACCTTGATTTGTTCTTCCTCAACACTTCAGAGCATCTGACGCTCATCCTGAGACCGGCCATTGCGGAAGACCTTCTTGTAAACTCGGCCGCGCCATATCTTGCCTCTGCCAGCGACCCGAATCTTCTCCCGATCTTCGAAGCCGCACACAGCGTCATGCTGGCGGTCTTCTCCGCTCCTCAGAATGCGGATATCGCCAACAGAAATCTTCCATTTTACGTTGATACACTGTTTAGGGTGTTCCCTGCAAATCTCTCGGCTCGGCAATTCAGACTTGCCTTCAAGACTTTGATCCAGATCACATCGCCACCATCACCCCTCTCGGTTAGCCAACCTGAACTGCCTGCAATCCTCTTGGAGCTTCTCTACGACCGCGCAAAACAAGCGACTACCGCGCCCCTTGCACCGCGAGCTACTGATCCTTCAACGGCACCCGCTGCCGAAGACGACGTCCCGCTTTCCGAGCAAGCGACTATCGTTCTGACAGTCATCGACATACTCACGCAGCTGCCGTTGTCACTCCTTGATGAGTGGCTTCCGATTTCGGCAGATATGGTCAATGCCATCGACGATTCGAACATGCGGGAGCACTGCAAAGAGTACTTTTGGTCGAACCTTGTGGATGGTGCCATGGATCCCGAACGCAGCCGAGTCTGTCATGCTTGGTGGAGCAGTGCTGGAGGACGTGATCATGTGCTGTTTGGGCGCGACTCCGCCGATGTCATGGTCCCAGAAATGAGCGGCGCTTTGCCAGCTATTCAAGGCACGAGTAAACTGTAAGGCTGTGCGTGATTGACTTTGCCCCTTCACGAGGTTAAACCACCTCCTTTCGATTGTCATAGACTTGGCGTGACTTGAGTTACTGATCATTCGCGTCATGGCAACCTATGCATGATCGAGCGCAACAAGCAACAAAGCCATTCTCAGTCATCGCAAGCCGTTATGCGATCCGCAACAAACAAGCAAGCTCAGCTCATTCACTGCAGGAAAGATTGGGTTTCATCGCTTAAAGTCGCGCTCCTGTGATCTCACTTTTCACTTACACCTTACCCAAAACACCACCTTTGACCTAACTCTTGCCGACCTTCACGCGCCTTCACGTGCGCAACGTCGGGCCGCCGTTTCATGAGCGATATTTTTCAGGACTTGATCACCAACTCGAAAAGTCAAGTGACGCCTGATCGTCAACCCATCGAGCTTTCGACACTCCTTGGTCACCCACACGAGCAGTCGGCACCTCAAGACACCGAGCCGTTTTGGCAGCAAGCTCCCGAGACTGTCTATCCATACGCTCGCTTCTATCCAGAGCTCGATCTGTACACTGAGGACCACATTTACGTTTACTACGCATACTCGAGCATCATGGATACCACAAACATTGTCATCGGTCGCAATTCGCGCTATGCTCGCTCGACCCGTAGCGCGAACGACGCACCGAAGCGCCCGCGCGAAACTGTCACTGTCTATCTGGAAGCCGATTTGGTGGGTGAGATCTCACTCGGCGTTCTCACTCGCTTCTCCAAGCTGGCCAAGATCACATACCCGAAGCCACCACAGTCAGTCCACGAGAACAGGTCCACGGAAGATTCCAAGTCAGGAGTCAAGGTCGATGATACTCCGGAAGAGAAGATCGATGGCGAGACGTGGGCCGACACGGCTGAGCATGATAATGCCGACAAGCCCGCCGAACAAGCCAATGTCGAGGAGCAAGTCGCGGTCGCTACCTCATTGACTGACGACGCCCCAACCGAGCTTCCCTACCCGAAAAGCCTCGCCATCGGTGTTCCAGGCGCATGGGTCCAGCCAAGGATCAGCATACTGAAGCACATTCTCACTTGGATGGAGCAGAACAAACGCACCCGCAACAACGAGCCTCTTCTCCCCCTCACTCCATCTCCGCTCCCCAGAATCCCCCTTCAGGCCCTTGTCGACACTTACACCGGCGTGCTCGCTTACGATCTCACTCCATTTCCCCACGATCTTCGTCACGAACTCTTGACCCGCCTCACCTCGCAACCTACGCAAGCGCAGCAGATTCAGTACCTGTACGAGCACCTTCCTGTCAACGATCCTATTCTCAGCCGCATGGTTACCTCTTTCTTCGAGCATGACGACGCCGGTCACTACTCGGCCGAGCAGCGCGATGCGATTTTCGTGTACGTCCGCGAAGGTGCTGACGACGGGGGCGATTTGGAGCATCATTTCAAACGCGTGCGGCGCAGCCGCGGCAGGAAGATGAAGCGCGAGGATGCCATGGAGAAGCTGCGCGAGGGTTTCGAGGACTTCGCTGGGCCAATGAGTGAGGCCTTGCCAGCTGGCGATGACGACGATAAGGAAAAGGCAAAGGTACCGGAGATCAAGGGCGACACTCGCCGCCACAGGGACCGCCGTGGTGCGCAGCAGAAATGGCAGGCCAAGGCGAACGACTATGGGGCCAAGGGTACATCTCCGTGATCACAATGAAGTGATATACCTAGGTAGGCAACTTGGCAACGAGAGCCCGGGTCGGGCTAAGATCATTAGCGGTTGGCGGACACATCGCGTCTGAAATGTGAGTTGAATGGGAGTTGAATGGGAGTTGGAAATGCTTTGCTTAGGATCGGTAGACACTAAATCATATGAGTTCAAGCGGTTACACCACAGCGGTTGCATTCTTTACGTACCGTGACATTGCTGCTAGGTAAGGTATTCATGTCTGCTTGTTCACAATCCGGGCTTTCAACATGCTCGTGTCCCTGGCTTCACTCGAGGCATATTAGAACACATACTTGAAGCTCACAAGTGCCTAATTGAGTACCAGATAGCATATACAGGTAATCGTGAGCCGATCCAACATAGCAATATATTCTTCTCATCCAGGATGTTCGATGTTTCGGACCCATGAGCCGATGACGACACAACCAAACGCCGCCTGCTGTTGTTCCAATCGCCTGCATATGTGTGTGTGTAGGTACCTTATCTTCTTCCATTTACATTTCCCCCCACTACAACAATTCACGTGCAAACATGCGCCCACTAGTACCATTGAAGATCAACGACTGAATCAGCGAAGGGAAAAAAGAGAATGGGCACCCTCACCGCCGGCCAGCCGCGCCTGGATCACTACTGCGAACATAAACTGCCGACCTCATGCCGCCTATCATCGATCGGCGAGTGCTGTGCGTGCTACGATGAGCGTGCTCACGCCGCCACTTACACCACCTACGTCGACGGCGTCGGCCTGGTGCCCCGTGGTACCCGGTGGCAGAGATACTGCTGGTTTTGCAAGGAGTTCTGGCAAGCAAGAGTCGAAGCGAGTGGTCTGAGGCCCGGCCAGACGCGCATACCGGAAGTGCCTGATCAGACTGCTTTCTTGGAGCGCTGGTACGAGTTCCATCGCGGCTATCGGGTTATCACTAAAGAGGATGGATCGGAGGAGAGGGTCGCGGTTTTGGGAGAGGATATGAGGGCCGTCGAGCCTGGGCATTTGCCTAGGACATCGGAAGAGCTTAGGGAAGGTAGGGAGCGCAGCGCGGCAGAAGCTGCTTTGGCGGATCAGAGACAACAAGAGACTTCCTCACGAGAAGAGGAACCTGCAGGCCCTACTCTGGAAGCTGCGCTTGATCAATTGTTCTTGGATGCCGAGAACGAAGACACCGCCTCTGCACAGCCCGTAGACCTGCGTAGGCCTGCGCAAAACATACACGCCCAAGCCATGAATGCGGCAGGCTCTCGTAACCGCGAATATCAAGCTCGCCGCATCGCCTCTTTGCGCCGTGAGTTACACCGCATGCGCAACGGCATCGAGCGCGTCATCTCTGGTCTTCGAGAATTTGGCGAGAACGTTCCGGATGCGGGAGAAGCGACCGGCAGGCTCACAACACTTGGAAGAACGCTGGATGATATATCTGGACTTCCTCCTTCCGATCACGAGGCTGAGCTGGCCATCCGCAGCGTCAACGAGTTGACGGAAAACACGGCGGCTTCCCAGACTGATCAGACTATTGCAGCGATGCAAGCCAGGATTGACGAGGCCAGGGAGCATGTTAACGAGGCGAGGCGCATGAGAGACCAAGCTGCTTCGGAGTTCGACGTTGCGGAACAGGAGTTCAATACCTCGAATCGACGCTTACAACAGCTTCAGCGCGATCAAAGAACAGCGGAGAACTACTCGCGTCTCTTCGGCACCCGCGAGGAAGTTCTTGCGCAAGGTGACGACTACGAAAGTCCTGTCGGCGGTATGTTCTCGCGCGCGTACGAGCGCTTCAACGTCGCCGAGCAAGTACGACAGGAGGAACGCACACTACGGCAAGTATTGGAAGAGGAACGCCGACATGGTGGTGAGGATGGCCAGAGGCGAATGGAAGAGTTTGAGAGCAGACAACGTGACGTGTGGGGCGTGCGCCGACCGCCACGACTCGCACAAGACTTGACGTCGAATACCACCAACTTGATGGAGGAAGCCCGCGATGAGGTATTCGCGGGACAGACCTTGGCAAGCATGGTGAATGAACACGATCAACAGGAAGTGGCGGAGCTGGCTGGCGATGCGCCACCTGGACATAACGACAATGGAGATACACCTCTGGAAGAATACTACAGTCTACTCCGGAGCCAAGGATGGAGTCAGCAGCCAGCTGAAGAGCCCCGGCAGCCTCGCACGAACTTCCCTTCGACCATGCTTCAGGGTGTGTTCGCACTCAGATCACGCGAGCAGCAAAGGCGCCAGAATGTAGAATTGCAAACGGGCGAGAGTGCTCAGACGCCGGCACGCACAGCGCGGTCCATTCCACCCTTGGAGCCATATCCCTCCACGGCTGACGACAGGCGTCAAGATTTCTTCCACGTGTTTGCCTTCCTTGGCGTCCACGACAACTGGCGCGAAGCTGTTGGGCTGGAAGTCGAGCAAGTTGCCAGGAGTTTGGTGATCTGTAACGACGCAACTACGCAAGACCTCTTATCGGAGTTGTCAGAGGCCATGGACGGCATGAACCCGACTAGCTTGCTACAGCGTGATGATCTGGTATGGGAGAGCGGACTCCCTGCAGCAAGACTGGTGCGGATTCGTAGATCAGGCCAGCAAGTCTCATTCTCGAACCAACCTCAATCCAACGAGACCGAAGACATGCGCGGCAACATGGAGATCATGGGAGAAGTGTTCCAGATGAGCGCCGAGCTAAGGCGCAGGAGTGGGCTGACCTCACAGGAGCAGCTCAATATGATGAACCGCCTGCAGCAGGGCTGGAGGTGTGAAGAAGACCGCACGGTCCTTGCTTCAATGCTGCTGGAGGATGATACTGTCCAGCTGGCTTCAACCGTCCACAGGGAGCAATTGCAGTTGAGAGAGACTGCGCATCAGGCTCAACAAGCCCTGCTGAACGAGCAGAGGAGGCAGGCTGCTCGCGATGGCGATTTCAGTCGCCAAGGTCTCGATGCTCAGCGTCGTCAGACTTCGGCAGTGGCCACAACGGCTCTGAGCAACATTATGAGAGAGATTGGTGCGCCTGCACGAGCCACGCGCAGAGGCGGCTTTCCCATCCCGGACTCCTGGTCGTCCGAATCTGAAGAAGAGGAAGACCAAGAGCAAGGGCTCGATGCGAAAGATAGCGGACGCCCGGAGCCCAAGACGGACGAGGAGATGACGGTCAAGCTGGAGTGCCGCATCTGCTACTCGCAGACGGCTGAGGTTGCATGCCTTCCCTGCGGGCACTTGGTAATGTGCAAGTGGTGCTCGGAGCAGCACAGCCCGACGATGCAGCACGACAGGACGCGGCCGAGAAGGGCTGCTGCTTGTCCGGTCTGCAGGAAGGGGATCCGGCAGAAGGTGAGGGTGTTTAGAGCGTAGGCGGTGTCTTGCTGTAGATGTGACCAGACGAGCAATGAACAACTACAGGAAATTACAGAGGGGGGTACCTAGACCATAGCGTATCCATTTTGGCTAGCTAATAACACTATTGAATGGTGAGCCTGTATCGTTGTTACATACCTATATTCGCAAGGCATGGTCCGGGTAAGTATAGCCGAGACGTGAGGCGACATGCAATCCTTCGCTCGTCTTGGTCGATGGATTAATTGTATTAAATCCTATTCATCAATTGAAAAAAACATTTCTGACTAACCTCACTAACAAACACATGACTTGTCTTGTAATTGTATGCTGTCTGATCAATAACGGCTTCCATCGTACATCGTGCAAGGGTGCATCTCCCCCAGCCAAATCCACGCTCGCCTGACGTATCATTACAACTGGACTCTAAACACAGACCTTACAAGTACATAGACATATGTTCATGCCCACCCTCCCACCCGCCAACATCCACCACCGCCCGTCGCGCCAGCCTCCATGAGCTGGAACCTGCTCGAGCGCTTCATCGAGTCTGAGCACTTCAACAAGGATCCCTCTCTCACTGTCGCATACCTCGCGTAAGTCCGCCCTCTGCGAAACCCGGCGCAAAGGCCGACTGGAAGGACACTTGGTAATCCTTTCGAATCTAGGAGGTACGCGAGCCACGTCGGTATCCATTATGTGCTCTGCTCGAAGTTGCGCCACTTCAGCTATGAAGAGATCGAGTTCTTCCTGCCGCAGTTATGCCACCTGCTCATCTCCATCGACAATGAGTCCATGGCCCTGGAGGAATTCATAATAGACCTGTGCGAGGAGTCGGTCAATGGAGCCCTGCTGGTATTTCTCTCCGGGACGACGACAATGCGGGTAATCAGGTGCTAATACTACCGCAGACATTCTGGCTCTTTCAAACCTATCTCAACGACCTCTCGTTCCAACCCGCTTCCAATGCATTCCAGACCTGTCGGAGGATATACAACAAAGTACAGAGCATAGTCTTCGGTGGATCAGATCCCGTGCCGCGAGAGCGCATACAGGACAATGTGCTGCCGGTCACGGTGCTGTCCAGCCTGGTGCTGGCTAGCATCGCAGTGCCCATGCTGCCTGGCCTGGCCGGACCATTAGCCATTGCGCAGGCGCGGCGACCAAGACCGGTTGAGGAAGAGCTGCCCGAGACTCTGACTCCGGTACAGAAGATCGGGAGGAGTCACACGGTTACTGGGACCACCAGCAGCTCGCGGCGAGCGACACGGGAACAAGGTGACGCCAAGGCTACACCCAAGAGGAAGACTCGCAGACCAAATCCATTGCTGTCCAGCGATATTGGTATGGCGGGACCTCAAACGTCCGGCCAGAGTCCAATGGGCGATTCCGCGGGAGCAAGTAAAGGCCGCAGAGCCCATCATAGACAATCGCTCGCAGCAACCAGCAGTAACCAAGGCTTCATTAGCAGCCACTCCCTTCCAGACCAGCGCAAGCACAGCCACGTCACATCTCCAACATCGCCTGGTGTCCCTCGGCGACCTAGCGAGATGTCGCGGCGGCATACGCAGATTCAAAAGTCTGTGTCGGTTTCCTCCATAACCCGCGATCAAAAGATTCGACTCTTACGGCAGAACTACTTCCGCACGGAAATGCAATTCCTTACAGCCCTTGAAGGGATCTCATCACGGCTCGTTGCGGTACCGAAGCCAGCTCGCCTGAGTGCTTTGAGGGCAGAACTCGCACTTATAGCGCAGGATTTACCAGCAGAGGTTGACGTACCATTCATTTGCCCCGCGACACTGATCGAAGGGGCAGCCAGCAAGAGCAAACATCACCGAATTGTTCGCCTCAATCCCGCAGAGGCAACAAGTCTGAACAGCGCAGCCAAAGTCCCTTATCTACTAATGTTGGAGGTGATTCACGAGGACTTCGATTTCGACCCAGACAGCGAGGCAAACCAGCAACTGTTGACGGCGCTTCTGTCTGATAGGGGCAGGCAAAAGCGGAAGTTATTCGATACGTCTGATGCAGCACGGGCGCAGCTCGATCAGTTCCCATCGCCACAACGAGGTGCACACAACGACAGTGTGTTTGAGCCTACTATGGGAGATCTTGGTAGTCCCGCGTTGCTCCAAGGTTTCAACGGAGATATGAAAGGCTCTGACAGTCCACGTCTGCGCGGGTTTGCCAACTCAATGAAAGATTCACCAAGGCTGTCAAACGGGGTGATGTCTTCCGTCGCCGGCATATCGACGCCTAGAAATTCGGAAGGACCGATCAGCCGATCAAGCACGCCAGGAGGACTCAGGCAGTCTCCTTTCATGAAGGGATCAACTCCCGATCAAGCCGAAGTGTCTGCCTTGGCGACTCACATGCGCACGGCTGCTCAAATGCTGGCACAGCTGGAATTGACTTCTGCGAAAAGACCGAAAGCTGAGGTTGCTTCCATCAAAGCCAAGATCATCGCTAGCATGCAAACACTAGAGGAGCAGAGTTTCCTGTCGGATGATGCCCTGACAGGGCCAAGTTTTGAGACGATCATGGCCAAAGCGAATGAAGCGGCAACCCATGCGGACACTAGCACTCTCGAGGATGAGGAGCTGGCTCCTGACGGCGACCCTACCATTTCATCCGGCAGAGGAGCTGCTCGTATGGAGAATGACATGAAGACTGGCGGAGTCCAGCGCAAAGGCGACCGCGATGATCCATCAGCGGCGACTTTTGGTGAAGCGTGGGAGCAGAAAAAGGAACGCATTCGACGATCTTCACCTTACGGTTGGGTCAAGAATTGGGATCTAGTGTCCGTGATTGTCAAGACTGGAGACGACCTACGACAAGAGGCATTTGCTTGTCAGCTGATCGAGGTCTGCTCCAAGATCTGGGCCGAACACCATGTCGACGTATGGGTTAAAAACATGCGAATCCTCGTCACTGGGGAGTCCTCTGGTCTCATCGAAACGATAACCGACGCTGTGTCACTGCACTCTCTGAAACGATCTCTCACCCTCGCAGCTCTCGCCGCAGCTCCTAATGCCCGGAGCAAAGGCATCGCCACCCTACAAGATCACTACACCAAAACCTTCGGCTCTCCCGACTCCCCGTCCTACGCCAAAGCCACCGATAATTTTGCTAAGAGTCTCGCAGCCTATAGCATTATTAGCTACGTTCTGCAGCTCAAAGACCGCCACAACGGCAACATCCTCATCGACTCAGAAGGCCACGTTATCCACATCGACTTTGGCTTCATGCTCTCCAACTCCCCGGGCAACATGGGCTTCGAAGCTGCGCCTTTCAAATTCCCGCTCGAATACGTCGAGCTGCTTGGCGGCGTCGAGGGCGCGGCCTTCCTTAAGTTCAAAGACATCCTCAAGGATGCCTTCCAAGCTCTGCGCCGCGAGGCCGAACGCATCGTCATGCTCGTCGAGCTGATGGGTAGGGAGAGCAAGATGCCGAGCTATGGTGGCGGGCTGACGAGTGTTGTCGCTGCGCTCAGGGCTCGCTTCGTGCTGGAGAAGAGTAAGGAGGAGGCGAGAGAGTGGGTTGAGGATCTTGTCGCCAAGAGCGTCGGCAGCTACTACACCCGCCTTTATGATACTTTCCAGTATCGGACGCAAGGGATTTATTGATTGATTCGATTGTTTTGGGCAGGGGGGCTGTTTTGGTCGGTGGTTCTATCGATAGAGGCGGCGGGAATCATGGCGAGAAGAGTCGAGTTTCCTCTCACTGACTGCTGCAGAGTCATTGGATCTCAAAGGCGGAATCGAATGTAATCGAATAAATTCATGATCAATGATGCGTCCTTGGTCTTTCACGGTGTGCAAATGTGGTCTCGCTCCCATATGTGAACCTCTCGTCACCCTACTCTGGCCAGTCGATATGGATGTTTGCCATGTCCCTCTGTTGTGTGATACCCTCTATCGTACGAAGCTCACAAGGTTCAGGTAATGTCGGTCACATGGACGATTACAGTTACTCCGATAGTATTATGTTTGCGCATGGTTTTTGTGATGATATCCAGTTCGAAGAGCACATTGAGCCCACCAGAAGCGATATAAGCCCAGACGTTGGCAGCATACCTTAATCTATCATACACCAACCTCAGATTCTGTCAATTGATTCGATTTATTCATGTAATGCCGCGATTAGACCTCGTCGTCACGGAATGCAATGGACAGAGCAGGGTTAGGGTTGGGGTCAACAGGGTGCAAATACGCCGAAATCAATATTGTCGGCCCATAACGAAGTCCACTTCTGTATTCACGAAATTATCGGGTTCCACTAGGCTGAATGGTATCAGCGAGGTCCTGTTCAATCGATCAAGCACGTCAAAAGGCATGTAATTGTCGCTTTCTCTGCACTGATACAGGACTCGGAAATGGCCCAAACCAACCTCGGCTTCGGCCTTTCAAACGCCGGGAACCCGACTCCATCACATGTACTATGCGGTGCAGTGCTGTAGAGTGACAGAAAACTATTCCACGACCACCTCCCTCCTCTTACCACCTGTCGCTATCACACGCATGCACAACCACAGCGAACTCTAGCAACCCGCGGCCCATCCATCACTCCACGACACCCAAACGAAAGGAAGGGACCCTCGACCACGGGGCGAAAAAGAGCAAGAATGGCCTCCCGCACGGCCACCCTGACCGACACCACAACAGATCCAACCACGTCCTCGTCCTCAGCCTACCTGACCTCATCCCTCACCTCGCTCTCCCGCTCGCGCAGTTCCAACAACCTGATCGTGCGCACCTACAAGCAAGCCACGCAGCTGTACTTGACGCGCCGCTTCCGCGAAGCCTGGGATGTGCTGGGCACGATCGTGCGAGCTTCTGAGGAAGGAGGAGAAGGTTACAATGCCAACGTCAATATCAACGGCAACTACAATGACGAAGATGATCAAGGACACCTCTCGCCCGCGCCCGTCGCGCAGAGCTCGCGCGGCACGCGCACGAAAGTGTGGGTTTTCTACTTGAGTCTGATCCATGCGGTGGTGGAACTGGGCCCTGAAGAAGGCGGGCGAGAGTTCGGGAGAGTCGACAAATGGAGGCTTATAGCGCGAAAGGCGCGCGAAGGGAGCGTGTGGGGAGAGATCGTGGCGAGGGGCTACGGAGGGCAGGATGGTGAAGTGGATGCTGAGGTTGTGGTGAACCTGGCTACCTTGCTGCTGGGGCACATGGTGGATCAGAGGGCTAATCAGGCTCGTTTGGAGGCTTTTTTGGCGAGCAGTGAGGATGCTGCTGGTGCTGGAGGAGGTTTTGGGGGGTATGATGGCGTTAGCACCCCGATGAGCTCGCATAGTGTTAGTCCCAAGGCGTTGCAGGCGAGGGTCAAGGTTTTGGAGTTGTATGCGCTGCATGTGCTGCCGGAGGTCGGGGAGTGGGAGTATGCGAGGGAGTTTGTGGAGGGGTGTGGGAGTCTGGATGAGGAGAGGAAGGAGGGATTTTTGAATGCTTTGGATGGGCTGAAGGAGGAGAGAGAGGGCCTCAAGAGGAGGGAGATGGAACTACAGGAGCAACGGGAGAGGGAAGTGCAGGAGGAGAAGACGAGGAGGGAGCAGGAAGAGCAGAAGAGGCGTGTCGAAGAGGAGGAGAGGCAGAAGCGTGAACGCGAGCAGCAGCAACAGAAGCAGCAAAAGGAGAGAGAGGCTGAGTCTAACTCGATCAATGCCAACAACAACAACAGTGGAAATGGCAATGGCAGTGGCAGCAACACTCGCGGCCAACCCTCACGCTCCGCTCGCAAATCGACCCCATCTTCACAGCAACAACCAGCAGCAAGCTCCGCAACACTCCTCACACGCCTGACCTCGCTGGTGCACCACATGCGAACAAATCTCGGACCCTCGCTGCTCAGCGCCCGCCTGCTCGTCTTCTTCTTCGCCTTCATCATCCTCGCCTCCCGTCGAGACATGCGCGTGAAACTGCGGCGAGCCCTGGCCGACGGCTGGGACAAGGTGCGGCGCACGGTAGGCATGGGAGTCAAAGTGAGCTACGTCTAGAAGAGTCGAACGAACGAATGAATGTATCATTATCATTTGCTATCACTGTTATCGTTGTTATTACTTACTACTGTAGCTTGTTTTAGTGTAAACCAGACCAGACCAGACCAGACCGAACATCCCCGCGGACCCTCTGTTCGACAATTGGACTTTCTCGAATAGGGAAGAATACGTCGACTGACGACGACGACGATGAAGGTCGAGAAGCAGAGGGCAGGGTCTCGGCGCCCTTCCCAGCTATTGCCTCTTCGTAAGCTGCTATAGGCATCCGGAAATTTGATACAGTAGTCTGGCCAATCTGGCTTCCGCAACTACCCCTGCAGTTTTAGCAGAGAAGACGACCGCGGCCTGCTGCGGTTCCTGCCAGGGCGGCGAATGGTTGCGTCACAGGTACAGCCCTCCTCGTCACAATCTATTCTCAACCCGGTCTGAGCATGAGGACGAGGATCACAGGGGTTTGTTGATAGTGGCAATAGCAAGGATGAAGGGCCCGTCAGAGGGCTTAAGCGCTGAGGGCTTGATCACCTTTTCGGGGCAGGGCAGATCTATGCATCGATCGCATCTAAATGGCGACTACGCACAGTTGCCTTGTCGTCCTTTCATCTACTAGTACTCGCCAATGCCAGTAGTGTCGAGCGAAGATTGCCGTCAAATCGCAAATTCAGGTACTGTGGGCTGGTGATGGTGATCTTAAGTTTCAGATACCGATCACATATTGCTGCGTGGAGGGTACCTGCCTATGCCTTCTTTAGCAGGGGTTTGTACATGTTACGACTCGTGAGGGCGGCGCCTCTGATCGCCGCCTCGCTGGCCCAGCACCGTGCTATTGGTATTTTGGTGCAGACCTAGGTCTAAGCGAGCGAGATGCACGATAGAGGGGGATTCCTACATGCACAGCACGGTGGATTTTGTGGCGACAAAGAGCCAGTGAGTGACGACAGTGCGGTCACTGCGGTACTATTTTTCGCCCAAGTTGGTGCAGGCGGCGCAAAAAAGCGCCCAGGCGTATTAATAATTTCATCCCGCCGCGGCGGGTGGCAGGAGTAATATTGACAGATCTGTTATTACTTACCTGCGCAGATCTGTACATGGAAGGGGAGGGCTAGAGAGGCTTCTCCACTGCATTACAGGTATTATTTGCCCGAATCTGGGAGGCGGGCGCCCTGAGAACGAACTGTGCTGTTGCATGTTTCAGGACATGGCATGATGGTCTTGCCCATGCAGCGGAGTTGGCTGTGTGCTGATTGCTGCAGGAACGAAGCTGCAGCTTGCGCAGGGTGTGCGTATGAGCGACCGAGGGTGATGTGCAATCTCTGGTTCCTGCAGGGGAGTGCGTCTGATATAGGACGGGTGGATCGCAGGCGTCTGCTGTCCGGCCGTGTATGGGGGCAAATTTTGGATGCCGGTCGCCCGATGCGACGAGTTGTGAGACGAGACAGAGGCAGAGGCAATCCGAACACAGGCCTTGCTCACCCCCGGCTTGACGCGGACTCGTCAGAGACAGATGCCATAGGGCTCTCGAGGCTGTTTTCGGTGTTGCACATGCTTTTGACATCTGCACGAATCACGCGGAAGCCATCCCCTCGATGTTTGGTACGCTGCCAGATTTGACAGGCGACGTTGACATGGTTCTGCAACAAGGCTGCCAAGCAGGCCGCCATGGCTGCCTCCAGGGCAAACCGAATTTCTGTGGCGCTTGCGACGTGTGATGCTCCCACACTCCTCCCGTTTGGTCCAGGACAATGGTTCGGGATCCGACCAAGTGGGTAGCCTTCATGGCCTGATGCCTGCGACGATCAAGACCGATTTAGGGTGTTGCGCAGGTACAGATATGCGAATGTGATCTGTCATCGCGCCGCATCCCTGCAGTGGCACATATGTTCCGGCTGCTGGGCAAGGCCTAATGCAGGCGTGCGACATCCGCTTGTAGAAGTGATATATGAAGGCGCGGTTGTTAATATAGCATTGGGCCATCGCGGATGTATAGGAGCGGCAAGCACTACTGCCGGGTGTCTGGGGTTGAGACTCGAGTGCTGTACAGTAGATGGCGCTAAGCTTGAAGTCAGCTGAGAAGCCAGCCAGTACCAGCAGTAGTCGAGGGCCTGATGGATTGTGAAAGAGCTTGTTTCGGGGGAGGGAGCCGGGGTTCTGTTATGACCCACACTGCTATAAGCGCCGGTACAGCAGGTCGTTGGTCCGATGCGCTGGCCCAAAGCAGAGGGTCGAGGACGGAGAGGATCCCGTACAGATCAGATCTTGCGCAAGCACACGGTTTCCGCCAAGGTTTGATGTGACCTCTGACGCATCGGAACGTGTAGGATGCGGAAGGTTTATCGCTACCGGTGGTCAGGTGCTTGTAAAGCGCGTCAACGGGCAGACTCTCGGTGGATGATCGTCGAATGGTGCGAGATAGTGCACTCAGATGCACTAGTAGACACGCTGTCACTCGCGGACGATAGGCCCCGCTTGCGTT
>Ga0265797_10001908_pt1 | contig 36157 bp, 37 predicted proteins | sample P2T30metagenome_FD_192433 | JGI IMG/M metagenome (GOLD analysis project Ga0265797, IMG submission 192433) | Plant litter microbial communities from East Loma Ridge, Irvine, California - P2 T30 | ecosystem: Environmental > Terrestrial > Plant litter > Unclassified | place: USA: California...
TCTATTATCTGTTTCTGCTTTGCGTTATAATCCATTATCCCTTCTCTTTTACCTGATTATAATTGCTTTGTGTTAAATAACATTACAAATGTAAAAGATAAAAATACATAAATCAAACGATCGTTTGATTTATACAAACAAACGTTTAATTTCTTCAACGATTTATTAAATTAGTACAATTAAAAAATTTTTAATCTCATTTTTGGCTTGGGCATATTGAATACAAAATGACCGGCATGAGGTTAAATATCATGCCGGTCGTGCTGATTTAAAATACTTAAATTTTAAGGCAATTATTTACGATAAAACCAGAAGCGTTGACAGATTCATTTAACCCTGCCTGGGTTTTCACTTACGAAAGCCCCCCAGCCACCTTTTTTTGATTTTTTGACAGCAGATGATGAAGAAGATGCCGGTGAATTGGCATGATAGTGATGACAAATTGCAATCGCAATACCATCAGTAGCATCCATAAATTCTTTACTGAGTTCCATGTTAAGGATTTTTTCAAGCATATAAGCGACCTGTTCTTTCGATGCGCTGCCGCTTCCGGTTACCGATTGCTTTACTTTTTTGGGAGAATACTCAACAATGGGGATATCACGTGACAAAGCAGCTGCCATGGCAACGCCCTGTGCCCGGCCAAGTTTTAGCATCGACTGAGGATTTTTACCATAAAACGGATCTTCAATTGCCATCTCATCCGGCAGATATTCCGTGATCAGCTGGGAGATTCGTTCAAAGATTTTCTTTAACTTCAGTTCATGGGTACTATATTTGTTCAAATGAATCACACCATACTGAACTAATGTAATTTGCTGACCTTTCACAGATATCACTCCGTATCCCATGATCTGGGTTCCGGGATCCACTCCAATAATCACCTTTTCGGTAGCGTCAGCCTGCTGCATTTTTATCATGGTGCAAGATAAGGAACTCTCTACTTCAAATGAAAAAAGATACCTGGGAAAGCTGTTCTGGATAGGAAAATTTGTGATTACTGTACTGATTTTAAGTTATATATATAAAACTTTCCACAGCGAACAAAAAGGTCTCACCGACATCGCCAGAGTCATTGCCAATGCTTTATCACAAAAGAACCTGCCTATCTTGATTTCCATGATTGTACTGGTTCCTGTTAATTGGGCATTGGAAAGTTTAAAATGGAAGCAACTTGCCAAAAAAGTAGTACCGCTGACCTTCCGGGATTCCTTTCGTGGTATTTTGACAGGACTTGCAATAGGTGTTGCCGCACCTGCCCAGCTGGGAGATACCATCGGGCGGATCGCTGTGTTAAAATCAGATAACCGCCTGAAAGCTATTGGGGCTGCATTGGTTTCAAATGGAATGCAGTTTTATATTTCAGTGATAGCCGGCATTGCAGGATGGTGCTTCACCAGGGAACAGCTGTCCTTGACCGCATCTGCAAAGTACATTGTGGATATACTTTTAAGCGCTACTATCGCATTGGGAATTATTTTAATGTATACCCGGAAAAAGTTACTAACCTGGTTTCCTTCGAATACCTACCTGAAAAAGATTCGGGATTATCTCAGCATTATCGGTATTTACAACGGCGCTGATCTTGCCATTGCATCAGGGTATGGCGTGCTCAGATACCTGGTATTTCTGACCCAATTTATACTGTCCATGTCCATGTTTAACTTTCCGCTTACCCACACGGAAATGATTTCTTGCGTAGCGCTTATATTTCTGGCAAAAACCCTTATTCCTGCGGTAAATGTAATCGGAGATCTGGGCCTGCGGGAATTTACTGCACTGTTTGTCTTTAAACAATATAACCTTCCACCGGAAGAAATTATAACGGCAACATTTATGATCTGGATTATAAATGTCCTGGGACCAATTCTGGTTGGATTATTCCTGATATGGAAATATAAATGGAGACCACATGTAAATACCCAAACCTGACATGCATCAACTTCTATCTTTATCTTTGATCATAATCTGGTTTTTGATCACAAGCTATACCCTGTTTACAATCGTTCTGCAAGTCTTATGGCAGCGCCTGCGGGTGTATCCGGAAAATGCAGAACTGACCGATTTTATAACGATTATCATTCCGGTCCGGAATGAAGAGAAGGGTATTTTCGAATTGTTAAGTGATCTGAATCAGCAAACCTATCCGGCCCGGCAATTTGAAGTATTGGTTATGGACGATGGTTCTACTGACACGACCGCATCCATTGTTTTAAAGTGTTCCGAAGAATTCAATATAGACATCCGGCTAATTACCCTACCCGATAACCCGACGACTTCCCCAAAAAAGAGAGCTATTGAAACTGCTATTGCACAGGCCCGGGGAAACCTGATCGTTACAACGGATGGTGACTGCCGGGCTGGCAAAGGCTGGCTGAAAGCTTTTGCAGAATGCCATTTTTCATCAAAGGCAAAACTAATAAGTGGGCCGGTTACCTTTCTGGAAGAAGGATCTTTAACCGACCATTTGCAAACGGTTGAATTTTCAAGCCTGATTGGAAGCGGCGCCAGTGCCATTTCTGCCGGTTATCCTTCTCTTTGCAACGGGGCAAATCTGGCATACGAAAAAGAAATATTTAATGAAGTTGGCGGCTACGATGGCGTCAGACATATAGCTTCCGGCGACGATGAATTTCTAATGCATAAAATTGCAGACAAATATCCGGACGGCATCCGGTTTTTAAAATCCAGTGAAGCCATTGTCAGAACACAGGCACATCAGGATTGGCAGATATTCTTCCGGCAAAGAAAGCGCTGGGCCAGTAAATGGAAACACTATCAGAGTAAAACACCTCTGGCTTTGGCACTTTATGTATTCTGCTGTAATCTTTCACTGATCGTATCAGTTCTGCTTTTTTTTACCGGAAATCTGAGCGGCATTTCCTTTATTTTTCTGGTTATGCTTAAATTTATTCCCGAATGGATATTCTTAGGAAACGTTTTAAACTTTCTGGGTAAACGTAGATCAATCCCATATATTCCCCTGACCCAGATTATCTATCCCTTTTATGTCTGTTTTTTTGGACTGGCCGCACAAAAGCCGGAATATGAATGGAAAGGAAGAAAGCTTGTATAAAAAAACTGCCGGAAACAGTTCCGGCAGTTTTAAAGTTATTATAACGCTGTTAAGATTATTTCTTAAGCATTTTTGAAGTGTATTTTCCTTCACTATTTACGACATTGACAATGTAAAGGCCCTGGGCAAAACCCTGAACGTTCACTTTATAGTCGGTTTGATTGGCAGCAGGGAGCACCTGATAAACACGCTTTCCGCCAGCCGTTATGATCTCCATCATTTTTATTGGCGAGAAGCTCTTAACATTAATTTCATCCTGTGTCGGGTTAGGATAGAAATCTACGGAAAGTCTTGCATCACATTGTCCGGCTTCTACACTTTTAATTGAGCTGTAATCTGTTGATTGATCTACATCAACCTGTTGTAAACGGTAGTAAAATGATTTGGAAGGAGCAACATTTTCAGCAGAGAACGGAGCATCGTTATAACTGTAATCCTTAACTCCGTCCACATAATTGATCCGGCTCAGTGATGTATAATTTTTCGCATCCGATGAACGCTGTACCACAAAGTGCGAGAAATTTTTGGATTCAGATATTTTCCATTTCAACTGAACATTACAATCTGCTTTCTCGGCAGTGAAACTGGCAAGGGTTACAGGAAGAGGACCCGATACCGGTGACGCGTTACAAGTGCTTGTAGAAACCGGATAAGAGATAGCAATCGTTTCGGAGGTAGATACAGTAACCCTTATTTTTGCGCCTGGATCAAGAATACTTGAAAACATGTCATCCACTTTTACCCATTTTGTACCTTGCTGCGCCCAACCCGGCCATGCAACGCCTGTTCCCTCGTTAGATACAGAAGCACCAGGAAAAAGAATGTTACCTGTTAAAGGCTGGCTGTTATTTTCATGGATTACCTTACCGGCAGAATTGATCCATTCAATTCTGGCCGATTCGCCGGTCGTACTGAAATTGGCAGTAACTGCGTAAGTCAGATAAGGTGCGTTTTTAATACATTTAGATTCTGCTGCAACCGTAATTTTTTTCACTACCGGCTCAGGCACAGATGCCAGCAGCGGAAAGAAATGAATTTCTCCGCCATTGTGTTCAAAGCTTTTTGCAATAACCTGTCCATTGATATTATTTGAGCCGTTTTTAACAACATTTGCTTTTGGAGCCAGGATCGTGCCGTTAATCTCTGTGCTTCCTGAAAGCGTCACAGTTTCGGTTGCATCCGGGAAATTATATACAACATAACTTCCCTGAGAAGAAGCAAGGCCTCCAAACTGAGGAAAACGAATGGTGTTACCTGCTTTACTGGCAAATGCCGAAAAATCTACGATGTTGATTATCAATCCGAATGGTCCTGTGTATTTTGTTTCACCAGCCTGAAATCCTTGTGGAATACCAACAATGTTACTGTTCTGGATACTGTTCCAAACCTCGGCAGATACCGTCAATACATTGATTTTTCCCGGATCAACAACAATCTTGGGATTGTTATCTATTACAGATGTGGTAAGATACGGCCCCATGGGTGCATTTGACTTCACATTTCCGTTCTGATCAAGGATAGGCAGGTTGTCTTTTAACGTAGCCAGTTGCTCTGATCTGGAAATCAATTTAGTAAAAGCGCCGTCTACATCGATTTGACCTGTCCCTGTTCCGAAAACAGTATTATCACAAACCTCATTTGGTACATTGTTATTCGTGAACATGTTGATGTTCGCATTGATATTGATATTCGGAGTTGATGCGTAGTTGCTGCCGGAAGGGGTAATGTAAATGTTTGAAACAGCATTGTTATTATCCTTATACCAAATTTTCAGATTGGTCAGTTTCGAATCCGAAGGTGCGCATTGCCCGATTTTTACATAGTTATTACCATTTACCTGCAGGCTTCCGTTATCCAGCTTAACACCTCCCCTGACAGCCAGGGCTATTGAAGCATTGTTTACCTTATATACACCGAGTCTGGATTCAAAGCTGATATTATAACCATTTGTGGTAACATTACCTCCAATAGCCATAGGTCCTTCAGACTCATGACTTTTTAATGTAGCATCCCCTTTTACAAAGACATTGAAATTCATTGCAGCGCTGGTTGGGCTCTGAGCCTGTACCATTCCGGCAGATAAAATAAATAGTATAGCGTATTTGAGTGACATTGTTGGTTTAGTTAATTTGATTTCACATTTCACTCAACAAATGTAGGGGCACCCTAAAAGCTCTCTATTTTTTTGTGACCAGCTCGGTTATGTTTGGGGTTAATTATAAAAAAAACGGGGTATAAAAATCTTATTTTTGGATTATATATATATGATGTAAAATAAACAGATCAAGAAAGACTACACTTATTACAGCTATTTAAATTTTAAAAAAGTGTTAATTCTACGATTTTGATGCACTATTAAACATTTTCATATAAAATAATTTCTATTTCTTGCCTGCAAAATAGTTGTATAGCCAAAACAAAATATTTGTATTTAATCAAGATACACCACCACCATCATTATAGAAATTATGCTTTCCGGCTAAAGGTTTTCCGGTTAGCTCCTTTATCTCGCTTTGCATTTCCTGAAGCATTTTTAAAAGCTGTTGCATGTCTGTCTGCGGTTCTGGCAGCTGCTTGCTGTGGAAGCTGTAATATTCCCAGACTTCAATGACATCCGATAATGGCACCGTATAGGCAAAATACTGTTTATTGAACGACTGAAGAAGCATAGTCCCGTCCTTATGAATGGTCACCTGCTTAAAAACAAAGTCCTGATCGCCTTTTAGTATTACGATACAGGGCGTCTGAGCCTTAAGTTTCGTCCAGTCCTGTACATATCTTGTAATGATATCACTCCCTTCAGGAACCGGAAGCATGCTGTCTCCCACTGTTGGAAACATTCGGAACGTTCCGTTTTTCGGCAAATTGGGCAAATTAAACTTTGGAAGCCCTGCCAGAAATTCCGGGTCGCTGTATCCTGACCGGTAACCCGCTTTTGCTTTTATAGGAACATATTCCACATTCTCGCTTTCATTTTTATCGACCGTAACGGCAAGCACACGGATGTTATTTCCCTGCATAAATAGTTCGCTTCCTGCTTCCAGATCTTTTAGCTTCTGTTCTGACAACTTTCCCAGATCAATTTTTAAAAGACTATCAATACTCATCCTGAAGAATTCGGAAAAGTTGATTAGATCGTCTATCGTCGGATTAGCTGTTCTCCCGCTTTCATGCGCATTTAGTTTTACACGGGTTATTCCTAATTTCTCTGCCAGGGTCTCCTGGCTTAACTTTTGACGCTGACGGAGAAACTTAATATTCACTGACCAAAACATTTCCTGAGTTCTCATAACAAATTGATATTTTAAAAATCAAACATAAGATACTTATGGTATCAAATGTAACAGCAAATTTTATTTATAGCAAAAATTCATGTAAAATAATTTTGTTTAACTATTTTTGAAAAAAGCTAAACAAATGTCAGTATATTCCATCAGAGATCTTGAAAGGATAAGTAATCAGAAAGCACATACCATACGGATATGGGAACAGCGTTATGGGTTGCTTGAGCCGGAAAGAACCGATACAAATATCAGGTATTACAATGATGACCAGCTGAAAAAGCTTCTGAACGTTTGTACACTGATTAACAAGGGAATGAAAATTTCCCATATCAGTAAGCTCAGCCGGAAACAGATTTCAGAACAGATCGACCTGATCATTGCAGATTCCTTCCAGGGCGATGTCCATACGGAAGCAATTATCAACCAGGCACTGATTTCCCTGGCAACCTACGACTCGCTTCTGTTTGATGAGCTATTTACTAATTCGGTAAAAAGGATGGGTTTAAAAAGGACCTACTTAAAGATTATTTATCCGTTACTGGTACGCACTGGCCTGATGTGGATCAAAGATGACTTGCTTCCGTCGCAGGAACATTTTTTGTCCAACCTGATCCGGCAAAAATTATTTGCTGCAACGGATGCACTGCCCTTACCTGAAAATCCTGACCAGACCTGGGTCCTGTTTCTGGAAGAATATGAAGACCATGAAATAGGCCTGCTGTTCGCTAATTACCTGTTGCGCCAGTATGGAAAGCATGTCATTTACCTTGGTACAAGAGTCCCATATCGGGATCTTGCCAATGTTGTACAACAGTGCAGGGCTACCCATATCTACACATTTTTTGTAAGAAATCAGCTGGAACAGGAATTGGAGCAATTACTTGACAGTCTTACGACCGATTTCCCGAACTGTAAAATCTGTGTTTCAGGCGGGGATGATAAGATACAAAACCTTGCTAAAGATAGAGGTGTTATTAAAATCACCTCTGTTGAAAGCTTAACAGATCTTTTAAAAAGTGCCAATGAGTAATCAGAAAAAAACAAATGAAATAGCGGTAATCGGTTCAGGATTTTCGGGCATGGCAGCCTCTGCGGTTTTGTCAAAGAATGGAAATAATGTGGCCATTTATGAAAAAAATGCAGAAACAGGCGGCAGGGCAAGAACTTTTAAAAGTGACGGATTTTTGTTTGACATGGGCCCAAGCTGGTATTGGATGCCCGACGTTTATGAAAGTTACTATCAGCTTTTCGGCCACACAACCACTGATTTTTATGAATTAAAAAAACTGGATCCGGGCTTTGCCGTTATTTTTGATGGTGGTGAAGTTTGGGACATTCCGGCCGACTTCGATCAGGTCTGCGATTTGTTTGAAAGCATAGAAACCGGAGCAGCTAATAAACTCCGGAAATTTATTGCAGAGGGTGAATTTAAATACATGGTTGGGATGAACGACATGGTGTACAAGCCAGGCCATTCTGTCACCGAGTTTTTTAGCCTGAAATTATTCAGGGATGCACTGAAACTGCAGATTTTCACTTCATTCAGCAAACACGTAAGAAAATATTTTAAGGATCCCAGATTACTGGCACTTATTGAATTTCCGGTGTTGTTTCTGGGTGCGATACCGAAAGACACGCCTGCACTTTACAGTTTGATGAACTTCTCCGGCTTAAAGCAAGGCACGTTTTATCCCATGGGTGGATTTGGTCAGGTTGCAGATACTTTCAGAAAAATTGCCGAAGAAAATGGGGTGAATTTTAAAACATCCCAACAGGTTAACCTGCTTGAAATTAGAAACGACCATATCAGCCACATTCATGCCAACGGAAGCAGTAATGCAGTGGATGCAGTAATTGGCTCGGCCGATTATCAGCATATTGAAAGCAAGCTGTTACATGAGCAGTTTCGTTCGTATCCTGAATCCTATTGGGAAAGCCGGACGTTTGCACCTTCCTGCCTACTTTTTTATCTGGGCGTAAATAAGAAAATCCAGAAGCTCCGTCATCATAACCTGTTTTTCGACCAGGACTTTGAAAAGCATGCAGAGGAAATCTACAAAGACAAAAAATGGCCCTCTGACCCACTTTTTTATGTTTGTTGTCCCTCCAAAACAGACCCCTCGGTAGCACCGGAAGGAAGTGAAAATATTTTCGTATTGATGCCCATTGCCATCGGACTTACCGATTCGGACAAAACAAGGGAACAATATTATGAACTATTGATGAACCGACTGGAGAAATTCGTGGGAGAAGACATCAGAAGCCATGTTGTGTTCAAGCGCAATTATGCTACCAATGATTTTATTAAAGATTACAATGCTTACAAAGGAAATGCTTACGGACTGGCAAATACATTGATGCAAACCGCTATCTTTAAACCGAAACTGCAAAGTAAAAAAGTGAAAAATCTTTTTTATGCGGGTCAGTTGACCGTTCCGGGTCCGGGTGTGCCTCCATCTATAATATCCGGCCGCGTTGCCGCTCATGAACTTCAAAAATTCCTAACCAGGTAAGTTATGAAAATACTTTTTGACAATTTATCCGCATCATGCAGTAAAAAAACGACACAGTTATACAGTACGTCTTTTTCGTTGGGAATTCATTTCCTTAAGTCTGATTTTCATGAACCTATATATGGAATCTATGGCTTTGTAAGGCTGGCTGATGAAATTGTGGACAGTTTCCATGATTATAATAAGCCGTTTCTGATGGATAAGATCAGAACAGATACGGTAGAAGCCATACGCGATGGAATCAGTATAAATCCGATTCTGAACAGTTTTCAAAAAACCGTCAATACTTACCACATCGAATGGGAGCTGATCGACACCTTCCTGAAAAGTATGGAAATGGATTTAGCAAAAACAGTACACAGCAGTACTTCTTATGAGGAATATATACTTGGGTCTGCCGAAGTGGTTGGACTGATGTGCCTGCGCGTCTTTGCGGAAGGCAATGCTTCTATTTATAACGATCTGAAGCCTTATGCCATGAAACTGGGATCGGCATTTCAAAAGGTCAACTTCCTGCGGGATCTCCAGGCAGATTATCAGTTGCTGGGAAGAACCTATTTTCCGGGCGTTAACTTCGACAGATTCTCTTTTCAGGAGAAAGAAGCAATCCAGAATGAGATTGAAGCCGACTTTGAACATGCCCTGATAGGTATCAAAAAGCTGCCTTCCGGTGCAAGACGCGGTGTATATCTTGCTTATTATTACTACAAAAAATTATTTTTACGGATCAAGGAAACACCACCTGAAATGGTCATGAACGCCCGAATTCGCATTCCGGACTACAATAAAATAGGGCTTATGTTTCGTTCCCTAGTAAGACATCAATTTGATATTTTATAATATTTTTTTGTTGTCTTACCAAAGATTGAATTTTAATATTTACCAAATGATTTCAGCCCCCGAAAATACCACTACCGAATTTTTGAATACCGATGTTGTGTTAGTAAATGAACATGACGACGAAATTGGTTTTATGCCAAAACTGGAAGCCCATCAGAAAGGTGCTTTGCATCGTGCATTCTCCGTTTTTATATTCAATTCCAAGGGAGAACTGCTATTGCAGCAGCGGGCACTTGGAAAATACCATTCCGAAGGACTCTGGTCTAATACCTGCTGCAGCCATCCGCTGCCTAATGAAGCAACAGCCAGTGCAGCTGTGCGGCGTCTTCAGGAGGAAATGGGATTACAGTCAACGCTTAATTTCGTTTTCTCATTTTTATACAAAGCGGAACTGGATAACGGACTAACGGAACATGAACTCGATCACGTTTTCTGGGCTGTTTCTGATCACGAACCAATTATTAATACATCAGAGGTTTCTAATTTTAAATATGTAGACCCTGGTTTTCTAAGGACTGATATGCAGCAGCATCCTAACCGTTACACAGAATGGCTTAAAATCTGTTTTGATGAGGTGATGGAAAAAATCAAACTTTCCTGAATTAATTTACGGCATTAAGAACCAATACACCCAACAGCAAACATGGCTCCCTGGATTGTTAATACATTAATTGTGATAGCCGCTTTTGCAGGCATGGAATGTGTGGCCTGGCTGGCGCACAAATATCTGATGCATGGTTTCCTGTGGTTTCTGCACCATGACCATCACCAGCGTGATGACGGTGACTTTTTTGAAAAGAATGATTACTTTTTTGTGATTTTTGCCATCCCCGGAATACTATGTCTCCTTGTTGGACTGAACAATGGTTTCAATCCCCTTTTCTGGATAGGGCTTGGTATTACAATTTATGGATTTGCCTATTTTACGGTTCATGATATTTTTATTCACCAGCGGTTCAAGATTTTTCGTAACACAGATTCTGTTTACCTGAAAGCGATCAGAAGAGCGCATAAAATGCATCACAAACATCTGGGTAAATACGAGGGTGAATGTTTTGGAATGCTATGGGTACCACTGAAATATTTCCGGGAAGCGAAAAATCAAAAAATGATTAAAGAGAGAGGCTGAAACTAAAAGCGTTTTCCGTGTGTCAACGACACCAGCTTTCCGGTAACTGCCGGAATCCTGCTCAGTACTTTTAGTGCCAGGTCTGTTGTATTCCTTTTGCCAAAAAGACTCTGGAGGTAGTAGCCCGCAGTGATTCGTGTATGAAAGGCTTTCTTCCATTGAATCCGGTAATTGCTGACAACCTGTTCAAATGAATGCTTATTCTGAAAAAAGAGGATTAATTCTGCTGCAAGAATTTTAGAACCACGCATGCCCATGCTCATACCGTTTCCGCATAGCGGAGTGATTGTACCGGAGGCATCCCCAAGCAAAAAGATTCCGTCGGTATTTGTTGCCTTTTCACTGAACTGAATGTTGCTGATAACCATTGGCTGGGCACTGACAAATTCTGATTGCGTAAAATAGTTTTTTAAATACGGATTTTTATAAAGGACATTTTCTTCCAATACCTTTATATCCTTACTGTTCTCCAGCAGGTTTCTTGCGGTTGTAAGATAACACAAACAGTGCCAGTCGTTGTCAACTTTTGAAATACCACAGTATCCGTCTTTAAAATTATGCAGCTCAATACGATTGCTGATCAGATCCGCTTTGATATGGTATTTGACACCGATGAAATTATTTCCACGCTTATTTTTATCATGGCTCAAAAACGACGGCGTATATTTTCCATAACTTCCACAGACTGTCCTGGCCATAAATGTTCCTGCCGGACCAATTACCTCGTACACTTCGGAATTCCGGCGCTTTACCCCTGATACCTTGCAGTTCTCCACTAATTTTACACCTTTTGCTTTGGCAATATTACTTAAACATGAATCCAGACTGTATCTGCTGATACCAAATCCACCCAGTTTTAATGTTTGATCCAGCATGAAACCCTTTTCGGAACTGATTCCCAGCTGATCGATTACCGGCAGGTTCAGCCCGGCAAGGGGAACACCCAGCCCGGTGAGGAAATCCCAACTTTCCATGGATATATATTCCCCGCAAACTTTATGGAACGGATAGGAATTTTTCTCCAGCAAAACGACTGATATACCCGCATCAGCAAGCTGTATTGCAAGACACAGACCTGCAAGGCCTCCGCCTATAATGGCACAATCAAATGCCCCAAACACGGGTTCTTCCGAATCTATTTCCTGGTTTGCTATTGACGCACTTCGCATATATCCGCGTAGTTGAGTTGACTATTGTTGTTCCATCATTATTCTACTTTAAATATGAATCTGTCACTAGCCTTCCAAACATAATCCATTGAACATATAAAGCCACGTAACCAAAATTCACCTTCAATTTTTCTAAGATAGAATCCTTTGGGAAAATCATCATCTGCAGTTATCGGATCAGAGAAAATAGTTATTGATCCTGGTGGATTCTGATTTTTTTTAGAAATGAGGTTATCAACCATTTCCTGTTGATCTGATAATTTCAGTCGTATAGATGGTGCGGCTTCCAAAGGGCATTCAGCTAATCCTAAACTTTTGATTCGGTCATTAATTTCAGAAATTGTCGCTCCGTCAGGAAAACCTAACTCCTTTATGGATGTTTCTATAATCTCAATTTCCTGACTATGGTTTGAAGTTTTAAACAATTTACTTGAAAAAATAATTTGGGCAAACTTGTTTAACTTGATACCGGAATCCAACAAATTTTCTAATAAATTAATTTTAGAAATTCCGCCGTATTCAATGATTATTTTATTCAATGAACCTATTGCCGGCTCTTTCATATTTCAAGGATTAAGTTTAAAATCAAGGACTATTTTACATTATTTGTATAATTAATTAGAGCCTTGCATTTCCATATATGATTACTTCATGACGAAATGCCCATTTGTTCAAAACTGAATATTTCTTTGCCCCCGCTTTTTCAAGAATTTTCAACCACTCCTTTTTCTTGAACCCCCGTAGTACCGACAGTGGCGCATCATTTTTTACCAGATATGATTTTGAAAAAAGCTTCGTGAGTATTTTTATTGAATAGTAGGCCAACGGGTTTCTTTCCAGGTCGTTGATGATCAAAATTGTCTGGTTTTTCAAAGCAAACTGAACCAGACTAACAAGTTCCTGCTCGGTCAAATGATGGCAAAAAAGGCAGGCATGAACGATATCGATTTTCTGAACATGATGAAAAACATTTCTGTAATCATCACAAATGAACTTTATATGGGTGTTATCCGAATTTGCTAAGGCATATTCAATACAAACCGGTTTCAGATCAATACCATATAATTCCAGATCACACTTGTTCTTTTGACCCCACTTGCTTATTCGTTTCAGCGTATCCCCTCCTCCACAGCCAATGTCGGCCAATACGTATTTCTTATCAGGCAGAATTACTTTTTCCAATGCTGAAAATGAAATATTATATCCTCCCAGCCAGTGATTTATAAAATCAAGTTCCTTTAAATTCTGATAAAGATCGGTTGCCGGAATTTCTGCCTGATCGAGTAATTCTTTCTTTTTACTGCGCTGATCAAACATACTGCAGCTGCATCGTTTCGATACTTAGTCCAGGCCCGAAAGCTGCCGTAAATGCACGGCTGCCTTTATGTTCCGTTTTCATTTTTTCAAGTACATCTTTCAATACGAATAAAACAGTGGGTGAAGACATATTGCCATAGTTTTTAAGTACATCGTACGAAGATGCCAATTTACAGCGATCCAACTGTAAAGCAGTTGCAAAATCATCCAGGATACGCTTGCCGCCAGGATGTATTGCCCAGTGCGCGATATCTTCCGGTTGCAGTCTGATGGATTTCAGCATAGGCTCCATGTTCTCCCTGATCAGACCCGGAACGTAGGATGTCAGGTTCATAATAAAACCAGTTTCTGAAAGTTGCCACGCCATATCTTCATATCCGTTGTGCAGGATCAGCGAATTAAAACCATCAATTTTGACCTTATTGTTATATCTTCCCGAGGGCATCGAACTCACTATTACTGCCGCTGCACCATCAGCAAAAAGCAGATTGGAAAGTATGTAATCATCATTATAACGCTTCTGAAAATGAATGGTACATAACTCCGTGCAAACGATCAGTACATTCGCATCCGGCCGACTCCGGCAAATGGCATCCGCATTTTTCAGTGCGATAATTGCTGCATTACAGCCCATAAAATTTACGCTGCTTCTTTGCACAGTTGGCTTTAAATGCAATGCACGCATGATTTCAATATCAAGGCCAGGCGCAAAAAGGCCTGTACAGGTTACGGTGATAAGATGCGTTATCGAAGATTTGATTTTTTCAAAATCTGGAATTTTCTCAATAGCCCTTTGCGACAGCGTCGCAGCATGCTGCTGGTATAACTTCATTCGGGCGGAAAGTCCGGGTTCGGGCAGCAGCGAAGATGTTTTACTAAAAAAAGAAAACTCATCCACGGGCTTGTCAAAATCAGGAATCACCGAATATCTTTTATCGATCCCTGTTTTTCCTGCGACGATCCTGATCTTTCTTTTATTCAATAAATCATCCGTGGAATTAATGTAAAACGTAGCCAGGGTTTCCTGTGAAAAACAATGATCCGGAACAGCTGTCTCAATAGCGGTGATGTAACTCAATGGAAAATGATTAATAAAAATTAGTACTGTGAAACAACTGTTCATGCATAGCGCAGCAATCCAGTTCATACGCATGGTATTTCTAAAATTCGCATTTTTTATATTCCTGCGTACCTGAAAAAACCAGTAACCAAAATATAATACAATCGGAATAAAGAACAGCTGAATGATGTAAAAAACTGTTCCAAGCTCCCGGGATGAAAAATAGAGATAATAAAATACATTACAGAACAAAAACATAACCGCCGTAAATACAAATGTTCCTGTATAGCCCAGTTTATAACTTAGTGTTGTAACACCATCTTTCAGGTCCTGCTCGTGCTGGTAAATCTGGGTTAACGGATATGCACCGGCAATCTGAAAAGTGCAGCCCAGCAAGACATAAATATTTTCCCTGTTTAGGACAAGCGCATGTCCGGTAATTCCGGCTACGGACATATAGTACGTAAATGCACCCTGAAAAATAATAACAACCAGAAAACCGGCCACCGCATATTTTTTCAGCCTGATCTGCCTTGAACTGTATGCCCTTGAAGCAGTTATATATAGGACAAGACAACCGGCAAACAGCATACTTATGAATACAGAAGCCAGAAAGATTGCAGTAACATCCAGAATAACGGTCGTGTAAAAAAGACTTCTGGTTGGTAAAGGCGGTTTCTCCAGTCCGCCAATACTACCTTCATCACGGTCCACATAACTATTGTAACCGTTGCTGGCCGGATAGATCAGAAAATGTATGATCAGAAAAGACCAGATTGCTTTTTTCATTGAAATTTCCTGTGCCTGGCTCAGTGCAAACAGGAACAGCGGCATCAGAAAAAAGAAAAAAGGTATTCTAAGAAGTTTAATTGTATTCCGGTCCGGCAGCATAAAACAAATATCCGCTATTGAAGTGACTTTTCTATCTGCCGGCGATAAAACATTTTGGCTGTTGCAAAGTTATGCATTGATACTACTGCTTCGCAGATGAGAATTATATTCAAAAAAATTGACACAAAATTGAATATAATTCTAAAATATAATAGTTTTACAGAATGATAAGCGGAAATGAAATTGTATTAGACAAAACGGACCTGAGCATTCTCAGGCTGATGCAGGAAAACGCCAGGATCTCCAATGCCGATTTGGCAAGGGAACTGGAAATGGCACCATCCGCTGTTTTGGAACGTGTAAAAAAACTGGAACAAAAGAATGTGATCCTGCAATATACCACCCGTCTGAACCCGGCGGCGGTTAACCAGAAACTGCTGGCATTTATTTCCATGAAAGCATCCGATGTGATGGGTTCAAGCTTTACAGCAAAAGAGCTCGCTAAAATTCCGGAAGTTCAGGAAGTTCATCACATTGCCGGTGACGACTGTTATCTGGTCAAAGTCAGAACGGCAGATTCTGCTTCGCTAATGGACCTGATGCGGCATTCATTCAGTAAAATTCCAAATATTCTTTCCACACGCACAACCATTGTTCTGGAAACTGTAAAAGAAGAACAACAACTGGTTATTCCCGAAAAATAACAAACCATGGAAGTACAGCAAAACAAAACGCCTTCAACGCTTTTAGTTGTTCTGGCATTCGCTACGGTTTACGTGGTGTGGGGATCTACTTACTTTTTTATTCAAAAGGCACTGACAGGCTTTCCTCCTTTTATTCTCGGCACTTTCCGCTTTATTACTGCCGGCCTGCTGATGATGGCCTGGTGCATCCTAAAAGGTGAAAAAGTATTTAAAGTAACAAATATAAAACCGGCCATTATTACCGGACTACTTTTGCTGTTTGTCGGAAACGGGGTTGTGATCTGGGTGGAGCAGTTCCTTCCCAGTGCGATGGTTGCGATTATGGTTTCATCCTCTCCCCTCTGGTTTGTTTTGCTGGACCAACCAAAATGGAAAGAAAACCTGCACAGTAAATCGACCATCCTGGGACTGATCATCGGCTTTGCCGGTGTGGTACTTTTGTTTAGCGAAAGAATCATGAGTTCCTTTTCGTCCTTAAACAGCAGCAGGGATTTGTTTGCTATGGGACTGGTGTTGCTGGGTTCAATGGCGTGGGCAGGCGGTTCACTTTATTCCAAATATAACTCCGGCCAGAACACAGCTATTGTTAACAGTACATGGCAAATGATTGCCGCAGGCATTGCCTTTTTTCCAGGCAGTATCATCAGCGGTGAATTTGATAACTTTCATATTCAGCAGATTCCCGCAGACGCCTGGTTCGCGGTGATATACCTGATCATATTCGGATCCATTGTCGGATTCAGTGCTTACGTATGGCTTTTAAAAGTACAGCCTGCTACCAAAGTAAGTACCTACGCTTATGTAAACCCTGTTGTAGCGGTCATTCTGGGTGTATTTTTTGCAGGAGAATCAATTTCCAATATGCAGATTGCAGGTCTGGTTATTATTCTTGGCAGTGTTTTACTGATCAATTTGCATCAGTACAGGAAAACGAGTAAAGTTTTACCTGCATGATCAAAAAAAAAGAGTGAAATCTGTTTTCGCAGACTTCACTCTTTTTTTTGATCCCTAATCTTAATATTTGATAATTTTCCTCGTATCCATTCTTCCGTCGTTCGCAGTAATATGTATCAGATATAAACCAGGTTGCCAGTTTTTCACCTCAATCGTTTTCTCGGATGTCAGCTGAAAGGGAACGACGTCGCCTTTATTGCTTACAATCCGGATATTATTTATACTTTTCCAGTTGACATTCTCAAAAGAAATCCGTTCTGCAACCGGATTTGGAAAAACGATTACCTGCGGTTTTAGTTCAAAATGAAGGCTTACAATACTGCTGTAAGCAGATGTACCGTCCGCATCGATCATTTTTAAACGGTACAGATTTTCACCGCTAAGCGGACTCTTGTCTGAGAAATGATATGTCAGATCTTCACTGCTTTCACCTTTTGCCAGCACCTCACCGATCGGCAGCCATTTCTTTTCTTTCAGTCGCTGAACAGTGAATTTTGCGGCATTTTTCTCCGCAGCAGTTATCCAGGTCAGATTAGCTATCTCACCTTCTTTATTTGCGCTGAATCCAACCAGTTTCACCGGAAGCGGATAAGAAAGGCAGGCACTGTTAAAGTTAAATCCAGTGGATTGGGTAATACTTCCGCCTATAACGGCAGGCCCGTTAATATCCCCTGTCTGCACAAACAGATTTGCCTGTGGCGCAAGAATCCCTCCTTCCACAATAAAGGAATTTAACAAAATATTGACTGCATTTGGGAAATTAAAAAGTGTATTTGGCCTGTGTATATCCTGCATTGATCCTGCTGTTGGCGACAGGGTAACATTGGAATTCAAAATGTTAATCAGGATACCGGATCCCACAGGAATATTAGTAAACTGAACACCAGTAATTGCATTGCCGGAAACCGATACATTGAATACATAACTTTTAACCGTGTTATCACCGGTCAGTGTAATGTTTCCATCTGATATGATCGGATCGGGGGTAGCCGATGCTGCCAGATTTGCATATTCATTACTTAAATTTATGTAATGCTGTTTCAGATCCGTAAAGTTGATTCGGTTGGCTTGATTGATATTAGTTCCCTGCCCCGATCCATGTACAGGCAAAGGACTGGCGTTCTGTAAGGTACCGTAATAAAAATTTCCTCTTACTGCGATGTCTTTTCCGGTTGTATTGGTCAGCAGACCGTTCACAATGAAATTATCTTCTACAGCAGGCGATGAACCGGTTATACCAGCCGTGTAGCCCACCAGCGAACTGTTTAAAGTAAAATTACCTCCAACAGCCAGTCGCCCGTCCGTCCCGCCATCACCCGTGTTATAATTGCCAAATACAATGGCATTGAAGTTTCCGTCACCAATAAAACCGGAAGCCAGATAAGGCGACGGAATCGTAAGTGCGTTTGTAGCCGTACACTGGCCGTGCGCTGTAAAGCTGTTTATAGTAATCAGCCCCATTGCCACCATTTTGACAGCATTTATTAAACGGAGATTAAGTAATTTTTTCATTATGTGCAGCGAATAAGGGTAGATGTATATGAACTTTATATAAACAGTTGTCTATCGCCAGTATGGCATTTCAGCATTTTGTAAGAGCACGGTACGATTTGTTCCGTTAAGATCCATTGTGTAAATATCCCTCGCCGAAAAGCCGTCATTACTAGTAGTAGTGAAAATAATCTTTGCCCCGTTGGGAGAAAATCTTGCATCCAGATCATTGTTCCCGGCTGATTTATTTCCTGAAATATCTGAAGATACACCACTGGCAACGTCAACGATAAATACCCTGGAATCAAGCTGCCTGCCTTCATTGTTTTGAAAATTGCTGACATCCAGCGTAAAGACAGCCTTTGTTCCGTCAACAGAGAAATCCGGATTCCCCATCCTTCCCGGTCTTCCGGAAAGCAGCCTGGACAGAATGCCTGTACCCGGACTGATCAGATAGAGTTCATTATCATAAACCGAACTTCCGGTAACTCTGGCAATGATTTTATTACCTTGTGAAGTCCAGTCACATCCAGCAAAGAAACGGCCGGCTGGTGCTTCTGCCACCACCCGTAGCCCGCTTCCGTCTGCGTGTACAGCGTATAATTTGTTATAGTTCGGATAAAGCAGTTCCAGTCCGTCAGGCGACCAGCAGAAGGAAAGATCCATCAGAGAAACGCCGGCTATGGGAACCACAGTCACTTTTTTAACGTCCCCGCCTACCCTGTTTGAAATAAAAATATGAGGATCAGTATTGATGTTTGATATAAAAGCAACCTTTTCGCGGTTTGGGCTAACTACCGGCCGCCAGTTGCCGCCAAATGTTGTAAGCTGAATGGTTTCGGTACCATTAGATGAAAAAATCTGGCTGTTCTGGTTAACCTGACGGGTAAACAGATAAGGAAAATCCGGCAATGCCTTTGTTTTAAATGACCATACTTCACTGTATACAGGCTTATTTACACTATCGGAAGTAATCACCTGCCAGTAATAGGTGCTTTCGTATTCCAGATTGTTGACAACCAGCGTATCCTCGTGCAGGTTTGTAGCAATAGGTGTATTCGTGCTTTGGCCCTCCTTAAAAAGAATTACACTATACCTGAGCGAATCCTTATCAGGATCAGAAGTTTTCCAGGCCAGAACAGTCGACAGCGCAGCACCGGTACTTTTGTCTGCCGGTTTTACCACGGTCGGAACCAGAGGTGATTTGTTTTGATTGTTGTCCGGTATCAGGAAAACCGAAACAGCGGTTGTTTTGCTTTCTTCAACGTCTACCGAAGTCAGGTCAGTTTTGTATTTTTCTACTGTTGTTTGTACACTGTATTTTCCAACAGGCAGGCTGTCCGCTTTAAAATTACCCAGTGAATCAGGTGTAATACTTCTACCCGACGGGCTAATCCTGACCAAAACGTTTGTCAATGGCTTTTTGTCAGCCAGTGTAAGTACTTTCCCGGATATGGAACCGTAAAGTTTTGGTTCTACGAATGTTTCTTCCGTGCATCCCATGATGAGCAGCAGCGCAAAAGAACACAGTGCGATCAGGCGTTTATAAATGAAATAAGATTGAAATATTTTCACGTTGAATGAGGGTTTTCGCAATACAGCGTTAAAATTTTATTTTGATTTTTTAGAATAACTTCCTCCGAAATAAATGGAAAGGCCAACAGAAGCCCGCCAGAAAGCATCGTTGAATGCACCGCTTACGCTTCCGTCAAATTCATCTTTGATAAAGTAGCTGTACTGGCCGGCAATGTTCAATCCAAGCCAGCGGTTGAGTGCTATCTCCGCTCCTGCACCTGCACTCAGCATCCTGTCTTTTTTACCGTTAAACTCAAATACCGCATTATTACGTGCAGAAGTAATTCCTCCTCCGATTTGCAGAAATGGATTTATTTTTTGAAAAGGAAGTGTCCTGTACTGAATATTTAGTTCACTGATCGTAACATCTCTGGAAAAATATTGTTTGGCTGCAATTGTACCGGATGTTACGTTGAGCTGAAGGTTCCAGTTTTGTGTAAGCCCTACATTAAGCGCTGCGCCATAACCTGCCTTATTTGTTGGCTGACTATAATCACCTGCATAACGCAGCATTGAGATTGAGGGCATCACCGAAAACCTTTTGCGCACCACATTCTCACGTGCACCATAAACATCCGTCTCTTTGGCAACCTGCTGCTCTTCCTGATAGTCTTTCAGAAGCAGTTTAAATTCTTCCGCTTTTTTGGAATCTGCATTCCACAGCCCGTCGCGAACTCCCTCAACGATCATGGATTGCACCGATTTTTCGATAGCTTCGGTTACGGCCAGCTGAGAAGGTTCATTGGTCGTAAAGCCCGTTTCGGTTTCAAGTAATCTTTTAAACTTTACGAACCGGAACAAACTGGCATTTACTGATTGGGAAAGAATTGTTTTTGAGGTATAAACCGTTTTAAGGATTTTCCCGGTTTTGGTGGCAACCGCCCGCAGGTAAACCGTCACACGATCCTGGCGATATTGTGTTGCACCGCCAGCTCCAAAGTATTTTAAGCCCGCACCTCCGGTAATGACATTGGCATCGTAGGATACGATACCGCCTTCCAGAATAATACCTGCAAAAAGCAACGGCGGTAAATTTTCATTTTCCGGCTTATACTGTGCCATACTCGATCTGATGATTTTCCTTTCATTGAGCAGGTTGCTCACGTTTTCACGTTCGATTGCTATAAACCAGCCGCTTTCTTCCAAAGCCTTTAACAGTATGTTGGTAGCACCTTGTGTTACCGCAGTGGAATAATTGATCCCATTATCGGAGGGCTTGTATTGTCCGGTCTGGTCCCGGAATTTGTAAACTGCCGCAACCAGTTTTTCTGACGGACCCGGCAACGTACGTAATCCCGGTGTTACCCGAGTATCTTCGCCCAGGCGGGCTTTCTTTTCCTTTGTAGGTTGATGAAAGTAGGGACTGCAACCGGTAAGAACGGAGAATAAAATCCCGCACATAAGATAAGCCAGTCGCTTCTTATTGCATATTAAGTTCATTATTAAAGTTTTCCGAAGAGTGAGGGGAGGAATATTTATTTTTCAAACGGGATCTCTTTTAGAAATAGGGAACGGTAATTGCCGTTTCTCCACCTTTGCCATCTGTTATTTTGACTACCAACCCTTCCGATCCCGGCGAAACGTCAACCACAAAATCACCGTACTGATAGGTGCCTTCCTTGATTCCGTCTTCGCCAAACTGATTGGAAAAAAGCTGACGTGAAAGTGTGCTCAGCAGCTGGCGGTTCAGTCCGGTTGTAAAATCTTCAAGCGCGCTTGCTTCTTTGGAAATACCCGTTTTAGCAATTGTTGGATCCTTGGTTTTATCCTGAACCTGTGCAGAACTCAGCAGCCAGTTGTAGTTAAAAGTATCTCCGCCAAAAGAAGGGTTGATCGGGCGGTAAATCAGTGCCTGGGCACTGGACGAAAACTGAAAAGAGAGAAGTGTAATAAATAGAATGTAATATTTTTTCATAACGCTAAATTTTGTCCTGATCAAAAAATACCGGTTCCGGACTGGTCCTGGCTTCCAAGCTGATTCTGAATATCCTGATAACTGACGAAGTACTGAAGTACCTGCTGCACGGCCTCTGCCACCTGCGCTTCCATGGCATCCGGCCGCGGCTGTACAAATTGCTGCCAGACCAACAGATCACCCACTTTTATGGCGATCATATTACTCAGGCCAGGTGAAGGAATTTCTTCCATTTCAATAATTAATTCTTCATTTGTAGAAACGCTGGTCTGAAACTGCACTTTGGATAAAGAATCAAGCTGCATTCCGCTCCATTGGCTGTAGAATTCCTCATACAGATCCCGGCCAATTTTTGTTTTTGTATTATCCAGAATGAACGTGATCGATGCGCCTTCATCAAAAACCGACTCATCAAGCGGATCCATTGAATACATGCTGTTGTTATCCAGCAGCGATTCTTCGGATTGGGCGTTTACCCGAAACGAAAACATGCACAAAAGCATTAAAACGAAGATCCGGATCATGGCTTACCAAAAATCGGATTGGATTCAATAATGATTTTCATACCACCGGTCTGCTCAATTTTCATGGATTGGAGCGAACCAATACTTCCGCCTTCAAGGATAAGACTATTACCTCCGTCTGTTTGAATAGCCTGAAAATTGATGCCGTTACTTTTGACATTTTTCATCAGCAGCTCATTGCTGTTGCCGTTTTGTTCAAGCATATACTGGCTGTTTGACCCATTAAAATCCATGTTAAGCTGATTTAAATCTCCAATCTGACTGGTTACAATGTTGTTCCCATTGCCGTAAAGATTAAGATTCAAATTATTCTGATTTCCGGTTTGCGTAACATTTGCATTGGATCCCGGCTTACCGGTACCACCATAATTACTGATCACAGAAATTTTTGCCTGATCCGTAAGATTGTTCAGGGACTGCGCAAAAGAGCCAAAGCTGGCTTCACCGGGTACCTGCTGAGCATATAATTTTGCCGTCGAAACAAGCATAACTGCACAGCTTAAAAATATCTTTTTCATAACGTTTGTAATTTCAACCTGAATGCTAGTCTTTTTTGTTAGCTGACTGCGAAACTGATGATTTATTACCTGTTCCGTTTTGTCTGATGATAACACTGTTTCCGGTGCCTGACTGCTTTACTACTGATGAATTTTGTCCGTTACCGGTTGAATCGGATTGGCTGTAACGAATTTCATTACTTCCATTTCTGATTATTTTTGTACTACCAGATCCTTCAATACCCGTTGTACCATTTGCCTGATCAGCTATAACCCGGTTCCCCTGCCCCTTCTGAATTACTTTCAGAGCGTGCGGGCTTTCAATAGTAATTTCGTTTTTCGAATCATTTACTTTCATTTCTTCTTTTGGTTTGTCCTGCGCATAAACGTGAACTGTAAAAAATGAAATTGCAACAGAAGTGAGCATCCTGATGTCCATAATCTGATCGGTTTATCGAATATTGATTTAAAGCGGAAATTGGGCGTTCGAAGCAATAACTACTTCGAACGCCCATCCTCTTAAATAAATGCGATCAATAAGTTAAGGCATAACATTGTGCTGGGTCACAATACCGCTGTTTTGATTTCCTGTCTGAGTAATTGTCGACAAGTGGCCATTTCCGGTTTGGATCAGGTTAGCGATGTTGCTGTTACCAGTTTGAAGCACGATAGATTCTTGCTCAAAGCCTGCCTGAGATACGGTCATTTGGTTGGAATTACCATTTTGCCACGACTGACTAAGAAGATCATCACCGTTTTGCGTGATCGTACCTGTATTTCCGTTTCCTGTCTGAGCTGCTCCGTTAATATCACCGACAACACCACTTGGAATGCCTGTCACCTTGTTATCATCACCTGTCTGTGTTACCGTGAAAGTGTTGCTATTACCAGACTGTAGTAATTTAGCCCAGTTATCGTCACCGTTTTGAGTAAGACTGGAAGTATTTCCATTTCCAATTTGTGTGATGTAACCTATGTTACGACCATCCTGATCAACAGAAGAAGTATTGGACGCACCTTGTTGCAAAACTTTTGCCCAGTTGCCCGACAAAGTATGTCCGTCCTGATCCACAGTGGAAGTGTTTCCGTTTCCAATCTGATCTATATCGGCAACGTTCAGGTTATCATTTTGTGTTACGCCGGAATTGTTACCGTTTCCTAGCTGATACACATCGGCATCATTCCTTCTACCATCCTGTAAAACATTAGAAATGTTTCCATCACCCTGCTGCCAAACATCAGTATCATTACCAAATAAGATAGCACCGCTCTGATTAACAGTTGATGAGTTTCCATTTCCCGCCTGTGTAATATCAGCGTCATTCAGGTTATCATCCTGGTTCACAACAGACGTATTCGACGTTCCATTTTGATTTACATTTGCATAGTTGCTATTATCCTCCTGATCAACAGTAGAATTGTTACCTGCTCCATCCTGCTCTACTTCAGCCTCATTGGCAAAGCCATCTTGATCTACTTTAGATATATTTGAGGTACCATCCTGATTTACATCAGCATAATTGCCGCCTAAGGCTGTTCCTTTTTGGTCAACTGTAGAGTTGTTTCCGGCTCCGTTCTGTATAACGAAAGCATCACTACCCGGTGTTGAAAGCAGTGTTCCTCCGCCATATTGTGTTACAGCCGAATTATTCGATGTTCCATCCTGTTCTACCTCAGCATTATTTCCTCTGTCCGCCTGGTCTACATCTGAAATGTTACCAGAGCCATCCTGATCCACCGAAGCGTCGTTTTCTCTACCCACCTGCATGGATTTTGAATCATTGCTGGTACCTACCTGAAGTATCGTAGCATCCTGGTCTCTGCCAGTTTGAGTTACCACAGATTTGTTCTGGCTACCCGTTTCAGTTACAGTGGCATCATGACGGTTTCCGTTTTGCTGGATGTCCGAATTGTTGGTACCTGCTCCGCTAGCATTCGACTGAATCACGGTTGCATCATTGCTCTGATTTGCCGCGCCAGCATTGCTAATCTGTGTGATTTTAGAAATATGTGATACTCCTGTTTGAGTCACATTTCCGTTGTTGTGATTGTTTTGCTGTGAAATATTGGAACTGTTGCTCTGTGCAAAAATGTAGGTTCCGGTCAAAAGAATCGCTACGGTAAGTGTAAGTTTTTTCATACGAATTTAGTAAATGAGAAAGGATTGAAAAGTGAAGAAAAGTATATAAATAACCTATAAGATAGATTCTGATTAATGATCGCTTTGTGCTACGGTACCATTGTTGAAACCTCCGGATTGAAGGACAACCGATTTACTCAGATTACCCGCCTGCGTAATGGTTTCAACGTTATTGTTGCCAAACTGACCGGAAATGATGGACAGATCATTCCCATTTTGAGAAAAAATGCCGGTGTTGATATCTCCCAGCTGAAGTGCTCCGGAAGTGGTGGTACCCTGAATTTTGTTCCTGTCGCCATCCTGAGCGATCCGGAAGGTGTTATTGTCGCCTATTTGAGAAAGAAGAGCATTATTTCCATTGCCTGTCTGCTCTGCGTTTGAGTAAAAATTCCCGGATAAACCGATAACCTGGTTCTGATCACCCATCTGGTTTACCTGAAATGTATTTTCGCTGCCTTTCGTATACACCCTTGCGTTATTAAAATCACCCATCTGACTGATCTTACTGACGTTATCTGTACTTGCTCCTCCTTCAATCCATTGAAATGCATAGTTGTCATTATCAAACTGCTCAATGGAGGATTCATTACGCGTACCGTCTACCTGTTGCCAGGCATCATTCCGGTTTCCGGACTGCAACACATTTCCCTCCGAAGAAACGGCCCATGAAGCAATCTGATGTGAGTTATTTTTTGTACCACCCTGATTTAAGAGAAGTGAAGATTCAGTAGCGGACGATCCCCGGATAATCTGTTTCGCCCTATTATCAGATCCGTATTGCGTGGCATAAGTCTCGTTGTCAGCATTTTCACTAACAGTACTTCCATCTGATCCGATGTAGGCTTCCAGGGAGTTTTTACCGGTTTGTATGACAGTTGTCGTATGTTCCTTACCATACTGTTCAACTTTCGACATACTTCCCTGCGTCTGAAAAACGGGAATATTTTTCTGTGTAACTGTTGCCTGGTTCTTTTCAGCATCCGTTTCACCTGAACTTATTTGAAGCACAGTTGAAGTATGTGTACCGGACTGACTGACAACAGATTGATTAAAATCTCCTGTTTGCGTTACAACAGATCCGTTACTCTGAGCAAAAACATAATATCCGCTAAGTAGCGCTGCTACCGTCAGGGTAAGTTTTTTCATAATGTAGTATTCGTTGAGGAGAGTGTCCAAACTATTTTTGGCCCGGACATAACATTAGTCGTATCCTGAATCCAATTATCCCATACTTTTTTTTAGAAAAAATTTACTAAAAATGTACTTGTTTGATATATAATGAGTTATACAATAAAAATTTTTAATATAATTTTTCTGTGTTACAAAACACATAGTAACATTTTTATTAATTTGTAGTACTACATCTATAAAAACATCGACATTTATTCGGATTTGTATTGTAGAAACTTTTATTTATGAGATAATTATCATTTCGTATGATAATAGTTTTACATTTGCAGTTACAACCCTATTAAAATTCTAAACTCATTCACGTTATAATTATGAAAAACCTCAACCCAACTCCGATTCACACGTCTGATTATTATCTTTTTTTTATAATGGCACGTTTCCCCGAAACCAGGTAAAATTTATTCTATCCGGCCATCAATTATTATAGCTTGCTTTTGATGCATACACCGTTAAATTTAACGGTCGTTATTTTTATTATTTTGGTCTTAGTCCGGCAGATTATATAGCCGTTCTGTATATGCCAATACGTTAAAAAGCTATAATTGTTAAGGAGCTTACCTTTTAAATCAATTTAAGGCGTGAATTTTTAAATAAAATTCATGCTGACAAAGGATTTTGTTGCTTCGGCTAGCATCCGCTAAGCAATGGAAAACGATTTAAGACTGGCCAATAGTCCACTAAATTTTTGTGCAACTGCACCGGGTTTTTACTATTGCCAGATCCAATGGGTACAACAAACAAATTAAAAGCCGACGAACTTGAACTGGTTACAGCAATCAGGAATGACAGCTTTGAAAAAAATAAATACATCAAACATCTGATCAATGATTATCAGGGCTTTATACATAAAGTAAGATCAGAGACAGGCTTGGATGAATCGATTTTAAAAGATATTTATACAGATACGGTCTTACTTATTTTGCAGCATATCCGGAACGATACCTTTCGCGGAGAGAGCAGATTGTCTACTTATTTTTATAAAATATTTTACTTTAAAACGGTCGATTATATCCGTCAGAATGCTGCAAACAGGATCGAGTACACGGACGAACTTCCCGAACAGGGCGATGAAACCCAGAATATTACCCAGCTTATGGAAGCCAGGGATGAAATGGCTTTAATTGTCAAGCTTTTGGATAAAATGTGCTCGCCATGCCGTGAAATTATTATGGATTGGGCTTACTGGGGTTTTAAACCGGATGAAATCGGCGAAAGGATTGGCGAAACAGATCCGGTAAAATACTCTAAATTGAAATACAATTGCATCGATAAATTCAAAAAACTCTGGAATAAAAAAATAGCGGCCATGATGTAATACCGTTACATTATGGCCGCTTTTCATGAATAGCTGATCCTATTTTTTCATTAAGGAAGGGCTAGATTAATGCTTTCCCCCAAACTTCTGCTTGTTCTACCAGCCGGTCCGACTGATAAATGTGAATGATTGCCTTCACAATATGATCAACCTCTTCGATGGTATTAAACTTGCTGAAAGAAAAACGAACAATTTCTTTATCCGGATTTTTATAAATAGCACGGATCACATGTGAGCCGCCATCTGCAAGGTTAGAACAGGCACTTCCTCCCGATACTGCAATTCCCATACGGTCCAGCTCACTGACCAGGCTTCCTGATGATAAACAGGGAAATGCCACACTCGCAATATTACTCAGACTTCTTTTCAAAGACCTGCTCTCACCATTAAATGTGATACCACCGATTGTAAGATCATCCAGACGTGAAATAAAATGCTTTTTTAACCCCAATATATGGTTTTCCACCACGGCCCTGCTGCGGTATGCTACTTCAAGAGCCCTGGCCAGACCTACAATTCCTGACACATTTTCAGTACCTCCACGTTGTCCTTTTTCCTGTCCGCCACCGGTTAAAATCGGTTGTATCTTATTTTTTTTATTGATATAAATAAAGCCAATTCCTTTCGGGCCGTGAAATTTATGTGCTGATCCCACCAGGAAATCAATGTTAGCTTCTGTCAGGTTAAAGGGAAGTTTGCCAACGGTTTGTGTCGTATCGGTATGAAAAATTGCATTATAGTGTTTCGCCAGCTCTGCAATGGTATAGATATCTGTGATATTGCCAATTTCATTATTTCCATGCATTAAACTGATCAGCGTTTGCGGATTGGCAGCCAGCAGATTCTCCAGATGTTTCAAATCCACATTTCCAAAATCATCCAGTTTCACATAACTTATTTCAATGTCTCCTGCCTTTTCATGACGGGCAAGAGTTTGTAAAACGGCTTTGTGTTCGATTTTGCTCGTTATAACGTGGCTGATTTCATTTGCTGCAATTGCTCCGGAAATAGCCAGATTGTTAGCCTCTGTGGCTCCCGACATAAAAAATATCTCTTCAGGTGCAGCACCCAGAAAATTAGCGACTGTTTCCCGGGCAGATGCAATCGCCTCCTTTACTTTTCTTCCCGCCCAGTGACCGGATGAAGGATTTCCATAATTTGTAGTCAGATAAGGCAAAATGGTTTTTATCACCTCAGGATCGATTGCCGTTGTGGCTGCGTTATCGCAGTATATTTCCATGCTCTTAAAACTTTTAAAAATTTAACAATACAGGTAACGACTTTTGATACGCGTACTTATGGGATTCTTAGATTTATCATTAGAATTAGGTTGGGGCACCTTAACAGGTCATAGGTTGCCAGAAGATCACAGAGCCTAACCTCTCCCTTCCTTCTTTATAAATCTACTAATTCGATAGACAAAGGTTATTTTATTTTATTTAAAATCCAAAAGTTGGTTCGGTTTTTATTCTTTTTTTAGCAAACTATTCCAAATTTAGCCAATGGATTATCTTAAAAAATGGATTACCGATCTTAAACTGAACTAACTATGAAACTGAATAACCGGCAGCTGGCCGTTCTGGAATTTATGAAGGAATGCCATGGAGATCAGCAGAGGAAATATGATCATGCACCTTACTGGACGCATCCGTATGCGGTAGCAGAGCTGGCCTCCCGATTCGTAAAAGCAGACGGAATCATTGAAATTGCACTTTGTCATGATATTTTGGAAGACACCGCCTGTGATGAATCCCGGCTTGCCGCAGAATTTGCCAAAATAGGTTACGATCCTGCCAGCGTAAGATTTATTATGGAAGGTATTGTAGGACTTACCGATATATTTACAAAAGAGAATTACCCGGAGATGAACCGGAAGGAGCGAAAAAAGCAGGAAGCAATCAGACTTGGCCATACCAGCGCGATTGTGCAGTCTGTCAAATATGCGGATCTGGCAGATAATACAAAATCGATTGTTTCCGGCGATCCGGGGTTTGCACGCGTGTATCTCAGAGAAGCAGCAGACCTGCTCGACCAGATGCGCAAAGGCAATGTACATCTGTTGATTGAATGCTGTCACCAGTTCGCTCTGGCCATGAAACAACTCAATTAGCTTGGACTATGTTTTTGCCCAATTTAAAGTAATGACGCCAGCTTTCACAAGTTTGCATAGGATCAACTGATTGCATGTCAATGATATTTTTTTAAGATATCTTCAATCCGGGGATCAGGTACGAGGTTAGTAACGTCAACCAATTCTACCTTGCTATATTCCTTATGCACGGTATTAATCACATAATTAAACGCTTCGGGCATAGCAGCGGAAGGCACTTTTAAGGCGATAGACTTTCCATCCTGATACCATTTATCGCCCAAAGGCAAACATTCCGAATAGTCATTAGGGTTTCTCCACGCAGGGCTTAAACCATCCAAACTGATTACTTCCATGGAGACTGGATCCGGGACTGAAATAAACATAATCCGGAAGTCATTGTTAAATCCAACTCCCTGCCTTCTTACCATATTTTCAAGAAATGCCAGAGGAATAGATTCCGCCGCATACAATACTTTATTTCCGGCACTATTCCACCGCCCACGCATTCCGGAAGCAAAAAGGGAGCCACTATATATTTTATGTACAATTCTGTAAATCAACATCGTTATACCGGATATCCCTGCGCAAGCTTATCGAGTTCCTCAGCCAGGTAATCAACACTGCCCGCTGTGCCCAACCAGTCCGATGGTTTCTCTTCTGAATTCCAGAATGGTTTGCGAAGCCAGTAATTGAATTCGTCCACATTGCCAAAAATCTGTTCACCCTTCTCAAACAGGGCAATCAATTTGAGCAAATGCTCGCCATACTGAGGATCCAGCTTTTTTTGCAACTCTTTATAATTACTGATCGTGCGTGATGAAAGATTGATCAGTGCAGCCAGATTTTTTTCCGGCATCTTGATAGCATCTGCAAAATCATAAAATATTTTAGGCTGCAAACCTTTGCGTGCAGCATTTACAATAGCAAAATTGCTATCCGTATCGAGATGCTTAAATTTTGTTTTAACCGTGCTTACAGACTGATTGCTAACTGCATTCATAACGCGCTATCTTCAAATTCAAATATATGAATTTTTTCAATTTATGTATTGAAAATTTTCTTCTGCGATTACTAAAATTATTTGTTGTGTTAATGGTAGTCAGAATGGTCCGGTTTTGACGTTTTCCAAATTTCAGGTTAATTCACTTTCTTAGCCTAATTATTAATCCGGAAACGATGAAATTTCTTCCCATACTGCTTTCCTTTATCCTGATTTTGTCAGGAAATTGCTTTGCCCAAAAACCGGGTACCGGTCCGGTGATCACCTACAGGAATCCGGTCATTGCCGGTGACTTTGCAGATCCTTCTGTTATCCGGGTAGGTGATACCTATTATGCCGTAGGCACATCATCCGAATGGGGGCCGGCCTACCCTATTTACAGTTCAAAAAATCTGATAGACTGGGAGTATGTAGGGCCGGTTTTTGCTGAGCTTCCGGCATGGACCATGGGTAGCTATTGGGCACCTGAATTATACTTTCGGGACAATACCTTTTTTGTGTATTACACGGCCCGAAGGAAATCCGACAAACAGTCATTCATTGGTGTGGCAAGCACAAAAGATCTAAAAAAAGGTTTTCTGGACCACGGAATTATTGTAGAATGGACAAAAGAAGCCATTGATGCATTTGTGGTGGAGGACAACGGCAAATTATTTATTACCTGGAAAGCTTACGGGCTGGACAAGGAAAAATCGATTGAAATACTTGGTGCAGAGTTATCTCCCGATGGCCTGAAAGTTATCGGAAAGGAATTCAGCCTGATCAAAGCGGATGCCGCCGGGTGGGAAGGTGGTGGCGCAGAAGGACAGTGTATTTTTAAAAGAGGCAATTACTGGTATATGCTTTACTCAGGAAGTACCTGCTGCGGTGATCAGTGCGATTATCAGGTAGGGTTTGCAAGAGCGGAAAAGTTACAGGGGCCGTGGACTAAATATCCCGAAAACCCCGCGCTCTTTGGAGATGATACCTGGAAATGCCCGGGACACGGAACGGTAGTGGTGACGCCGGAAAACCGCTATTTTTATCTGCATCATGCATACAGTACAACTGATTTTACTTTTACAGGGCGACAGGGTATCCTGAGTGAGCTGATCTGGGATGATTCCTTACAATGGCCCGCATTCCGGTATGGAAAAACACCGCCTGCACAGGCTGAGTCACCAAAAGGTGCCGGTGTGATCATTAATCCCAGCCTGTTGGTCAGTTACGACCGCGACACGCTGAAAGCACCGTGGGTGTTTGATGTCAGCTTCCCAAAACCGGTCTTTGCCGTTGAAAACGGAGCACTGCGGATTGAAAATAACAACAACATCAGTACGGGAAATTTCCTGGGCCTGACAATAAAAAAAGGGAATTACACCTTCACTGCAGAAGTAATCTCCAAAACCGACCAAAAACAAAGCATTATTGTTTATGGTGATGCCAATAATGCAATCGGATTTGGCATCCGTAAAAACACCATCGAATTATGGCAGATAAAAGAAGCGGTTTACGAGGTCATGCAGACACAGGAAATACCAGAAAAATACAAGAACATCAATTTGAAAGTGCAGGCCCGCTTTGGCCGTTACTTTGAATTCAGCTGGGACATGAAAGGCCAGAAAATAGATTTGCCCGCAGGCCCGTTTCGGGTAGAAGCATCCTGGCTGCCCCGATGGGACCGCGCACCCAGAGTTGGCGTTAATGTTTCTGGTGATAAACCCGGTTCAGGAGAAATCAGGGCAATTCAAATGAAGTATGATTAATTGACCAAATTGCTGGTTCTTCTCTCATTCCACGCTGGTCAGTCCACAAGGCTGATTATTTTGCTGGACAAAATCTGCATCTGACCTGATTTTTTCTCAAATCTTTTATTTGGCACGTTTTTATATAGGGACTGCTTTTAAACAAAACATACAAAGACATGAGATCGAACAACGAAGATTACGAAAGAGAAGAATCCGATAGCGCAGGTTTTGCCACTGGTCTTTTGCTGGGTGTCGCAATAGGTGCAATTGCTGCCTTGCTTTATGCACCAAAATCAGGTGAGGAAATCCGTCAGGAAATAAAAGACCTTGCCGATCAGCAAAAGGATAATCTTAAAAACCAATGGGATCGTACCAAGGAAAAAGCGAATGAGGTTGTTAATACAGCACGTGAAAAAGTTGACTCCGTTGCACAGCAGGCAAGTGCGTCCGTAGATTCGTATGCAGAAAAGGCGGTGGATAAAGTAATCCAGGTTGCCGACGGAGCAAAATCAACCGTTGATAAACTCAGACAAAATGATGACCAGTACGGTCAGTCGGGAAGAATATAAAATGATTAACAATGGCTTCTGAAAGGAAGCCATTGTACTATTAATGTATCCTATCAACTACTATGGCTGAACTCAACGTACAACCCAAACATAAATCTCCCTGGTGGATTTGGGTTATTTTAGCACTGATCCTATTTTTACTGATCTATTTTTTCAGAGGCTGCGATAATACAGAACAATCCGTTTCTAACGAAGCCGACAGTACTTCCCAATCCATTGGCGCAACATCTGTTGGGGCAACCTCCGTTGGGGCAACCAGTCCAAACTGGGATAGCGTGGATTTTAATGCTCCCAATGCAACTTATGAAGAAATTACGGACACAAGTATTTCAGTTCGCGGAAATGATAAATATACCATTTATGGTTTAGGAGAAAATATTTTTTTTGAAACCGGTCAGGATCAGGTACAGGGAAGTGCAAAAACAAAACTTGATCAAATTTCGAAGTCTATTAAAAAACGTTTCAGCGGCTATTGGGTAGCCGTCTATGGAAATACCGATGCTACCGGCGATGCACAGCAAAACAAAGAACTGAGCAGTAAACGCGCTGAATCGGTTAAGAACTGGCTGATTGAAAACGCTGGCGTATCTCAGGATCGTATATCCATGGGTGCGCTGGGAGAAGAAGAGCCGGTTGCATCAAATGCCAGTGAGAAAGGCAGAAAAATGAACCGGAGGGTTGAAATTGTGGTAATGAATCCGTAGTACTCCATCCGAAATTAAAATCATAAATATGGAAACAAACGAAAGCCAATACGAAAACGACCGGCTTGAAGAACTGGGAAGCAGTGATTTCGAAATTGCAGACGGACAGCCTGATATCCGCGGCTGGGAAGTGAATGATATTAACGATCGGTACGTAGGACAGGCAGACGAGCTTATCTTTGACAAAACTACCCGTAAGGTGCTTTATATTGTGGTGGATCTCGACGGAAACGAATTGGATCTGGAAGTAAAAAAAGTATTGGTGCCTATCGGGCTGGCCACTTTACATGAGCAGGATGATGAAGTTATTCTGGCAGAGCTGGCATCGCTTCGTTTGGCACATTTGCCCGAATACATCAAAGGGCAAATCACACCGCAAATGGAATCTTCCATTCATCATACATTCACCGGCCTTGCAGCTGCTGTTGCTGCGGGAGCTAATAGTTACCAAAGTCATCCGGAAGGTTTTTACCAACATGAGTATTTTGATCAGAACCGCCTCTACGGCAACCGGAAAGAGAAATAATATTTAAAAGATCAGGCTTTATTAAATGCTTGAAAATCAAATCGGTCAGCTGAAAGTTCTCTTTCAGCTGACCGATTTTCATATTTCTATAACCTGATTAATTATACCTGCGTTCTCGCTGACTCTTAGTGTCGTGCCACGTATAATACAATGGTTGGAAACCTGAGCGGAGCCGAAGGGTAAAAATGCTTTGACCGCAGCGAAAGCCGCCCCGCTGAGGTTGACATTAGTTTTAAGGAGTTACTTAACTCAACATGTGATACAACACTAGCATAGAAATAGATGGTTGTATTAAAGGAAATTAATAGGTAAGCTTTTTGACCGTTCCGTCTCCGTTGCATAAAACGTAATAGGTTTTATCACCGCTTCTTACCAGATCAGTTGGCATGTTAAGACCTGAGATCAGCGTTTTTCCTCCACCATCTGCAACACGGCCGCTACCTGCCATAAACCCCGGAGGAGAAAATGAAAATTCGGCAAACTCTGTAACCAGCGGTTTTTTGCCCGGAGTCAGTGCAATGCTGGTAAGTGTTGTAAAATCTCCTTTGTAGTCTTTAACATCACCTCCGTTAGTAATCTCAAAGATTTTTGCAGTTCCTTTAAAAAACGGACCGCCGCTGAATGTGGTCAGCAAAAACTTATGACCGTCGTGCACCATACTTGTCGGTACCGGTTCCTGACTTTGGCTGACGTTAGGAATTTTGGCAAAGAGGCTTAACGTACCATTGTCCTGATTCCGTTTAATAACCGCATTGGATCCTGCATCTAATATGTACAGATTGCCGTCGGGACCGAATGTCATGTTATATACATTAGAATTAAGCGGCGTTACCAGGTTAAATCCATCGATAAAGCTGCCGATATCCTGACTTTCCAGACCAGATAATGCAATTTTATCTCCTACATTGTAAGAAGAAATATTGGCAATATAAAGCTTGTTGGCCAGCCCGTTTAAAATATATAGTTTACCATCCTTATACAGCACATGACCCATTCCCTCAATGGCACCGTTTGCAACTTCTGATTCGAACCCTGTGATGACCCGATTTACTTTTCCATCGGCAGTAATGACAGAAACACTTCCATCATTTTTACCGTCTCCGCCTTCGCTCACCCAGATTTGCCCTTTGTTGTCCAAAGTCATCCCAATTGCTGCTTTTAGTCCGGTTGCATAAACAGCGGACTGAAACGTGACGGGTTCCGGAATCGTCGATATTTCATGATCCTTTGTGCAGCCCAAAGCCAGCATCACTAAAAAAGCAGAACAAGCTGTTGAAAATGTGTAACGCATAATTATAGATTGGTTAGAGAGTAAATAAGATATTAAACAATACATATTCTTTGTAAAACCTTACAAATGTAACTGTTAACTCAAAAAAGAGAAAAAATATCAAGGGTGAAGTCTACACAAATAAAGATGAAACAGCATTTTTTGTGCATGAAACCTCTTTTACTTACCGAAGCATAGCCGGTAAATAATTCTTAATTTTGATCCTAAAACCGGACTTTCGGGTTATAAGAAGGTACAGACTAAATGATGTATTTCGAAACAAATTAAAACTTCTGTAAAAATGACAAAAAGTATTATGCTGATCATGGCCGGTGCCATCATTGCGCTCACATCGTGTCAAAAAAAGGATTCCGAAACTTCCGGTACATCCTCTGACAGTACCTCCGCTCCTGTGGAAACCCAGAAACCTAATTCGGATTACAAACCGGCATTTGCAGGACAGACAAGAATTAGCGGCGTAAAATCAGTGACTCCATACGAAGGCAAAGTACTAACCAGTGAACTCAAAAGTCCCTGGGGAATAACCAGTCTGCCTGATGGAAGACTGCTCATCACCGAAAAGGCAGGAACGATGCGCATCGCGACAACCGACGGGAAACTTAGCGGTCCCATTACAGGAATCCCGGCTGTCAATGCCGACGGACAAGGCGGCTTACTGGGCATACGCGTTGACCCTGATTTTGAAAAAAACAGAATGGTCTACTGGGTCTTTGCCGAAGCTCA
>Ga0265797_10001909_pt1 | contig 36152 bp, 25 predicted proteins | sample P2T30metagenome_FD_192433 | JGI IMG/M metagenome (GOLD analysis project Ga0265797, IMG submission 192433) | Plant litter microbial communities from East Loma Ridge, Irvine, California - P2 T30 | ecosystem: Environmental > Terrestrial > Plant litter > Unclassified | place: USA: California...
CCCAAGCTGACGAGTTTCCCCTTTCTTGTTCGAGTAGGTCTCGGCGGTCTATCGAGTCTCGGAGGAGGTGGAAGCAAAGGGCTCGGGGGTCTTTCGAGCCTTGGAGGTGGAAGTAAAGGTCTTGGGGGTCTCTCGAGCCTTGGAGGCTTGGGAGGGATTGGTCGTTGATAAGGCAGAGGACGGCAATTAGCTCTCCGTTGGCTGAGAGTTGGGGTTGATGTATGTGTATGAGGATGTTTGGGATGTTACGAGTATCTACATTTGGTTCGTTGGTTTGTTCGTACATATTAGAAAATACCTAGAGTGTTCCAGTCACTTGCATAGTTTTCTGAGACTGTTTCACTTGCTGAGAACTTGAGCCGGGAAAAGGCTTTTCGACGGCAACATCATCGATTGCTTTCATCGTATAAAGAAGTCGTGGTCATTTCTTTGCTGGCTCTCCGATGAACCAAAATTTCTGGAGTCGAGAGTGGCAAGTTTCTGCGCTTGCATCCGAGCTCTAGCCGCCATTCTGTACTCTGGCTATTTCCTGCAATACCGACCCACACAACAAGAAGGAAAGAAATAAAGGAACAGAGAGGAATAAAAGCCGTGTGTTCAGTCGCCCAATTATGTCGCAAGCGCGGCCAGATTCTTCACCATCAATCATCCCTCCCTCCAATCAAGCCATCTGAACATCCGGCAAAGTGCCATAATCGAAATTGTCGAAATTGAACGAGTTCAGGAAGCTGTCGTCGAAATAAGTAAAGACGTTCTGCGGGTCCGTCAAAGTGGCCGTCCACTCGTCCGAAGGCGTCGGTTGTTGCGGCGGCACCACAGATCCCGACGCAGTAGTAGCGCCGGGTTGGACTTGCTGCAAGCCGTCTGGCCAGCGCCGATCTCCGTCCGCGACGTTCATTGATGATGCGGGTTGCACGGGGCTGCTGCCGTTGTTGGCAGGGTATTTGGCGTCGTACAAGTTTTTCATCCAACGGGTCTTGGCGGCGAATTTGGTGAAGGAGTCGTTGTTGATGGTTATGCCGTCGATGGGCAGGGATTCGACGAGCTCAAAACGGCGCGTGAGCTCGCCGATGATGACGGAGTAGCTCAGCTCCTCACGCAGTGCTGCGAGATCCCAGCCGTCGACTTCGAGGGTGGCGAGGCGGAGTAGTGTGACGGATGCCTGGACTGATTGGCCAAATACCTGGAAGGGGAAGATGAGAAAGTCTTGCGGGAGGGTGGCGAAGTAGACTTCGAAGTAGGTGCGGACCGCTTCTACGCAGCGCCATACTGCGTCGATACGCTGCCGTAATTCGCTGCTTTCTTTTGGTTTGTTTTCTGATATTCCAGTCAAGGCGTGTGTCCAGATCGCGATGTGAGCGTTTGCTCGTTGCAGCTGAGCCAGGATTTTGGGTTTGCCCGATAGCGGAGGCATTGGAATAGCGTCCAGGTCTGCTTGGAAAGAAGTGGCGAGAAATCTGACGGGAGCGTCGAACGTCTCGATGTTTGCGACTTCTTCCGTCAAATGTTGGATCCGCACCGACGCAACCAGGAATGCGTCGGTCTCGTATTCGGCTTCGCTCTCGAGAGTAGTTGTACAATCTACCATCCAGGGTGACCACTTGAGAGCACTGAGCTTCTTGAAAGATGTCGACATCATGGAAGTGTAGAAGTAAGTTCCCAAGAAAGCTCTGCGTTCGTCATTGGTAAATTGCTGTGGCAGAGGTGCCTTTCCAGCGCCACTGTGGGCCAATTTGAACTTCTCGCAGGATTCCGGCGAGCGATCAATGTTCAGGTCAGCTGTTAATGACATGGCAAGATGGAGAAGGAGGACCGATTGCTGTGCCCAGATGATGTGTGGATGATACCTGTGGAATTAGAAGGTCAGTATGCCTGAGCGTAGCCTCTACACATTGACACTCAACTCACCACGCGATCAAGATTAGGATGCCTTGCAGCAGCTCCAATGACTTGTCGTTGCGTAAGATCATCTTCTCGCTGATCTGGCGCATCAGATCTTTGACCATGACTTGCTGCTTTGGGAGGTCGTGGAAGAAAGCTACAGTGGCAATGACTTGCATGAGGAACGGCTTTCGATGAGCCAGCTCCCACGCGTCGGTTCCATCGGGAATTACTACAAAAGGCATGCTCGCTGCCATGAGCCGAGTATACCGCGCCAGCAGGACCGAAGCTTCGTTGACGGTTATTGACGGATCCAGTGACGAGGACAGAGTGGACTGATAATTTGATGCTGGCGGCATGCCGCTCGTCGTCGAAGGCTTCGGTGCTGTAGCGCATGATAATGATTCTGACTCGTTGTAGCATTCGTCGCGCCTTATCGGATCAGGCTGGCTGATACGCGAAGGCTCTCTTTCGAGCCCTCTTTCGCTAGTGTCGTGTGAGGTTGATGGTGATGGATGTCCATGGTCGTGGGCTGTTTGTAATGTGGTCTGTGATTGGAAGGATGGCTGTGTTTGCTGTGCAGACAGGGCATGGACGAGATGGTGGAGCTTATTCTCCAGATTCTCGAGCTGTGCAGTGCGTCTGGAGGCATGTCAGGATACAGGATTTCAGTCAGGGTTGGAGAGTGTGAGGGCGTACGTGAGCTTTGTCGCCTTCCGCCTTCGCTGTACGGGCTCCTTGATTTGGCATTCCTTATGCAGCCTCGTACACCTATGCAGCCATTAGCATCGTCTACCGAGTGACGGATCTAGCACTTCCGAACCTACCTCTCACAGACTTGCTGCCCGGGCTGTCGCACGCATTTGGCCTTTGCCTTAGCACAAGTTATGCAGCTACGAGCATGCGAGTTGTGCGCAGCGGGCCTGGCGGCGGATTGGCCGACAGCGGCAGTCGGAGGCTGAATGTTGGCCATGTCCGTTCGGTGACTTTGGAGTAAAGTATCGCAAGAGCACGCGGCACAGAACAGTGAAAGCTGACGGCAGGGCTTTGAAAGAGTCGATTGAATGATGCTGCCTGGAGGCTAGAATTACATTACAAAGCAGTTCATGTCGATGGTGAGAGAAAACAACAACAGCTGAGGTGCCCAGGAACAAAGCGGAGCGGGTTTTACTTTTACCTCCGCTCCCGGAATCCTGAAGGATGTCTTGGTGAGTTCGAGACTCGAGCTGCCGGGTGATATCGTGCGGTTCCGAATGCGAATATTGCAGCCTTGTAGATACCGATATCGAGCCGTATCACGATGATCAAATGAATTTTACTCGTAACACAATGGTTGGTCTTTTGTTGTGGCCCTGGTTGATGTCGGAATTTGCCTGTTCACAGTTGTATGCCTGTTACCTTAGTCAGCGATGGGCGTATGTAGATTCAGTACATATTCAACGGATGAAAAGTGAGAAAGCCTTTAACAGCCTGTTAAGATACATCGAGTTGATGTATCGGGGAGCAAAGTGCATTAATGTGGACGAATAAATAAATGCAATTGGCTCGTCTCAAAGCCCCGCGATTCTCCATCGCAAAGCAAATCGCGTCACTACGGGTAAGCACATGTTGCGGGGCAGCCAAAAAAGTTGAGTCTGTTGGAGAGAGACAATAATCAATCGATGCTCCGACGCATTCGCACCTCTCTTAGTCGACACATACACATCGGCTTCCGCAAAATGGCCAACATCCAGACCTCATACGATGGTATGTAGCCCTGCACTGCCCTGCCCTGCCCTGCCATCCTCACCAACACCTACAATCCACATCGACAACATCTCAACACCAACTAACAACACCACTCCCAGGACCCATCCCCATCGCCGTAATCGGCGGCACCGGCCTCCAATCCCTCCCGGGCTTCACGCCCGTCGCCTCGCTCAACCCGACCACACCCTGGGGCACGCCCTCGTCGCCCATCACCGTCCTGCACCACACCCCCAGCAGCGGCAGCAACAGCGGCACGCCCATCCCCGTGGCCTTCCTCTCGCGCCACGGCCTGCACCACGAAATCGCCCCTCACGAAGTCCCCGCCCGCGCCAACATCGCCGCCCTGCGCAGCCTCGGCGTCCGCACCATCATCGCCTTCAGCGCCGTCGGCTCGCTGCAAGAAGCCATCAAGCCCCGCGACTTCGTCATCCCGGACCAGATCATCGACCGCACCAAGGGCATTCGCCCGTTCACCTTCTTCGAGGGCGGCATGGTCGGGCACGTCGGTTTCGCGGACCCCTTCGACGAGGGCATCGCCAAGGTGGTGCGCCAGTGCGGGCACAGTCTCGAGGGCGACGGTGTGCGCTTGCACGACAAGGGCACCGTGGTGTGCATGGAGGGCCCGCAGTTCTCGACGCGCGCCGAGTCGAACATGTACCGCGCTTGGGGCGGGAGCGTGATCAACATGAGCGCGCTGCCGGAGGCGAAGCTGGCGAAGGAGGCGGAGATTGCGTACCAGATGATCTGCATGAGCACCGACTATGACTGCTGGCACTCGTCGGAGGAGAGCGTGACGGTCGAGATGGTCATGGGCAACATGAAGGCGAACGCCGAGAACGCCAGGCGTTTCGTTGGCGCTGTGCTCGACGAGCTGAGCAAGGATGAGTACAAGGAGCTTGTGGCGGCTAAGCACCTCGAGGGAGCCATGAAGTTTGCTGGCGGCATTACTGCTCCTGCTGGTAGGAGCCAGGAGGCGAAGCAGAAGCTCGGGTGGCTGTTCCCGGGTTACTTTGAGTAGGATGGAAGGTTTCGAAGATGGGAACTGACATCTGCTGTACAGCGATCGATCGATAGACGCATTACGAGAGCACGATAGAGAAAGACTGCACAAAAATGCACATGACGGAATCGTCAATTCATCAAAAGAGCAAGACATTAATAGCATTCTCATGACCATGCTAACACTCAGGTAATACAGGCAAGAAGCAAGGCAACGGCAACAATCGGATATACCAAGGCGCCCAGCCGCGCTCTCTGGTCGGCAGCCGTGCCCAGGTAAGGCGCCGTGTCATCTTGCTGGTTAGTACTTCCAGTAGCGTTCGATACCAGATGGCCGCCATCAATTCCAATCGTAGACGACTTCCCACCCTCAATGACCACAACGCCTGATCCCGATGGCAGAGCCGAGTAGGTAGTCCCAGAAATGGCTACCACTGACCCACCAGCCGAGATCGTGGCACTACCGCCAACGACGTAGCTGTTAACCGCCTCGATGTCCGAACCCGGGATTGACGATCCTGCTATTGTCGTTGTCTTCCCGTCAGCCACGACAAGGATCCCGGAGTCCGAGGGAAGGGCCGAGTATGTTGTGCCAGAGATCGTTTCCGCTGACCCTCCTGCCGAGACGGTGACGCTGCCTCCGAGGATGTAGGCATCAGGCGAGTCCTGAGGCGGTGTTGTAGGAAGTGAAGCAGCATCCAAAGTCATTGACTGGCCACTCACGGCAACCACAAGCCCTGATTTCGAAGGAAGAGCCGAGTATACCGTTCCTGAGACACTGACTGCCTGACCTCCCGCGGTGACAGTTGAACCGTCTTGAAGAACATACCCCCCATCATCGTCCGGAACAACAGAGACGCGGCTCCCGGATGTAGAGCCAGCCTGTGAAAGATTCGTAACAGTCGCACTAGTCCCACCCGCAACAGCCACCACACCACTCCCCGAGCCGAGTGCCGAGAACGTCGTTCCAGAAACGACGACTGCTTGTCCGCTAGCGGAGACCGTGGCACCGTTGTCCAGAACGTAAGCGTCTGGATCCGACTCATCGACGGCGAGACTCCCGGATAGCCCGGCTGCGATGTACGAAGCGAATTCGTCTACAGGCTGGTCGACACCTGCGTCGCCATCGGATGAGTCTGAAGTCTCTGTTGTGGGACTTGCTCGGACGATGTCTATGGCTGGCGAGGATCCCCCAAGAGATGGAATAGTCGACGAGGATGGCTCGATCGGTTCCACGATCGGTTGGGTATCAGAGTTGTCGGGAGGATTAGATGGCGGGACGGCTGATGAGCGTGGGGCGTCGGGTTGCGATGGAGTTGGCGTTCTGGCCGGTCCAGTCGCTGGGCCGATAGGTTCGTCTGCTTCCTCTTGTGAGGAGGCTGGCGGATCTGCAATCGCGGAAGATCTGGATGGCGGCGAATCGTCAGGCAGGTTGTCCCCCGCAGCTTCCTGATTCGAGCTCGTGCTTGTCCTGGTCTGCGTTGGAACTGCGATCTCCGGGAGACTTGCACCTTGACTCGGGGCCGGCTCTCCTCCTGTCGACGAGTCCGTGTTTGGCTGCTGGCGACTGGATGTACTCGAAGGTAAAGTGGCCGCGTCACTGGTTGTGGGTGGTCTGATTGAGGTAGTCTCAGGCGGGCTCTCAGACGTGGAGGTCAATGCAGCGGACGTCTGTTTAAAGGGGAGCGTGACGGCCGGCACGACAGCCTCGTTCGCAGGTGTGAGTGCTACGGGCGAGCCGCCGGGGATGATGAAGGTGCACTCTGAGAACGCTGCCACGCCAGGGACGTATTCTGCCAGCTCAGGCATGACCCACCAGTTGTAAAGGTCGGTCGAGGTCCATGTAACGAGACTGGTACGGCCGTTGGTGACGGTGATGTTGGTTGCCAGGTACAAGTCTGTGAAGTATGATGTGGTGATGACACGACCCGTGTACACTCCGATGGGCGTTGATAGCCAGCCCGTGTAGTCGGTGTTCTGACAACTGGGGTTGCCGTTGGCGTCTGTTGTGGAGATCGCGCCATTTGAGATGTATCCTTGTCCGAAATAGACGTGTCGGCCGGTGGTTTCGCTCATCGTGCTCGACGGTCATTAGCTTATCCATCATGCATTCCGTCATCAGAGCTTCACTTACACAGTCATGTAAGAGAACTCGTCACTGGTTATGAGCCGGGCATACATCCCGACCAAGTTGCACTTTTCGTCAATGGTGTAAGACTTCTCTGAAGGATGATTGGGAGTCGGGTAGGCAGAGAGCGCATCTGTGTTGCAATATATCGACGTCGAGGTGGTATTGGCATATGGATCAACAGTGAATCTTGTCTCACGCAGAGTCGGCCATGAAGCATTCGCTGAAGTCCATGATGCCAAAGCCGGTTCCAGGGCTTCGAGATATCTGCAACCCGTGTGACATATGAGCGACGGCGACGGCAACTTTGACGGCGTACTGGTGTTAGCGTAGAGGCCAGACGAGGCCGTCGTGAGAGTCGCCATACAGAAAGACTGTAGGGCTTCAAAGCGTCTGAAGGTCAAGCAAGGTCAAGCAAAACCACACCGCAGGGAACCCAGCAGATATAACCGAATGAAAGCTGCAGCAGGCAAGCCTGAGGTACAGTAGTAGTAGTAGTAGTATCTCTGCAAGTCAGCAAATCAACCGACCATGCATTATATTGGAAGTGAGAGCCGCAGGCCTTGATGTGCCTATGTACCCGGGTGGATACGTAGACATAGGCAGTGCTAAACTGTGCCTCGCGTACAGTCTTATTGGCATATTCTTCGAGATGGCTTGCATGAAGGCGGTCTAGCCTTAGCTCTGGAGTGTACTTTGGCACTGTGTACCAGAGTTGTTGGACTTGTCATTCCATCCTCAGAAAGCGATTGTCTGTGCTGGAAATCTCCGGGTGTGTTATTTCAGGACAACAACGCTGGCCAATTGGCGTGGAAGATGCCTTCTCATCTGGGCCGCTGCCCAGCAATGTAGGCAATAAATCGTGCATGAAGCTATGCTTGTGGTGTACGCCACATGGTTTGTACAGTACATACTAGCTGCTGTCCGGGCACCTGGGGGTCAACTGGACTTTAAGAGATGGTCAGACAAGGCATGTTTCTGTTCGACATGTTGCGGTCGACTTGCCTAGGTTGCCAACACGGGTGCATCATCGTGTGTTTGTGTAGTAGCTAAGAGCAGCCGTTCTCAAACTCTGAGATTAGCTACATGTAGTCGTGACAAGCTCGTAGTTTTGCTTGTTGGGATCAGGCTGAGGCTGAGGTCACACAAAGCCTCCCGCAACGGCATCTTTCTTGTGCCAAGTACAATCGGTGTCCAACCGCGTCACTCCATGATCAGCGGCTTGGTTGTCCCGTGGTATGCCTTTCAATAGGACGTGATGTTGGCGTTGTATCATTGCTGACGTTGGTAAGATGTTTGGCAAGTAGAACGCAGCGTACATGTAGGTAGTAAAGTACATGTAGAGTTGAGTTGCGAGGTCCGTTATTCGGCTCCACTCATAACAACCCAAAATCGCAGTAGCCTATCTTGGCGATAGTTAGGTCCATCACCTGTGAACGTGAAACACATACAATTCGTGTATTCAATTCGAGTATTCAAAGGTCACGACAGAGAATAATACTACAACTTGGCCTCAACGTCCTCAAACTCACTCAGATCCTTGACCATCCTAGGACCCTGGCTAACCGACAGACTAGCCTTCCAAGCCCGGACGTCCTCGATCAGCACCGGCTTCTTCTTCTCCTTGTCTGCGTTAACCTTGTCATCACCGTTGGAGACGTGGCCGTTAGTGTTGGCATCCCCATTAACGTCATCCTTCGCCAGCGTCGTCGAAGAAGTAGAAAGATTCAACGAAGGCAGAATCTGCTGCAAAAGACCCTCGCCCTGCTCTGCTAAGAGCTTAATTTGCTCTTCTGCAACACCCGCCGAGTCACGGAGGTAAGAAGTCACGGTGGCGAGGACACTCTTGGAGTCTGCGCCGGCTGAGAGGTCGAGTTTGGAGAGACTGTTGGAGAGAGCGGTTTCGTCGACGGCAGTGCCGCCTATTTGGGTCAAGGCCTGCGAGAGGGCCGACGTGAGTTTCTTGACGTTTTCGCTTGTGGATGCCGCGGAGCTGCTGCCTTGGGCGATGAGGTGGATGGAGGCTTTGGCACGGGCTTCGGAGGAGGGGTGGAAATAGGAGCGGTAGAACTCCTGGAGGTCGGACTTTGTGAGGGGCTGGATGTGTTCGACGTCGCGGTGGACTGTGAGGTTTGTTAGTTGTGGTTGCTATTTTGGGGATCGCATTAGTAAAACTTACTGAGGTCGAAATCGAAAGCCTCCGAGGTGACATGGTGCCAAAGCCTGCCGGTCTCCTCGCTCAAATTCTTCAGCTTCTCCAAGCGCTTGTTGATCAGGCCGATCTTGTGCTTTCCGAAGTCTTCCTCTGAAATCTCGTCAAGCTCCTTGTCGAAGTTGATCAGGAAGTTGTCAATGCGCTGCTCCAGGTAGTCGCAATCCTTCTCGCTTTGGATCAAGATACGGAAACCCTGCACAGTGCTCAACACCATCATGCCGCTGCCTACAATATAGCCGAGTTGCTCCTGGGTGCGCAGAGTGTTGAAGCACGGTTCGTCCATCATCTGTGACATCAACAGCAGGCGAGCACGTAGTGCGCGGTCTTGGTTCTGGCCGACCATGAGGAAGTATTCGATGCAGTGGTTGACGTTATCCGCGTTCTTGAGAGTGTGTTCCCACCGGTAGTCACTGCCAGGTGGAAGCAACATGCTGCGCTTGGTAGGCCACTGACTGGCCGGCAGACGACGAGGGTTCAACGTGCGCTCAACAAGCTCCGTGATGTTCAAAGCATCCTCTTTGTGCACGTTGCCATGTACGAGGATCTCCACGTGCATCTGGCGCAAAATCTGCGGGAAGAACGCGCGTATGTCGGCTGCAGTGACCGACTCGAGCTCTTCGGTCAGCTCGAACTGCGCCCAACTACGTTCTGCGATGAGCCAGCGGGTGTATGTCGATATTTGACGGAAAGGCTCGCTGTATTCGAAGTTGCGGAGACCGCGCAAGAGCGATTCCTTGAGGATTTCAAAGCGCTCCTCTTTGACCTCAAGGTCGCGCATGGAGAGAAGGACCTTCTCGAGCAGGACAGGCATCTTGTCGTTGTATCCGTTAACACTGATGTCGAGACCAGAGGCATGAGGCGAAATGGCATAGCGCAAGCCGGCAATCTCGGCATCGTAAGAATATTCCGTGAGGCTGTCGTCGACGAGCTCCTTGTACATGTATGTCATGATAGACGCGAGCGGTGTGACGTTGGTGACTGGGCTACGCAAGCAGACGTTTACGTTCGCTTTGGGCACCCAGAACTGATCGTCCTTCTTGAACCACGTCCTCGTGTTCTCGTGATTCCGGATCAACTTGGGAGTTGTAGCCGGCGACTCGACCTCCTTCTTCTCTACATCCAGCCTTTGAGGAACAAATTCGTTCTTTCCCGGAAGATATAGATCAGTCGGGCGGCTGTTGGCAGGGGCAGACACAGTGCTCTCAAGCTCTTTCATCAAGTCTCCAGGGATCTTTTCGACTTTGTACTCAGTACCGTACCACTTTTCCTTCAATGGCCAGTCACCAGGGTATTCCTTGCTAACGACGTTGTAATAGAAGTTGTCTGGCCTCAGCTCGTCCAATCCGCGGGAGATGGCCTCCGGATCGAACTTAGTGATCAAGTACTGTCCGCTGAGAATCTGCTCTCTCGGCAGAGGCTGTTGCATCACTCCACTCAAGCCGCTTGTGGTCCTACTTGCTGGAATCTTCTGTCGGAATTTGAACTCGACCTCGTTGAGCTTTGCCATTTCGTCGACGACCCACTCCTGAGGGGGAGTGTCCTTGAGCAGAGCAACATACTGGAAGAATGCCTTGACAATCTCACGGTAGTTCTTAAGGCCGTCCTCAGTGAGAATGATGCTACAAGAAAAGTGGCCAGCTCCAGGACAAAGTGGGGCGGCGCCAGCACTCAATTCATTTGCCCAGCCTTTGGCCTTCAAGTAAGCCAAAAGACTCCCGGGGCCTTCATGGCCGATCAGATGAGAGATATAACGACTCGGCTTCGATTGCCACAGGTCCTCCTCATCAGGGTAAGGGAAGTGCAGATCCAGCTGCCTCTTCTGCATGACCGGCTTGACAAACACCTCAACGCCCAGACTTTTCTCGTCGTATACAGGAATGCCATCCCATCTCAGCTTTGGCAGGTTCTGATCCGGCACAGCGGTGAAGAACTCCTCGACCCACTCCTGCAGCTCGTCCAAGCTCTCTCTGCCAAGTACGACCAGCTTCATGCGGTTCGCCGAGTAGTGCTCTTTGTAAAAGTTGATGAAAGCATCCCTGATCTTGATTCCCTTCGCTAAAGGATCGTCGTGCAACGTCTTGTAGCTGCCCGTCGCAAAGTTGTGGTATGGATGTTTCTCGCTCGACAATTCCCTGTTCAACTGAAACATGCGCCATTGGTCGCTCTGCAGGTTCTTTTTGTTCTCGGAATCGACAGCGCGCAGCTCACGATCCAATGTGTCTTCCAGGAAGAGTGGGTGGATGAAGAATTGGGCAAATCGGTCGAGCGCGCCGTACAACGGTGCGCTCTCCTTGGGGATCGGAAGGCTCGTCTTGCTACTGTTGGCAGAGCTACCCGGACTTTTTGCTGTGGAAGAAGCGGAGAGTTCGAAGTAGTAGTTTGTGGAAGTGTGCGCGGTGAAAGCGTTTGAGTTGCCGCCGTATTTGGTCAGGTAGGAGTTGTACTCGTTCTCGCCGGGGTACTGTACGATTTTGCAATTAGATTTGTGCCAGTGTAAAGAACAATCGCATACCCTACCTTCTCAGTGCCCATGAACAGCAAGTGCTCTACGGCATGCGCTATTCCAGGCAATTCCTTGACATCGCTGAAGCTGCCGACATTGACGTCCATTGCGGCCGAGGCCTTGTCGGTATCGGCATCGTGAATGAGAAGGGCCTCGAGCTGGTTGGGCAACTTGATGACGCGGTATGAGCGGTCGTCGAGAAGAGGCTTATCGATCGTGTCGGCCAGGCGTTCAACACCGGCAGATCGGCTGTGAGAAAGAGGCTCAGCCATGCTTGCGAATGTGCGAGAGTATGGAGCGTTGGGAAGTTGTCGGGAGCGATGAAGGGAGCGAAGAGGAGGAAGGGAACAGCGGTGAGTGCGCGCACGCAATGTAGACGGGATTGGAAGAAGAATAGTAGGGTGAACAATGGGTGGTGATGACACGGGCAGAAGTGGCGGCTGCTGCTGATGACAGAGGCGAACGCTGCGCTGGAGAAGCCGCGGGAGTGAATGTAGCATGCAAAAGGCAGGTACGGAGACGAGATTGAGATTCCTTACAATGCGGTGAGAGACAGCAGCAGAGCAGGCCAGACGGAAGACAGCATATCTTCGCGGTGGTAGCATGGCCGACGGGAGTCTCAGGCAAGGCGTGTGCCCGTCGCCGTCACCGTTTCCGGCGCAGGCAGAGCACTGGCATGGCGGGGGGCCGATTTGCCCTCTCACAATGCTAAGGACAGCGGACGGACGTGCGCTGAGCACCCTGATGGATGGATGGATGGATGGGAGAAGAGACAAGACCGAACGAGACCAGACCAGACGCTTTGTTTGTGCTGCGGAGTGCGGTGAAGGTTAGTAGAAGGCAGGAAGGAAGTACAATACCATTAGCACCGCCTGCTAGACCAAGAGTCCGGTGGTACGTCCTTTGTGTTACACTACATACATGCATACTACCATGTCCACAGTCTATGTCATACTGCAGCACAAGCCCGCGGCTCGGCTTTGCTTTTACTAGTCGGTGTAACAACGCGTCTTGTAAGAACCGTGATGGCCGACAGTGGAAGAAATTAATTGAATTGTCAATCGATTTGTTATGAATGGTTATCCGTCCACTCGCCAACAGAATGGTGAACAATGAAAGTGGAGTCTTCTGTACCAAATGGGCTACGTATGTACCGCCGAGTATATATGGCATGCAATACCAGACTGGAACAGCCGCAGCTCCAAGACTCTTATTACACTACACAAGAGTCGTACCTTCGCTAGCGCGCATTCAACAACTTCTCCGATGTCCAGCTATACAGAAACGTTAGCTTTGAGTCGCAATCTTTAAAACAGGGCAGCACTCACATTCGGACTCGTCGGTCGTCGCCTGCGCTCGCAAAGATACTCGGGTTGGTGGGGTGCCAGGCCACGGCGTTGACGATGCCAGGTGAATGGGCTTCAAACTCCGCGACCGGGGCGCCTGTTTGTCGCCGCCAGATGTAAACATGAGAGTCTGCGAGGATTCAATCGTTAGCCACCTTCTCAACACTCTCAACACCAGAAATGGAGCTCACCCTCGCTGCCTGATATGACAAAGTTCTCTCCAGCACCGCCAAAGCATGATCGTATCACGAATTCTGCCTGCTGGGCACCTTCGTAGCGCATCACTTCCTCGCCTGTCGTGCTGTTCATCGTCCACAGCCTGCCGACGTTCAAGTCGTTGTCGTTCATGTTGACTAGCAACAGCGTGCCGTCCGCCGAGTAGTTGATGCTGGTGAGCTTGTCCTCCATCTGCCAGTCAGTGAGCTTTTCCTTTTCCTGCGATGTCAGATCGTAGGTCATGATCCGGTTGTCGGTTGTAGCAGCCGCCATGCGAGTGCCATCGCGAGATACAGCAACATCTGTCACCCGGAATCCACCGATAGCCTCTCGATCCCTCTCTCGCTCTCTGCTGTTGTTGGTATCCCAAGCTGGCTCGCGCCATGAGTGGATCTCATAGTTCAAGATAAGAGATGTTGGAGATGGACCACCATCACTGTTAGAACGTATGGTGTATAGCCCAAGCGGGTTCTTCGAGCTTTGAGTGCCGACGACAAACGTCAATGAATCGGGTAACCACGCTGCTGCAGTAACTGGGTAGTCAAAGTGGTCGGCCTTGCATACCATGCGGCCATCGTGGACGTCCATGACCACAAACTCGTTATTTTGCGAGCAGCTGATCAGATATCGGTCATCGGGGCTGAATGCAACGAAGCATACGCCTCTGGCATCCGGCCCAGTTGCGCTCCGCTCATGCTCTCTGAACTCGTGGACGATTTTCCACCTGGTGGTTTCGTACACGTTGACTAGACCGTCTTTGCCAGCTGTCGCAAGTAGGGATCCGTCGTGATTGAAGGTAATATACCACACCTCATCGGTCTGGTTCTTGAGCTGCGTCAGCGTATGCAATGGGAAGTCTGATGCCGCACATTCGTGATCGGTATACAGACTGGGGGTAGCAGTCGTGTTATGGAATTGGCAGCCCAGAACTTGCTGCTCCTGGACAGACGTGAGTAGGGTGGCGAGTCTGTGCTCCGGTATCATGACCGAAGGTGATATTGACCTGGAGATTTCCGACAGGAGCTCAGCCCGGCTGTCGCCATGTGCACCATCCCATTCAGCTTTGGATCGCAGCTCCTCAGCTGATGCTATCATCATGAAACTGCCTGCAAATTAGCAAATGTCAAACGCTGCGGTTGAGCTCCAACTTACGAGGCCAAAATATGAACTCGTTCAGTCTCCTTCTTGAGAGGTGTGAGTTCATTCCGTAACACATTCAGTGCCACTCCTACATCTCTCTGCTCCAGCAATTCCAGGTACTTCTGTTGTCGTAGCAAGAATTTGAGCCATGTGGTGTCTGCGCCTTCTGTCAAAGGTAGCCCAGCTTGCGTTGAACCGTTTGGGCTACCAAATGATTGTCTGTCCTTCCGCCACGACGAAGTTGTCGTGTTTCCGGTTCCATTCCCATTTCCATTCCGTAGCGAAACGCCGCCCTCATTCTCCGATGATTCCGTGCCAAATAAGAGCGTCTCTGCCTCCTCCCACTCCCCGAGCTGTACTGCGCTTCGGAAAGCTGCTACGCTGGGTATCTCAAGCTGGTATCCACTGTCGCGCGACAGCTGCTCCGCTGCACTTTGATATCCCAGATCCGACAGCGACTGCAAAATGATTCTTGTAATCTCCTCTCTGCCATGGCCGTGGAATGGACCGTTGTCTGCTGCTACAGCGCCCGCAAAGCCGTTTCCGTTGTAGCCATTGGTCTCGCCATTGCTTCGCGCGGATCCATTTGCATGCGGCGAGGACCCGTTCTGGGACGAGCCGTTCGCAGAAGTCCGGCCTCTCTGGTGTTCCTGCTGGCTGTGCTCAAGCCGCATGTCGCGGGCGCCGTCGTCGTCCTCAAGCTTGGAAGCGCGCGCGCGCTTCCGATCTTTGGTGTCGGATGCGCCTCTGGATCGAGACGTACTAGAATCTGCAGATGGAGACGCAGAGCGCCGACGCTTATTTGGACGATCGGAAAAGCTGATGTTCTCGGTGTTGTACGCAGGTACGGGCGTAGCTGAAGGGAGTTGGGTGTGGCGAAACGATGGTGGGGATTGTGCTGTAGATACTGGTGCTGGAGGAAGACTGGGATCGGAGGGTACGGTTGGGTCGGCGGTGGTGAGTGGGGAGGTGGTACGTGGGTTGTTGTCGCCCTCCAGGACGAAAACCTAAGAGGGGTAGGACGGGTCGTGTCCGATGTTGCACCCTATAGGTAAGCCGAACACATCTGCCTCAGCAGACGGTGAGAAGCAGTTTGTAGTTCACTGGGGAGATGGTATATGAAGTCTAGTGACCACGGAGCGGTATGTCAGAGGGCAACCAGAGATTGGCTTTTCTTCTTCCGGCTTGAGTGTTCAGTCGGCGGTCTCGAGGTTGGAGATAGGCAATGCTCTGTACTGGGACGATGCGGTGTTTCTTCTGGACAAGAGATGATGCCACCAGGGGAGTTGGCAGTCAGGAAAATAGTGCAGTTTCTCGGTTGTCGCTTGGGTGTCTTGACAGGCCGAGGAGGAAGAGTGTAAGGTGTCAGTCGGGCGTGCAGCAGAGCAAGAGTGTCGTTCGTTCGGGTCGGGAACTGCCTGCGATGACGAAGACGCGCCTGAACCTCGCAAGCTGATCCGTGAGTCTAGATTCTTCCAACTTCACCGTGCTTGATGTGTTTGGTTGTATTGAATGTCGATATCAAGAGTCACGAAAAAGATACCATGTACATGTGTCAAGATACACATCAAGGTCACAGCAGGCATTCAGTATTTACATACCGCCTTCCTTCCGTGTAGGCGTATCTAACCTCCTAGCTTGCAAGAGCTAGTCTCGTCCTGCCACGATAAGGTCATGCCGATGGCTCCCACATGATCTCCAGGGCTGGTAGAGTGGATCATCGCGCCATGCTAGGCGGTATTGCATGACTGGGAGCTTTGCAACCATATCGTTATCTACTAGTATTTGCCCACATGACCTCTTCGTGTTGGCAGGCATAAACTGACAAAACTTACACGGTACAGACAAGCATTGCTACCAGGACGAGTATTCCGGCATTCCACCTACAGTAGACACTAAGTCGAAAGAGCGCATATTGGAAGAAGACTTTCAGGTACGATGTTGTCCTATCTGCGTAGGTAGACACTATCCAAACCTTCCAAGAAACGTGCATTAGCTCGTCGGAACAAGTCCAACCCTTCAAACATACATACACCGTCCTACCACTGAGACACACCAGCCTGCTCAACGCGCCATTCAATAGGTCTCATCCGCATGCCCACTCGCTCCCCCAGCGCCATGCTGCTTGAACCAATTGACAAAAGTGAACATGCTCGCCTTCGGAGTCCTAGTCAAATCCGTGTAATTGACATGCTGCAGTCCAAACCTGGTCGACTGTCCAGACGCCCATTCGAAATCTGGCGTGAACAAAAGTGTCAGCTTATCTTTCCAAAGCAATGTCTGAATAATCAAGGAGAGGCAAACTCACTGTCAAAGATCGCCCACCCCCAAGCGCCCGTCACGTTCACCCCATCATAAACAATCGCAGCAAGGATATTATCCAAATATCCCTGGTAGTAATCCGACCTCCGCAGATCCCACTGGATCGTCTGCAGACTCGTGAGTTCGGACTCGAAAGGCTCCGCGAAACCGAATTCAGTGACTTGGATGTCCGGGACGCTGGGGAAAAGATCTTTAGTAATCTTGCTGAGGAATTTGCGGACACCGGTGGGAGTATCGTAGAGCCAGTTGGCTCCTGGGTCCGCTGAAGGCCCGACCGGGAAGCCGTCTGGAGCTATATATGTCGAGCCGATGCATTCTGGGAAGCCGGGGGCGGAGGAATTGCTAATGCATTCGTCGGCATCTTCTAGGCCGTACACGTAGTAAGCCGTATATGGGTCGATAGCGAAAAAATCACAAGACCCGGCAATCATGTCTTTCTCTTCCTGGGTGAGAGTGGGGAGGACGTCGCCAAGAGTATCTTTCAGGACTTGGGGGTAGTCGCCGTCATTCCACTAGAAATCAGGTGTCAGCGGGGCCAGTCTTCCAGTGGATGCCGGATCACAACGCATCTAAAGGAGATACGTACGGGACCATGATTAAACCACCCGAGCACAAAATCGTAGCTCCTTTGCACGGCGGAAGTATCGGCTTCGGAAGTGCTGTTGGGCTCGAAATAGTTGCCGCTGTTCTTAAAGGTGACACGACCTCTGCCATGGAACTCTTCATGATACCATTTAGCGACCTTTGCATGGGCAAGGAGAGTATGGTGCCCGCAAGCATAACGGGCATTAAGTCCTTGAGTGGCGTTGTTGTATAGTGGCAAGTATGTGCCGAATGGGTAGGAGGCGTACTGCCAGTTGCAGTATTGAGGCTCGTTGATCGTCTAGAAAATATAATCAGCCAATGAGCCAAGATATAGATAATAGACAGGCACGAAGTCGCTAGTGGGGATATACTCACAAACCACTCATCAACCAGATGATCATACCGCTGAATGATGAATGTAGCATAATTGAAAAAGTCATCGACAATCTGGCGATCGCTCCAAGCACCATACTCATTGAAAAGAGCAAGCGGCGTGTCCCAATGGAAAAGTACGGGAGCAATCTTGAAGCCCTGTTCGACCAACTCGGCAATAACATCGTCATAGTGTGCTACTCCTTCTTCGTTGATGGGACCCTTGCCAAAGGGAAAGATGCGAGGCCATGAGATCGAAAAGCTGAAGGCCGGCACACCAAGATTCTTCAAGCGGGCGAAGTCTTGTTTGTACAGGTAGTAGTGTGATGCGGCGACGTCGGCGGTGGAGTTGTCAGCGACTTGGTTCACAACGCGGTGGCTGAGGAAGTCCCAGATCGATGGACCTTTGCCTTCTGCGTCTGCGGCGCCCTGATGGGAATTAGTTAATTCTAGCTGTTGCTGCCTTCTTCGACGTGACTTACTTCGATTTGGAAAGCCGACGAAGCAACACCCCAAGCGAAACCTTCGGGGAGCGACACAGTACTCAAGTTCGCCTCGTAGCTCGGAATGAACGGGTGGAAACCTGCACCAGCCGGACTCCCATATGACGAGGGCTCTGGTGTGGGCTCCACTGTCTCAGTAACAGGTCCCGTAGCCACCGGTCCGACCTGATTCCATAGGAAAGCCAGCTTCTCGTCCGAGAAATCATCATTGGCTAACGTAGTGCTCGCGGCCGAAGCATTGTACGTTGTGGAAGAGTAAGTGGTAGATACTCCAGTCGGACTCGGGAAAGAGATACCATCTGCTGTCGATCCAGATTGGGCATGGCTGAAGCCAAGGGCAAGGAACAGCGTGGCGAGCGAGCCTGATGAGAGCTTAAGAGACGGCATTTTGCCCGTAAGTGCCACAATGGCTTGAGAACGGTCGAAATGAAAGTTTGAAGTGCTGTCACCAGTGCTTCATATACATACACTGATCACGTAGTTGACTGACAGCTACAGCTGCCAATGCGCCATGAGCTCATAGGCATCTCGCCTCTGTGCCATCAGTCTCCAAAGCTGGGCAACCTGCACGCCATTTGGCATGACACTACGATGCTCGCTGCATGCTGGAGCCCCAGGGGCGGGGAAGTGGCTCTTAGATCCTCCATGTATTGAAATCGTGAAGCTCAAGAGTGGGAACATGGACGGAAAAAGCTTCTCCGTGTCAAGGACGGCTAAATCGTAACATCGCTTCCAAGCGGGGTGACCTTGGCGATCTGTGGATCGTAACGAAGGATCGTGTTCAGTGTTGCTTTGATACGCATTGAGGATATTCCAAGTATTCCAAGACATTGAGATGCGCTCAGGAAGTACAACCGAGTTGCGGCGTGAGATGTGTTGGCTTTGGGAATGATCGTTTGCTGGAATCCGGCCCGTAAAGCCAGAGTTTTGGGGGCATGTCTTTCCTGGACCTTAACATTTGCATCAAGTGATGTACTGTAGAAGTGATCATTGCGCATTTCTTGTTGTCGGAATCCGGATAGCAGTGCCGTTGATGCGATAGGTGTGTGTAATGTCGTCACTCGCGGTCCCAGTGATTACGTCTTCTGGAAAATGACTTCCAGATGCGGGCAGATTGGTTCTTCCTGCATGTTCCACCACATGGTGCTGTAGGGAAGAAAAAGAAAACGAGCGAAGGCAAAGACGTACTCGCTCAAAGTTGACGTAGGGGCCTGTTTGTTACTGTAAGATCGCGGAAGTCTGAATAGGAATCGGAGAGACCTTGAGCATAACCCAAAGCATCCATAGCAGCATCAAAGATGAGACCAGTCTTCTTTTTCCTAAAAGCGACTACATGAAGACGTTATTGCCAAAGATATGTCTTGATAGCATTCCAAAATCGAGTGGTCTTGCTAGGTACCTTGTGGGAGAGAGGCAACAGTTGAAAAGTCCTATTAAGTCTTCACGGCATTATGTTTCTTCTCAACATAAGCTTTCAGATCTCCAGGCCAGTTCCTGAAATGCCTCGCCAGATCATCCGAGGCGAACCATTTAACCATGTACGACACGACTCCGCCAAAGCTCTCCCAGTGCGTATATTCAGTGCGACCGTCGCCCAAGTCGGTAAGCTCGTTGACGTGTTCTGCCTGGAGCAGATAGCTCAGCAGCGGGAAAGTACCAGCCGCGTCCATCGCCCATCGCACTGTCGTGGTTGGAGTGGGATCGGCCTCGGAGGGAGTTTTGACGGGTTCCGCGAAAATACAGAGCTCTTTGCTCGATTGGAGAGAAGCCTTCTCGTTCATCCTGACACGTAGATCGAAGTGCGTTCCTGTTTGCATGCGGGTAGTGTTGGCTTGGCCGACGGCTGGCTTTGTCACGGTGGCGTTTGTGATGAAAGTGTTCCATTCGTGATAGCTAGCGAGATCGAGTAGGGCATCATAGACGACTGATACAGGAGCGTCAATGATGGCGTGGCCGGGTACAGAGAAGGTTGGATTGGGGACTGTAGGACTGGGTCGCGGGTGTATGGAGTTGACATCTAGAAACCTGGAGTCGTGTTTAGACATGCTGGCCAGTAGTTGGGATGGATTCGATCGGGCAATTGAAAGAAGGGCTGTGTGCTTCGATGAAGATCTAGGAGATGTGGTTACGGCTCTGTCCAATGCTTAGAAAGGCTCAAGGTTGTTTGTTCAGCAGATAGTAGGTGAGTAGAGCAGCTGGAGGACTTCTCATCTTCAGCCGACGCAGCTGCCAAGCTTTCACATGCCTGCCATTGTCGCTCGCGACTTCGAACGAGCTTCCTGCTTGCAATACTTTATGACACGAGCGATCAACACATTCTCCCACAACAACCGCCACTATCGGATATCGTTCCACGCATCTCATCGCCAACAATTTTCAATGCGACACCGACAATCCACATAATTCACACACTGCGCGCACACCACTCCCACAACCATGGCTTCACCACCACCTTCAGCGCTCTCACCACCAGGACCTTCATCGCTCGCCCTCCCTCGCCAACGTACCGGACCACCTCTCACACTCCCAGGCGGTGCTCCCGCTCCCAAGCCGCGACGTAAGCCCTCTACAGCAAGCGCGACATCCTCTTCTCACCCATTGCGCCAAACCTCATTTCCACCACCCGAAGGCTATGGATCAAATCAAAATGCGATGTACTCGCCCGAGGGCAGTGCCGACTTCAGCGACTCAGAAATCACGAGTGCGATCTCAGGGACGACGGGAACTGGAGATGGCGCAGGAGGCAAGAAGAGGAAGCGCGGAGAGAAGCGGGCTAGAGGCCGACCACCCAAGAATCCATCTGCTGGTGGCGACGATGCGAGGAGCACTACTGGTACGCAGAAGGGAGCGGCGTCTACTACAGGGAAAGCGGACGAAGTCGAGGAGGAAGACGAGGAAGACGAGGAAGACACAGCTGGAGGACGCGCGCTTCTTGATGAGAACGCTGTGTTGATGGAGGAAGCGGACAGGCGGGGAAAGGAGTTTCTCTTGCACATGCCCGATTGGCAGCTCGAGAGACACGGCACGTGGAAGCGCTCGAAGCTCAAACCCCAAACTGTCAGGACATTGGTGAACCAGACGCTGAGTCAGAGCGTGCCGGCCAACGTTATTACTGTGGTGCAGGCGTATACAAAGATGTTTGCAGGCCTCATCGTGGAGGGAGCGAGAGACGTGCAGGCGGAATGGCTTGCAGTGGCAGAGAAGAGGCCGGATGGAGAAGACAACCACGTTGCCAAAAAGCTGAGAGGGGAAGGTTCAGAGGCGCTGGAGAAGGACCGAGTTGAGAAGGAGAAGCTAGAAGAGGAGAAAAAGGAGAAGGAGAAGGCCAAGGAGGGTGAGACGAATGGCGACAAGCCTGAGGGCATGGAAGTTGATGCCGACGCCAACACTGAAGCCCATTCGCCAACAGTGAACGAACTATCTAACAGCGATGTCACGCAGACTGATGGTGGTGAGGATCCGACCCTACCAAACGGGCAACACACCGGCGATGGAGAAGAGACGTTACCAGTACTTGAAGCGTCAATGGGCGTGCGCAGACAGATCGAAGAGGTCGATCGCGGCCCACTGCTACCGGACCACCTGCGCGAGGCGTTGCGCAGGTACAAGAGGGCACAATACGGCGGGACCGTAGGCTTCACAGGACTGAGTCTGGAGGGCAAGGACAACGCTGCGGCGAGGATGGGCGGCCGGAAATTGTTCAAGTAGCGCTCGCTGAAGTGCTTGGGAAAGAACCACGACGAGTTGCTTTGTCAGTCAATCTGTCAGTCGGCATGTATGCGATGACACATCAGGCTCGACATGGAGATGATGCCGTTGCATCGTCCGTCTGTGCCACAAGACAGCAAAAAGAGCACGCAGCCCTACAGAAAATTACCCAGTAGTTCGTTCAGTAATACATGATACCCCCTGCTGTCAGGCAATTCAGAAATATGACGTGCCGCCAGCATCCATGTTTCTAGAAGGACAGAAGCCTGACGCACAGACGGGAAATATCGGCTGTCGTCAAGCGCCAGGAAGTAGTAGTGCAGCATCAAAAGACGGCGACGACGTAGTAAAAAGAAGAGCGTGCAGTAGCAGCAGTAGAAGCAACAGCAAAAGCGTCAGCGGCTGATCTCACAGACAACCGGACGTCACGGCATAGGCATACCCCTGCAGTAGTTAAATCGAAGTGATGTACGCGGTTTGGGGATGCCCGAGTAGGCGGTACTGTACATGATTCCAAGGTTAGCTTGTTTGCAGCGTGCTGCAGGGTCTGACCATGTTGGATCTTTTTGTTAGTACTAGTGTACAGTCTCCATGACCGTTTGGCCGTGAGGGTGGGTGGAGTGGATCTTAACGGTCGAGTTGTGCGGCTTCGACGATGATGCCTAACCGTGGGCCATCACGAGACCCTCGGGGGAGATTGATCGCATGTACAGGCAGTGCTCTGTCGTGTTCTGCAGGCGGCGAGGGAAACGAGGGAAAGACATTCGAGGGCTTGCGAGACAAACTGGTGGAGAAGGCCTAGATGCCTTGTGGTTGAAGTGGCCCTTGGAAACGGACAGCAGCCACGTCGTCGATATGTTGCTACTGTATAGCATGGCTTATGCGGATATATAGACATTGAGATAATATTTCCACAAGATACTGTAAATCGCCTTATTACTTGATGCCCACGAGGATTAATAAGATGAGACGCAGGCATTCGCCAGTCAGGATTGATGCACGTTCCCGCAAGCGGGTGTTGCTAGGCTCGCCTCTAAATGCGGTCAAATGTCAACAGATCTCCATGCGACGGTGCTCGAGCCAGGTGCTAACAAGGTCGCAGGGCATTGACCTACTCTGCGGTAGCACGACGGCAAACGCGATCGTGAGCTATTAAGACAAGAGAACACCCACCGCCTCTCTCCCATGGACCCTTGTACTCAGTCCCGCCTACCATCCTCCGTCTGACGGCTGCTCTTGTTGTTGTCGCTGGTGCCGTTGCCGTTATCATTATCGTTATCGACTTTGAGCTGGTGTTGTTGCGCCGCGAAGAGAGGAAACAGACCAATACCGGGATATCGCTGTACACCGACAAGTGGAGACGAAGAGGGAGCAGGATATCAAAATGTCGGCCGACAACTATCTCATGCAGGAGGAGCTGGGCAGTACGTTTGAACACCTATCTTCGCCGCTTGCGTATCCGTCCTAACATCTCACAGGCGGCTCGTTTGGCATCGTATACCGCGCTCTCGACAAACGGACAGGCCAATCCGTGGCGGTCAAGCACATCGACCTCGAAGGCAGCGACGATGACATCCGCGAGATCCAACAAGAGATCTCCCTCCTATCCACCTGCCACTCGGCTTATGTTACCAACTATCTCGATTCGTTTGTGCGCGGCGTGAAGCTATGGATTGTCATGGAATACTTGGGAGGAGGCTCATGTCTGGACCTGATCAAGCCGGGCCCGATGGACGAGCGATTCATCGCCATCATCATGCGCGAACTACTACAAGGCCTGGACTATCTACACTCGACCGGCAAAATCCACAGAGACATCAAAGCCGCCAACATCCTACTCAGCGATGATGGGAGAGTCAAGATCGCCGACTTCGGTGTCGCAGCACAATTGACCAATATCAAGAGTCAACGCCTGACCTTTGTCGGCACACCCTTCTGGATGGCTCCGGAGGTAATTCAAGAGGCGGGCTATGACTTCCATGCCGACATTTGGTCGCTTGGCATCACTGCTATGGAGCTCGCGTTGGGCGAACCACCTAGAAGTGATGTGCATCCGATGAAAGTATTGTTCTTGATCCCCAAGGAGCCACCACCACGCCTGGAGGGAGCACAGTTCAGCAGAGAGCTGAAGGACTTCGTGTCACTTTGCTTGAACAAAGATCCCGACAGCAGACCATCAGCGAAAGCATTGCTCAAACACTCGTTCATCCGGAAGGCTGGCAAGACGGAGGCGTTGCAAGAGTTGGTACAAAAGGCAAAGGCGTTTGAGAGGGGAGGAATGAGGGAGAGGGATGTGAAATACTACGAGGAGACACTGAGGGATGTCAACCTGGAGGACGTGGAAGACGAATGGGTCTTCAGCACCATCAGGCCCAACGCCAGCGTCCGTCAACAACCTTACGCGAGGAACACCATGAGACGTCCCAAACTCGACAGAATTCCTTCCGGCGACTCGCCCGACAGTGGCGCTGCGATATCACTGGAGAACATGAGCTTAAGGTCCTCACCACTCGGCGAGTGCTCAGCCTCGGGAGACAGCATGCCGATCAATGAGCCATCGACGATCCGGACTCCAAAGGTACGGTCAAACAGTGTACGCAGGGTTTCACAGGCCACAACTCGGAAGGTCTCTGTTACTTCACCGACAGCCCGTCGGACCAGCGTCCGGCAGGCATCTGGAGCCACGCCGACTGCACGAAGAGTGAGCGGCCAACCCAAGCAGCCTCTCGGTCTTGACATGTCCTTCGGCAACAGCGCATCGACTGTCCGTATGTTCAAGCGCGTCTCCTCCAGCGATGCTATCGAAAACACGAAAGGTGCTTCCGGCTACGCCTCACCGCAAGACAGCATATTCGACGCTGATGCCGAAAACCGACCACCTCAACCCAAGTCTCACCTGCAATCGCCACCCGTAGTAGCCGCAACGAAAGAATCCGTTCTCGGTCGTCGTATGTACGCAAAATGCATCGAACCCGCCCTCCAGGAAGCGCAAGCCACAACAGCAGACCGTTCAAAGCGCGAAGCCCTCTCCCGCGCCGCAGAAGCATGGAGTCATCTAGACGAGCTTGACCCCGAGGGCGAGCTCCTACTAATGAAAGGCATGCTGGAGCGCATCTCCAACGACCCCAAACTTGCCGCCGCCCTCCTCCCTCGAACCCAACAGAGCCCCAGCAAGAAACCCAGCCTCGCCTCTTCCACAACCTCCACCCTCGTCAACTCCGACACCTCAGACATGCTGATGATGTCCCCTCCTCACGAGAAATACTCCCTCGCCCGCCGCCACTCCGAAATCCCGCCCGTGTCACCCTCCAAACACACCCGGCCTTACACCCCTTTATCCGCCTCTCCCACCAAATCGCAGCTCTCACATCACTCGCGCGAACCAAGCTCGCCTAGCAAGCTTGTTATGAACCCGCAAAACCCGCATCTGGCGAAAATGCGTCACAGCCAGCAGCAGCAGCAGCAGCAGATCTCGCCCGAGCGCGAGAAGGGCTTGCCCGGTGGAATGCAGGAGCCCGGGATGGAGCATGTTGGCTACGTCTCTGAAGCTCTGTATGGGAGATGGGCTGAGGGTTTGAGAGGGAGGTGGGGGATGATGGGCTAGTAGCCTATCTCTTGCCCTTCTTCTCGTTGCGACAGGGAAGAAGATGATGATGAAGAAGCTCTAAGAGGTTAAATCCGCACGCCACTCCTCCCTTGTCTCTACTATTTTTTTCGTTTCAATTCTGCTACCAGTCATGAGAGAGCGAAACAGCATTCCGTTTCTTTGTACAAACTTTCGCAAAAGAGAGACTCTCTTTTTCTCTTCGTCAGATCGCAGCGATTCGGAATGGGCATAGCGCGGCATAGCGTGGCGAAGCATGAATAGCAAGAGCACAATCAGCAGCTGGCCTGCGAACCACAGCAGCACAGGCGGTTGCGGGCTTTGTCGAGTAGTAGTACTAGTAGGCGGTACTGCTACTGGATTGTACTGTGGCGACATTGAAGAAGAAGGAGATGGAGAGGAAGACAGAGGGATCAATGGTCTGGAAGAATTAGAAGCTAAGCGAGTCGAAAGGTATTTCGTTCGCCCGCAGGAGGTTGACGGGAGTCGGGACTGGGGAAGGCTGTGTTTAGTAGAAGTAGTATGTAGCTATCCTTCTTGGTAAACACAACAAAAAAATCACAAGGACTGATCCGGATCATTTGCTGGAATTACCTGGACTGGATTAGAAAACGCCCTACTCTGGGCATTTATGCAAGATCTGAAGTAGGTAGCGGAACCTCCGGTGTGTGTGTGTGAGAAAGAGGGTTCTCAAGTTTTCCGTTCGATGAGACAGCCGCAAGCGACCATAGCAGTACTGTACCTATACGCATCCGAGATGTGGTAGGTCGTATCAACTCCTTCGGTATGGGGTGTTTGCCGTTGGAATTCTTGAGCGAGCGCCCAGACAGGATGGCAAGCGGGTGGATATTAATGGTATCTTGTTTGGTCATTTTTTATCATTTTTTTTATGCTCCATTCAATTCATCTTCCTACTTGTCTTCTCGCTATTCATTGATCATTTCTGGTTCGTGTCGTTGGTTTCCACACATGCTTCTCATCGCCTGCAGTCCTGTGCCATCGATTTTGCCTTCTCTCACGTCAATTCAAGAGGAAGAGGGTGAAAGCCAGGGTAGCCGGTGAAGTGAGCAGTCACCTCGTGGGTTTCTCTTTTGTGTTGCTGGCTGCTTTAGTTCAACTTGCTCGTCATCGTACCTACACTTACCCTTCTAGCGGTCGAAATCCATTTCAAAGCCTCTCACTAAGCACTCTCTCGCCTCGATTCTGTGGCATGTCATTCGCGAAGAGTCTAAATGTTCACCGCGTCGCTTGCGATGCCCTTCAAGATTGCCATGTACTGGGAAATGCTCTCCATCAGAGCATCAACGTGGGAGCCATCGGGTCGCTGACCAGCGGTGTAAGTTTGAGCCAGACTGCGGATGTTTTGGTGCGCCTGATCAAGCTGCTTGAGCGCGGTGTCGGCGACTTCCCTCTCGCGCGCCCTTTTCCTCTCGGTCTCTTTGACGAGGTCGTGATGTGTCTTGACCCACTCGCTTACGCCTTCTGGATCTTTGAGTTCCGTACCAGATTCGTCGAGGAACGTGTGCAGCGCCGAGTCGGTGTCTGGATTGGCTTTGTCGAGGATCACGGGTTGGCCGGTTTGGAAAGCGACGTTGCGTCGGAAAGCTTTGACAGAGTCTGCGAGGCCTTTCCCTTTTTTGCTGGTGTGTAGAGCAATGATGTTGCGGATCTTGAATGTGGCATGCTCGATGTTTCGCTTGTGTAGGAAGGCGGAATGCAGGGACTCATACTCGCCGCGCTTGTCGAAGAATACTACAGCCCTGTCGAGGTATTTGTTGCGCAGTTGTTGGAGGGCGAAGGGTGGTGGCATCATGTCTGCCTCGTCTTCGCCAGAGAGAGCATCGTGTGAGCGTTTCCTAGTGTTCAGGCGAGCGGGCAGCCACTCATCAAAGAACTTCGTGAACATGACTCTTCCCTTCTCCCTCGCAATGTTCTTTTCCTCCCTGGTGATAGGAGCAGTGATTTCTCGCTTGAGGCTGTGCTCCGACACCAGCTCGCATTGACTCAGCCACTGGAATATCTCCTCAGTCGACTTGAAACCATCCTGATAACGTTTCACGTCCAGACCCAAGAACTGCATGACTTTGATTGGATCCTCCGTGAGTCTGATTCTGCCTTCCACCTGGGACGGATTGAAGTGGTCCCATTCCGGGAGGCGGCTTTCATCGTACTCTTGAAATCTCACGCGCAGGCCACGGTCGTTGAGGACGAAGCCGAAGTTGGTGATCGCCATGCCGAGAATACCTGCAAGATCACCATAAGAGGAAACAAACATGGTCCAGTCGTAATCCTTGGTCGGGAACTTGTTGAGGTCAATCTGTGCAAAGTGCTCTTCGTCGATGATCTCCGAAGGTCTGCGCTGCAGCGGGTCGTTTTGAGTGGTGAGGACGTACTGCACGGGAGGTCTGGTGCTCTTCTCGCCGTCCAAGCGTACAGCAAGTGAGCAAGCCGGCATATCGGCGCTTCCTCTGTTGAGATACGCATGAGCACCGATGTGGGAGGCAACGGCAGCCCAATCCACGGTGCCGTCGTCAAAGATGAGAATGTCGATGTCGCCGAAATTTTTCTTTTCGGGAGCTTCAATTGCAGTCTCAACACTCTTGGCGTTGGTAAAATAGGACGACAGCCGTTGGACGTAGATCTGCTTCAGCTCGTTGTACTTCTCCAGCGGCATTCTTGGAGTTTGCAGAGTTGGCTGCCCGCTGGCAGCGGCGCTGTGGAAGACGTGGCCGCCCATTTCGTGTTGTTCGTGGAGAGATTGCAATCCAGTGTTCAGGCTGGTGTTGCGGCGAGCTGTTGTAGGTCACTCTCAGTGATCTCGTCGAAGGTGAAGAGGCGGAGGGAGTTGTTTACAAGCCACGCGCCTGGCTGTTTGTATTAGCATTTCGGTTTGCTATGTACCATATGATCAACAAAGGGCAACATGTGCGACCAAGCCCATGCTTGTGATCCTCCAGTCTTACAATATGCAAAAGACAGGGCAACAAGATAGCAAGCATACATGTCAGTACAGGGAAAAAACCCGCGCTTTAAGTAGCTCCTACCTGTTGAGAAAAAAGACTGTGGTCCGGAAATTTGCTGTCTGACTTTATGTCTCCTTAACAAGCAACAAATATCGGAAGATAAAGACACACTTGGACGTACAGGGGTTGAGGTCATGTGACGCTCAGATGTAAGGTTGTATGTAACGTAGGACTCGTGAGTCGTGCCTGAAGGCTCCCCTCGGGACAAGCTTTCTTAGCGCGGACCAATTGGACCCTGCATGACGTATGGCAGACCTAGGTAACAAAAAATCCTCGCCTGTTCACCGAGTCCACACAGAGAGAGCTGGGCTGGCATGGAGGGAGGACAGGCCAAGTAGCCATCCGCGAGTTTGTGCTTACTCGCACGCACTATTGTCTGTATATAAATCTCTGACCTGTCTTTTTTGCACATTTGATTTACGTCTTTGAATTTTCCTCCCATTTCCCCTTTTCTCAATCTATATACCCATTTTCTTCCAGCCACGAGTTCCCGCGACATCAGCAGCAAACATGTCTGAACAACCCGAAGAGCTTTCCCAGGTCACCTACGAGCAGCTTGCTGCTATCGAGGATGAGTTTGAGGACATTGACACCCAGATCAGTACGTTCTCGTCATCTCCAAACTCGCTGACTCCAATGCCAGTAGCCAGGTACTAACAATAACTCTCCCAGTCAAGCAGCAATATCAGCTCTCCAAGCCCGCCTACGAGAAGCGCGCCGGCATCATCTCCGACATCCCCAACTTCTGGGGCATCGTGCTCGAGACCTGCCCGCCCGAGATCGACCAGTTCATCCAGCCGCAAGACTCGCAGATTTTCGCCGAGTCGCTGAAATCCATCTCCGTCACACGCCCCGAGCTCGACGGCGGCAAGGAGGGCAACCCGCGCACCATCGCCTTCCGCTTCGAATTCGCGCCCAACGACTTCTTCGCCGACACTGTGCTGGAGAAGACCTTCCACTGGCGCCGCGCGAGCGATGGCTTCACCGGCTTGGTCTCCGAGCCCGTGCCGGTGCAGTGGAAGAAGGGCAAGGACTTGAGCGAGGGCCTGAACGAGATGGCTGTCAAGCTGTTCGAGGCCAGGAAGAAGGCCGGAGACTTCCTCAAAGCCGATTTGCCTGAATACGAGGCTCTGGCCGAGAAGCTGACCACGGCCAACGCGATTAACACTTCGTTCTTCACCTGGTTTGGCTTCGTCAGCGGCCGCCGCTACATTACCGCCGAGGAGAGCGCCAAGGCTGAGGCCGAGTACAAGGAGAAGAAGGCCAAGGGCGAGAAGGTGGCGCCTGAAGAGGAGGATGACGAGGACGACGAGGCCGAGGACAAGAACGACGACACGGTTGTTGAGGTCCACGAGGAGGGCGAGCAGCTCGCCATCTCTTTCGCAGAGGACTTGTGGCCTGGTGCCATCAAGTACTTCACCCAGGCTCAGGGCATGGACGAGATGAGCGACATCGACTTTGAAGAGATGGAAATGGAGGATGAGAGTGACGACGGCGAGGGCGAGGCCATTGACATCAGGGCTCTCGTTGCCGCCAAGGGTGGCAAAGGTGACAGGAAGACCAGTGGCAGCGGCGCGCCGGCTGCTAAGAAGCAGAAGCAGTAGATGTTTGCAGCTTCTCGAAGCTTTTCATGATGATGATATTGATAGATACCTCCGCAAAAATGCGGCTGCCAGGCACACGTCGAGGCTATACCTATGGACAAGAAAAAAAGTTAATGCAAGTTTGTTTTTTCCATATGATTTGTTCTGCGATACGTGGTGTTGTGAACTCCTCGTGCCTTCCAGCCTAAGCTGCATGTGTCTCATACTAATGTAAGGTTCATCACGCTGCGATATCCTAAAGCAAACGATTCCGAACATCATGTTTCCTCCACAAAACCGAATGCAATTACCCGTACGTCCAATGCCTTGTATTTTTTTTGCGCCATGAGAACAATTCACCGCCAAACACGAGTCCTCGTCCCCAAAGCACATGTGCCGAAACAGAACTCTGCTCCACGAGCTGGCCCGCTTCACAGTTGGCGAGAGTACTTCGACTTTTTCTTTCTCCCGGTAAACAAGAACTGGAGAATGCGCGTCGCGATGCGGGGGTTTCGGCGCGATGCAAGAAATCAATTGAAAGCAAAAAAAGAGAGAAAGAACAACAACGACCTCCGTCGTACAAATGCCATGAAGTCCCGCAAAGCAAATCGGGCACGCGTGAAATTTCAAAAAAACTTTTTTTCCTTAGATGCTGCCGACGAAGAAATCGTCGCCGAGGCCCTCTGGGTGCGATCGCGGTGTGTATGCGCCACTGAAGTGAAGCGGCATTGCAATACCGCCAGGTGTGATCGGCCTCGAGCCGGGCACGGATGGGACGAACTCGCCGTCCGCATCGTCGTTGCCGCCCCAGCCTTGCGGGAGAGATCGGCCGTCTTCCATCCATCGGAGTCCGTTGGCGTATTCTTCGATGGGGAAGACTTCGCGCGCATACTCTTCGATGCCGCGGTGGCCTTCCCAGATGCTGCGGGCTTCGCGCGGGTACTCTAGCGTGGGGCCGAAGTACGGCGCGCGCTTCTGGCCGAGGGTTTCTTGCATTACGTCCAGTTGCTCGCGGTAGCCGCTGGGGATGTTGACTTTGATTTGGATGGGGCCGTGGACGTAGCGGACTGGTCGGCCGACGCCGCGGGCGAAACGCGCGCAGCATTGGAGCGGTGTTAGGCGTTCGAATGCCATGGTGACTCTGGTGGGTGTTTCGTTAGTTCGTGGTTTCATGTGACCGTGCGAGTTGAAAGCTTACCTTTGGCCTTTCCAGTGGTTGGCGCCCATCTTGAAGATCTGGAGGAGTGCTGGTCCAACGTCATGCTCTGCGTCAAGCCATGGTAGAGGATCGTCCGGGTGGAACGGTGCTTGCCAAACAAAACTACCGTCGTCTTGGAGTTCCATTTGGAAGCAAGGGTAGGGGAGTGAGGTGAAGTTGTTGTTGTAGATGCCGGTATAGATGAACGTTGCCGGGATTCCAAGTTGTCGCACGTAATTTTCGATGGCAAATTTGGACGCCCACAACGGAAGAGCTCGCCAGTCCTCGCCGTAGACTGAGTGATCAGGCATGCTGGAGTAAACATAGTGGGCGATGTGTGCCTTTTTGGCAGCATCTGCACAAGCTTTTCCGATGGCAACCTCGTCTCCCCAGTGGGTGGTATTGATGAAAGCGATCCGGGCTCCATCGAACAATCGTTTGAGAAGAGGCTTAAGATCCGGACCAGTCAAGTCTCCTTCAATCAATTCGACATTTGGCAGTGATGCTAGTTCCTCGGCGACCAGGCCTTCGTTGGCTCGCACCTGTGCGCGAACATGCCAGCCGACAGCACTGGCGACACGGATGAACGACGCACTTTGACGTCCAGTCGAGTTGATCGTTGCAATGATTTTTTTGGACATTACAATAATCTCATCGGTAAGGACAGTGTCAGTGACGCAATATTGCAGGCGGCAAGGGTTTTCTTTCGGATGAGACTTCCAGTCAGAGTGCGGGGATTGAGTTGGCGAAGGATGTTGCGGTTGTTGTAAGTACTAGGTATCGATGTCGACTGGTGGTGGTGGCGTACGTCGAGTCACGCAGTGCTTGCAAGTGAAGAATGAGATTTCGCAATGTCTTTGATAGGTAGAGTGAGTCCCGGAAGCGTAAATGCAAGGGAATATTCGAGGAACGTGCCGGTAGGGTGCGAAGAGTCGTAGTAGGTGGAAACGAGTAGTGACCTTCGGGTAGGTGTGAACTCTATCGGAGGATGGTCCGGAGCAATGAAAGCGTGTGGTGCGAGCGAGCGGGCTTGAGCGAGGATAGACGGCTGGGCTGTTAATCAGATGCTGCGTGTGCGCGTTGGTTGTTCGACACACAAGCGCGCTGCCTTTGAATCTTTAGAAAGGCGGGTGCGGACCCAAGTGCTGGCCTCTTTTGGCGGGTCTTTTGCACACACTGGCCGCAAACCTTATGGCGGACGCTTGAGCAGTCTGCCGCTAGACGGTGGAGCGGGCACGATGTGCGAGTGCGGAGAAGTGGGCGCACGGGAGCATGGGTGGTAGGCTGGGACAAAGATGGAATGTGGATGGGCCAAGTGGTGGAGGAGGACGAGGAGGAATGATCGTGTAGGGTGTTTTTGGTCGATGTTGTTGTTTTGTTGTTGCTGCTGCTGTTTGTGGTGAGAGCTATACCGGACAACGACGCGAGGGACGTCGGCAGACGAGCGCACTGACATGGTATCTGTATAGACAGATACATGCATACAGTACATGTAATCTACTGTACCTGTATACGACATCCACATACAACATCATACCACTGCTGCTCTCAAGGTACGGTGAGTGAGAGAGTCGCTGGTCGGCTGCATTACATAATGGCTGCAGTGCTGGCGTCAGCGGTGGCTTGAGCGGAGTAATGGTACAGTAGTAGTAGGTATTATTATCATCATCATCATCGCTTGAAAGGCTACAAGGCGACATTCAGGGCTTGATACTGGCAGTGTTGTGTAGTCTTCCATGTCTTGGTATCTGTATCGTTGTTCGGCTCCTCTCCCAACAATGTGCGTAAAGGGCAGCTGCCATTGTCTCACTCATCTCAACATCTGCCTCGTCTAATTATCTCAGCCATTATTGTTCTCAACGACCAACCACATAACCGACTGCATCAGGCTCGGAACAACTCCTCCACGCCGCCGGCTCCTTCCTCTGTTCCCTTTCACCATCGTCTACGATACGCCTCCAATTGCGGGGAGCACGCAATACCGCCGCAAAGCTGCCAGCCAATTCATACCATCCTCGTCCAGCGTCCGCTGGCTTCCTTCCTATCCAGGACAAGTATCCCCCCAATCCCCATGTCCAATCTCTCTTCCGCCATCACCAGACCTCGGGATCGTCTTCCGGAACCCCTACACGGCTTGGCTGAATCGTCCAAACGCCGTTGGAGACTCGACACCTGCGTCTGCGTGAAGACTGCCAGTAATGCAATGGCACCCGACGTCCGTTGGCGGTCCTACTCTGGCACTACTTTACCTGTTACCCAACACTTGCAGTGCAGCAACGCCTTTTCCCCAAAAATTGCTCACCACATTCCGCTACATCACCGCCATTCGACGGCCGCGGAATCCGTCAGAATCTCCCGTCGACCGCCTCACCAAATACCGTGACACACGAGGCGGCGAGCCCCGCTGCGAATTCTGCTGTGAAGACTCTGGCGTCCGCCAAGCCTCGCGCTCATGGGCTTACTGAGAAACCATTACCCCCTCGTAACTGTTTCTCTTACCCCTTCGTAACACCGCCGCAAATCAACATCTCCGCGCATCTCCAGGCACGGGACGACGTCAGGACCTTTCAGCCGCCAGTGCGACGCACATTCGAACTCTCTGCGAGCCCGTGGTGGAAACTTTCGGTCATCGCCAGGCTCCTGCAATCTTTTAGAGTTTTTCTTCCCACCTGGAGTCCGGCATTGCGCCCAAACGTGCCGAAACCCTGACGACTAAGTGGCTGCGTGTCCTGCGACCTTACGGCACTTGGACCCTTGGACGTTCGCACAATCGATGCGCCCGCGACAGGGCACCTGGGCGTCTTCGGCTTGATCACGATCGTAGGTAGTTATGTACCGTCGCGAGAGCACGCGAGAAACCAGCACCGCTTTGGGATTTACCCTACATTGCGCCAATGACCCGACACCATGTGTGCTCATCAAGGTCACGAGCACAAGGCACAGACCCCTCCGACTGCGGCCTGCAGTGATTTCGTCTTCAATGCTGACACAGCCCGGAGTTGGCGCCGAACCATCTCGAGTTATGATTGACCCCTCACACACATCACCTCATGTGACAAAGCGATGGCGTTTCCGACAACCACATTGCTGGGTGAAAAAACCGTTGTTGCGCAATTCGAAGCCCTAACGTAGCTATACGGTAAAATATTTCACCATATGCGCTATTGTTAGCAATGACACCTTGGCGCAAGAGCATCTGAGAAGCTGACATTGCGATGCATCGAGTGCGCGGGGTAACGCTCCGACGGAAAGGATATGTGCTCTAGCTAACAAGACGGTTCGCGATCAACATGCTCTGCCGACACCCTCAAACATGGCATATATGTGCGTTCTAGGAAACTTCCTTGTCAAGAGCAAGCATGTACCGCTGTAACCTCTGCTGAGACTGTCGCAAGGATCCATCATTATTCAAAACATTAACGGCAATGTCTTTGACTCGATCTGCTCCGCGCTGAGTCTTTTGGACGTCCTTTTTCTCCAGAGTCGCCAACGCATCCAAAGATCTCAACTTCCTTTTCTCAATACTCACATCTACGTAGATGATGCACAGTTTGTCGCCCAGGATCTGTTTCAACAAACGAATCGACTCAACCCTGTGCACGCTTTCGATGGTCACATGCTTGATCCAGTAATGTGCTTGGAGGTAAGCGTGAAGCTCGTCGCAAAGAGCAAACGCTTGGTCTCGTTCGGAGCGAGAATATATATCTCGTCCTTGTCTTCTCGAGGCGAGGTCCAGGAAATAGCCCATCTTGAGCCGATGGGCTTGCTGACCGTAAGATCCAGAGATGTATGACGCGATTGTGCTTTTGCCACACTCCGATAGCCCCCCGACGGCGTATATTCGAGTCACGGAACCCATCAACGGAACGAAAACTTGGCGCAAAGCTCGATCTGCAAGCGCCGCTCGGATCTGGTCTTGCACTTGGCGATGAGACTCTTGTCCCTTCTCGACGATGACATGATGATAGACGCCCATCTCTTCCTGCCAACCGATCTCAAGATGCAGCAAAGTCTGATATTGCCTGTACCTCTCGTCGACATGAGATGTCTCCCGATCAAGCCCGATCTCCAGAGCGGTATCTCTGTCTTGGTGCTGCTTGAGCAGAACGCAGACATCTTCAGTCTCGAATTCGATCTCGAGATTGGAGAGGCAAACATAGACTGATTCCCGCGCAGCGTCGAGGTTGCAGTCATGATTCTTGACCGCGCAAGTTGCAATCACGACCGCTAGGAACATGTCTGTACCCCGATCATATACTCTGACCTGGGCTTTTTCGGATTCCGAGACAGCTGTTGTCCGGGCTTTTATGGCGCTGAATATCACTGACACAAATTCTTGATCAGAGCACGACCACCACAAGTCCTCCATCTTCCCAGTATCCAGCATCTCTCGTAGGTTGTCGTCATACTCGTGCAGCGGTCCAATTATTGCAAGACTCTGGTGGGAGGGAAGAAGCGCAATCTGCGTTGTTTTTCCGGTATCGTGTGTGCCGTTGATCGAAATAGTAAGAGCCATCCTAGCTGCAGGTCCAGATCTGATAGCTCACCGTGCTGTGCTGTGAAGATGTCGACAAGGAATAAACGTGTCACGCGCGCCTTCGAGCATAGAGAGATACATACATCCATTCACATTCCATCTCCGCACCCCTTGCATTGGGGCTGGGTCTTTACCGGTCAACCGACCATCGTTCTTTTCTGCCCTTTTGATTCTTTTCCGGTTTGCTATGGACAGTAAAAAGAGTTCAAGAAATCGCAAAAAGGAATACATACAACAGGCGGGATTCCCAGATGGTCACCCACTCTAGTACTAGTCGCCCGGTTCAGTGCTTATGTATGGCAGAGCGGACGGGATGCCCAGTTTTCACTGACCTATGGTCGTATGTGATAGCCATTGCATCATCATGGTTTATGATAAAACAACAAATGGGCTCTGAGTTCGAGCTATCACGAGAGCCACGTCACCAGGTTCCCCTGCGGTCCTGCGGAGGAAACCTCATTGAGACGTCTTGACACTACGCTCATGTTGATCAGGATGCTTGCCTCCTTCTCAAAACTGCAGACCGATAGAATCTCTGCT
>Ga0265797_10001910_pt1 | contig 36134 bp, 35 predicted proteins | sample P2T30metagenome_FD_192433 | JGI IMG/M metagenome (GOLD analysis project Ga0265797, IMG submission 192433) | Plant litter microbial communities from East Loma Ridge, Irvine, California - P2 T30 | ecosystem: Environmental > Terrestrial > Plant litter > Unclassified | place: USA: California...
AGAAGATTGTATTATGAAGGTTATGTTGTGTTAATGTATAATCAAATTAATTTACGAGTGTTTCGCAGATCCGCTCCATTGACTCTCAACCAAGATACCTGGCACTTTGAAGCCGCTCTTGCCGCCTCTATACGTATAGGTTTGGACTGCTATCGCCATAGCCTTTTGGGCTTCACAAAACGAGTTCATTCCCTTGCATTTGTGCCAAAGCTTACTTCTGATAGATTGGAAGGTTGCACTCTAGTCATGTGCAATCCACGCTTCCAGGTGCATTTGCCAGCCGGAAAACGGCGTCCTCTGCATGCGCAGCAGAGAACCACTCTACCTGCGCCCTACTAGCCTCTGTCCAAGTTGCTTGTTGGTGGCTTGCACGCTGTGCGATGCTGGCGTCTTTCGCTGGAGGGCTGGGCCGAATCACTCTCTTTCCCAAAAGCTTTGCACTCTGTCCATCTCTTCGTGTTTATCAAGTGCCCATTGCTCGAGGATCATTGTAGGCTGTGTGTTGCAACGGAAAGACAGGGCTATACGCCAGTTTTCGGCCTCTCGATTGCGCCATTTGCCGCTTTGCTTTGTGCTCTTCCTGAGACAGGACACCGAATAGGTGCCTTTGGCTCCATGCAGCCATACTGTGCGAGCCGCCGCGCCGCTGTGGTTGTACATGGCACACATTGTCTAGCCTTTCAAGCTGAGGGTTACTTCAGGCGGATGAACCCACTGGCGTGAGGGCACAAATGTCCTTTGGGAGTAGGTTCTCAGTCCTGTAGGTTTCTTTGCCCATTTTGACGACTAATATGGCGACTCCTCGTCGGCCCAATCTAACGCTCGCTTCGTTCTTCGCGTTGTGGCTGTCAGCAGCTTCTGCACAGGATGGTGGTGGTCTGTGGGCCAACTCTTCCACTGCAACGCTTTCGAGGCTATCCTCATCCTTATCCTTGACATCAGTAGACCTTCCGACTATCCAGCAGGCGTCCTCGTCAGACCCCCATACGACGTCAGACGATGTTGGAGATTACATTGCAGCTGGTCTGGGCATGATCCAAGCTAAGGATACATCTTACAGAGCAGTACCTTCGACCGCCGCAGACAGCAACGATTCCACTCTTATCCAGAGCATATCGACCAACTCAGCAAATACGTCTCAAGCGATGTCGGGAAACTACACGCTGAGTTTCACTGGAGACTGTTGGGAGCAGTGGACTTCATACTGGTCGGCAACGTCGTCAGCTTCAAGCGCCTGGACTCGGGTTTCCGTACTAACGACATCCACTTATATTTTCACAGAGTGGTCAGTCTCAGAGATCACTAAGCATCTCTTCGGCACGATTACTTGACGGTCAACAATGGTGCTTTTGCGCAAACTACTTTCACCACCGTTACTGAGACTTCCGTTGAATATTTGCCTCTTACAAGCTCCCCGACCAGCACAATCGAGAAAGTTTTCACATGGAATAATGGCTACATCACAACCTTGTTCAATGGTACCATTCCGCAACCAACATGTGTCTTGCCGACGCTTGTGGCAGAGTGTCAGTCCAGCTGGGAAACCTGGGTATCCCAAAAGTACGAATCATACCCAGAAGCGCCAACTGAATGTTCAAGCTACGAATACAAAGCTGTGAGTCTGCAGCCACCATCCTGCCAGGCGCCATTATCGTCTTACGATTATGTGGTGTCGGTTGTCGGCGAGCATCACTATCGAAGTCCGCCATCTTGTGCCCAAGCTACTGTCACCGGCACCCTTTGCTCGACTCTTGTCAACGACTTTCTCCGGACGGCGAAGTACTACAACCAACAGATAGACGGCGTAGTGGCTGGCACAATGAACTACACCACGTATACAACGACCGAAGCACCAAATAGTCACGTTGCTACGATCACCTCGAATATCTATTTCTGGGATCCTTCTTCCAGCTTCGCCCCGGGCTGTACGCTCGGATGTCAATCTTGTCAGATCAATGGTGGGACTGTACAGCTTATCTACTGGCCTCCGGCCTCCAGTACTTGGATCGATGGTACTTGTTCTGCTATCAGCGGAAATAGTACTGAGACGTCCACTCTTGTCACGCTCGGTACGACTTTTACTAGTCCTACCGTCTATGCCTCTTTCGATTCGCTGTACGCTCGCGATAGTTGCAGCTCATTCGGACGGACCTACTCGAACCAGATCGTGGCTATCACAGAGACTGCGAACCTGAGCTCGCTCTATGGCTGGGGCCGTTACAATGGCTTGGGTTGGACTGCGTCGTTCAACTTCACAGACCTGTAGGTTTTCTCGCTATCGATGCCAACCTAAAGAGAGAGAGACTTGACTGACACATCACAGATACGTAAGCCCAGTCCCCGACTCAATCTACGAAAGCCAGCCACGCTATGCGTCTTCCATGGCCATGTTCGATCCATGCAGAGGCCCGTATGCTTTGAGCCAACCTGCAAATTGGAGCTGTCCCAGAACAGCGCCGTATGAGCCTATCTAGGCAATACCTGTCGAGGTCCGACATATCGATCCGGACTGGGCGGATTGTGTCGGGGGTATCAATGGAGTCTACGACCCTCCCATAGCACTGACGCCTGCGAGTGCTATTGCGAAGCCCACCTTGCCGGGAGGAGCCTCGAAGACGGTATCGGATGCGGTACCTGCTTTGACTCCCCTGTCTACCTTGGCCACCGTCACACCTACATTGGGATCGGATAAAGTTTTCGCCCAGTCGTCGACTAGTAACGTTCAGCAACAGCGGCCGGATAATCCTGGTGTTGGTGAGAGCCAACAAGGCATTGCCGAAAAAAAAACACAACGGCCTGGTCTGCCTGTGATACAAATCCAGCCCACTGAAACTTTCGAATCGGCGTCCGATGGCATACCATTGTCCGCAGCTCCTGGCAGTGAAGTCGCTCCAGGCTCACACGCCTTGGGTGCCGCATCCGACGGCGGTGCCAACATATTTGACCATTCTGTCCCAGCTTCATCAAACGTCCGCTCACCTGCGCTTGCAACCTTCGTGGCTGGCGACGGTGCCATCACTGCCTACAGACAAGGCAGCGCCGCTGTTTTAGCTGACGGCATTCAGACGTTGACTGTCCAGTCTGACTCTGCTGCCATCATCGCATCCCACACCATCGATGTTGTTGACGATGGGCATGCACTTATCGTTGGTTCTTCGACCGTCGACATACCTTCGTACACCGACTTGGAGGGAGACGTCTTTGCCGCTGTTCACAAAATCGATGGCCCGACATCCGCGGCTATTGAGGCAACATCCTTTAAAGATGGGCAGCAGCTCAGTGCTTCCGCTGCTGTCAACGGTATTATCGTCCAACAAGGAACGAGCATGGTCACGTTGCCTGCAGGGCAACGAACCATCTTCGACGGACATACCCTGAGCGCTATACAAAGCGGATCGGCTTTGATAGTTGACGGCAGTGTGATGACTATCGCGCCCACAGGCGTAGAAGATGGTTTGTCGAATAAGGTCCAGACAACCTCCGATGGCCGGTTCGCAAATGATGCAGATGCTGCAGGTGCCACAGACACAGAGGAAGTGACAGCAGGTACGCCCTCGACTCCGCAATCTTCTGCAGCCCAGGATAATGCAGCCTCAAGATTGATGGCAAACACGAACTTGTTTCTGCGCTTGTTATGTCTTATCGGTTGCGTATATGCTAGCGTGGCTTTGGTCTGACATTCATATAAATTCGTTCTTACGGCGCTCGCCCTCTCAGGCTATAATATTTACAATCTGGGCAGGTTTGGTCTTTTTCGTTTTGACGAGGTGATGGTTGTAGCTATCTTTTGAGTGGATTAGTGGCTATAATAGCATGTTTTTTAGAGCTCGCACTTCTGAGAATAGACGCCCGATAAGACGAATTTGAGGACATGCTGTGCACGCTGAATGCTAAGGTCTGGTTGAAGTGCCTCTCCCTTCCTCCGCAACACAGCTTATGCCTCCGCGAGTCCATGCGCTTGCCTTGGAATCCGCCACCGTTGAAACATCCGCGAGAGGATGTCTTACAAACAGCGGTGCACCGTTGACCAATCTGATGACCTCCCTGAACAAAACTAGTATCCTGACCCGTTCTCACTCCCAATGTGTTGCCCGTACTTTGACCAACGCACATGCACTCTCTGGCAAGCATGGCATTCTTTACTTTCCTGCACCAGATACAGACTGCATAATCCTGTTCCGATCCCGTCTTTACTCCAAGAGTTCAGACGCCGCGCAGTATCGGACTGTTGTAACGTGCCTTCCTCCTTCGCGCGTTGTCGTAGTGCTTGATGGTTCTTGCGACGACAGGGTGATCATGCCCGTGGCTGATAGTGTCCAGCTCAATTTCCTTGTCATAAGCTGCGAGTGCGTCCCTGGGATGACAGCGGGTGTGGGTCGTGAGCCCGCAGCTTTCGCAGTTCTCGTACAACCCAGAGTCGTCGGCTCGAGTGAGCCAGTCCATGTGGTAGTTTGCACGGCGGTGATATCTGGAAGCGTCAGCAAAAGGAGTCGGAGTAGCTGTGAATGTGTTTATACTTACATGTCTGAATCGTTGAGTTGGAGGGCTTTGAACTGCTCGGTGACGCTTTTGTAATAAGCGATCATGCGTCTGTGTTCTCTGTGCAATTCCGTGACGTCTTCGCCTTTTACGTTTTTGCATTTGACGTATGCCTCGTTTTTCAGCGGACCATCGGGGCTGCCTTCGGGCCATTTCAAGGTAGCCAGGTGGCTCTGGTCCATAGGAATGGCCTCACTCGGCCACGGCAGCTCGTCCAGATACTTCCAGTCTTCCCATGCCTTCTTGCGTCGATTGTCGTCTTCTTCCACGGCGTTTGCGCCCAGACGACAACATGGGCATGAATATCTGAAGTCCCAGCCATTTTGAAGGGTTGTTTGACGGTCTGCTCTTGACTTGAGAGTGTCTTGGAGGGTGTGGATGTAGCTGAAGAAGATCTGTTCTCCTGCTTCGATATCGCGTAGAGCATGCACCATACCGCACTTGCGTTCGGTGTGCCATTTCCAGGCAGCGTTCGGCTTGCACGAATGGTTGAAGAATGAGGTGCGGTGGAAAACCACGAATGTCTTGGCACCGTGGCCAGACATGTTCGCTTCGTCCTCACTGGCGTCGAAAGCATTCGCTTGCAGACGTGCAAGGCAACGCCATTGTTCCAGAGTGAGGGCACCGCGCGAACGCGTATGACTGTCAAGCCATGCCTGTGTCTGCTTTTGATAGGTAAGCCTTTGGAACGTGCTCTGCTGCTCGTAACTCAACTTGTTGTATTCGTGCTGTACAAGCGGGCCTCCAGAGTGTTCGCCTGCTCCGTAGGAGGCATCCTCGTTGAATTGATCAATTCGGCCAGCCACGATGAGTAGTAGAGGAACCTCTTCGATGATGCAAGCTCCGCGAGGTATATTGCCTTTGGCCTCCATGCCTCTGCCCTTGGATCCGTAATTCCCTTGTTTGTAATATGCACTTTCGTTGGCGGCCATGTCGCTGTCGTCCAGTGACGACATGGTTTCCAATGATCCGTGGTTGGTGGATGATTAAGGTGGTGTGATGCGGTGTGCGTTGCAAAATCGGAATGCGGTTGAAGTTCGACAGGAGCGACAGGAGCTTAGACTTGCACGCATCTACTGGTTTTATCACTGGTGGTATCAAAAGTTTGCCTCGTGTTGCAGAGACCGAGACATGCTTCTCATCTTTGTTGTCAGCCAGCAATGTTCACCCATGAAGTTTGGTGTACAGGTCTTGCTTGCAAACACTTCATCGGTGAAAAGCTGCTGCCAGTATCCGCGATACGATGCCGTTGCATCCTTCGGATTGGCTCAGTCTTGCTTGGTTTGTGAGACGGAGTAGCAGTACGGATCACCAGGTGTGAATTATGTCTTGCATTGGATGTAATGGATCTTTCTAGAATGCAAACAGCCACACTCCAGTGGCATTCACCTTTCCTGCATACATGTAGTTCGCAGCAGTGAGTATCGGTGCGATGAATAAGAGATTGGTCTGACGTCTGCGATAGTCTTTCAGTGGTGACATGCGATTCAGTCACCATGCTTGATGACATCTCGTACGTTTCAGGGGGACGAAGGTAATTCTATTATTGTTAGGCAAACCCAGGCGGTACCATGTACAATGATATGATTGAGATGAGCTTATGGCCAGCGATGAATCGTCGTCGCCGCCTGCCACGTCATACTTGGGCCTTGGGCCTGGTGGTATCAAAGTGCCTCAGATACACAGAAATCGGACGGGAGAAGTCGATGCAGCTTCTTCCATAAGGCTGAAGAGCGAACGCGTGTCGGGACAAGCATTGTCACGTGGTAGATTGTGTTTCGATTGAGGGTCCTGCGATCTGCGCGGCGGGAGAAGTGTTTGTGCTTTTGGGTGCAGGCGGCTGCGGTTAGGGCTCCTCTCGTGGCAGGGCAGAAAGCGGACTTGGGTTGGAAGCGAGCACAAGCAGTGCAGCAGTCAGTCAGCACAACGTCGTCGCAAGTCGCACTGCGCCCCGCCTGTCAACCCGAATATAGACCGCGATACACTGCACCCGTCCTGCACTGTGCTTATACCCTCGACATTGCATTGCATTGCATTGCACTCCACCCCTGCACTATACACCCCCCTCCGCTCCGCCCTCTTCTCCGCCGCCGCCAGAGCTGTCTGTTCCGCCGCCGAGTTCCGAGCAGCAGCAGCAGCACAGCACCCACCACCTCCTCCTCCCTGCATCCGCCCACGCTCGCTATACAACAATCGCTGCCTGCAACCACCACCCCATGCTCCGCCACAACCCTCGCTCGTTCTCCGACCCGCCCGCCACCCTCCTCGCCGCCCCGCTGGCCACCGGCATTGGCTTCGGCCACGCAGCATGTCCGGCGATCTGAGTCTCTCGCAATCGCTAGGCGGTCTACGCATCGCCAATCCCGACGATGAAGATGCCGTCGGCTCGCCCACCTCTCCTCCGACCAACCGTCCTGCGCCGCCTTCGTCACACTCCTCGAATAGCACTGTGACCGACAACCGGAAGCCGGAACTCCTACCCACCCTATCACATCAAAGTTCGAGTTATGGACAAGGTTTAGGCTTCCAGCCAGACGAATACCACCTGCAGACGACGAACATCTCGCCAACAATAACCCAACATCCACAGCCGATGCCCATACAACGGATACAACAGGATACAGTGGGCAGAGCGCATTTGAGTCACAGAAGCAGTATGCCGCTCGACTACCAAGGACAGCAAGCCGCGCAATACCCTGCGCACTCTCCAGGCTACAGTCCACAAATGAGGCAGCAATCCGTCGACACCAGACCCGTCTCAGGAATGTACAGTCAGCCAAACGCATCTGCGAGCTCGGGCTTCAGTCAGGGGTCGTACAGTTATAGGTCAGAGATGAGTTCTGCTGATGGAGGAGCTTTGGCAAGACATGGATCTGCTGCAGGCATGCGGCAGGGTTCAGGACCTATACCCATGAGAGATGGAAGTCGAGTATACCGACAAGGCAGTCAACAAGTGAACGGACCACTGCCTCCTCGAAGAAACTCACGGAGGACAAGACCACCACCAGGATCGAATATGGAATACGAAAACAACGGCGAAGCAGCATATGCAGGCAATGGACAAATGCCCAGAAGTGCGGAGGAATGGCGAGAAAAAGGTGCAGCGGTATCAACACGGCAGGGTACAGACGCAGCCGGCCAGCCCGTGCAAAGAACGATCAAGAAGGGTGTGAAAGACTTCAACTTTGGGAGGACCTTGGGCGAGGGCAGTTACAGCACCGTTCTGGCTGCCACTGACCGACAAAATTTGAAAGAGTACGCGATCAAAGTTCTCGACAAACGGCATATTATCAAAGAGAAGAAGGTCAAATACGTCAACATCGAGCGGGATACACTGAACAGATTGACGGATCATCCTGGTGTGGTGCGGCTATATTACACATTCCAGGACGAGCGCTCTCTGTATTTCGTACTGGATCTGGCATCTGGCGGCGAACTGCTTGGAGTGTTGAAGAAGTTCGGAAGCTTCGATGTCGAATGCACAAGATTCTACGCCGCAGAAATTCTGGACAGTATAGCATACATGCACAGCAAAGGCGTCATCCACCGAGATCTCAAGCCGGAGAATGTGCTACTTGACCGGGACATGCACGTCAAAATTACCGACTTTGGCACTGCGAAGATCCTCAGCTCAGAGTCGAACCAAAACGGAACAAACACAGCTGGCAATGGCGAGACTGCTGGAGACCCCACAGATGGTATGAACTCGGATCGAGCTGTGTCTTTTGTTGGAACCGCCGAGTACGTCAGTCCGGAACTGCTCAGGGATAAGAATGCATGCAAATCGAGTGACCTGTGGGCTTTCGGATGCATTCTTTTCCAGCTGATCGCCGGCAGGCCGCCATTCAAAGCAGCGAACGAGTATCTCACATTCCAGAAAATTCTTGGACTGGAATACACTTTCCCCGAGGGCTTCCCGGAGGTCGCGAGAGATCTTGTGGAAAGGTTGCTTGTGCTGGAACCCGCCAACCGATTACCGGTAGAGCACATCAGAAACCATCGATTCTTTGAAGGCACGCAATGGGGCAAAAATCTTTGGAGACAGAAGGCGCCTCGACTAAAGGCATACGTGCCACCGCCTGCAGCGCCGATCAAACTCGGAACAAGCAATATAGGACCTGGCAACGGAGTACCATTTGGTCAAATATCATCTGGACCTTCTCCGACTTCCGCAACGCAAACACCAGCACAATCATCAGCTTCGCGCCCACAGCTACGTGGTATTACCGAGCTCCCGCCGCCGAGCCAATTGGATATCGATTGGTCTCCTGTGCTCACACACAACAACGAACGTATTCTCAAGCTGGGTAACCTGATCGTCAACACATCCTCACAAGGCAGCTCGCCACGTGGCGCGCATGCTGATGCAGCCACGCCGACAGAGAAGCCGAAATTCTCTCGTTTCTTCAGTGGCAGTACAACCAAGAAAAAGGAAAGACTTGTTCTTATCACATCCAATGCCAGAGTCATTTTGGCTCCGGCTGGTGGCAACGAGAAGAAGATCAAGATGGAGATTCCTTTGGTATCACCTGGCTGCTCTTGGAAGAGCTATGTAGACTCGAGGGGTCTGACGGCCTGGTCAATTGATACAGTGAGTTTACCAGTCAGAAAAGCTGACATGCGTACCGCACGAATTACTGACACATTTTGCAGCGCGACAAGCACCTGACTTTCGAGGACCCACGTGCCACAACATCAGACCCGGCGGGAAGCAAGTACAGCACACAGGAATGGATTGATTCTGTGGAGCAAGCCCGCGAGATTGCCCTCTCGCAGTCTGCTTCAAGCTCTTACGTCGGCGAAAGCATGATGAACGGCATGAGTGCCAGTATGGACAGCCCGTCAGACTCCATAGGCGGAGATGCCGCGATGCCCCTGTCCGGTCCAAGCTCTGTACAACATTCTGGCCGCCAAACTTTGCGAAAAGAAAAAGACGATGGCGAAGGGAAGGGGCGCAAAAGATTCAGCAAGAGGCATAGCAAGAGCGGACTGGCTGCGGTTTTCTAGTGAGAAGCAGAAGCAGAAGAAAAGAGAGATCGAGAGAAGGAGAAGATTCATACACCCCCATTCCGGCGCCGGCGCACGCCCAGCCACCACCACCACCACCAACTCGCATACCCGCACGCACACACACACACACACACTTACACTCACACACAATCCACAAAGAAAGAACCCTAATCTTCATCACTATCATTTGGCTCTTTTAACACACCCAAAATCCACGACATTACGACTCCCATTCCTCACTTTCATTTTTCCCTGCTTCCTTGCCTTGTCGATTCAGGAAGCACAAAATTTTGTCTAAGCATTGCGGGCATACCAATCTTTCCTTAAGTTTTGTCTTGTTTGTAATTCCCCTTGTGTTTTGTAGAAGTCTTGAGAGCGTTGCGCGGTGTTTTGATGCTGTATTTCACCGTTATTGAATTAGCGTGGCGGATATACATTTGTGCTGTTGGGGAGAGCAGTTGGGAGCTTTTTTGCGCTTTGAGATTTGGTTGGATCGGTGGATTCCCTCTTTTGCGCTTGTTGTTGTTTCTTTCCGTGTTTTGGGTTTGTCGGAGCAGGATATATACACAATCGACCTGCTCTTATTTTGTGCTTTGGTTGCCTTGATGCGTTGTGTTGCGCTGTGAGTAGGAAGGAGGGTAGGAGGTAGAGGGTGGTATATATAGGCGTTTGGGGTCGTTGGATGGAAGGATGATATTCTGATGTTGTTTTTTGGTATTCACTACATGAAATACACCTAGTGAGAGTGATGATAAGAATGTTTCTCATAGGATTGGAAACGACCGCTATGTGACACTTTTGGTCTTGCATGAGGCTGAATGTGCCTCTGACCGCCTCGCCCATGACTGACGTCTTCGTCCCCGACGGAATAGCGGCGCATGGTGAAGTAGAAAGCCGCCCTCTGCTCCTTCTGCGCGGCTGGCGACAATTTCTCCAAACGACTGGCTGTACGTTTTGGCTCCAACAGGTTGCGCTCCATGAGCAGTCGCGCGACTTCTAGTCTCCAGGTGGGTCATGGCGTACTTGAGTTCTTCAAGAGGTCGATATCGTTCTGGACCGGAGATGGCTTGCAGCGTGCGAATAGGGTTTTCCATCGTCTTCACCTTCACCGTCTTCACCTCCACCGTCTTCACCTTCACCGTCTCCACCTCCACCGCGTTCATCTTCGTCGTCTTCATCTTCGTCGAATTCATCTTCGTCATCATCATCATGAGTCAGATAAATGGCTCTGCTCACCCTCTCTTCCATCATCAGAAGATGTGAGGGGATCCATTCGCCGAAGCTGGGGACTGCTTCTCGCTCTCGTTGGCCGATCACGTCACTGTTGAGCAGTGGAAGATGTCTCATATGCCGATGCCAGCAATAGTAATTCCAGGTGTCGAGATATAGCAGGGCGCGATAGTGCTGGACAGTGTATTCCGGGCTGAAAAGAGGTCGCATTGGCGGAGGAGGAATGCCATCACTCAGAGCTAGCCCACTCCTATAGAGCGCGCAATACAACAAGTCCTCGTAGTAGCTCCCAAGTCTATTTGGTCGGTGATATGTACAGTAGTGGGCCAGTTTGAAAAGGTCCTCTCCGTATGCATCACGAGCGAAGATGTCGTCAAAAACTGTGAGCAGATACTGCAAGGCCTCAAACTCTGCTGAACTCGATGGAATCCCTGCTCGCATGACACACTTGAACAAGCAGTTCGAGCCGTGAGAATTGACATCGGTGATCTTTGCCCCTGCTTCTACCAGGACTTGCAGGATCTTCGGGGAACTCAGCATGCCGGACCTCGCACAGGCGCGCAACCATAGGCTCTCGCCATCTATGTGGTAGCTGTCGGCGTTAAAGAAAGCAGATCCTTCGCGGAGCAGTTGAACAAAGGGTTCCTATGCCAAATTAGTTGCTCTGCATGACCTTATGACCTTAGGCATCTGGAGACTTACTGTGATCCGGCGCCCTGCACTGATGCTACCCAGTGCTCCATCGATCGCAGATTCAGACTCGCTTGCATCAACGTCGTCGATTATCCCCAGGGTCGGGTCAGCACCGGCTTGTAGCAAAAGCATTCGGCACATCAAAGAATTTTCCAATTGGTCTTCGTCCGCCTCGCTATCGAGGTACCGAAAGCTAACCAGAGGCGTAGTTTTCGACGTGTCCGACACAAAGGAAAGTTCAAGGCGGTCCACATCGCATCCTCTGCTGACAAGGAACTTGCAGACCTTGTGGCTCGCGTAATGGCATGCGTACTGTGACGGTTAGCTTTGCGCCGATGTAATACTGCGACTGGACTTACACTCAGGAGCGAGCGACCTGCTTCATCGCAATCTCTGATTGAGGCTTGTCCATCCGCGAAGTGTGTCATTAAGCCGTCCAGGTCGTCATTCTCCACGAGCTTGAACACTTGAGCACCGTTTTCCACCTGGTTGTATGCCCAAATAATTGGATGCATAATTCCCGTCCCATAAGAGTCGACCCTTTCGCCAAAAAATGCAGCGACACAAGGCCTTGAGGATCCAAGGACATGCTGTACATGCAAAGCAGAGCATGTCTCCATAAGCATCTGGCCGTCAGGCAAGCGTGATTGCAGTGTCTTTGTGCTCAATGAGATCTCCCAATGCCCATAGGCGATTCTGGTCAGCTTGCTTTGCCCCTTCAGTCGTGTTGCGGCTCGCGCCTGCCTCGTGATCGCGTTGACCTTAATAAGTTTTGCCCTGCGCAATTGCTCCTTCAGATCTTGAACCTGACGGTCGAAATCTTTGGTTTTCTCTTTGGCCGACACGGCTTGTTCGAAAGATTGCAGTATGAGTGTCACCTGCGTCGCTATCTTTTCACTCTGTCCACCCTCGCTTTGTTGCTGCATGCTTTTTGAGTAGTGTCCAAGGCTTTCCAGTGCGGCGGCCAACGTTTGACGTTCTCGGGTATCGTTTGTCGTTTCTGATGTATCGCTGGCAGACCTCTTCCGCTTGAGCAACGGTCGCAAGACATGTTCAACCGTGGCTTGCTGGTCGGTCGATAGTACTGGTGGGGGATCTCGCCCGGGTTGAGATTCGTAGGTCACATAGCAATTGTTGTAGTTGTAGATGTTGCCAACATGCATTGTGCTACTGCCGCTGGCAGTGATGTTCTCGAAAGTCTGATAGCTCGACGAGGCTGTTATGAAGTGGTCGTGCCCTCTTCGAGAGGCCACGACGCCGGCTCTCGGTGTCAGGTCCATGGCATTTATCCGGGGAGACATGCCGTTCCGTTGCGCAAGAGGCGAAGCCCGACGACAGTATCACATCCGTGGTAGAGCGAGATTTTCTGTTCAGTTGGTAGGAGAAAGCAGGAAGAAGTACGCGAAAGGTGACAGCAGATCAGGCTGCGTGCCGTCCGCATGGGGCTCATACCGCGTGGCGTTCTAAGCGCTGCATTACCAACCTATCACCGGGGAACATCTGTGAGTTTGCCGACGTATCGAAGATCACATGTGCGTGCTGGTGCATATGGCTACTGCGGTTCAAGAGTCTCTTTGCTGTAGCGTACGTTTGGCAACTGGTACACCTTCGTGCTGTGGTCAGTCTACAGATCTTCAGAGACGGCATCTCATGCATGGATCGCAGTCATAATGATGTTGCCAGGCTTACATGATCTCCGCAATGCATTGCAAGTCTCTTGCCCTCCATCGTTGATGGCAGATGGAGTCAATCTAAAGACATGACCAAGCCCTTTGATATCGTGAGCAAAGGCGGAGCTCCAATTAGTGTAAGGCAGACATCCAGGATCTTCAGGTACCCGATCCCCGAGATCGGGATGAAATTCGGAGAGCCGGTCTTCAGTAGTGCCTCGCAGTCTAGACCCAAACTCCGTACTGGGATCTCAGTGGCACTGCGAAGAGTACGGATTTTGAAACTAGACCGCGAGAGTGCATCGAGCGACCAAGGCTTGACGATAGTTCACGTGCTGCTGTATGTCAGCATCTACCAATAATCCGTCTCAATGCGTCTCAGGCGCCCAATGCATTGGCTTTTGCATACCAAATACGGGCTGCGATCTGAATTGCGGCTGGCCAAGATCCAGGCGCAGCACAGTGCGGCTGGCCGCTAGGCAAGCGAGCACGTTGTACCTGAGAGGGCTATGCTAATCTGTATACCAGAATCCACGACACGCTGCGCTATATGTGACGTGCATAGACGATGATCCCGTGATTGGTCCGACGATGTAGCCCTTTTGCTCGAAGGATCAAGCAGTGTCAATTCGTACGTTGTGGTCCACCAACACGAGCAAACAAAAGATGGAGGCTGAGAGCTGAAGGTAGGTAAGGCATACGAACGGACATAATGGTCGACAATATCAGAGTTGTCGACAATCATTGAGTATAATAAGTGGGTGGTCACTCGATCGTCTTGTGAAATTTCATCTTCATCCGCATCTTCACACTACAGCGCAATACTCACAAGTCAACTTCCGAGAACAACTCCAAACACCTTCAACCAATCTCTACGATCACCATTCATATATCACCATGTTCGCCAAAGCCGTAATTCTTTCCGCGCTCTTCGCCGGCAGCGCTCTCACCACACCCACCAGCTCGCCTCGTCCAAACGAGCTCGAGAGGCGCGCAGACTGGCAGGAAGGCAAATGCGAGGCCCACATCTATCTCAACAGAAAGTCCCGAGTCTTCAGCCGCCCAAAATTCAGACATAACTAACAAGCACTCACAGCTTCCAACGGCCTCGAAATCATCTCCCCGACCCCCAAATGGGACGTCAACATCATCGACAAGTCCGGCAGCCCAATGGGCCATTGGGACGGCACCAACCCCGACCACATCCAGATCACCACTTCGAAAGACGAAAAATGGTTCGTCATCCAGGGAGGGCCAGATGGGCCTCTCAACTGGGGCCAGGTGGGCATGCAGAACACCATCACTCTTTCGTATGACGAGCAGAGGTGGAATGGCATGGACTGCTACAAGTACATTCAGAAGAGTGCGAGGCCGAGCAACGGCTGGCGTCACCAGTACGATTGGTGGTGCCAGTTTGACTGCTAGAGGCCTGGCTAGCTTATTGACTTGTTGGTGGTGGTGATGCGATCTGCGATGGGCTCTGGTCGACCTGAGATTCGGAAGAGAAGTGCATTATTGGCGTTTGGGTTCCTTTATCTGTTTTGCTTGTACATACACGAAGGCCACATTGGGCAGGATAGCATAACCTAGACATAAACACACTAAAGCATGATTTATGCCTTGCTGATCGAACGCTTCCTCTCATCATTGGCGACTACAATGTCTTCGCCAGTCACCTGGTGGTCCATTCTGCTTCCCTGCTCCGGAACGAAGCGCATGAAAGCCCAGTAGAAGACGCCAGCAGCGGCGAATGAATAGATATAGCCAATGGCAAAGAGGTGCTGTCCGCCTAAGCTCACAATAGACTTCGGATCCTTCTCTTGTGAGATAGCAATGTTGTTGATGAATCCTGGAAGTGGTGGCGCGAAACCGACGACCATAGCTGCGACCGCACGCCAGTTCGTCGCGTACTTGGCGGAGTAGCGGTAGATGCCGTGGAAATCGTACATGTCTGGCACCGAGACATTGCCACGGCGAGTGATGTAGTAGTCTGTGATCATGATTGCTGTCATCGGTCCTAGGAAGATGGTGTAACCGCCGAGGAATGCCAGGAAGCGAGCAGCAGAGGCGAGGATCTTCCATGGGACACACGCCCATGCACCGATGAAAGCTGCGAGCAATTGGCCTCGGCGAATGTTGATGTACTTGGGACAGAAAGACACCAAGTCGTTAGCTGCTGAAATGGAGTTCGCCGAGATGTTGATGCCTAGTGTAACAATTATGAGGCCAATTGCGCCAAAGGCAGATGCAGCGCGGCCACTGGATGATCCATTTGAACTCCAGTCTTCGATGATGACGATTGGATTCCAGACAACCTCGCCGTAGACTTTCTCAGAAGCGGCTGCCGTGAAGATGCCGAGCAGTCCAACAATGGTGAAAATGAAGGGGATTGCGATGGCCTGGATGTTCGTGTTGCTTGGCTTCTTTGCATATCTGGCAAAGTCGGAGATGTTCAGACCAAGAGTGGCGTAATTGCCGACGACAGAGTTCAAATTGCTGAAGAATGACCAGGCAAGCACTGAGCCGTGAACAGTTGAGGGTGTGAGGACCGAGCTGCCATTCATGGTGCCGCCAGCTCTGTGCAAGGTCGAGCCGAAAACAGCCAAGAAAATGATCGGAGCGATGATTGACTTGAATGCGAAGAAGTATTGGATCCTGGTGTACGGGATGCACAAGAATGGCAACTGGAGCAGGAAGTAGAGCAGGAACCCTACCATGCCAGGACTTGAGATACCTTGATCTTCAGGAATGGTGTTAGGTATATTCGCGAAACTCGGCCAAGTCGCTGTCAGCAAAACCGTCATGCATTGACCGCCGGTTACTGTTTGGACACTAGCGACAAGGAACGTCAGCGAGTTTCTCAACGGAATGAGATGTCAACAATCTTACCCAAGCCAGATGATGGCGAGCGCACAGCGAGACGCAACGACAAAGTAGCTGGCATAGTAGCCAAATGGTACGCGAGCAAGTACCGGGAATGGAGTGTGGAGCTATGAGATGTAAGCGATAATTCTCCAAAACACATTCATGGATAGACTTACTCTGGCACCAATCCTGCCGTTGATCGTGATCACCATGCCCATAATGGCATTACCGAGCACAAGAGCGCCAATTGCCATTCTCCAACTCAGGCCAGTCGCAATCATTGAAGACGCTAAGTACCATTATCAGTAATGCTGCAGACTGACATTTCAGCCAACACAAAACTCACCGACTTGCCAATTGGAGACAGCCCAGCCATCTGCCATCCAGTACGCGAAGTACGCCATAGTTCCCCATGTCCGCTTCGAAGGAGGAATCGGATCAAAATCGGCATTGGAAGCAGCAGGCGTCCTAGCAAAGCTACTGGGCTCTTGATCGACCGTGAGAGAGAAGTGGAAGCGACCCTTCGGAGCACTGTAAGACTCGCCGACCTCATAAGGCTCGGCCGACGAGGTCCCTGGACTGGCCTTCTCACCGTTAGACATGTTAGCGGCGCGTGGATATGCAATTGAGTAGAGAAGGAAGATTGCGTTGTCTCTGAAGCAAGGCTAGCAAGCTATATGCGTCTTCAGGGACTTGGTCGAGCTATAGCCTTTACATCTCGTTATCGAGAGGGTGAAAGCATGCCGAAGACTGGCCAGAGACATCCGCTGCATGGTTGCACCGTCCCGTCGAGCTTACTCGGCGATCGACCAGTTATAAGCCGATGTTTTATCGCTGGTGATGCAGGCTGATAAAGAAATATGTGCATGAGATAACGGTCTGGAGCTGACGAGGCCGGGGTAGCCAGTCTATCGGTTAGATTGGCACAGTGAAAACGTCTGGATCGCCTTATTTGCGCCACATCCATATCTTTGTTCAGATACCTCCGCTGCAGCATTTGACTTGAGAAAAGAACTGATTAATTGTGATCTGCAAAATTTGTCCGCGATGATAATCAGCAGGCGAATATACATTAGATTTTATCTATATCTAGCTCATGCGTACATGTACGAAGCATGATCGATATACCCTAACCCTCCTCATCAAAGCATTACCAGTAAGGCCATCGCAGCAGCCAATACACATCCACTGATTGTCGTGAGACGACTGGCAGCAGAAGATGCAGCGTCGGTGGAAGACGCACTAGACTCCCCCACGTCATCACCACTGGATCCGCCTGTCGCTGTAGCATCAGGGCGTCCTGTGGACCTGTCGCTTGTCGTTGTAGTACTGGATTGCCTAGTGGAGCTGCCGCTTGTTGCAGACGATAATCCAATTGTTGTGGATTTGCCATCGTCGACGACCAAAACTCCTGATCCTGAAGGCAGTGCAGAGTACACCACGCCAGACACTGTGACTGCATCCCCTCCTGCCGACGGCAAGGCGGTACCGCCAATGATGTATGGTGAATCGCCGGTACCAGAGCCAGAAATGCCCTGCTCAATGTATGTAGCGAACTCATCTGAGCCGTCGACCACAACTCCAAAACCAGAAGGCAAAGCCGAGTATACGACGCCCGAGACCGTAGCTGCTGGGCCACCTGCGATGACCATGATGCTGCTATCGAGTACGTAGCCCTCTGCGATTGTGTCGACAGTGCTGATCTCGCCAAGTCCAGGGATCTCGGTTGCTTCTGAGATGGCAACAACGCTCGTCTGGCCGTTTGAAACGATCTGGATGCTACTACCTTGCGACAGAACTGAGTACGTAGCACCCGAAATTACGGCTGCAGCTCCACCAGCAGCCAGAGTCTGGCTAGGGAGGATATATGCTTCAGGACTTCCCGGTACAGTGCTGATACCAAGTGATGTCAATTGGGATGCTTGCACAGTAGTAGTGGGCCCGCCGTCACTCTTCACGACCACGCCGAGGCCCGAGGGCAAGGCAGAGAAAGTAGTGCCGGAGATTGTGACGATATTGCCGCCTCCGGTGATCGTTGCACCGGCTAGAGCCACTCCCTGTGTGGATGTGGTCAGAGGACGAACGGCGCCTTGTTCTGCGCTTGCGGCAGCCGTAGGTAAGGCCAAAGTGCTAGTCCTTCCGTCTGCGACCGCAACAACACCCCCAGAGGATGGCAAAACAGAGAACGTTGTGCCGCTTGGTCCAACAGCCGCTGGGCCGTTGGCGACGATTGTAGTCGAGCCAATGATAACTCCTTGAGAGGTGCCATCGTTTTGGAAAGATACGCCGGGCGCTATTTCGATCGGAGAATTAGTTGCAGGCGCTCCTGTCACTTGGGCAGGCAACTGCAAAGTGCTTGTTCGTCCGTTTGCCACCGCTTCGATGCCATTGGAAGATGGCAAAACGGAGAACGTGGTCCCGGATCCGATGGCAGCTGAGCCACCGGCAACGATGGTCGCAGAGCCGCCGATGACGATTCCGGAAGATTGGAACGACACTCCGGGTGCGATGGAAGTCGGGAGACTAGCCGCAGGTGCGTTTGCGACGGGTGTAGGCAAAGGCACTGTGCTTGTGCTTCCGTCTGCGATCACCTCAATGCCGCTCGCAGACGGCAAAACCGAAATCGTCGTCCCGGATCCAACTGCCACTCCTCCGCCGCCGGCTACGGCAGTCGACCCACCTACGACGATTTGCGAAGAGCTGCCATCGTTGATCAGAGTCACCCCTGGTATTATGGCAATGGGACCGCCGGTAGTGGTGGCAGATCCAGCGGTTGTGGCGGGATTGATGGGGACACCGCTTCCACCCTGCGACCTCGTGCTGACTCCGGGATTCTGAGGCTGTGCACCAGTGTTCGAGGCATTGTCGTCACCCTGGCTTGGAACAATAATCGAAGGCGAAGAATCGCTCTGTGCAGGCGGACGCGCCGAGCCCTGGGTGGTAGTGCCCTGAGGCTCATCGTCCTGTCCTCCAGGGCTGTCACTCTGTGTTGGGGGGTTGCCAGAACCTTGACTCGTCGTTCCCGGTGGCTCATCGTCCTGATCACCCGATCCATCGCTCTGTGTTGGGGGAGGCGCCGAGCCTTGAGTCGTCGTTGTCTGGGCGGGCCCATCGTCCGGACTTTCAGGGGCTGTAGCCGTCGGAGACGGTCTATTGGAGGTTGTGGGCTCATTATCGGGGTCTTCTGGGGTATCAGTCTGAGGAGGCGGGTTTGCCGGTTCATCTGATTCCTCTGGAGGTTCTGGGGAGCCCGTTGTTGTCGTCTGAGCTGGAGAAGTCCGTGTTGGAGTCGTTCCGGCGCCGGTATCAGCTGGGCGTGGAGTCGTAGTTGGCGAAGACGGTGTGGTTGTTGGAGGCTGCGCTGTTGTTGTACCCGCACCCGAAAGAGTCAACATCGGAAGTACGATCTGATTTGCGGCAGTCAGCGCGACTGGAGGCGGGCCAGTTAGCCACATTGTGCACTGCTCGAACAAGGCTTCACCAGGATAATAGTCTGTGATATCGAACATGACCACTTGGCCATTGCTGACGGTTGTAGGACCCGTGTAAGTGTAGCTCGTTTCGGTTAAAGTCGCGTAAGGTGTGAGGCATGTAAATGATCCATTGCTATCGGTGGTGGACACGCCACCGTCGATCCGAAAGGAACTGGCAAACAGCATGTAGTTACCTGTAGTTCCAGTTACTGTGCTTCACGGATGTCAGAGTTCATTGCAACACTCCCTTTTCGCTTGATTACTCACACCAAATAAGGCTTTTCGGTCGTCGTGCGGCCGAACCAATCCGCACAGACCAAATTGCAATCATCATCGACCCTGAGTTCGTCGCACATGTCATAAGCGGTAGTTACAGCAGTATTGCAGATAGTCGAGGTCGAGGTGGTGTTGTGGACAGGATCCAGGATTGGCTGGAGCGTTCGCAGTGCAGGAAGACTGGTATTGTACGACCAGCTCCCTCGCCATAGGTCTACTCAGATCAAAGCGTCTTGGTTAGCATTGTGTGGAGGGCATGTCGATGCTGATCCGAGTCTCATGACTTACCATAAAGCTGGCCAGAAGTGCATGGTCCGCAGTCACCTGGAGCAATGGTATGCGACACATTTGCGAATGACGTGAAGGTCGATGGCCAGGGAGTCGTGGTCGCCATCTTGTTGTGCTGGATGCTCGCGAAGGAGCAATAACACCCAGTTTTCGGATGGATACAACAATAAGAAGAAAGCAGTTTCGCGTCTGCCTTGCCACGAAGTATTCAGCTGTTAGTCCAAAAAGCCTCGGCCTTCCGCCAGCAGTGTCGCCAACATGCCGAAATGGGTATGAAGGATTCGTTCATCTCAGCTTTATGCAGCCGGGCTGAGCCAGTCGTGGCGAGCGCACGGCTTAGCATTTTACTGGTCAAGCAATAAATAATGCCTGTCGTGGGCGTTCGAAGCGAGAGCAGTTTTTCGGATCCTGCAGAACCTCCTCGTGGTGGCGCACGTTTCTTCCTGTGGGATCTCTAGGTCCTTTGGAACTCCAAAAAGTACTGTGTTCACACAAACCGCAGGATATTGTTCAAGCTCGCGTCTTTTCGCATGGACTGTCTCATGCCTGGTTCCCTGTCTTGAGCGGTATTATCCGTGTAAGTGGTTGGTGTAAGCCCAAGGTCTTGGCTACAGCTTACGCTTCGAGTGCGGCTGAGCCGATGTTGTTATATTAAAGCCGGATCCAGAACCGGACTTAAGTAGGATTTCTCGACATTCACCAGTTGTACAATGGACGGATAGGTACGATTCGCGAGGCACACAGGATAATCATCCACCAATCGCCTCGTCAATTTCCCGAAATGTCGGGTGGTGGTACGTACGACAGGTGCGTTGATCCGAGTCAGTCAATGAAACCCTTGCTTGCACCACATGTTGGAGGGCCAGCTCACGCCCACTATATCAGCCCTGGTGAACCTTGCTATACTTGGGCTTTAATGGGGTTGATGAAATATAGTCGAAAAGTCACATGCAGATCGCTTCCAACGACCTATCTGCAATTGCATGCACAACATAGCATCCTCAAAGAACATTTTTCGCCTTGCATCTGTTGGTGACTGGAACGCTCAAGAGAAAACAGGTCGGTTAGGGTTTGGTTGGGGTTACCGCAGAGACGCATCCATCACAAGTCTGTACACAGAACAGATCTGAACATTCTATTCGACGCTAACAATCGTGTTCGTCAACATCAACATCAACTTGGCCTGGCAGTTGCATTGCAGGTATTTGCAAAACACCTGTATATCTTCAGTAATGTTTGAAGATCGGGTGACTCCCTCTTGATGCCAACTAACGATAGTGAAATTGTGGAAAGCCCGAATCTCGCGTACCTAGACATATGAACAGAATCTGTGCGGCTTGTTATCCGCCGCCCGACCATTGTCAAGGAAAACTCAGGCTAGCAAAATACCCATCTTATCAATCCCAAAACGACGACCTCACGTGCTGCTAGCTCCTTGGTGTATCTGCGAATATATCAGGATATGCCATCGATGGGTCTCAAGGTCAGAGCATCGCAAGTCCGCCAATCTCGTATCTTCATCACACTCATAATCATTTTCGGATCACTGCCACCCTCCTGCATGGAGTTGAGTCCATCATGTCCAGCTTCAGCCCCTCAAGCATCGCGATGTATGCATTTGCATCATTCAAATGCACACATCGCGATGCTGAGCATAGGAGATAAGTAGCCGCTTGACGATATGTTGAGAGAGTGCACCATAGCAAAGCTCGAGCACGCCATCAACGATTGCTAAGCTTCTAGTTCAAGGCGCGAATACCGAAGCAATGTTACACTTTAACTGTGCTATATAGCAAAGCCGTTCGTATCTTGTCAATACAGATATCTGCCCTCGAACACGACAGCTTATCCGGTACACTATGGGCTCTCTACCCTCACCGCCACCGGAGCTACTTCGCGTAGCGATTGTCGGTGCAGGTCCAGCTGGCCTCGGAGCAGCGATAGCTCTCTCCAAGCTGCCAAATCTGCAGGTCGACATATACGAAAAAGCAACAGAGCTTCGTGAAGTCGGAGCAGGCATCCGGATTGGCTACAATGGCTGGAAAGTCTTGGGCCTGCTTGGCGCAGCTGACGGAGTGCGAGGGCATCATAAGGTTCACGTTAACCACCGGTGAGTGACACAGTTGAGGTCGAATGGAAAGCTCAGGTGGCCTGATACAGCTCCAGCAATGGAATCACTGGAGATCTTGTTGGTTCGACTCAAGCGGAATCACTGCCGCCACGTCAGCAACCTCACCGTGTTCGGAGGACAAGACTTCAGTCTGCCTTAGTAGAGACGGTACCTCCTGGGATAATTCACTTGAAGAAAGCACTGAAGAGCTTGACCGATCTTGGTGATAGCGTTCAGCTCATCTTTGAAGATGGCTCGGAAGTCTACGCTGATATTGTGGTCGGCGCAGATGGCATACGATCGGTTGGTCGTAGTAAATATCTTTCCGGCTTTCACCTCACTAATACACACAGCAGTCTGTCAGAGACAGCGTATACCCAGACCATACCACAAAGTTCACTGGCACCACCATTTGGAGAACGCTCATTCCGCTGTCAAAGGTAGCACATTTACCGGACGTCAACACTACAACGACCTGGTGGTACGGTAAGGTTGGCCATGTGTACACGTCGCCAGTCGATGATGCAAGCGAGTTCAGCGATGAAAAGCGAACGCTCGAGATATCATGTAGGAATCTTGTGGATCCTGCAACTGATACCAGAAAGCGATTCAGCTGGGGCGTGCCGGCGACAAACGAAAGAGTCTTGTCGAACTTCACCGTTAGTACCGATCGGAACATTGTAAAGAAAGGCAGAGCTGACATATTATGCAGGATTACAGCCCACAAGTTCGGGACGCTCTGTCCCAAGCGCCAGAGGGTACTTGGAAGGAGTTCTCTGCTTTCGCCGGCCCAAGACTGCAAAAGCTCACAGCTTGGGACAAGTGTGTGCTACTCGGCGATGCCAGCCACCCACTGTCAGGTCAGTTCTCGCGTATCACCTTACTAAAAATGTGTCTGTATGCTGATGCGGCTCTAAGGCGCATTCGGATCCGGTGCCGCCTTCGCGCTTGAAGATGGCTGGATTTTGGCTCGCGCGATCGAACACACCAGAGCACGTGAGAGACCACTAGTTGAAGCTCTCGAGATATTTGATGAGATACGCTCGCCGTATTACTTGCGAATGTGAGTGCTGAGCTGTGGCCGTGTCATCATGATCTTTCGACCATGACAACTGACTGATATCTCATAGGTACGAGTTCCTGGACGCACAGAAACAAAATGCAAAAGCAGCCAAAGCCGCCAACGTTGACCCGGAAGCACAATTCCAAGCAGCTTTGAAGCTACGGGCAGACGGACTCAATATGGAGTCTAAGCTGCCGTGGATTTACATGAACGACATTGAACGTGTATGGGATGAATACATAACCAAGCGCAAGTAATGATAGCTGGCTGCTGTCGCCGCCAAGTACGATACCACATTCTGATATAAACCAACGCCAAAAGACCCAGTGTCACACAACACTCTCACTTCGCCTCATTATTTGCGTACGACGTAGAGCCCACAAGCTCGACGGGATCTCTAATCGCTGTATCAGGAAGCTCAGACCTGTATGGTTCCCTGGTATCGATCTCTTGCAACGTGCTCTCGTCCCCGAACTCCGCGGGCGCCAGTGGATCCACCGCAGCGTACGGCGGTTTATCTTCAGGATATACGTTGTCTGGTGGACTTGCTTCTGACTTTCGTCTCGTCTTCCTCTTCCTCCGCAGCCAAAAGAAGGCAACGCCCGCTACAACGATGCCGACTCCGACTACACTGCCGACAACTATTCCTGCGATCGCTCCGCCGCCGAGACCTCCGCCACTCAAGTCCACAGGCGTCGGTTGAGGAGCTGGAGCGGGTACCCTGCTACCTTCGTTGTACTGTTTGATTCCAAGACAGCTCAGCACTGAAACAGCATAGTTCATGCTAGTCGTCCGTCGCGCATTGGCGACAGGCATGAAAACCGCTAAAGTCGCCACGAGTGTCCACGATGAACGATCGTACACCTCGTGCGGGGCGGCGGGATCTTCGTTGTCGTTCCAGCCATCAATAAGGTTGAAAGACTGGTTAGAGGGTCCGATCGTGCAGATATCTGTGTTGCCGAACGATAGGCCAGAGCTCGCGTAGTTTGTTGTTAATGCCTTTCCGTAGACCAGATACTCGTCCTAAGAAGAGATGTCAGTCATGCCAGCCCATCCGAATACGGGCGTCGTCGGTGGGTGATCGCCAGGGATTTCTAAGCAGGAAGTGGTATATAAAGTATTTGTATCCGGGTTGAGCAAAGGGGAAAACATACTGCGAGGCTGTTAGCAAATTTCACATGCATAAGCATGCGCCTTCAAACTCATACCCTCGTCCATATATGGTTTGCATGGTTTTGGCAGTGCGGACGTCATCATCTCTGCAAGACTATCGCACACACCGGGCAACGAGTCGGCCGTAAGGTTAGAACTAGGGAGTGCGGTCGGGGATCCGACCAACTGAAGGGCAAAGTCTTCCGATTGCTGCTGGAGGGCCGTGACACAATCACCGTCGAAAGCAGCCAAGCAAGAGCCATTATCGTGTTGTGCGCGCATGTCGGTGTTCTCGAGGATGCCCCGAGGCTCTAGGTAGATCGTGCAGACATCGTATCCGAGGCTCAGGCTGTCAGAGTAATTGAGCCCGCCCGTAAAGTACCAGAAAGATTGATCCAGACTTGTATTCTGAGGAGCACCGCCGAGCAAGGTGACTGCCCAAGTGGGATTGGGAGGTGGCGGTTCTGACGGTATGAGGATGCCTGGGTTGAATGTAACGAATCCTGTCTTACATGGTCGCGTTAGCTTTGGCGAAGGCCATTTAGTAGTTGCAGGATACACAAACCCCGTTGGCGCTATCGAAAGTGTCGCCACAAAGAACGTCATTGCTAGTATTGTCGTTTGTAGCATTGGTGGTATTGTTAGCGGAGTGTACAGCGTTGCAGAGTACGAGCCAAACGGCGAGCAACGCTGGCAATATCCTCATCGCGGCGGAGCCGTTTGGCGGTGGGAACGAAGGGTTAAAACCAAGGAGATGCATGTAGGCGATGGGTTGACATAGCTATCGGAGACTCTCAAAGCCCGGAGTGACAACTATCTGCCGAACACCAGGCTGCTTAGCCAGAAGACTCAAAATGATGAGACAATGTGGACCTTGTTTGACAAAGTACATGGAGGTTGCTTGCTGATAAGCGAGAATGCAGACAAATACGTCTCTGGACGTGACTTTGAGCTCACCGGCCTGAGCGTACATCACACGCATCAGTAAGATAAGTAGAAACGCTTCAAAGCGACTGCATATGACTGTGAGGGCTGGGCATGACCCGAAAAATGCGAACGTACTTCCGCAAGAAGCTACCGTGGTCTAGTTTCATGAAGTCTTGCGATCGATCTCTCGTTCTTGACGTGATGCCCCGACCATTGAGCTCAATCCTTCAGCCGGGTCAGCGACCTCAGCTATATGTTGGAGGTCATAGCGCGCTGATAATTATCGATTTCCAAATTGAACATCCCACATGTAGATTCACAAAGCATTGGTGATTGATAGGTCTTTCCTCGCGTTGATGGCCCGCGTTGATGGCCAGCGTTCCAGAATCGTTCCACATACGACTCGAGTATTGCTACGGCTCGCGATACTATATCGACTTTGAATTCCAGAGTTTGGCCCCCACGGTACGTCGATGAATGCGGGAGGCCTGGTGGCGTTCGGGAGGAGCTGTGGTTCGGCGTCTACTTCTCTCGCGCAGACAGTATGAGAGCTGAAACTGTCGCTTATTAGCTTGCTGTGCGCCACCATATGATTCTGATTTTCGGACGCCAGCAAAGCCGATGGACCTTGCGTTGTGAGTCAGCCTGGGCGAGTGAAAGTCCAGGTGCGGCTGAGGTACAAGATTGATGTATGCTGCAGCGAAAGACAGGTCTACATCTGGAAGTCAACGATGCGGAGCCGTGGACTCATCTCGCCATTTCCTAGTGCCGAGAATGCTATGTGACGGGTATCTCATCGGGTTGGCAGACAGTCAATCGAGTATAGCTTATATAAATGCGAGCTGGTCTGCAAAATATGAGCTTAGAATTTGCGAGGATATCTGTAGTCAGCATGCCGACACGTAAGGCCGTCGAACTTGATGGTGATAGCGCGAAATAATGTGGTGTGCCACCAAAAGATTCCAATCTTGGCTGATTGCTGCATTATATCTTCAGCTCTTCATACTCATCATCCTGCGGGAAACCCAAGTGGAACCTGCCACATTTTGCCCAATCGACCTCAGCTGCCTCGCCAGTCTCGAATTCCTTTACGCGCCCACCAGCCTTCTTATCTTCACTCAAAAAGCAGCACACCAATCCTTCTCCACTGACCTCTTTCTGCCAGCTTGGGATCACAAATCCGAAAATTGTACCCTTGACATTCTCGTAGCTCTTCTGTTCTGTGGTGATCGATTTGAAAGCGCCTTCGACTCTGAAAGACATGGGTGTGTTTCGGCCCATGCTAAACACCTCCTCTTTGATCTTCGAGCTGGTTGTCCCTGGCGTCGGCTTGAGACGGTATGTCGGTTGGAATACGACGACCGACGTATGCGGCATGCATGCACCACGCTCTGCAGGCTTTGCGGAGCCATCCTTGCTGATGATGTAGGCGGTACTGTCGAGCTGGATCATGTCGTTTGCACGTGCAGTGGAAGACGCAGACTCAAAGTAGCCAGTGCCGTGGGTGCCATGGTTGGTTAGGAAGGCGACTGGGGGCCCGCCGGTTTTAAGGCCGGCGTTGTAGGCAGAGAAGAGAGAGTACTGATAGATATCGTTCGGTATCGAGTTGGGCATGTTGGCGGCTGTACGTGATTGTGTTGTTCGGGAGGCTAAGAGAGAAGACGCGTGTGTGGAGAGACGTGACACTCGAGAGAACATGGGTATGAGACAGAAGACGAAATGCCAAACTTACCGTGTAAAGTGTCAACGCTAACACAGGCGTGCTATACCTACCGGCGCCGTTCTGCGAGGCTGGTGGTGGATGGTGACGGTGTCTTTGAGAGGTTGAAGTGCGGAGCCGATGAAGCGTAGAGTCCGAAGCCTTCGGCCGCTGTGGTCTTGGGCCAAGGGGGGCTCTCTCAACCTCGCCATTATTAGGCATCGACAGTCATCTCGTGCACAAAGGTGGTTCAGCCTTTCATCTCGTCTTGCACATACAGTCTATGACAATCGAAATCTAGGAGTCCTCGAATTCGCGCTACAACCTGCAATGTCCGCATTACAGCGACAATAGAAAGTTGTGCTGGGGAACTCTAGGATCGTTACACTCTCTGGACTCGAACCACTTACTCCAACGTGACCACACGGTCAATATTGATTGCTTGTGTGGCTCTTCCGGCTTGGGGAAACCGATCTGTGTACTTTCTGGTCGTTTTTATTGCGTGAGGAGTATCTGCGTTGTAGACCTCACCGTCTCCTCGTGTTACATTAAGCAAGCCACATTCGGCTTGGACATATCGAACAAACGATATCCTCACCACGACGCAGCACATGCTCCTGTGTTCATATGGATATAATCAGAAGCTCCGTGCATCATGGGAGTTCCGTACATGACCTTGTTTCGGCATTCAATTGCCAGGTATTGTAAGATGCATTCTGGCACAGTCAACCAGCCCAACCCTAGTTACCCCAAACCAGACCTCAATCTCGAAGGAAAGACATATGAGGCGATCACTCAAGTGTCTGGCAGTAAATGATTGATTGTAAACTCGCCAGATGAAAGGGTCAGCCTCACTCCCCTCTTTCACGCCGCGTCAGCAGAAGTATTGCCCTCCGGCTAAGGGGAGAATCTGGCATGGCTTGAGTCATTCGCTGGATCGAAAGCACATGACCACTCACTCAAGTCAGTGATTGACATTTCGCCAGGGACAACTTGATAGGGAATGAGAAATGACACAAAGAATATTGGGTGTACAAAGTACATTATGATTCCGACCTGATTAGCTAACTAGTCCACCAAACGAAGCTCATAACTAAGCTCTATCACCGCACCCCGTAGGTAGCGTGGGTGGGAAATCTATGTACAGCGAATGTGTAGGTGTAAAATCCCCATAAAAAAAATGTGTGAAACAACGCCTGCCTCTCTCAAAAAGTAGGCGGAGAACCCAGGCCACTCGCTAAACGCGCCATGTAATTTTTGCATGCATTCGTCTCATTGTTTGATGCTCGAACCGACTCTCATCATCTATGCGGTGCCGGCGCTCGCAGGAGGCTCGACGACCTTGGTCACCTGCGCGCCAGCACGCACGATGCGGTTGCCAGCGGCATCCTTAATGAAGTCCTTGTTCTCGCCGTGGGCGCGCTTCCAGATCTCGACCTCCATGCCGCCACGGATGACACCGACGCGCATGGTGGAGAGAAGGTTGTGGGCGGCGTTGGAGTGGTAGTAGACACCGCCGTTGAACATGGCGGTTGCATCCTTGCCAAGACCAGACTTGATCATGGCCTTTCCACCAGGGTGGTCGTTGATGAAGTCGGTAACATCGTGAACGACACCAGCGACGGCAATCAAGCCACGGCCGTTCTTAGCCTGGTCCACGTAGTCATCCCACTCCATGACGGGAAGCTGCTCAAGAGGAACACCCCAGTCGAGCTTGGAGCGCTTCTGGTCGAGCTTCTTCTGTTGCTGCTGGAGACGGCCCTTCTCAATCTCGTTGGAACGGAACTGCTTGAGGTCGTAGGCGAGACCCATCTGTTTCCACATCCAGATAGACCACTTGGTCGGGTCGTACTGGTGCCACTCGATAGCGTTGCGGTAGTCGGAGGGGAACTCGTGGTGGAAGTTGTGGTAGCCCTCACCGAGAGTGACAAGAGCAGTGATGACGTGGTCACGAGGAGAGTTGCGGTCGTCGAAGGGCTGGTCACCGAGCCAGTGGGCAAGGGAGTTGACACAGAAGGTGGCCTGCTGGACGAAGAAAATGCGGAGGATACCGGCGTAGACGAAGCCTCCGAGCCAGTCACCCCAGCCGAGACCTGCGACAAGAGTCGGGAAGATGAGACCCATGAAGAGAACGACCTTGAGGTAGTTCTTGTGCTGCCAGACAACAACGGCGTCGTCGTTGAGGTCGGAGATATCGGTGCGGCCAATCCTCTTGGGGTTCTGCTTCATGAGCATCCAGCCGAAGTGGGAGTAGAGAAGACCCTTCCTGACGCTGTAGGGGTCCTTGTCGGTGTCAGTGTAGCGGTGGTGAGCGCGGTGGTCGCGGGCCCACCATCTGATGGAGCCCTCAACGGCACCGCCACCAACAGCAGCGAGGAAGATCTTGAGCGGGAGGCTGGCGGAATAGGAAGTGTGCGCCCACAGGCGGTGGTAGCCGGCGGTAATACCGAGGCCAGTGGCGAAGTAGAAGGCAACGGACCAGATGGCAGTCTTCAGGTAGAGAGGTGTCCAGTAGGCGGCAACGAGGCCGCACATGGGAATGCCAACGATGAGGATGACATTGAGCCAGTTGACGTGCTTGTACCAGTTCTTCTTTGTCATGGGAGTCTCAGTGATGTGAGGCTTCTTGGGGTCGTAGGCCTTGTTCCTGACGGGCTCTTGAGGGTGAGGCTTGGATGCAGCCGAAGGCTGGCTGGAGAGGTAGGCCGGGTCCACGGCGGACATGCCGGCGACGGGCTGATGCGAAGGCATCTTGTGGGAGGGAAAGGAGGAGTGTTTGTGCCGCGAAATTGGCTCCTCGGGTGTCGGTCGTAAGCAGGTAGGTGAGCGTTCAGCTACCTGGTGTGTCTGCTTGGTAGGCTCTCGGTGGTAACGAGAGTCTGGGGGTTGGCGTGAGAGGAGGAGCACCCTTGTGGTAGGGGAGAGGGTGGTGGAGGAGGGCGGTGGGAGGAGGAAAGAATGTTGACAACAAGAGCAAGAGGGACTTTCTATAAGTGAGTTTGGTGTGCGGAGGGCGAGAATGGAAGCAAACCCACCGGGCGGTCCCGCGCTCAACAAATTGACCCACTGAACCCTGCCATTGGCCAAGCGAGCGACGGTGACTGGCCAAGTATCATCACGGCGCGCGGGCGGTGTGGGCGGGCGAAGGCTGTCGAGGCGTGCGAGGATTCCCGGGGCAAAGATCTTCACTGCTCGCGTTTCGCCACCCCACGACCGACTCACGCAGCCAAGTCATGCCGCAGAGAGGAAGCGAGGAAGCGAGGCATCATCTATCGCGGTTACGGACGTTGGCTGACGCCTGGTGCTGTCGGATAGCTGTGCGAGTGGGTGGTGGTACCTCCTACAGCGAGTCGCTGCTCCCCCGGTGCATTGCTCGTACTACCACCACCTCGCGAATGCGCAACCCTGCTACTGCAGGTCCGGCAGAATCGCCCTACACAAGGCTTGGAGAAAGGTACCCTTTGCCAGCACTGCCGGACCAGTTGGGATTACATGCATGTTCATCGAATGCATGCCTTATAGCGAGCGAGAACAACAGACTCGATATTCGACTCGATATTCGCCTCGCTATACCGCCCCTATCCATCGTCAGGCTCGGAACCGTCGTCTGATCTACAGATTGCACTACGTCTCAAGGGTTCGCTTTGTTTTCTTCTTCCCAATGCTTCTAGAATAGTGGCGGCATTCCGGCTGCCTTGCCGTGATCCAGCCGAGGCCATGTTACACCCTTGCAAACCCTGTTACCTAAAGCCCGCACACTATTATTCTGCCGCCTGTCATCGGGCGAGCGTGGCAGAGTCTTCCATCACTGCCTTTGCGAGCTGTCACCTGCCAACACACCTCAGAATACTCATCACAAGCACGTAGACGACATGACAGCTGATATCACGACATGTGGTCAGCCTGAAAACACGCTGTCCACGCTGTCCCAACGTGTCTAGGAAGCTCTTTTCACCCGCGTGAGAGCTCCCCCCGAGCTGGGCCCAACGTCATGTCCATGTCGAAGTGCCAGCCAATCACCTTCAGGCCAGATCTCCGGACCAAGGTCGATACGGCCGTGCTGTGCTGCTTGGCCCTTCCTCCACTGCAGCTCTCTCCACGATCTGGCAGCTCTCGGCATTGGGCAATTGCGATTAGAGTTGGCCCGCACATCGCCTCCCGATGTTGTGTGGTCTGTTCTGCTGAAGGCGATTGGTGACTTCACAACTGTGAGTGATACTGCATGGTTGAAAGATATCAACTTTCTTCACATGCTCTTGAAGACACCGATGGGGCTCGATGTGATGCTCATTATGTGGCGGAAGCTCCGGAGGCTGGTGGTAAGCCTTGAGATTCTGCCGATTCTGCAACCATTCCCTGTCCTACAGTGGACCTCTTCGCTGATGTTGGATGAGAGCTTGATATCTCATGACGTTTGATGAGACGCAGCTGTGCTTTCTGCAAAGTCGTTGGGGCTGGTATTATCTGCTCGTAGTTGCAGAGAGGAACCAGTCCAATCACGCTTTTCGGTATGCGAGCGCGAGTGCTGCCTTCCTCCTTGCCCAAAACGCGCCATTTCATTACATTCGGTGCTTTTCAGATATTATGTGTGTTGATTCTTGCAATTTCTCTATGTGATCAGTATGCAGTAGAGTCATCCGGCATCCACGATGTGAGAACCTGGAAGACCTCTGTTGGCTCCGACTCGGCCAGAAACGTTGTTGATACGTGGGCTCACGGTACGCGGACGGCTGTAACGTTTTAAGGTTCTGTTGGTTGTAGCTAATGTTGTATCGTTCTATATATCGTCTTCACGAAGCGACCTTGTTGCTAAGATATCCTACTTCACGTGTTGCAGCTCGGGGACCGCGAAATTGGTATCACCAATTCTTTACACTATCAGATCATACCTGTCATTGCGATGCTTTCAAGAATAAGGCGTTCCACCATTTTGGCGACCGCAGTTGGAATGCGAAGCAAGGTGTTCTAAAATCTTTGAGGAATGTATTGTGATATTTGGGAGGTTCCGATGGATGATGAGTCTAGGAGGAATCCATCTCATTGAAAGGTCCAAAACCGTTAGCGTTGAACGCAAAGATGCTGATGTAATAAAACAAGGGATTGTAGTGAGTTTGAGACAAAAGCGTACTTCGAATCATGTTAGAACTGCATACAGTACCTTAGGTAAATCGCCATTCAATAACCTCCTCTGCAGTCAAGCCTTCCAAGCTTTCTGTGGCAGTGGCGATCAGCCTCGCCGGAGCTTCGCGGAGTGAACTTGCCACCAGCTTGCTCCGCCACACTCGAGCCGCCTTTGCGCCAACGACATCATCATCGTATTTGTTTCTTCACGTTCTCTCTGTCGCTTGATGCAAACCTATCAGACAAGTCTCACACTGTGCTGACAGACACCAGCACAAAACTCTCAACAAGAACTCGAAAATCTGGGAAGTCTTGCTGCACTAGCATTGACCAGTGGACTGCACCCAAACCACGATCACAACAGCGACAAGCAAGAAATCAACAACCACAAAAATGTCAGACCGACCTGGCCAAACGACTTCTACTCGCTTCATGCGCAATGCTGGCACCGTCAATGACCCCGAAAACAAACTCTGGGCACCAGCACGATGGGTCGTCCAGATGATCCAGTACCTCGTCGCTCTGATCATATTGACCCTTGCTGAAGGCTTCAAGGCTGTGGTTTCTGGCAAGAAGCCTCAGCAGCGTCGCGCAAAGGGGCATTGAATGCGTACCTGAGTATGAAAGGCCAAGCAGTCTGGAATTCATTACGACTCTTACGAAGTTTACGAAAAGCGACAAATCAAAAGGAAGGGTGCACGGAGTGGCTGGAGTGGACTCCTGGGTATTTGTGGCTGGTGCTCTGATGAAGAGCTTCATCGAGGCGACTCGACTGAGCTGCAAGAACAGAGCTGCACGCGTTTGATGATGCGCTACTGCTATGATACCTAACCAGCTGCTACCGGCTCATCCTGCAAGTCTAAAGCTCAGTTCACCAGCGAGATATCGGTGTTGCACAAGCCTTTTCTGTCTGGCAATAATGGCTGAAGCATATTGACGGAGCAAGGAATTCATTGTTGGAGCTTTAGCCGGAGGTTCTCTGAGCACATGCGGTAGTCACAGCACGTTTGGTACAGGTGTCAGGAAGCACATTGCCACAAATACTGTATAATGTCATTCGTCGAGTGGGAGTCCTTTCATGCATCGAACCTATGTAAAACCAATGCCTGAATGTACCGTCCTGATGCCACTTCTCGTCGACCGGTTCGATGTTTGGGAATGTCGTTATAATTCTGTTTCAACATGTCTGGCACAGAAGCCTTACAGGCCAAATGCCACGAGGAGACAATGTTTGGCTGCATTTCATGTCTTCCCCGGATGGCTTCAATTCGCGGTGTTGTTCTCGCGCTATTGCATTCACTGCTCCGTCACCCAGCTCTGGCTTTCGAGCTTCTGCTAGCCCTGGCTGTGGTACGGTTCTCAGACTCAGCAAGCTCATCGAGTACCACGATGCGATCGTTTTCGTTGACGGCGTTCTGGGCAAGCATTTTGCGCTTCTTGCTCGCACCGACTGCAACTTGCTGCTCCTTAGCTTGAGCTTCTTGGTCCAACCACTTCTGACGAATAGCGTCCTCGGCAGGGTTCTCCAGAGAATGGAATGAGGCATGATGGCTGCAGCCGTCACACTCGAAGCTTGATGCTGCCTGTGATCGTGATTAGGTCGCCGTCCTTGTGTAGCAAAAAAGAAAGTAAGTAGGGCTTACCTTAATCGGATGTAGCATAAAGCGTAGACAAGGACATGCAGGCGACATGAGAGAAGTTTTGTGATTGCAGCGACCGCGTGGTGGCGTATAGTTCATCGCCGCCCAGACGCTGCCTTTGAGCATGGCGGATGACATTTTTACGCCTGTATTGTGGTGAAAAGTTGCGGATGAAGATTGTTGAGAGCTGGCCTTGGGCCGCTCATTTTATGGTAGCCAGGTCATAAGTGAGTTGTTGACTCTAGTCGCGAGGCGTCAGTTCGGACGAACCCTTGGAAGTGAAAGCAAGCAACAGGCGTTCGAAGGCGCGTGCTTCAAATCTTGGGGAAGGCCGACGGGCTTCGACTTCCACTGCGATCTTGAAGACAAGCACAACTTCAGATTGACCTCAACCACTACACCCTCGATAACAGTTCCACCTTCCCGCCGAGCGCTGTAAGACAGTCGCGTAATCATCGAATACCCACTGCGACAAATCCACACGACGCGACCGCAGCCATGCCGAAGTTCTTCTGCGACTACTGCGATGTCTACCTCACCCACGACTCCATGAGCGTGCGAAAGGCGCATAACTCTGGTCGCAACCACCTGCGCAACGTCGTTGACTACTACCAGCAAATCGGACATGAAAAAGCACAAAGCGTTATCGACAGCATCACAAATTCATACGCGGCCGAGGGTCAATCTGCGAACAACCCGATGTTGAACACCGCGCCGCCTGGGTTTGGACCGCCTGGAGGCATGGTGCCGCCTGCTGGTCTTCCGCCCGGATTCCCTATGCCTCCGGGTGGTATGCCGCCTGGATTCCCTGCTGGTGCGTATATGCGTATGGATACATGGACCTTGGATATTGGATACTGACCCTCTACAGGCATGCCGCCGCTCCCTCAAGGCCTTCCACCAGGTTTCCAACCACCTCCTGGCATGCCCAGTTTCCCACCTGGTACGTGTTGCTTTTAGGGTCTCGAGCGAATGACATGAAATCTGACAAATGTGTTAGGTATGCCAGCTCTTCCACAAGGCATGCCTCCTGGATTCCCGCCACCAGGAGGTCCTGCCGGCTCTCCGCCTGGCGGCATGCAGTTCCCACCTCCGGGTATGGCGCCTCCTGGCATGGGCGGGCCACCTGGTATGCCTCCCTACCAGGGTAGGAGATAGAAGCACTCAGTTTTTCTGAAGATGAACAATTATACCCTGCTTCCCTAGCAGTCTAGCAGCGACGATACACCATAGACCATGACAGACCTTTAGCACAAGGACATCAGGAGTCGTCTGCACTATTAAAGATAAGTGCATCGGCTAGGGTCGGGAAATGAAGAATGCCTCGAAGTGCTGTCAATCTGGTTGGGACGAAAGCTTTGTCAAAGAAGGCAGAGACTTGAAGAATAGGACGCCATCAGAGCTCAACCAAGCTATGGAGTTGGAGAGGGTAAAGATCTGGGGATGTAAAAATATCAAGGGTGCCACGAGTTTGGCTAAGTCGTTAGGACTGGCCCATGGGCGCAGAACAGGCCTTGAATAGAGTCACATGCAGAATGAGGGAATGGCGATGTTGGAGTTGGATAGCATTGCCAATTGTCGCGCACGTTATCTTATCAGTCTCTTCCATACAGAATGCTATTTCAAACTCAGCGCGTTGTTGGGCAGAAAGAATCAATTATTTATGGTATATTGGTGTACGAATACATTTGCCCACATGTGGCCACCTCAGGCAGCAATCGCAAGCGGGCAACGGAGGAAGCCACCAAAGCGAACTCTTGGCGGCACCGAGGACGAAATGAAGACTTTCTAGCAGCTCGACTGCGCCAGATTTTCTCTCACCCGCCCGCCTACATCACACCACGGAAACCGTCTTAGTTGTACGTTCGCTATAAACACTGGTCAATCGCACTGCGCGCATACTAACAATCGCATTCAGTCTTCCTATACATAAAAATGGCTGAGCAGCTCGTCCTCCGCGGCACCCTTGAGGGCCACTCCGGCTGGGTCACTTCCCTCGCTACCTCCCTCGAGAAGTAAGAGCTTGCAACAGTCCAGGATCTGGCGCGCATAAACTAACAATGGCCCAGCCCCAACATGCTCCTTTCCGGTTCTCGTGACAAGACCCTCATCATCTGGAACCTTACCCGTGATGAGACCTCTTACGGCTACCCCAAGCGCTCCCTCCACGGTCACTCTCACATCGTCTCCGACTGTGTGATCTCCTCCGACGGCGCCTACGCTCTGTCCTCTTCCTGGGACAAGACCCTCCGTCTCTGGGAGCTTTCCACCGGCCAGACCACCCGCCGTTTCGTCGGCCACAACAACGACGTCCTTTCCGTCAGCTTCTCCGCCGACAACCGTCAGATCGTCTCCGGTTCCCGTGACCGCACCATCAA
>Ga0265797_10001911_pt1 | contig 36122 bp, 19 predicted proteins | sample P2T30metagenome_FD_192433 | JGI IMG/M metagenome (GOLD analysis project Ga0265797, IMG submission 192433) | Plant litter microbial communities from East Loma Ridge, Irvine, California - P2 T30 | ecosystem: Environmental > Terrestrial > Plant litter > Unclassified | place: USA: California...
CGATATCCTGCTTTCGACCTACCGCCACAAGCAGGGCGTGATCGGCTTTTCCGCCGACATGGTCAAGGCCGGCGCGCTCGGCACCACCTATTCCGAAGTCGAGGACATCAACACCCAGGTCGCCGAGATCGCGGCCGCCTACGTCGCCGGCGGCCAGCTGCCGCCGCCGCAGTTCCCGCATTACTTCCGCACCATCGTCAACGAGGGCGTGGCGCGTTCGCTCGACGTGACCGTGGATGATGCGGCGCGCCGCTTTGCCCGTCGCGCTCCCGCGGCGCCGGCAGCCCAGCCATGACGCTCCGCTTCTGGCGCGGCTGGAGCATCGGCCTGCGCATGGCCTTCATCACCATGCTGCCGGTGGCGCTGCTGTTCTCGGCTTTCGTCGGTTATTCCTGGTATGCGCACCGGGCCCAGGTCGACGAAGAGCTGGCCGAACGCGGCCGCATCCTGGCGCGCGCGCTGGCCGAGACCAGCGAGTACAACGTCATCTCCGGCAATCTGTCCGACCTGCGGCTCACCATCAATGGCCTGGTCCAGTCGGACACCAGCGTCTACCGCATCGACGTGGTCGACACCGCCGGCCGCAGCCGGGTCAGCGTGACGTCGGAACACCCGATCCTGCCGCAGCTGGATAACCGCTGGTACGAGGCGCCGATCCGCAAGCAGGTGGTGTGGATCAACCTGTTCTCGGACAATGGCACGCCGCACGTCTCGGCCTCCAGCGACACCCGCCCGCCGACGCTGACCACCGAAGTGGTCGGGCGCGTGCGCGTGACCATGTCGCCGACCAATATGCTGGCCAAGCAGCTGCGGCGCTTCCGCATCGAGCTGGCGCTGGCGGCGCTGGCCCTGGCCGCCAGCGGCGCGCTCGCCTTCATCCTGGCGCGCAGCCTGACGGTGCCGCTGCGCGAAGCGATCGCGGTACTGCGCCGTATCCGCGGCGGCAACGTGCGCGTGCGGCTGCCGGTGACCACCGGCGGCGAGGTCGGCGAGCTGCAGGCCTCGATCGGCGAGATGTCGGTGGCGCTGGACGACGCCCGGCAAGACCTGGAAAACAAGGTGGCCGAGCGCACGCGCGATCTGCTGGCCTCGCGCAACGAGGCGCTGCGCGCCGATGCCGACAAGCGCAAGCTGATCCAGAAGGTCAACAGCATCATCGAGGACGAGCGACAAGCCATCGCGATCGAGATCCACGACGAACTCAACGCCTCATTGATTGCGGTGCGCCTCGAATCGCAGACCATCCAGCTGCTGGCCAACCGGGCCCCGGCCGGCCCGGAAGTCGAGCAGATCGGTGCCAAGGCGCAGGCCATCACCAAGCTGGCGCTCGATCTGTACGCCAACGGTCGGCGCCTGGTGCGGCGCTTGCGTCCGGAAGTGCTGGACATGCTGGGCCTGCACGGCGCGGTCGAGGAAATGGTGAATCACTACCGCAGCGCCGGCCTGGTGTTCGATTTCCATACCGAGGGCGATTTTTCGCAGCTCGGCAACGCGCTGGCGATTTCCGCCTACCGCATCGTGCAGGAAGCGTTGTCCAACATCATGAAGCACGCCGGCGCCGGTTTTGTGCGCGTCAGCCTGGTGCTGTCCGAAGCCAGCGACGCGCTGCAGATCGAGGTGCAGGACGACGGCGAAGGCTTCGACCCGGCGCGTGCTTCGGAAGGCATCGGCATCATCGGCATGCGCGAGCGTGTGTTCGCGCTCGGCGGCAGCATGCAGGTGCACTCGACCCCGGGCGAAGGCACGCTGGTGGCGATCGCGCTGCCACTTGGGGGTGCTTCTGAGGTATCGTAGCGCTTTTGGAAACACCCCAGCGCAGATACCATGTCCACTGAATTGAAGACGCCTTTCGAAAAGGGCAACCAGAACCAGACCACCACCTGGGCCGATTGCATCGCCTGGTACGAAGACCTGGCGCGCCACCATCCGCGCGTGCTGCGCTTTTCCCGGATCGGCACCTCGGATGCCGGCGTGCCGATCCACGCCGGCGTGGTCAGCGCCGATGGCGCCTTCAATTGCGGCGAGATCAAGCGCGAAGGCCGCCCGGTGTTCTTCAACAATAACGGCATCCACCCGGGCGAACCGGAAGGCGTCGACGCCTGCATGGCGCTGGTGCGCGACTTCTGCCTGGAACCCGCGCGCCTGGCCGCACTCGGTAAAACCGTGTTCATCTTCATCCCGCTGTACAACGTCGACGGCGCCTTCAACCGCAACGACAGCTCGCGCGTGAACCAGGACGGCCCCGAGCAGTTCGGCTTCCGCGGCAACAGCCGCCACCTCGACCTGAACCGTGACTTCGTCAAGTGCGACACCCTGACGGCGCGCGTGTTCAACGAATTCTTCAGCGCCTGGGATCCGGACGTGATGGTCGACACCCACACCTCCAACGGCGCCGACTACGCCTACACCATGACCCTGATCCACACCCAGGCCGACAAGCTGGGCGGAGAACTGGGCGGCTTTTTGCGCGACACCATGCTGCCGCACATGTACGCCGAGATGGACCGGCGCGGCTGGCCGACCTGCCCGTACGTGAACCCGGTCAAGGACAGCCCGGATGAGGGCATCGCCGAATTCCTGGAAACCGCGCGCTTCTCGACCGGCTACGCGGCCCTGCACCACACGATCGGCTTCATGCCCGAGACCCACATGCTGAAGCCCTTCGCCGACCGCTACCACTCGATGCGCGCGCTGGTCGAGACGGCGCTCGACTTCACGGTCGCCAACGGCGAACGCATCGTGCAATTGCGCCGCGCCGCCAAGGACAATGGCCGCACGCGCCGCGAGTGGCCGATCCACTGGGCGATGGACGAAGCCAATCCATCGAGCTTCCGCTTCAAGGGCTACGAAGCGAAGTACAAACCGAGTGTGCTGGGCGACTACCAGCGCCTGTGGTACGACCGCAGCGCGCCCTACGAAAAGGACATCCCGTACTACAACCGCTTCCCGGCCGACATCGTGGTCTACGCGCCGCGCGCCTATGTGGTGCCGCAGCAGTGGCGCGAAGTGATCGAGCGCCTGCAGTGGAATGGCGTGCGCATGGAGCGCATCGAGTCCGAGCGCGTGCAGGAAGTGGCCTGCTACCACGTGAAGTCCGTGACCTCGCGCGCCAACGCCTACGAAGGCCACATGTTCCACGACGACGTCCAGCTGGAGCGCGGCTGCGCCACCATCACCCTGCGCGCCGGCGACCACATCGTCTGGCTCGACCAGGACAATGCGCGTTACGCGGTCGAGATGCTGGAACCGCTGGGCCACGACAGCTTCTTCCGCTGGGGCTTCTTCAACAGCGTGCTGGAGAAGAAGGAAGCGTATTCGGATTACGTGTTCGAGGACGAGGCCGAAAAGCTGCTGCGCGAGGAGCCTGAGCTGGCTTCCAGATTCGCGACGTGGAAGGCAGCCAATCCAGGCCTGCTGAACGACCAGGGCGCGGTGCTCGACTTCATCTTCGCCAACTGCGCACGCTATCGCGAGCCGGAGTGGCGCCGTTATCCGGTCTTCATGCTCGATTGAAGTCCGTACATACGATAAAAATCAAGGAGAAGAGGATGACGAAATTCATGGCGGCGCAGGCCGCAACCCTGGCCTGGCTGGCGGCAGGTTCCGCGCTGGCTGCGCCGACGGCTGGCCAGACCTACTTCGAGCGCAACTGCGCCAGCTGCCACACGGCCGATGCCGGCATGGGCTCACGCGCCGGTCCCGGCCTGTTCAACGTGGTCGGCCGCAAGGCGGCCAGCGTCCCCGGTTTCAATTACACCGACGCGCTGTCTAAAGCCGGCGCCGCCGGCAAGACCTGGACCAAAGAGGAACTCGACGTCTTCCTGCGCGACCCCAACAAGGACGTGCCGGGCACCGCGATGCCGATCGGCGTCGCCGACGCCAGGCAGCGCGCCGCCGTGATCGGGTACCTGGCCGGGCAGAGCGGCAAGGCGACTGCAGCCGCACCGAAAGCGGCCGCCGCCAACGGCAAGGCCGGCGCCTGGACCGAGGACAAGCCGGGCGACCTGCACCACATCACCGTCGCCAACCTGGTGCAGCCTTTCGCCAGCGAGAGCGCCGGCAACGGCCCGAAAGTGGCGGCCCGCCCGGACGGCGCGCTGCCGGCGGTACCGAAAGGCTTCAAGGTCACGACCTTCGCCGGCGATACCGGCAAGGCGCGCCTGGCGCTGCGCGCACCGAACGGCGACATCCTGCTGGCCGATACCGGCAAGGGCCAGATCACCATCCTGCGCGCCAAAAACGGCGACAAAGCCGACAGCAGCAGCGTGTTCGCCGGCGGCCTGTCGCGCCCTTACGGCATGGCGCTGTGGCCGTCCGGCCCGAACCCGACATACCTGTACGTGGCCAACGTCAATTCGGTAGTGCGCATCCCGTATGCGGTGGGCGACCTGAAGGCCAAGGGCGAGCCGGAGACCATTGTCGAGAAACTGAGCGACACCACCGGCGGCCACACCACGCGCACGCTGGCCTTCTCGAAAGACGACAAGACCCTGTTCGTGTCGGTCGGCTCGGCCACCAACATCGCCAGCGGCATCGGCAACAAGCCGCCGCTGGCGCTGCCCGAATGGGAACAGCGGCACGGCCTGGGCGGCGCCTGGGCCGAAGAGACCGACCGCGCCACGGTGCTGGCCTTCGATGCCGACGGCAAGAACCGCCGCAACTACGCCAACGGCCTGCGCAACTGCGTCGGCATGCTGGTGCACCCGGATACCGGCGATGTGTTCTGCAGCGTGAACGAGCGCGACGAACTGGGCGACAACCTGCCGCCCGACTACGTCACGCGCGTGAAGCAGGGCGGCTTCTACGGCTGGCCGTGGTACTACCTGGGCGACCACGAAGACCCGCGCCTGAAAGGCATCCGCCCCGACCTGAAAGGCAAGGCGATCGTGCCCGACACCCTGATCCAGGCCCACTCGGCGGCACTCGGGATGACTGTCTACAAGGCGCCGCCGGGTGCGAAGAACGCCTTCCCGAAAGAGTACGAGGGCGACATCTTCGTGGCCCTGCACGGCTCCTGGAACCGCGGCATCCGCACCGGCTACAAGGTCGTGCGCCTGATGATGAAGAACGGCGTGCCGACCGGCCAATACCAGGACTTCATGACCGGCATGGTGCTGAGCGACCGCGACGTGTGGGGGCGTCCATCGGCGGTGACGGTGGCGGCGGATGGGGCACTGCTGGTGGTGGACGATGCGGGCGGGGTGGTGTGGCGCGTGGCGCCGGCCAACTGACATATGCATTGAAAAAACCGAGACTTCCGGTTCTTCAGACATTATTATTAGCTGGAAACTGGAGAACCCGTGAAGATTTCCGCTTCCTCCCTGCCGCGGACCGTGGCGGCCATGACCGTATCGATGACGCTGGCGCTGGCCGCGCAGTTGCATGCACAGGCGCAGACACCGGCTACCAAGGCAGCGGGGCCGGTCCTGCCGCAAACGGCTGCGCAATGGCGCCAGGCCGCCATCGACGATATCGAGGAAGCGGTCCGGCTCACGCGCGATAACCACCCCGGCATCAAGGATCCGGGCAATCCACAGTTCCCGGCGAAACTCGACGATGCCAGGCGCGCGGGCCTGCTGCTCGCCGGGCAGGTCGTCGACGCGGCCGGCTACAGCGCCGCAATCCAGCGCTTCAACGTGAAGCTCGGCGACGGCCATGCCGGCGCCTATCCGAATCTCGACGGTAAGGTGCTGCCGCCCGAGCGCTGGCCCGGCTTTGTCACCGTGTGGCGCGGCCGGGGTTTGTATGTGTTCGCATCCGAAGCCGGCGGCCCCGCGGCCGGGGCCGAGGTCACGGCCTGCGACGGCAAGCCGATCAGGCAGGTCATCACGGACAACCTGTTCGCCTTCAACGGCCGCATCGACGAACCGGGCCATTGGTGGGCGCGCGGGCGGCGCACCTTCATCAATGCCGGCAACCCCTTCATCAGCCTGCCCAGGCGCTGCCGCTTCACCCTGAACGGCAAAAGCTTCGAACAGGACCTGGCCTGGCGTGCCAAGGACGCACAGGCGGACACCTGGTTCGAGGCGAGCTACAACGGGCCGACCCTGCCGGTCGGCCTGAGCGAACCGCGTCCGGGGCTGTTCTGGGCCGCCATGCCGACCTTTCAGCCCGACGACAAACAGCGCGACGCCTACCGCGCCATGTTCAAGGACGTCGAGACGCGGCGCCAACGCTTCCTGGACGCGGATGCCGTCGTCATCGACCTGCGCGACAACCAGGGCGGCTCATCGTTCTGGAGCCGCGATTTCGCCGCTGCGCTGTGGGGCCGGGACCGGGTCCAGCGGCGCATGGCCGCGCGCAGTGCCCGGACCGAAGTCTGGTGGCGCGCTTCGAAGGACAACACGGCCTACGTGGGCAGTCTGGTCGATGAGCTCAGGGAGCAGAACCAGGCGTCGGCGGTGGAATGGGCGAAGCGCGCGCATGCCGGCATGCAGGCCGCGCTGGCGCGCGGCGACGCCTTCTGGGTCGAAAAGGACGACGATGAGGGCCCGACCGTTGCCGCGGGCGCCGATCCGAAAGCCGACCTGCCGAGCGATCCGCCGGCCTTTACGAAGCCCGTGTACGTGATCGTGCCCGGCCAGTGCGCCAGCGCCTGCCTCGATGCGCTCGACGTGTTCACGGCCTTTTCGAACACGATCCTGATCGGCGCGCCGAGTTCGGCCGACTCGACTTACATGGACGTGCGCTTCCAGAAGGTGAAGTCGGGACTGGCGACGGTGGTCATTCCGAACAAGGTGTATGTGCACCGCGCGCGCGGCAATGGGGAGGTGTATGTGCCGGCGATTTACGTGACCGATCCGGCGTGGTCGGTGGACGTGTTCCGGAAGGTGGTGGAAAAGGATTTGGTGCAGCGGAAGTTATGATGACGTCGTTCCCGCGGAGGCGGGAACCCATACTGAGCCTGCAGAACCGCATATGTCGCGAATCCGGTTACTCAGCATGGATCCCCGCCTGCGCGGGGACGACGTTGATGCGCGGGAACGACGTGCGTAGATTTGTGGCTACGTTCGAACTTACTTCGACTCAGCGATCCACCGATCCACCTTTTTCTCCAGCAGCGCCAGCGGCAGTGTCCCTTCACCCAGCACGATGGCGTGGAACTTCGGCAGGCTGAACTTGTCGCCCAGTGCGGCCTGCGCACGCGCACGCAATTCCTGGATCTTCAGCGCGCCGATCTTGTAGCCCAGCGCCTGGCCCGGCCACGCCATGTAGCGCTCGGTCTCGCTGCGCGCGATCGATTCCGGATAGCCCAGGGTGTCGCGCATGTACTGGATCGATTGCTCGCGGGTCCAGCCTTTCGCGTGCATGCCGGTGTCCACCACCAGGCGCACCGCGCGCAGCATCTCGTCGTTCAGGTGACCGAAATAATCTTCCGGCTTGTCGAACAGGCCCATCTCCTTGCCGAGGGTCTCGGCGTACAGCGCCCAGCCCTCGGTGAAGGCGTTGTTGAAGTAGTACTGGCGGAAGGTCGGCAGGCCCAGTTCCTGGGTCAGCGCGATGTGGAAGTGGTGGCCCGGCTGGCCTTCGTGCAGGAACAGCGTGACCATGCCGGTGTCGCCGTACTGGGTCGGATCGTTCACGACCGACCAGAACACGCCCGGACGCGAGCCGTCGGTGGCCGGCGGGGTGTAGTGGTCGGAGGCCGTGGCGCGCGTCAGTTCCGGCTCCAGGCGCAGGTCGAGCGGCGTCTTTGGACGCAGCGAGAACAGTGCCGGCAGCTTGGTGTTCAGCGTGGCGTTCAGCTTGCGGTAGACGTCGATGATCTCGCCTTCGGTCTTGAACGGCTTGTACTTGGCCTGCTGGCCGACCCAGGTCGGCAGGCCGGCCGGTGCACCGGTGTAGCCCATCTGCGGGCCGATGCGCGCATATTCTCCCTGGATGCGCGCCACTTCCTTCAGGCCGATCTGGTGGATCTGTTCCGGCTGCAGGTCGGTGGTGGTCTGGCTGGCCACGCGCGCCAGGTACCACGCTTTCCCTTGCGGAAGCTGGCTCCAACCTGTGCTGGTGCGGCAGGCCGGCAGGTATTCGCTTTCCAGGAAGGTCGACAGGCGCGCCAGCGCAGCGTTCAGCTTGCCGTCGATGGTGGCGCGGTAGGCGGCGGCCAGCTGCTTCCGGTCGGCCTCGGAGAACGTGGCCGGGAAGTGCTTCACCGGCGCGTAATAAATGCTGTCCTCGGGCGTGGCGGCGACCAGCTGCTTGAACTGGGGCAGGGCCGAAACCATGACCGCCTTCTGCAGCACGACGCCGCGCTTCATCCCTTCGCGCATGTTGGCGATGGCCTGGTCGATCCAGGGCGTGAGCTGGTTCAGGCGGTTCAGGTAAGCCTGGTAATCCTTGACGGTCGCCAGCGGCTGCGCGCCCTGGCCGCTCGAGTAATTCGCCAGCGTCACCGGCATGGCGTCCATCTGGTTCAGCGGCAGCAGGTGCTCGGGGAAGGCTTCGAAGCGCAGCGTGGTGCGCAAATCGAAGTCGAGGATGTCCCAGCTGGTCTGGTCGCGCTGCGACAGGGCGTCGCGGCGGATCGCGTGCAGGCGCTTCAGCATCTCCTTGTACAGGGCGAACTGGCGGGCGCGGTTGTTGGGGGCGATCGACATGCCGATCTGGTCGGGGAAGCGCGGGTCGCCCGCTTCGCTGGCCATGACCGGGTCGAAGCGCGCTTGCGCATTCCAGTAATCGTCGCCCAGCTGGGCCAGGCGTTTCGCAGCGACGCTGACCGCGGTCGTGGCGCTGGCGGTGGCCGGCGTGGCCGGCGCGGCGGATTGGACAGCGCCGGCCGGCGCGCAGGCGATGAGGCAGGCGGCGGCAATCGCGCCCGGCTTCAGGAAGTTCTTCATAAGTGATCTGTTCGGTGGGTAAAAAGAAGCGACACAAGCATACCGCTTGCGCCGCCCGCCGCCCAGTCTTTACCGGGAAATCAGTAGCTCGCCAGCGGCGCCAGCTGACCGCCCTTGAAGGTGTAGACCGTGACTGCGGTCTGTTTCAGGTTGCCGCCGGCGTCGTAGCCGTAGGTGCCGGCCACGCCGGTGTAGCTGGCCGTGTGCAGGATCTTGCCGACGCTGGCGGCATCGACGCTGTTGCCGTCCTGGATGGCCTTGGCGATGAACATCGCCTGGTCGTAAAACGCCGGTGCGTACACGTCCGGCTCGCGCCCGAAGCGCTGTTTATAACGCGCCTTGAAGGCCGGGCCGCCGGCCTGCTTGTCGAGCATGGCGCCGGCCTGGGCGCACATGACGTTGGCGCCGACCGCGTCGCCGCCCAGCTTGGCCATCTCGGGGCTGCACAGGGTGTCGCCGCCGAGCAGGCGTACATTGGCCAGGCCGAGCTGCTTCATCTGGCGTGCCATCGGGGCGCCTTGCGGGGCGTAGCCGCCAAAGAAGATGGCGTCGACCTTTTTGGTGCGGAAGGCGGTCAGGATGGCGGCGAAGTCGCTCGCCTTGTCGGTGGTGAATTCGCGGCCGGCCACGCTGAGGCCGGAGGCGCGCGCCTGGCGCACGAATTCGTCGGCGATGCCCTGGCCGAAGGCGGTGCGGTCGTCGATCACGCCCACCGTTTTCAGTTTGAGTTCCTTGGCCGCATAGGACGCCATCGAAGCGCCGACCTGGGTGTCGCTGGCGACGATGCGGAACACGGTCGGGTAGCGTGCCTGGGTGATCTTGGGGCTGGTGCCGACGGTCGACATCAGGATGCCGGCATCGTGGTAGACGCGCGAAGCGGGAATCGCCACGCCCGAGTTGTAGGGGCCGAGCACGAACTTGACGCCGGCGTCGGCAAACTTCTGGGCCACGTTGACGCCGGATTTCGGGTCGCCGCCGTCGTCTTCGGACATCAGTTCGAAACGCAGGGTTTTACCGCCCACCTTGATCTTTTTGGCGTTGAGTTCCTCGACTGCCAGGCGCACGCCGTTCTCGTTGTCCTTGCCGGCAAAGGCGTTGGCGCCGGTCAGCGGGCCACTGAGGCCGATGCGCACGACCTGGTCCTGGGCCAGCGCCGCTGCGGAAGAGGCCAGCAGGCTTGCGGCCAGTGCGAGTGAAGCGAATTTCATGGTTGACGCGTCTCCGTTCTGATTCTGACGGGCGCCATCATCGCACGATTCGCGCGGGTAGCGGCATCAGGCCGGCAGCCCGTGCGAGATCAGGTCCAGCGGCAGCGCGGTGGTGTACTTGATCTGCTCCATCGAGAACGCCGACGACACGCCGGACAGTTGCGCGGTCTTGATCAGCTTTTTATAGAAGCGGTCGTAGCCGCCGATGTCGGTGGTGACCACCTTCAGCAGGTAATCGACGTCGCCGCTCATGCGGTGGAATTCGAGCACCTCGGGCAGGGCGATCACCGCCGCGGCAAAGCGCTCCAGCCATTTTTCGTCGTGCTCGATGGTGCGCACGCTGACGAACACCGTTACCGGCAAGCCCACCTTGTTGCGGTTGACGATGCTGACCCGGCTCTCGATATAGCCTTCTTCTTCGAGGCGCTTGACCCGCTTCCAGCAGGGGGTGCTGGACAGACCGACCTTCTCGCTCAGCCCGGAAATCGACAGGGTGGCATCCGCCTGCAATGCCGCCAGAATGGCGCAATCGAATTTGTCCAGTGAGTTCATTTTATTTTCCTGCCATTATGAGAATAATTGTTCTATGAGGCTGGCAAAATCGGTGAGAGTTTAGTACGTCTTATCCTGCATGAGTCCGTAACATATTACTCAATATGGCGCCACTCGCGCACGATTTTTTTGGACTTTTGGCAATTATTTCATGAGTCACGCATTCGACCCCGACGAACTTTATCTCGACGCCAACGCCACCTCGCCGGTGCTGCCCGCCGCCATCGCGGCCGCACTCGATGCGATGGAGGGCCGCTTCGGCAATCCCAGCAGCAGCCACGCCGCCGGACTGCGCGCGAAGCAGATCCTGGACACTACCCGCGCGCGGGCACGCCGCGTACTTGGCGCCGGACCGGGCCGGGTGCTGTTCACCAGCGGCGCCACCGAGGGCATCCAGACCGCCGTGCTGTCGGCGCTGTGCGCGATCCGTGAACGGATTGCCGCGGGCGACGTCTGCGGCGACCTCCTGCTGTATGGCGCCACCGAGCACAAGGCCGTGTCGGAAAGCCTGGCGCACTGGAACCGCCTGCTCGGCACCGGCCTCACGCTGCAGGCGCTGCCGGTCGATGCCGATGGCCGCCACCGCCTCGACATCCTGCGCGAACTGGCGCCGCGCGCGGCCATGGTGTGCACGATGGCGGCCAACAACGAGACCGGCGTGATTTCCGATTTGGATGGCATCGCGCGCACGCTGCGCGAGCACGGGCCGCGCGCCTACTGGATGGTCGACTGCGTGCAGGCGCTCGGCAAGCTGCCGCTCGGCCTGGCGGACACCCGCATCGATTACGCGCCGTTCTCCGGCCACAAACTGTATGCGCCGAAAGGCATCGGCATCCTGTACGTACGCGACGGTGCGCCCTACACGCCGCTGATGATCGGCGGCGGCCAGGAAGCCGGCCAGCGGTCCGGTACCGAGAACATGGCCGGCATCGCCGCCCTCGGCGCGGTGCTGGCCGAGCTGGAAGCGGGGACCACCTTCCGCAGCCACGCCGATATGGCATCCATGCGCGACCGCCTGGCGGCGGCGCTGGCGGATGCCTTCCCGGGCATCGTGTTCAATGCACCGCCGGCGCATGCGCTGCCGACCACGCTGAATTTCGCGGTGCCGGGTATCGCTTCGAAGGAGCTGCTCGATCTGTTCGACGCCGCCAGCCTGCGCGTCAGCGCGGGCTCGGCCTGTTCCGCAGCCAAGGCGGCGCCCAGCTACGTGCTGACGGCGATGGGCTTGCCCCTGTGGCGCAGCAGCGGCGCCGTGCGCCTGTCGTTCGGGCCGACGGCCGGCGACGATTTCATCGACGCAGCCTGCGCGCGTATCCGCCGTTGCGGCCAGGCGCTGCGCGCGTCGCTGCTGGCACCGTCGCCGTTGACAGGCGCCGCGCATGGCCTGCTGCAGCTGAGCTTTGAAGGCCGCCACGGCTGGATTGCCTTCGACCTCGATGCCGGCGTGTGCGTGGCGATCGACCCGCCGCTGGCGCTGGCCCCACGCATCGCGGCCCTGATCGGGGCGCGTGGCCTGCGCGCGGCGGCGGTGCTCGGCACCGGTGCCGATCCGGATGGCGCCGCGGCGCGCTCTGCCCTGCGTACTGCGCTGGGACAGGGGCTGGGACAGGCGCAGGCCGATCCGGGCATGTTGGGCTGGCCGGCCGAAAGCGTCGACATCGCCATCGGCGGCCGGGTGCTGGCACGCCTGCCGGCCGGCGGTACGCGCATGACTTATCTGCTGGCAGGGCCGGATGCAGCCTGCATCGCCTTCACCGGCGATGCTGATGATGGCGCGTCCTTGCCGCAGCGCGCGGCACTGCTGTGCCATGGCGTCGACATCGGCGGCCAGGCGTTCCGCAGCGCTGTCTTTACTGACACCGACAGCATGCGCGCGCAACTGGAACCGGCGGCGTTGAACGCCTTCCTGCAGGCGCACGCCGATGCGCTGCTGGTCGACGTGCGCGAACAGGCCGAAGCCGATGCCGGCGCATGCCGCCTGCATGGGCGCACCGCGCTCAAGGTGCCGCTGTCGCGCCTGGCCGAGCATCTCGCGCACTTCATGGCCACGCCGGAACAAACGCTGGTGTTCGTGTGCCGCAGCGGCAACCGCAGCGCACGCGCCGCATTGGCGCTGCGCCGCGCCGGCCACGCGCAGGCCTGGACCCTCGCCGGCGGCATCGCATTGGCGCGATAAACCGGCCACCCATCCTGCGTACCTTGGCCCTTAAAAGGCGAGCGTACGCTAACGCACGGTCACCCATGACCCGATCTTTTAGCATGGCTGCAGCCGTGCGCCCTCGATTCCGCTTGCCAGCAGTCCGGCTGCGCACGCCCATGATCGAGGTCCCTGTTGAAAGACGAACGCCACCGCCTGCCAGACGATGCCGCACCGCTGCGCGCCGAACTGTTCTCCGCCGCCCAGATGGCGGTGCACGGGCGCAGGCTGGCGGCCGACCATCTGTTGGACACGCAGCCGGGCGCGCAGTCGGGTAGCACGCGCCTGCTCGACCGGCTGGCGGACAATGCCGCCGTCATTACGCAGGCCTGCGCCGGCCTGACACTGGCGGCGCGCGAAGGCGTGCGCCTGGCCCCGGCCGCCGAGTGGCTGCTCGATCACGCCTACATGGTCGAAGAGCAGGTGCGCCTGGCACACAGCCACCTGCCGCCGCATTACTGCCGCGCGCTGCCCTGCCTGGCCGAGGCGGCAGCGGAGGGCCAGGCCGGCGCTCACCCGCGCGTGTACCGGCTGGCGCTGGAAATCATCGCGCACGGCGACGGCCGCATCGAACCGGAAAGCCTGGCGCGCTTCATCGCCGCCTATCAGGAAGGCGCGCCGCTGGCGCTGGGCGAGTTGTGGGCGATCCCGATCATGCTGCGCCTGGTGCTGCTGGAAAACCTGCGCCGCATCGCCGCGCGCCAGTCGCACACCGGCCAGCAGCGCGCGCTGGCCAAGCGCTGGGCCGACCGCCTGGCCGGGCAAGCCGACCAGCGTCCGGGCGACCTGATCCTGCTGGTGGCCGACATGGCGCGTGACGTGCCGGCGATGGACGAAAGCTTCGTGGCCGAACTGGCGCGCCGTCTGCAGGGCCGCAGCGGCCCGCTGACCCAGGCCCTGCAATGGGTCGCCACGCGCCTGGCCGACGACGGGCGCAGCATCGAGCAGGCGGTGCAGACCGATATCGCGCGCCAGTCGGCCGACCAGGTGTCGGTGGCCAACAGCATCGGCAGCCTGCGCCTGCTCGGCACCCTGGACTGGCACGAATTCGTCGAGACCCTGAGCGCGGTCGAGCAGGCGCTGCGCCAGGACCCGGCCGGCATCTACGGCTGGATGGACTTCGCCACGCGCGACCATTACCGCCACGTGATCGAGCGCCTGGCGCGCGCAAGCCGGCGCAGCGAAATCGACGTGGCCGGCGAGGCGCTGGCCCTGGCGGCTGAAGCCGAAGCCGCGGCCGCAGCCGCAGCCGAAGCCGAAGCCGCAGCAGGAGCGGGCCGGCGTGAACGTCACGTCGGTTATTACCTGGCCGGTACCGGCCTGGCGCACCTGGAGCGTCGCCTGAAGCTGGGCAGCGGCGTGCAACGCCTGCTGCGCCGCCTGCCGCTGCCCTTTTACCTGGGATCGGTCGGCATCCTGACCGCCCTGTTCACCGCCGCCGCCGTGATCCATGCGGGCGCGGGCGGCACCGGCCATGCGCTGCTGTTCGCGCTGGCGGTGCTGGCCGCGTTCGGGTCCAGCCAGCTGGCGCTGGCGCTGGTCAACCTGCTGGCGGCGCGCCTGGTGCGTCCCAAGCCGCTGCCGCGCATGGATTTCAGCGCCGGCATCCCGGCCGATGCGCAAACGGTGGTCGTGGTGCCGGCGCTGCTGTACAGCCGCGACAACGTGGCCGCGCTGTGTGACGACCTCGAGGTGCGCTACCTGGCCAATCGCGATCCGCATCTGCGCTTCTGCCTGCTGACCGATCTGCTCGACGCGCCGCTGCAGGATATGCCGGACGACGCCGAACTGGTCGAGCAGGCGCGCGCCGCCATCGCCGCCTTGAATAGCAAGTATGCGCAGGCGGGCGACGTGCCCTTCCTGTTCCTGCACCGTGCGCGCGTCTGGAGCGACGGCGAGGGCGCCTGGATCGGGCGCGAGCGCAAGCGCGGCAAGCTGGACGACCTGAACGCCTTTTTGCGCAGCAGCGTGCGGGCGCCGTTCGCCGTGGTCGAGGGCGCTGCCGTCGGCCTGGCCGAAACCCGCTATGTGATCACGCTGGATGCCGACACCAAGCTGCCGCGCGATGGCGCGCGCCGGCTGGTGGCCGCCATGGCGCATCCGCTCAATGCGGCGGTGCTGGACGCCGCCGGCAGCCGCGTGGTCGACGGCTACGGCTTGCTGCAGCCGCGTGTGAACGCTTCACTGCCGCCGGAAAACGCCTCGCGCTGGGAGCGCCTCTGCGGCGGCGCGCCGGGCATCGACCCGTACACGCGCGCCGTGTCCGACGTCTACCAGGACCTGTTCGGCGAAGGCTCCTTCATCGGCAAGGGCATCTACGACCTCGAGGTGTTCGAGCGCGTGCTGCGCGGGCGTTTGCCGGACGACCGGGTGCTGTCGCACGATCTGCTCGAAGGCTGCCATCTGCGCTCCGGCCTGCTGAGCGACGTCGAGCTTCATGAAGCCTGCCCGGCGCGCTACAGCGACGACGTCGGCCGCCGCCACCGCTGGATACGCGGCGACTGGCAACTGGCCGGCTGGTTCGGCGCGCGCGTACCGGCGCCGGGCGGCGGGACGCTGCCGAACCCCTTGTCGCCGCTGTCGCGGTGGAAGATATTTGACAGCCTGCGCCGCAGCCTGGTGGCGCCGGTGCTGGGCGCGCTCCTGCTGTTGTGCTGGACGATGCTGGACGGGCCGGCGTTCTGGAGCGCCGCGGTGCTCGCGGTCTTCTTCCTGCCGGTGCTGTTCCAGGCCCTGATCCGGCTGGCCGGCAAGGCGCACGACCTCACGCTGCGCCGGCACTTGCTGCACTGGGCGCAGGACACCCGCCGCGATATCGTGCGCGCCGTCCTCGACGTCAGCTTCCTGCCCTACGAAGCCTGGTACAGCCTGGATGCGATCGTGCGCACCGCCTGGCGCATGAGCGTCACTAAATGCCATCTGCTGGAATGGACGGCATCCAGCCTGGCACGCTCGAGCACCGACCTCGAAAGCAACGTGCGCAACATGGTGTTCGCGCCGGCGTTCGCGGTCGGCACGGCGCTGCTGCTGTCGTTTGCCAATCCGCCGGCGCTGTTCGCGGCGGCGCCCTTGCTGCTGCTGTGGTTCCTGTCGCCGGTCGCGGCCTGGTGGGTCAGCCTGCCCGTGGCAGCGCGCGCGCCGCGCATCGATGGCGCCCAGTGGCGCTTCCTGCAGACGCTGGCGCGCCGCACCTGGGCCTTTTTCGAAGACCACGTCGGGCCCGAGGAAAACTGGCTCCCGCCCGACAAGCTGCAGGAACATCCGACGCCGCGGGTGGCGCAGCGCACCTCGCCCACGAATATCGGCCTGGCACTGCTGGCCAACCTGACGGCCTGGGATTTCGGTTATGCCGCGACGCCGGAACTGCTGGCGCGCACGCGCGCAACGCTGCAGACCATGGGCCGCATGGAGCGCCACCGCGGCCATTTCTATCAGTGGTACGACAACCGCAGCCTGGCGCCGCTGCTGCCGATGGTGGTATCGACGGCCGACAGCGGCAACCTGGCCGGCCATTTATCGACCCTGGCCGCGGGGCTGGAGCAGCTGGCCGACGCGCCGCTGGCGTCCAGCCGCGCGCTGGACGGCATCGACGCCACCCTCGGCATCGTCGGCGAACTGGCGCATGCCGAAGGCGGGCCGGCACCGGTGCAGGAGGCGATCGCCGCCATGCGCCGCCAGCTCGGCCCCGAACGCTGCCGCAACCTCGACACGCTGCCCGGCTTGCTCGATTGCCTGGCGGCGCTGGTGCGCGATGCCGCCGCCCTCGAACAGGCGCTGGATGCACACGCCGACGCAAACGCAGATGCAGACGCCGGCGCCGACCTGCGCAACTGGACCGGCAAGCTGGCCGCGCAATGCCGCGCCTTCCACGCCGACCTGCTGGCGAGCGCACCGTGGATGCGCGTGGCGCAAGCCTATGTGCTGGATTCACGCCTGACCCGCATCCCGACCCTGCGCGAACTGGCCGGCGGCGAGGTGCACATGCCGGCCGACGATGCGCTGGCAGCCCTGGTGGAAGAGGGCGCCGCCAACGCGCGCGCGCGCCTGGACGAGATCCGCCTGCTGGCGCGCCTGGCGCGCGAATTCGCGACCATGGATTTCGGCTTTCTGTACCGGCCCGATACCAATCTGCTGGCGATCGGCTACAACGTCAGCGAACGCCGCCTCGACGCGGGTAGCCACGAGCTGCTGGCCTCGGAGGCGAGATTGGCGAGTTTCGTCGCCATCGCCCAGGACCAGCTGCCGCAGGAGCACTGGTTCGCCATGGGCCGCCAGCTGCGCCTGGCGGAGGGCGAGCAGGTGCTGCTGTCTTCGAACGGCAGCCTGTCCGCCTACCTGATGCCGCTGCTGGTGATGCCGGACCAGCGCGGCACGCTGCTCGACCGGACCTGCCGCGGCATCGTGCGCGCCCAGGCCGCGTATGCGGGCCGCCGCGGTATCCCCTGGGGCATGTCCGAATCCGGCTACAACACGGTGGACGCGGCCATGCACTACCAGTACCGCGCCTTCGGCGTGCCCGGCACCGGCGCGCGGCGCGGCCTCGGCGACGACCTGGTGATCGCGCCGTATGCCGGCATGATGGCGCTGATGGTCGCGCCGGAACTGGCCTGCGCCAACCTGCAGCGCATGGCGGATCTCGGCTTCACGGGCCGCTACGGTTTTTATGAAGCGGTCGATTACACGCCGGCGCGCCTGCCGCCCGGCCAGGCCTGCGCCGTGGTGCGCTCCTTCATGGCGCACCACCAGGGCATGGGGCTGCTGGCGCTGTCGCACCTGCTGCATGGACGCCCGATGCAGCGCCGCTTCGAGGGCGACCCGCAGTTGCGCGCCACGCTGCCGCTGCTGCAGGAGCGCGTGCCCAGGTCCGGCGCCGCCGCATCGGCTGGTGCCGACAGCCTGCTGCCGCACCAGCCGGGCCAGGAGGCCGCCACGCACAATGCCTCAACGCGCGCCGCCACCCGCACGGTGACCGAAGCCGATGCCTGCCACCCGGAAGTGCAGCTGCTGTCGAACGGCCGCTACCACGTGATGGTGAGCGCGGCCGGCACCGGCTACAGCCACTGGAACACGCTGGCCGTGACGCGCTGGCGCGAAGACCCGACCGCGGACGACTGCGGCCATTTCTGCTACGTGCGCGATCTCGACAGCGGCGCGGTCTGGTCGACCACGCGCCAGCCGGTGCAGGCCGCGCCGGACAGCTACGAAGCGGTGTTTGCCGAAGGCCGCGCCGAGTTCCGCCGCAGCGACCACGGCATCCGGCTGCATACCGAGATCGTGGTCTCGCCCGAGGACGACATCGAACTGCGGCGCACGCGCATCGCCAACAAGTCGGGCACGGTGCGCCGCATCGAGCTGACCACTTATGCCGAACCGGTGCTGGCGCCGCCCGCCCTGGACGCCGTGCACCCGGTCTTTTCAAGGATGTTCGTGCAGACCGAGATCCTGGCCGGGCAGGGCGCCATCCTGTGCACGCGCCGGCCGCAAAGCCCGGACGAGCAGCCGCCGGTGCTGCTGAACCTGATGGCGGTGCATGGCGCGCCGGCTGGGGCGGAAGCGCCCGCTTTTGAAACCAGCCGCGCCGCCTTCATCGGCCGTGGCCGGCGCAATGCGCTGCCGGCGGCGCTGGCCGGCAGCGCGCCGCTGGGCGGACTCGAAGGCACGGTGCTGGACCCGGCGCTGGCGATCCGGCGCAGCTTCACGCTGCAGCCGGACCAGGAAATCACGGTGGACCTGGTGCTGGGCGTCACGCCCACGCGTGAGCAGGCGCTGCACCTGGTCGACAAATACCAGGCCCGCGACGGCGGCAACCCGCTGGCCGACCGCGTGTTCGAACTGGCCTGGACCCACGGCCAGGCGGTGCTGCGCCAGCTGAACGCGAGCGAGGCGGACGCCCAGCTGTACGGCTGCCTGGCCGGCGCCGTGCTGTATCCGCAGGCCGCGCTGCGCGCCGACCCGGCCGTCATCGCGCGCAACAGCCGCGGCCAGTCCGGGCTGTGGGCGTACGCGGTGTCGGGCGACTGGCCGATCGTGCTGCTGCAGGTGCGCGACGCCGCCAACATCGCGCTGGCGCGCCAGCTGGTGCAGGCGCATGCCTGGTGGCGCCTGAAGGGCTTGACGGTGGACTTGCTGATCTGGTGCGGCGAGGGCGATGCCGCGGGCTTGGGCTCGGGCACGGGCGGTTACCGCCAGGGCTTGCGCGACCAGGTCATGAATCTGATCGCGTCGGGATCCGATGCGCAGTCGCTCGAGCGTCCCGGCGGCGTGTTCGTGCGCGCGCTCGAGCAGATCCCGAACGAGGACCGCATCCTGATGCAGTCGGTGGCGCGGGTGGTGCTGTCCGACGAACACGGCAGCCTGGCCGAGCAGCTGCGCCGCGCCAGCCTGCAGAAGGTGAATCTGCCGCCGCAGCTGGACACCGTGCCGATGGCTGCGGCACAGGCTGCGGCTGCGCAGGCAGTACCGCTGGAGACCCCCGACCTGCGCTTCAACAACGGCACCGGCGGCTTCAGCCTGGACGGCAGCGAATACCTCATCCGCACCGGCCCGGGACGGCCGACGCCGGCGCCCTGGTCCAACGTGCTGGCCAGCCCGATGTTCGGCAGCGTGGTGTCGGAAAGCGGCCAAGTCTACAGCTGGAACCAGAACGCCCACGAATTCCGCCTGACGCCCTGGCACAACGACCCGGTATCGGACCACGGCGGCGAAGCGTTTTATGTACGCGACGAAGACAGCGGCGCGGTCTGGTCGCCGACCGCGCTGCCGGCGCCCTCCGGTGCCGACTACCTGACGCGCCACGGCTTCGGCTACAGCGTGTTCGAGCACGCGGCGCACGGCATCCGCAGCGAACTGCAGACCCACGTGGCGCTGGATGCGCCGCTCAAGTACATGGTGCTCACACTGCGCAATGAGAGCGATATGCGGCGCCGCCTTTCGGTCACCGGCTACGTCGAGTGGGTGCTGGGCGGCCTGCGCGAGACCTCCGCGCCGCACGTGGTGACCGAGCGCGATCCGGCCAGCGGCGCGCTGTTCGCCCGCAACGCCTACAACACCGATTTCTCGGGCCGGGTCGCCTTCTTCCACCTGGACGCCGAGCAGGTGGCGTACACCTGCGACCGCCTCGAATTCATCGGCCGCAACCGCAGCCTGGCGAATCCGGCGGCCCTCGAACGCGCCGGCCTCTCCAGCCGCAGCGGCGCCACGCTGGATCCCTGCGCGGCGCTGCAGACCATCGTCGAACTGGCACCCGGCGAAGAACAGGAACTGGTGTTCATGCTGGGCGTGGGCGGACGGCGCAACCTGGACGCCGCCGGCATGGTGCGGCGCCACGCCGGCGCGGCCAACGCCCACGACAGCTTGGCCCGCATGCGCGACTGGTGGGACGAGACCCTCGGCGCCGTGCGCATCGAGACGCCGGAGCCGGCACTGGACGCGCTCGCCAACGGCTGGCTGCTGTACCAGACCATCGCCTGCCGCCTGTGGGCAAGGACCGGCTATTACCAGTCGGGCGGCGCCTACGGCTTCCGCGACCAGTTGCAGGATGCGATGGCGACCGTGCACGCGCGTCCCGAGCTGCTGCGCGATCACCTGCTGCTGTTCGCCGGCCACCAGTTCGTCGACGGCGATGTCCAGCACTGGTGGCACCCGCCGCTCGGCCGCGGCGTGCGTACGCGCAGCGCGGACGATTATCTGTGGCTGCCGCTGGCCGTATGCCGCTACATCGAGGTCACTGGCGACGCCGCGCTGCTGGACGAAGTCGTGCCCTTCATCGAGGGCCGCGAACTCAAGCCCGAGGAAGCGTACTACTACGACTTGCCCGAGCACTCGAGCCAGCAGGCCAGCCTGTACGAGCACTGCGTGCGCGCGATCCGGCGCGCGCTGGTGTTCGGCGTCCACGGCCTGCCATTGATCGGCAGCGGCGACTGGAACGACGGCATGGACCGCGTCGGTGCGCAAGGGCAGGGCGAAAGCGTCTGGCTGGGCTTCTTTTTATATGAGGTGCTGCAGCGCTTTGCCGACCTGGCCGAGCGCCACGCCGACTACGGCTTCGCCACCACCTGCCGCAGCGCGGCCCAGGTGCTGTCGCACAACATCGAAGAAAACGCCTGGGATGGCGAGTGGTACCGGCGCGCCTGGTTCGACGACGGCACGCCGCTCGGCGCGCGCCACAATGCCGAATGCCGCATCGACTCGATCGCGCAGAGCTGGAGCGTGCTGTCCGGTGCCGCCGACCCGGCGCGCGCACGCACGGCGATGGATGCGGTCGACGCCCACCTGGTGCGGCGCGACGCCGGCCTGGTCCAGCTGCTCGATCCGCCCTTCGACGGTGCCGGCCCCGACCCGGGCTATATCGGCGGCTATCCGCCGGGCCTGCGCGAGAACGGTGGCCAGTACACCCAGCCCGCGATCTGGGCCGCGATGGCCTTTGCGCGCATGGGCGACGGCGAGCGCGCCTGGGAACTGCTGCGCATGCTCAATCCGGTCAACCATGCGCGCGACCCCGCGGGCTGCGCGCGCTACATGGCCGAACCCTATGTGATGGCGGCCGACGTCCACGCGGCGCCCCAGCACCTGGGGCGGGGCGGCTGGAGCTGGACCACGGGTTCGGCCGGCTGGATGCTGCGCCTGCTTGTCGAATCGTTGCTGGGCGTGACGCGACGCGGCGAACGCTTGGCGCTCACGCCACAACTTCCCGCCGCTTGGGATAGCTTCAGGCTACACTACCGTTACCGTGGCAGTACGTACACGATCGACGTGCGCAGGGGCACGCACGCTGCGCTGGTCGTGGACGGCGTGCCGCAAGACGACGCTGCGATCGCGCTGGTGGACGACGGCAAGCCGCACCAGGTGGATCTGACGATCGCCGGCGGCGACGCCGACCCGGTCGCGGCCGGCCCCGCCCACGACACGACTTGCGAGAAATGATGACGACATCAACGAAGGCGCACACCCAGGTGCATGCCGCCCTGATCCTGCTGGCGCTGTCCGCCGTGGCCATGTCCACTGCAGCCGCCGCCGACTGGAGCGATACCGCCATCAGCTGGCGCTACGGCACGCGCTTCCGCGAACCGGTCAACCCGTCGGACATCAAGAAGCACATCTTCGCGCTGACCCACGCCAGCGGCTACCAATACGGGTCGAACTATTTCAATCTCGACCTGCTGCAGTCCGACAAGAACGACCCGGCCTCGCTGACCCAGGACGAGGGCGCCCAGGAAGCCTATGTGGTCTACCGCCATACGCTCGATATCGGGGCCCTGCGTGGGACGCCGATCCAGTACGGCAAGGTCAAGGGCCTGGGCCTGGTGCTCGGCTTCGACTGGAACACCAAGAACGACGTCGGCTACAACTCGCGCAAGCGCATGCTGGTGGCCGGGCCGACGCTGATGTGGGATGTGGCGGGGTTCCTCAGCACCGGCATCCTGCTGATCCGCGAAAGCAATGCGCCGAGCGGCGCCTTCCCACCGATCTCGCAGGTGAACGGGCGCTATACCTACGACACCCACGCGATGTTGTCGGCCAGCTGGGGCATCCCGCTGCCGGCGGAGATCGTCGGCGACTGGGCGCGGGGCTGGGCCTTCGAGGGCTACCTGAACTATATCGGCGCCAAGGGCCGCGACGAAGTCGGCAACCCGACCGGCGCCGAGACCAATCTCGACATGCAGCTGATGTACGACATCGGCAGCCGCTTCGGCCAGCCGAAAAACCGCTTCCGGGTCGGGGTCGAATACCAGTTCTGGAACAACAAGTTCGGCAACACGGCGGCCAGCACCGGCAACCGCGGCCAGCGTGCCAGCACGCCCATGGTGCGCGCCGAATACCATTTCTGAAGGCTGTTATCTTCGAGTCAACATTTGTCAAGGAGATATTGATTATTTGGTAATGGGGTGATCCGCACATCAAGGCGGAAAACGATGCAATTGCAAAAATTGCATCATGAAAACGCCATTCCATATCCCCTTCCTGGTGCTGGCCGCGGCCAGCTTGTTCAACCCGATCAAGATGCCGGCCGCAAAGGCTGCGCCGGCCGTCATCGCCGCTGTCCAGCACGAGCACAGCGAATTCGAAGCGACCCTGAACGCGCCCTATCATGGCGACGGCGCCGGTGCCGGTGCTGGTGCCAACGGCGGCCAGCCGGACGCGCGCAGCTTCACCCTCTCCTTTGATTATCCCGGCCTGCAGAAGCGCTCAGGTGCGCCATTGCGCGCGCGCTGGCAGCTGGAACTGGTGGCGCCCGGTGGCCGCGTCGTGCAGCGCTGGCAGGGCAGCCTGCAGCTCGCCGGCCAGCCGCGCGACATCACTGTGCGCTGGCAGGGACGGCTGGGCAAGCGCGCGTCGGCGCCCGGCATCTACCGCGTGCGCATGCGGGCTGCCGCCGACGGTGCCGGCAAGGACGACGCGGTCGAGCAGAGCTGGGAGATCGGCGTCGGCCAGCTGCCGGTGCCGCGCATGCCGGCGTTTGCGCCCCTGCCGACCTCGCGCTCCAGCTTAAGCGCCGCGCCGGCACCCTCGAGCCTGCCGTACACGGTCTACTACGGCAACCTGCACAGCCAGACCAGCCACAGCGACGGTGGCGCGGCGCTCGGCAACTGCAAGGGCGCCCAAGAGCCGCAGACCGCGCCCTATGGGCCCGACGCCGCCTGGCCGTATGCGCGCGAACACGGGCTGGACCTGCTGATGGTCTCGGAGCACAACCACATGTACGACGGTTCCGACGGCACCAATACCAACGCGGATCCGGCCGAGGCCAAAGCCCTGTACCAGTCCGGCCTGCAGACGGCGCGCGCCTTCAATGCCGCGCATCCCGATTTCCTGGCGCTGTACGGCATGGAGTGGGGCGTGATCAACAAGGGCGGCCACCTGAACATCTTCAACAGCGACGAGTTGCTGGGCTGGGAAAAGAACGCCCGCGGCGACCTGCTGGCCGACACCGCCACCGCACGCAGCGATTACGCCGCGCTGTACACGCTGATGAAGGAACGCGGCTGGATCGGCCAGTTCAACCACCCGTCCACGGGCGGCCAGTTCATGGTGAACGGCGTGGCGCTCGGCTACACGGCGGACGGCGACGCCGCCATGGCCCTGTGCGAAGTCCTGAACACCTCGGCCTTTTCCACCAACGATCAGGAGCGGGAGACCCGCCGCAGCAACTTCGAGCAGGCCTGCAACAAGGCGCTGGAAGCGGGCTACCACGTCGCCTTCAGCAGCAACCAGGACAACCACTGCGCCAACTGGGGCGCGTCCTACACCAACCGCACCGCCGTGCTGGTCCCGAACGGCGTGCCGCTGACGCGCGACAGCTTCGTCGCCGCCCTGCGCGCGCGGCGCGTGTTCGCCACCATGGACAAGCATGCGCAGCTGGTGTTCACCGCGAATGGCCATGTGATGGGCGAGCGCTTCGACAACAGCGGTCCGCTGACCTTGACGACGCATTATGCCAGCGATGCCGGCAAGCGGGTGGCGTCGGTGGCGGTGATGGAGGGTGTCCCGGGGCGGAATGGGACGGTGACGCAGGTGGCCGGTTCCGCCGAGATCACGATCACGCCAGCGCCGGGGCAGCACTTCTATTATGTGAAAGTGACGCAGGAGGATGGGAATGTGTTGTGGTCGGCGCCGGTGTGGGTGAATCAGGTGGAGCAGACGATGGCGCGTTGATGCCACCACCCCGTCGTTCCCGCGCAGGCGGGAACCCATGCTGAGCTGAACGAAACCACGCAGTATGGATCCCCGCCTGCGCGGGGACGACGGTAACTTAGAATCCGAGGTTGCGGCCTGCCCCCAACAGCGTCGCCACCCCCAGCACCACAAAAATCACCGCCGCAATCCCGTGCACCAGCTGCAAGGGCGCCTTACCCGAGATGCGATCGCCGAAATACACGGCCGGCACATTCGCCAGCATCATGCCCAGCGTGGTCCCGGTCACCACCCACAGCGGCGACGCATAGCGCGCCGCCAGCGCCACCGTCGCGACTTGCGTCTTGTCGCCCATTTCGGCCATGAAGAAGGCCAGCACGGTGGTCAGGAACACGCCGAAGCGGGCCGCCGGGGCCTCGTCGCCGTCGATAGCGTCGGGCACCATGATCCAGGACGCCATCGCGATGAAGGCGATGCCGAGCACCCAGCGCATCACGTCCGGCCCGAGCAGCTTGCCGACCAGCGCGCCGACCGCGGCGGCGAAGGCGTGGTTGGCGATGGTGGCCACGAAAATGCCGAGCACGATCGGCAGCGGGCGGCGAAAGCGCGCGGCGAGCAAAAAGGCGAGCAGCTGGGTCTTGTCGCCGATTTCGGCGAGGGCGACGATGCCGGTGGAAACGAGGAAGGCGTCCATTCTGACGGGCCAGGCAAAGGCCGGATCATAGCAGAGCCGGCGAAAAGTGCTATCCTGCTCGCGCCCATTGTCCGAGGAAACCGAACGTGCAATCCATGACCCGCATCGCAGCAGCCATCGTCTTCGCCTTGTCCGGCACCGCCTTCGCCCAGGCGCCGGCAGCCGTCCCCACCGCACCAGCCAGCGCCTCTGAATCTGCTTCCAGTGCCGCCTACAACCTGGAAGCCGACGTCACCCGCGCCATGAAACTGTTCGACGTGCCCGGCATCGCCATCGCCGTGGTCAAGGACGGCAAGGTCATCGCCGCGCAGGGCTTCGGCGTGCGCAAGCTCGGCGCGCCGGACAAGGTCGATGCGAAGACCCTGTTCGAAGTGGCGTCGAATTCGAAAGCCTTCACGGCCGCGGCGCTGGCGATGCTGGTCGACGAGGGCAAGCTGGCCTGGGACGATCCGGTCACCAAACACCTGCCCGATTTCCAGATGTACGACGCTTACGTCACCCACGAGATGACGGTGCGCGATCTGCTGACCCATCGCAGCGGCCTGGGTCTCGGCGCCGGCGATCTGCTGTGGTGGCCGACGACGAATTTCAGCACCGACGAGATCATCCACAAGATGCGCTTCATCGCGCCCAGCACCAGCTTCCGCAGCAGCTACGCCTACGACAACCTGCTGTACATCGTGGCCGGCAAGATCATCGCCGCCAAGTCCGGCAAGACCTGGGGCGAGACCATCCACGAGCGCATTTTGAACCCGGTCGGTATGGTCACCACCACCACCAGCCTGGCGGAAAACGCGGGTAACCCGAACGTCGCCAACGCGCACAGCAAGATCGACGGCAAGATCGCCGCGGTGAAAGCGATGCCGGTGCCGAACGCAGTGGGCGCGGTCGGCATCAACACCAACGCCGAAGACATCGCGCGCTGGATGAACGTTTTACTGGCGGGCGGCAGCCTGGGCAAGGATGCGAACGGTAGCGAGGCACGTTTGTTCAGCGCCAAGCAGGCGCAGGAAATGTGGACCGCGCAGACGCCGATGCGCGTCAGCACGCCGAATCCGAAGCTGGCCGGGACCAAGGCCAACTTCGCCGCCTACGGCCTCGGTTTCCAGCTGCGCGACTGGCAGGGCAAGCTGATGGCGCTGCACAGCGGCGCGCTGCAGGGCTTTTATTCGAAAGTGGTATTGGTGCCAGAAGCGAAGCTGGGCATCGCGATCCTGACCAATGCCGAAAGCGGCGGCTCGATCAACGCGCTGCAGTACCAGCTGGTCGACCATTATCTCGGCACGCCGAATGCACCGGACTGGATCGGCGCCGTGGCCGCGGTCGAGAACGAGAACCACGCCAAGGAGCAGGCGCGCCTGGCCACCACCAGGGCTGCCCGCGCCGCCAGATCGCAGCCCTCGCTGGCACGCACTGCCTACGACGGCGACTACCAGGACCCGTGGTACGGCATCGCCACCATCAAGCACACGGGCGGCAAGCAGATCCTGACCTTCGCGCGCACGCCCGACCTGACCGGCGAACTCCAGCACTTCCAGCACGACACCTTCATCGTGCGCTGGAAGGAGCGTAACTTCAATGCGGATGCGTATGTGACGTTTGCGCTGAACCCGGACGGCAGCATCGAGCGCATGAAGATGCAGCCGATATCGACCGAGACGGATTTCAGTTATGACTTCCAGGATTTGAATTTTACGCCGGTAAAAAAGGCGCACTAAGCGTTAGTACCCGTTACGTTGAAACGTCGTCCCCGCGCAGGCGGGGATCCATGCTGAATAACAGGATTCAGTCAGCCAGATACAGCGCGGCATTTCAGAAATACTGGCTTCGGCAAGCTCAATATGGGTCCCCGCCTTCGCGGGGACGACGTACTAACTCTACATCCCCGGCACCGGATTGAATCCCTCCACCGCCCGGTACCTGCCACCCTCATACCGCAGCACCTGCCGCTGATCGATCGCCACCGGCGCCGCCGCATGCGACTCGGCGCGGCTGATCGCGCCGTGGTAGCGGACCACCAGGTCGCCCGCCTGCCCCTGTGCCGGGCCGATGTGCCAGCTGCTGTCGACCGCATGGCAATCGTGACTGTCGGGTGTAACACTATCGTCGTGCAAGCCGGTATCGCCGGGCGGCGTTTTGACCAGAGGCTGCAGCCGCCGTGCGCAGTCGGCCACGGCGTGGATATTGGTGCCGGTCAGCGCCATCTCGACCATCGGCGTGCCCTGGACCGTGGCCCCCTGCAGTTCGTACAGCGACAGCCAGCTGCCGCAATAACCGCCCCAGCAGCTGCCGTATTCCACCGCCAGCCCCTGGTGCTGTCCCGACAGCGCTACCGCGCGCAGGCCGGCCTGGCCGAAGAAGCCGCGCAGCGCGAACACGCCCTGGCTGGCCGCCAGCGTCCAGCCGCTGCCGCGCCGTTCGAACTGGTAGGCGGCCAGCGCCATCGGCACCAGGTGCGTGGCCGTGGATTTGCCGTCCGCGCCGGCCGGCACCAGGCCGGCGATCAGGGTCAGGTGGGTGGCGTCGGTGTGCAGCACCAGGCCGGGTGCGGCCAGTACCCGCTGCGAACCGGTTTCCCAGCTGGCGCCGCGCGCATCGGTGACGCCGGGGATGTGCGGCACGCTCACGGTCCGGACCCGGCCGGCCGCGTCGTCACGCCAGCCGGGAAAGGCCTGGGCCATCAACCCGACGGCGCCGGGTGCGGCCGCCACCGCCGGCGCAGGCCAGCATGTGGCCACGCCCAGCGCGGCCACGGCGTACCGGGCCACACATCGGGCCGATCCCGGGATGGCACGCCGCATCGTCAGATCTTCTTGCCGTTCCAGACTTCCATCATGTCCGGCGAACCCTGGGAGCGGATGCCGTTGTCCGACAGGATGCCCTCGGTGGCGTCCAGCATGGCCTGGCGCGGCAAGACCATGGTTTCGCCGGCGCGCTGGGCGAAGCGCAACACGATCAATTCGTCCTTCTGGTCGCGCAGCAGCGCCACCAGGTGGCGCAGGCTGCGCACCGGCACGCCGTTCACGGATTCCACCACCGCGCCGAAGCGGTTCGAGTAACCGCTCACCAGCTTGTGCGGGAAGAAGGGAGAGCTGATCACCACCAGTTCCTCGTGCTGGGCGTCGGGCTCGTCGCCGCGGCGCGTCACCAGCGGGCTGGCGTTGAAGCTGAGCGCATTCACCGCCCCCACGTTGGTCATGAGACCCGACAGGTATTCGCTGGTGGCGCGCGAGAATACGATCGGGCCGTAGACGAAATACGAGGGGTAGCTGGCCTCCAGGCTGGGGATCAGCATGCCGCGGCGGTTGCCGACCGGGACCTGCACCTGCAGCGTCTTGCCGGCGCGGACGACCGTCAGCGGCACCTTGCCGTCCTTTGCTACCTGCTGCACGCGGTACTGGAAGCGCACGCGCAGGTTCGGGCCCAGTTTCACCATCGCCTGGTTGTCGACCGGGTAGTCGCCGACGCGGGTGATGATGTCCCACTCCTTCAGGGGATAGGCGGCGTCGCTGCGCGCCGGACGGTGCACCAGCGCGCCTTCGACCGATTTGTCCAGCTTCAGGTACTGGCGCAGCACCGGGTTTTCCAGGGTCTGGATGTCGTCGACCAGCTGCGGCTTGCCGTCGTAGCGGCCGTCGGCGACGTCGCGCAGGAACAGTTCGACTTCCTCGTTCGGGATCACGTAGCCGATGTTCTGGGCGTTCGCCGCCATCAGGTAGGCCAGGCCGATCATCTTGTCGCCGGCGATCACCGGGCCGCCGCTGTTGCCGGGATTGATCGGCGCATCGATCTGCACGCGCAGGCCGCTGTTGCCGGCAAAGTAGGGCACGAATTCGACGCGCGAGACGATGCCCTTGGTGATCGACAGCGAGTTGCCGCCCAGCGGATAACCATAGGCCATCACCGCTTCGCGCACGTCCGGCAGCACGCTGGCGCGCGGCACCGGCTTGTGCTTGTCGAAGAAGGATTCGTCGTCGAGTTTCAGGACGGCGAGGTCGATGCCGGGTGCGATCGCGACCACGGTGGCGCCGATCTTGTCGCCGTCCTGGCTGGCCTGCACCTGCACCTGGCTGGCATAGCCGACCACGTGGGCATTGGTGAGAATGCGCTTGCCTTCGATGACCACGCCGGAACCGGTGACGTCCTGCGGCGTCGCCTTGGTCCAGGGTTTATAGGGGTCGGGACGGCGCAGGCTCGAGAAGATCTTGACGACGGAATTTTCGACCGCGGGCGAGGCGGCGGGGACGGTGGGCGGGGCGGTGGCCTTGCTTGGAGCGGCTGCTGCGCCGGCGGCCGGCGGCACGACTTGTTCCAGTTCCTGGGCCTGGGCAGCGAAGCCGGCGCAGGCGAGGGCAAAGGGCAGGGCAAGGGCGGCAATGCGGACAATCTTCATGGCTTCCTTCTGGTTTCCGGATGAAGCAGCATACACGTGCTGTCCATGCGGAAAATGCACAGATTGTCACAGCAGCGCGTTGACCACCAGCTTGCGTTTGCCGTTCGGCGCCAGCGGGATGTCGTTCTCTTCCTGCAGCGCGATGTCGAAGAAGCCGCCCCAGCGGCGCTGCTGGGCGTCCAGCACGAAGGCGCGCTGGTCGGCGCTGAGGACACCGTGCCGCGGCACCACGGCCAGCGTGATCGCGCCGGGCCGGCGCTGGCGCACCTGGTACAGGCGCACGAAGTCCCAGGTCACTTCATCGATGACGATGGCCAGGCCGGGAATGCGGCGGCCGCTGCGGTCGACCAGGAAATCCTGGCCGCGGCCGTCGATCGCGGCGCAGCGGCCATCGGCGTCGATGCCACCGTAGTCGCCGGTGCGGTAGCGGATCAGCGGCATCACGTCGTTCCACAGCGAGGTGCCGACGATTTCCTGGCCTTCTTCGCCGCTGCGGTTTTCCGACCAGCCGTACAGGGGCTGGAAGCGGTAGGCGCTCGAGCCGCCGCCGTCGCCATCTCTGTACTCGGCAAAGGCCAGATTGGTACGCTCCGACAGGCCGTAGTTGAGCGACACCGGGCAGCGGAACAGCGCGCGGATCGCGGCCAGCTGCGCCGGCGTGGCCGGCTCCGACGCCAGCAGCACCGCCTGCACCTGCAACGCCGCGCCGTCCAGGCCATCGGCCTGCAGCAGCTCGGCCAGCGCCGCGGCCGAACTCGGGTAGGCATGCACGTAGGCCGGGCGGAAGCGCCGGATCGCATCCAGGATCGCATCGCGGTGGCGCGCGTCGATGTGGTAGGGCGACAGCATCAGGCGGTTGCCGGTCACGCGCACGGGCGGCTCGTGCGCCAGGCGGCGCGCATCGGCGCCGATGCGCAGGATGCGTGACTTGTCGAAGGAAAAACCGAACCGGCCCCATTCATGCGTAAAAAAGGCTTTTTCGATGTCGGCCAGGCGTTTGCTGCGCCACATGCCGATGCCCTGGCCGGATGAGCCGCCACTGGTCGCGTACAGCAGCTTATCCGGGTCGGCGCGGCGGTCGAGGAAGTCGCGCTGTTGCGCCATCACCTCGTCCTTGGTCAGATAGGGGAAGCAGGCCAGCACCTGTTCCAGTGCCTCATGCGCCGCTTCCCGAGGCTTGACCCCGACGTTGCGCCGGTACCAGGGCACGTGGTCGAGCGCCTGCACCAGCACCTGGCGCAGGCGGCGCCGCGCTTCCTGTGCGACCGTGGCCGGGTCCTGCGCCAGCAGCGCCTGCACGCGGAAGAAATCGGGGTGGTACAGCACGCGCGCGGGCAGGAACCGGCGCCAGGCGTAATAGCCGGTACCGAGACGCGCCGCCAGCCAGCCTTGCGCCGCCATTGTCTACCCGTTCACGAGCCGGTGGAAGTCGTTGGCCGACAGATGGCCGAGGCCGAGGCTGGACAGGGTGCGGCCTTCCTGCGCGAAGTCGCGCTCGAGCAGGCCGCCGGCGAGCACGATCAGGGCGTCGGCCACCGGCGTCGGCACGTCCATCAGGCGCCCGATCGAGGCCAGCAGCGCCAGTCCCATCGGCACGTCTTCGGTGATGAAGCGGGTGTCGATGCGGGCCGGACCCTTCGGTCCACCTTCGCGCGCGTAGCGGCGGAACACTTCCAGACCGGGGCGCGACAGGTCTTCCTCGTTGCGGAAACGGCACTCGTCGAAGTAGGGCGACGGGGTGCCGCCGGTGGCGTCGATCACCGCGTTCTTTTCCGCGTCGAGCCGCGCCAGCAGGCGCAGCACCGAGGGCGTGAAGGCTTCGCGGTACATCCAGAACTCGCCCTGCGCGTATTCGATGCGGCTGGCCGACAGCAGGGTGCCGACCGTGTGCACGATCAGGTTCGGGTTGTGCAGCGCCGACTCGACCACGTTGCGGCGCGTCGCCACATAAGTCGGGAACAGGCGCGCGGCGCGTTCCAGTCCTTCGCGGGCGCGGGCGCGCGGCACGAAGGCGAGCGCGTTGCGCACGTTGCGGAACAGGACATCGACCACGCCCGGCGCGCTCAGGCGCGCATCGTAGGGCAGGCTTTCGCCCTCGGCCAGCAGGAAGCCGGCGCGGTCCTGCCACGGCAGGAAGTAGCACGAGCCCATGTTCCCCGGCGCCAGCAGCACCAGCTGGCGTTCGTCGAGCCAGGGACCGATCAGGCGCGCCACCTGCGGGTGGTTCTGGGTCTGGGTGGTGACGATGACGGCGTCCGGCACGCTGTCGAAGGCTTCGGCGACGTCGCGCGTGGCCAGCGCCAGCCGGGCCTGGCGCACGATGCCGCCGTCCGGATTGCTGACGACGGTGATGGTCCCGGTTCCGCGTACCGCGTCGAAATTCTCGTCGTGCAGGGCGTGGGAAGTCTTGAGCAGCGCGACGCGGTGGCCGTCCAGTGCCAGCAAGGCCCCCAGTGCGCAGCCGGCGTTACCGGCGCCAACCATTAACACATTCATATTTGAGCTCCGTCAGATGAGCAAATGACGAAGCTTGACGATGCCAGTGGTGGGCGCGGTGAGGTTGCGTTAGCTCAGATATGCACGGTGGGTGAACGGGAACTATCTCAGAACTTGTAATCCACCTTGGCGTACGAGGTCCGCCCATTGATCCCGAACGGGCAGGTCTCCCAGCAGTAGGTAAAGCCCATCTGCGGGAAGGGGGCCGCCTTGACCGGGTCCCAACGGCTCGGATAGGTGTCGAATACATTGTCGACCCCGGCGCCCACGCTGAGGCGGCGGTTGATCGCATAGCGCAGCGACAGATCCGTCAGCCAGCGCGCGGCCCAGGTCTGGACGTAGGGTGCCGTAAAACCCTGGCCCGCCACTTCGCCGTAGTAATTGGCGCGCGCGTTGAGATTCCAGGCGCCGCGCGTGTAGTCGGCCGCCAGCACGTGGTGGCGGCGCGGCTGGCCGCGTTCGATCAGCGTGACCTGGGCGTCGTCGAACAACTGGCTGCCGGACAGCAGCGGCGACGTGGAATGGCGTGCGTTCACCCGGGTACGGTTGACACCGAGCTGGCCGGACAGCACCAGCGCGCCGCCGGCGACGCCGCGCAGCGTCTTTTCCGCCACCAGGTCCAGCCCATCGGTGGTGGTGCCGATCGCATTCGTGAAGAACTGCGCCTGGCCGACGCGCAGCGGATCGAGCACGGCGCGCACCGGGCAGCTGGCGGGGAGCGGGCAGGGGCCGGCCTCGGGCGCGATCGTGCTGGAAAAGACGATGCGGTCGGCGATGCGGGTGCGCCAGGCGTCCGCGGTGATCGAGAAGCCCGTGGCCGGGCGCAGCACGATGCCGAGGCTGGCGCTGCGCGAAGTCTCTTCCTTCAGCGGCGCGATCCCGAGCGCGCGCGTGACGGCGCTGCCTTCGCGCGCGGTGAGGGTTTCGGTCAGCACGCCGGCCGTGTTCAGGTTGGTCGAGACCGAGCTGTAATACTTCTGCTGCACGCCGGGCGCGCGGAAACCGGTCGAGGCGCTGGCGCGCAGGCCCAGCCTGCGGCTGGGGTCGTAGCGCAGCGTGAGCTTGCCGGTGCTGGTGGCGCCGAAGTCCGAATAACGTTCGTGGCGCACCGCCGCGCCCAGCGTGAGCGGCTTTGCCAGCTTGTACTCGGCGTCGAGGTAGACGGCGGTATTGTGGCGCGCCGCATCGACCTCGGTCGCCGGCGTGTAGCCGGGGAAACCCTGGATGCCGGCCTGGGCGATGTTGCCGTTCTGGTCGTAGATCGGGATCGCCGGGTTGTTCGTGCGGCCGTACTGGTAAGTGACCGGGTCGCCGGCCTCGATGCGGTAGCCGTCGCGCCGGTATTCGAGGCCGGTCGCCAGCTGCACGCGGCGGCCGAACACGGACACCGGTCCGCGCAGGTCGAGGTTGGCGGTGGTCTGGGTGAAGCGCAGCTTGCCGGTGTCGCCGCCGGTCGGCGATTCGTGGGCATTGTTGCAGCCGCAGGTGGGCTCGTACCAGTAGCTGACGTTGATCGAGTTGTACTCGAAGAAGCCGAGCTGGCTGAAGCCGTGGTTGACGCTGGCGTCCAGCTGCCAGCCCTTGGGCAGGTCGTGACGGTAGCCGAGTGCCAGCGAACCGTCCTTGACGTTGGTGCGGATGCTGGGCAGGAAGCCGTCCGGATACACGGCCGGCACGTTGCGGCCGTCGCCGCGCGGGCGGAAGAAGCCGGCGGCATCGCCGATGCGGCGCGAGAAGCCGCCGAAGGCATACAGTTCACCCTTGGTGCCGACCGGCAGCATGCTGTTGAACCACAGGTGGCTGTCCGCCGCCAGCGAGTCGCCGATGCGCTGGGTCACGCGCGGCGGATCGGTACGCAGGGTGTCGGGGCCGGCACGGTTGGTCTCGCCGCGGTGGCGTCCTTCGGCCGTCAGCGTCAGGTAGCCGCCATCGCGGCCCAGCGCAAAGCTGTGGTTCTCGCCGAGGCTGTAGGTGCGGCCGTCGCCCTCGCTCGTGGTGCTGGCCAGCACGCCCATGCGGTCGACGTCGGCGCCGCCCTTGAGCACGATGTTGATCACGCCGGCGATCGCGTCCGACCCGTACTGGGCGCTGGCGCCGTCGCGCAGGATCTCGATGTGGTCGATGGCCCAGACCGGGATCGCATTGATGTCGGTGCCGGCCGCGCCGCGGCCGATGGTCTGCTGTACGTTCACCAGCGCCTGCTGGTGGCGGCGCTTGCCGTTGACCAGCACCAGCAGCTGGTCCGGGCCGAGGCCGCGCAGGGTGGCGGGGCGGATGATGTCGGTGCCGTCGCTGATGAAGGTGGTGCTGAAGTTGAACGAGGGGTCGAGCGCCTGCAGTGCCTTGCCGAGTTCCGCGGTGCCGGTGGCCTGCAGCTCCTTCTGGCCGATCACGCCGACCGGGACCGCGGTGTCGAGCGCGCTTTTGGGGGCACTGCGCGATCCCACCACGACCACCTTGCCCGCGGTGGCGTCCTCGTCATCCGCCTGCTGGGCAACGGCCGGCGCGCAGGCCACCAGCACGGCGGAAGCGAGCAATGTATGTCGGAAATTCTTGTCCATGATCATTTCCCTCAAGGCTGAGCTCGGTTAGAGACTCAGCCATCTTGCGCGTGCTGATGCAGAGGGAATTGAGCGGCCACAACCGCCAAGGCGTCCGGTCGCCGCGGCGTGAGCGCGGCTGTGTGGTTTATACAACAAGCAGGCGGGCTGCGCTCACGCCATGTGGTCGCGCATCCATTCCTTCAAGCCGTTGACCCAGTTCTTGGCCGGCAGGTTGGTGCGCCGCTTGATGTCGGCGGCGCGCTCGTACAGCAGCGCGAAGTCGAGCTGGGGCGACTGTTTGAAGGCGACCACCACGATGTTGGCGTCGTGGACTTCGGGCAGCCAGACCACGGCGTCGAAGACCCCCTCCATCGCCTGCAGGTTCTTGTCGTAGTTGATGAAGTCGCCGAACACGTTGGCGGTCATGACGCCGTTCGGGCTCAGGCAATCGCAGCAGGCCCGGTAGAACTCGGGGGTGTCCAGCACCGGGCCGCGCGCTTCCTCGTCGTACAGATCGACCTGCAGCACGTCGACGGTGCCGTGGTTACCCGGGTCCATCACGAAGTCGAGGGCATCCATCTCGCGCACGTCGAGGCGGGCGTCGTTGGGCGGCAGGCCGAAATGATCCTGGCAGAGCGCGATCACGTTCGGATTCAGTTCGGCCGCCGTCACGCGCGCCTCGGGAAAGCGCTGGTAGCAGAACTTGGTGAGCGCGGCGCTGCCCAGGCCCAGCTGGACGATGCGGCGCGGCTGCTCGACGAACAGCATCCACATCATCATCATCTGCACATATTCGAGTTCGATCGCATCCGGGCGCGCCAGACGCATCGCGCCCTGCACCCAGGAAGTGCCGAGGTGGAGCGAACGGACGCCTTGGAATTCGGTGATGGTGGCGGGCGGGTGGCCGGGCTGGGAATAGCGGGGGGAGGTGGGGACGGACATGTGCGGATATTACCAAACGCGGTCCCAACCCGTCGTCCCCGCGCAGGCGGGGACCCATGCTGAACAACAGAATTCAGTACCTCGGAAACACCGAGTGCATTGCAATACTGACTTCGGAAGCTCAGTATGGGTTCCCGCCTGCGCGGGAACGACGGTCAGGTAACCGGCAGAATCAGCGTCACCGCCAGCCCGCCGCCTTCGCGGTTGTTCAGCGTGATGCGCCCGCCATGCGCCTCGGCGATTTCGCGCGCCAGCGCCAGCCCCAGGCCGGTGCCGCTGCGCTTGGTGGAATAGAAGGGCACCAGCGCGTTGGTCAGCACGGCGTCGTTCATGCCGCTGCCGCGGTCCAGCACGTCGATGCGCACCAGGTTCTGCACGCGGCGGATCTGGAGTTCGACATCTTCCGCGCGCGAGCCGGATTCGTGGGCGTTCTTCAGCAGGTTCAACAGCGCCTGCTCCATCTGGGCGACGTCGATCCATGCCGGCTCTGGCGGCAGTTCGCCACCGAGGCGAAAAGCCACCTGCGACGCCAGCCGCGCCACGAAGGCATCCCAGGCGCAGCGTTCCAGGCGCGGCGTCGGCAGTTTGGCGAAGCGCGCGTAGCCGAGGATGAAAGTCTCCAGGTGGAG